>Ga0194131_10001970_pt1 | contig 34252 bp, 29 predicted proteins | sample TA2KigO120mmetaG_FD_148631 | JGI IMG/M metagenome (GOLD analysis project Ga0194131, IMG submission 148631) | Freshwater microbial communities from Lake Tanganyika, Tanzania - TA2015053 Kigoma Offshore 120m | ecosystem: Environmental > Aquatic > Freshwater > Lake | place: Tanzania: Lake...
CGGCCGTCGGCGTAGCGTGGTTCACTTTACGGTGACCGCCTCGTCGGCCAGCAGCCGGTAGATGCTTACGACACGTCCGTTCTTCATCTCTTTGCCCACGGAGAACAGCCCTGAGACCTGCGTCGGGAGGTGGGTGAACTTCGCTTTCTTGCCTCCTTTCATGGTGACCATCACCCAGTCGTTGTAGCGCACCGGCGCGCCGAAATAGCACATGTCGAGGCTGGCATTCAGCATGAACCGGCTGACGCCCTTGGTATCCAGGTCAAGCGGCAGGATGAACCCCTTGACCGAAATCCGCTTGCCATCCAGTGCCTGGATAGACGGAGGGATATCGATCTTGATCGGCTTGGGATCCAGCGGATCGGGGATCTCCATCTCGAACGCACCAAGCACCTCGAACCCGACGGGCTTGTAGGGTTGGGCTCGCGCCTCGCCGGCACTGATGGCCGCGAACAGGAGCGCAGCCGTCGGGATCAACGCGTTCCTCAGCATCGGGTGTATGCGGTTCATGAGCGGCTCACGGCCTTCGCGAAGGCGCAGCCGGGGGAGGCGACGCCTCGCGGGCCAGCCGGCGATACACCGCGCGCGCGCGGTCGAACTGCGCGAAGACATGCGCCTTCTCCGTGGTGGAGTCCCAGCCAGGCCAGGCGTCGGCCATGATCTGGAGCATGTCGATCCACTTCAGGGCGTAGTCGGCCGACGCGCGGTCCCGCACCGGACGCCCACCGACGCTGATCCAGATGGGGTTGGTGAATGCCTGCGCATACAACGCGTCGAGCGGGTAGCGTTCGCGCGCGCTCCCTTCGGCACGGAGATGGTACCATCCGCTCTTCGTGACCCGCAGCGTCGTTGAGAAGGCGGCCGATGTGCGCGCGGAGTCGAGTGGAATCTCCGCAACTTCCGCGCCATTGAAGATCACCGAGATCTTCTGCAGCGGCGTCACCGATTTCACCCAGCCCTTGAGCGTCACGTTCCCCGCTGCTGCGAGGTGTACCGTATCGCCGGCTGACTTGTCGTTTACCCTGAGATCAACCAAGGGACCGGTGCTGACAAAGGCGCTGCCGCGGCGCACTGAGTTCCAGAACGCGTCGGCTGACGCCGGGCCCCCGCACCTGGCGTAGGTGCGCACCGACCCCACCTGCCGCATGATCGGCAGGTTGTCGATCGTATCCTCGCCGCCGATGGCCGTGACGCGGATGCCGTTGTTGAGCAGGGCATACCAAGGGACGAAGGGCCCCCGTCCGGCTGCGGCCCACTCGATGGCGTCCACGAGGCCGAGTGCCGCGTCGGGGATGAGCGCCTTGCCGAGTCCCAGGGCCTGCGCGCTCATCGGGTCGGCCTCGCCGCTGAACGCGTGCACGTACGCGGTGATCGCGCCATCCTTCCGCGCGCGCTCGAGGATGTCTGCGTTGCTGGGCGCCAGCGTCGGCGGGTACGCGGCCTCGTAGCCGATGGTCACCGGAAAGAGCGTCTCGAGCCAGGCGCGCATCCCGAACGCCGCGACATGCCCATAAAACGGCGGGCGGTGCTCTTGTCCAACGACGAGGAAAGGACGGTCGCTCGGGGACGACGCGGTGCCCGGGCGCCACAGCATGCCCACCGGTTCGCGGCCATCGTTGTGGGCGAACGGTACGTTCACCACCGTGACGTCCTCCGCGGCCGCCGACTGCAACAGCGCGGACAGATCATAGCGGAGCGGGCCACCGCCGTGGATATGGGTACCCGTAGACCCGCTGCACCAGCCGTCGTTCGCCATGCTCGCGATGCGTGGCAGGTCGATGTCGAGGTCCGTGACCTGCCCGGACCGAATATCGGCGGTGCGGTGCTGCGGCGAGAACTCAAAGCCCTTCATGACGTCGAGCGTGACCTGGCCGACGGGGAGCTCGACCTCGAACGCGCCCGTTGTCTGAAAGGCCCGGTCGGTGGCCCAGGTCCAGCGCGCAAATGCGCTCGCCGGAGCGTAGAACTTCGCGTCGGCAGCGGTGAGGTGCACTCGCGCGGCTGTCGGCTGGCGGCGCGACGCGTCGTTCACGCGCACGCGCAACGTCCCCATCGGACGCTTCCACGTACGACTCGTGATGACCACCTCGCGCACGCGTCCCGACGCCACGTCGATAATCGCGAGGTGCGGCAGGCCCCGGGCATTCGAGAGGAACGCAATCGACCTGCCGTCCGGAGACCAACGCGGGTTGAATGCGTCGGCTGAGTCCGACGTCAGGCGCCGCTCGTCTGAGCCATCCATCGCGCGGGTGTACAGGTTGTTCCATGGAGCGCGGCCCCCGCGCGCCGAAACGAACACGAAGCGACTGCCGTCCGGCGAGACCTCCGGGCGCGTCTGATACAGCGTCTGTTCTTCGAGCAGTACCGCACGGGTGGCGAGGGAGTCGAATCCGGCTGCAGGGATCCGCACGACGTTGCCCGAGCCTCCCTTCGCACCGCGGTTCGCAAGGATGAGGAGCTCGCGGCCGTTGCGCAGCCAAGCAGGCTCGATGCTCATGTCCTGCGCGGTGAAGTACGGACGGTCAATGCCGCTGTTGCTGTCGCGGGTGGTTTGCACTTCGTCCCCGGTCCATGCCCCGGCGGCAATGGGCCGAATGAAGACGTTGAACCACCCCGCCGGCTTCGACGCCGTGTAGGCGATCTTCGTACCGTCGGGCGAGAACCGCGGGTCGACGTAGTTCTGGTCGTCCGATGTCAGTGCGCGCGTCTCGCCGCTTTCGAGGTTCAGGATTTCGAGTTGAATGGTCTTTCCGCCATCGTCGGCGGTATAAACCAGCCACTTTCCGTCGGGGGACCAGTCGGGGGTCGAGTAGTACTTCGGCCCCGTGACCAACTCTGTGGCGGCGCCGGTTGCGGGGTCCACGCGCCACAGCGAGCCATGCATCGAGACGGCAATCCACCGTCCGTCCGGCGACCACGCCGGCGCCCATGGCGTGGAGTTCGCCACGGGTGGGAAGTGATAGCTGTGCATGTAATTGCCTCCGTACTTGGAGGCCGGGTACGGACGGCGTACCTGAGCCGGCAGCGCGCTCACGCAAACGAGGAGCAGCAGCGCTGCGCGGCAGGCTGAATTCAGCTTCACATATGGAAGACTACTGAGGGCCTCAGGCCGCCGCCGAGGCCAAGAACTGAACGGTCCGGAACGACTGTCGAACGGTTCCCGGGTTGACCCGAACGGCCTCAGTGAGTGTCAAGACATCGGCCGCCGGGACGCTACACTAGCGCCGGACTTCTCGCGTTGTGCGGAAGGACACGTTGTCCCAGTACCGAACCTCGGAGATCGAGCCGCCATCGGAGAGGTCGCCGCCGTCCGCGCTCGCTCGCGTCGCGCCGACGACGAATGAGCGCCACAACGGAGCTTCGCGTCGCGCCGGATTCGTGAATCGCACGGCAGTGTCTTGATGCGCAAGATAGCCGTCAATCCACGCTCGGACGACGCCGTTCCGGGCGTCCACGGTGCTGTTCAGCTTCAGCTCCGCCTCGATCCGATGCCAGCGACCGGCTTTGATGGGCGCCAATGGGCATCGCGTTCCGCCATACGCGTCGTCCCGGCTCCACTGCATGCCGAGCCCGCAACCGCCATTGTGCATCACCACGACAAACACGTCGCTCGATTCGTCCAATTTCTCGCCCAACGCCGCGCGAAACAGCAGCAGCATCCGCGTGACCCGCGCGTTGTCAAGGTTAAACGTCGTGTCGGGGATGTAGAGATCCCCCGAGAAGAACACTGTCGAACCAAGCCCGAGCGTTGAAGTCTGCGTGAAGCTCAAGGCCGCCGCCGGCTCGGCGGGGGTTCGTGTCGCAACGTAGCGCATCTCGGCGACCTTTCCGCGGCTTCGCCCCGTCGGATCGTCGACTACGCGCACCGAGCCGACCGGATCGGCTTTGAACGGGCCGAGTGTGCCGTCGTCGAAGGTCGCGGCCGCGAGTTCCTGCTGGCCCGAGCGTGCCGCTCCCTGCACAAAGTCGTGGGCCGGCTCCGGTGCGCGCGGCACGCGGCCCGTCATCGCCGCGGCCGCCACGAGGCCGCCACAGCTCAGGAGCACGATCACGACGCGGCGCGCGAGCATCATCGGGCGCTCACGCCGCCGTCAGAGCCGGACGGTAAGTCCATCGGCGAGTGCGTTGCGGTACGCGCGCCAAGCCGGCAGCAGGCCCACCAGCAGTCCAGCGACAACAACCCCGATCAGGTAGGCCCATTCCAGCGTCCCGGGCGCAGCGACCTGGATCCACACGCCGAAGCGTTGTTCGGCGACGCCACGCCCGGCGATGATGACCGCGTACGCCGCCGCCATTCCCGCGACCGCACCTGCCGCGCTGAGGACGCCCGACTCAAAGACAAGCAGCGAGGCGATGCGACGGGGACCGGCACCGAGGGAACGGAGAATGGCCATTTCGCGGCGCCGCTCCTCAAGCGTGCTGTACAGCGCGACCAGCATCCCCAGGAGTCCGACGAGAAGCACGGCGCCGCTGATGATCTGCGCGCCGTCCTCGGCGTAGGCGATCGAGTTCCAAAGCTCGGTGAGCGCCACTGCCGGGAGAATCGCCGTGAGCGGCTCCGTCACGTCGGTGTTCATTTCCCGCTGCAGGCCGAGCGACTCGAAGCGGTTTTGCGTTCCGGCGAGAAACGCGGTGATCGATTCCTGCTCTGCGTCGTGGCTGTGGGCCTGCGGCGCTCCGGCGGCGTCCTTCCGGTTCGCGCGGTCCTCCTCGTGCTCCTCTTCCGGGTCCTCGTGCATCGCGGTGATGCCCTCGAGCGTCACAAATACCGAACGGTCGACCGGCGTCAGGGTCGGCGCGAGGATGCCGACAACGGTGAACAGGTGATGATCGTGATCGGCGATTCCTTCACCCCGCAGCCCGTGGGTGACGGCGATCGCCGTGTCGAGGCGCAGCCCGAGCCGCTCGGCGACCATGCTGCCGATGACGAGGTCGCTCTCACCCGCCAAGAGCCGCCCGCTGGCGAGCGTGATGCGGCCATCGTCGCGAAACCGGTAGCGCTCGAAGAACTCCGGAGTTGTACCGATGAGGCGGAAGCCGCGGTACGAGTCGCCGAGCGAAATCGGGATGGTCCAGGCGATCGCCGCGTGCTTCGACCAGCGTTCGTAGGTCTTCCATGTCATCGATCCGGCGGGCGAGCCGATGCCGAACACCGACGAGAGAAGCAGTTGCTGACTCCCGCCGCGGGCTCCCACGATGAGATCGGTATTCCGTATGGTGCCGGCAAAGCCCTCGCGCACCCCACGGCGAACGGCCTCGACGCCGACGAGCAGCGCCACCGAAAGGGCGATGGACGCCACAGTGAGTGACGTCGCCAGGCGTCGGTTGGCGAGGGACCGAAGGGCGAGGGTGGGAGTCAGCAAGTTCCCGTGGCCTCAGGCCGTGACGCGATTGATCGCCGGCAGCGACACGCTGCGGTCGAACCGCGCACTCAGCGACAGGTCGTGCGAAACGAAGAGCAGTGATGAACCCGCCTCCGCACATTGGCTGAACAGCAGCTCAATGAAGCGATCCCGGAGGTCGGTATCGATCGCCGAGGTCGGCTCGTCGGCAATCACCAACCGGGGCGCTCCGATGAGCGCACGCGCCGCCGCCACGCGCTGCTGTTGGCCTACACTCAGCTCATTGACCCGCTGCCCCAGCAGCGGCACAATTGCGAGCCGTTCCGCGAGCTGCGCGACGGCGCGTTCGATGGAGCCGCCGGGGAGCCGCGCGCGCCGCGCCGCGTGCAAACGGCAGGGCAGCCCGATGTTCTCCTCGACGGAGAGCCAAGGAATCAGGTTGAAGAGCTGGAACAGGTAGCCGATGTGCACGCCGCGGTGCGCGTCCCGCTCCGACGGTCGCAGGTCGCCCAGCGCTCGGCCCAGTACCTCGACCCGACCGGCGGTCGCCGGAAGCACGCCGGCGACGAGCCCGAGGAGCGTCGTTTTTCCCGACCCGCTGGGTCCGTGCAGGAAGACCCGTTCGCCCGTGCCGATCTCAAATCGGTCGACGCTGAGGACCTCCGAACCCGTGCGGTAGCGAAAGCGGACATCCGAGAAGACGACCGCGCGTTCGGCGGTGGGCGTCAACTTGCCTTGTACGGCGTGCTGGCGATTCCTTCCATCTCGAAGGCAACGACGCCGAACGGCGACTGCACCGTCTTCACGCGCAGAATGCCCTCGAAGAACACCGGCTCCCACCAGCCAATCCGCATCGTCTTCCGCGGTGGCATCTTCACGTAGACCATCTGGTTCGGTGGCGGCGGCGGCGTGTGCACGCAGGCACCGAAGTACGGAACGAGCAGGAACTGGTCGGCCTGCTGCATGTTGTCTTCAAGGGGGACGATGAACGCCGCGATCCGGACCCGCTTCCCGTCGAGGGCCTTGAGCGTATCCGACACCAACCCTGTCCGGTAATTCATGCCGCTCAGCAAGCGCCAGCTGATCTGCGCAGCGGGCGTAGCGGCGCGCTCGAGTGTCGACAGGGCAGGGGAGGACTGCGCTGACGCCGTGGCGCCGCACAGCACGAACAGGACGGCCAGGCCCGCACGAAATAGGATTGGCATCGCGAAGCGTCTCAGGGGAGAAGGGTCGGACGAACGGCTCCTGACTAGGTACACGAAATCGCGGGCGCGTGCGCCGCCACAGAGCCGAGTGGTGTCGGGGGGCGGCCGACCGGTCGGAACAGGAAGGTGAACGTTCCGCGGCACTTCGTGAATGCCGGCCCAAAGCGGGGGCCGAAGCTACAGGGTGGAGTTCTCGAATTCGCTCTTCGATTCCGCAAACCGCAGGATGCGCGAGCTGTTGACCACTACGACGACGACCGCCGCGCTCTGCGCAATGGCACCCGGAAGCGGCGACAGCACGCCTGCGGCCGCCGCACCGATCAGCAGCACGGAGAGCCCGAAGGCGAGCCAGACGTTTTGCGTCATGACGGTACGTGTGAGACGCGCGAGGCCCACGAGCTTGGGAATCCGGTCGAGATCGGACCCAAGCACCGCGACATCGGCGCCGCCGAGGGCCACCTCGTTGAGCTGCGCACCGATTGTGACCCCAACGTCGGCGCCGCGCAACGCCGGGGCGTCGTTGACGCCGTCACCAACCATCATCACGGCGTGACCCTTCGCCTGCAGGCCGCGCACCACCTCCAACTTTTGCGCCGGGAGCACCTCGGCGATGATTTCGTCCATGGCGAGCGCCTCGCCGACTTCCCTGGCCACGGCGATGCGGTCCCCTGTCAGCAGGATGCTCCGTTCGATGCCGAGTTCGCGCAACTTCGCCAGCGTCTCGTGGGCGTCGGCGCGCGGCTGGTCTCGCAGCGCAAACCATCCCACGTACTGCCCGCGCCAGGCAACCCAGACTTGCGACGGGTCGGCGCCGTCAGCCTCGGGGAGGCGAACGCCCGCCTCCACCAGGAGCGCGCGCCTGCCGAGCAGCGCCTGCGCACCGTCAACGACGGCCACCACGCCGAGTCCCGGCCGCTCCTTCACGTCGGTCGGACGGTGCGGTTCGATACTGCGCAGCCGAGCCTCGTGGACCACGGCCTGCGATGCCGGATGCAACGACCCGAAACCGCAGGCGGCGGCGATGGCGATGACCGAGACTTCCGTCTCGCCTCCGGCAGGGTGCACTCGCGCCACCATCGGGGTACCCACGGTCACGGTGCCTGTCTTGTCGAGGACAAGCGTATCGACATCCGCCGCCTGCTCGAAGAAATCCGCGCTCTTGATGAGCACGCGGAGGCGCGTCGCGACCGTCATGGCGGCAACCACCGCGGCCGGCCCGGCGACGACGAGCGCGGTCGGTGTCGCGACGACAAGGATGGTGATCGCGCGAGAAAGGTCGCGCGTGAAGAACAGCGTCGTGGCGGCAATCGTGAGCACCAGCGGCAGCCAGGCGCCGGCGCGACGCTCGAACTGACGCAGCAAAGGCACCGACGAGCGCTCCATTTCGGCGAGCAACGCCACCACGCGACCGAGCACCGTGTCCGCCCCCGCCCCGCGCGCCTCGATACGGAGCAGGCCGTCGACGGAGACGCTGCCGGCGAAGACGGCGCTGCCGGGTCCGACGTCCTCGTACTGGGATTCCCCGGTGATCGCTGCCTGGTCGACAGCGGCCCGCCCCTCAAGCACCACTCCATCCACGGGGATGCGCTCGCCCGGGCGAACCAGGATCAGGTCGCCGGCGACGACGGCCTCGGGCGCGACGACCTCCTCTTTCTCCAGGCGCCAGCGCACGGCGCGGCGCGCGCCGAGGGCGCGAATCCCGTCGATCGCCGCGCGCGCGCCAAGCGCGCTCCGTTCCTCGAAGAGGCGACCCAGCTCAAGAAAGAGGGGAATGAGGGTGGCCGTCACGAACGCCCCGGTCGCCGCTGCCGCGAGGATGGCGATGGCGACGAGTTGGTCGGTGGCGCTACGTGTGTCGCCTGTCACGACACCCCGGATGCCCGAGACGAGTGTCGGCACGCCGACCACGGCGGCGGCGACGCCGCGAATGAGTTCGCCGATCTGCCACTGGTCGGGTGAGAGCCGCGTGAGCGCCGTGCCGAGTGCCAGGAGGCCGAGCCCCGCGACGCTGGTCACGAGCCGAACGGTGATCCGGCGCCGCTCGTCGGGCGCGAGCGCCGTGCCGACCTCCCCGCGTGCAGGTTCGAGGGTCGTTGCCATGACTCCTGTAGTCATCAGTGGTTGGGCGGCCCCGGCATGGGTGTGGCGACCCCCTGCGGATTCACGGTGATGCGCATCCCGCTGTGGTTGCCGCCGGGCGGCGGAGGCGGAATCCACATGACACGGGCTGTACTGAGCGCGCGCTCTATCGCATCGCGGTACAGGCGCTCGCGCACGACCGGCGCGTTCGCGCGATACTCACGTGCCAGCGCGCGGAACGCGGCGGCCTCACCAGTCGCCAGCGCGAGCTCGGACGCGGCCGTGGCGCGGGCGGCCTGAACGGAGGCGTCGGTCGTCGCCGCTGACGCCGGGACGATGGCCTCGGAGAAGGCGAGGGCATCCTTCCGCGACGTCTCGGCTCCGATGAACGCCGTTTGCACCGCGGCAAAGTCATAGGTCAGAGCAGCCGGCGGTCCCAGGCTGGTGAGTTCGAGCGAGGTCAGCTCGAGCCCCGACCGCGCGGAGTCAAGTCCATCCTGGGCCCGTCGGCTCGCGGTGGCGATCAGGTCCTTGCGTCCGTCGGACAGCACCTGATCGACACGCATCTCGCCGATCGAACGAAGCATGGCAGCGGTGACCTCGACCCGCAGGACGTCGTGCGCCTCCGGGCCGTAGAAGAAGAAGGTGGCCGGCTCGCGCACACGGTAGCGCGCCACCATCGTGAGTTGCACGATGTTGTGGTCTCCCGTGATCGCATAGCCTTCGCGCAGCGGATCGAGGCCCGCGTCGATGGCCATCGGGGGCGGTTCGCCCTCGTGCGATTCGTTCGGGGAACCCTCCTGGCTTGCCTCCTCCGACGGCCGCACACCGCCCGACGTCAACGTGCCGATCGTCACCTCGGAGATTTGGCGGGTCCGAACGCGAACGACCTCGTCGATCGGGCGAGGAAGGGCGAAGAGCAGGCCTGGGCCGTGCTCCTGCAGCGCCGCCGTGCTGCCGACGAGGCGGCCCCAGCGCAGGACGAGGGCCGTTTCGTCCTGCCGCACCACGGTGATGCCCGAGAACGCGTAGACGACCACCATGGTGAGGATCCACCAATGGATGCGACGCCACGCGGTGTCGGCAGCGCGCGCTACCGGCGCGGCGAGACGGGAGAGTTCCTCTGCGCCCGCGCTGCGCCGTCTCACGGCCGGTCCCTGGACTGCAGGAACGAGAACGGCTCCGCATCGGTGCGCAGGATCATCGACGTCTGGCCGTTCGTCATCTTCACGAGCGATTCGAGCGACCGCGTGAAGCGGTAGAGTTCGGGGTCCAGCTTGTGCGCATCGGCGTAGGTCCGCGCGACCTGCGCGGCGGTCTCGCCCTTGATGCGGGCCGTTTCCTCGGCACCGCGCGCGCGAATGCGAGCAGCGCGCAGGTCCGCCTCCGAACGGATCCTCCCCGCGGCGAGCGCCCCCTCCGCCTCGAAGCGCGCGGCAAACTGGCGGCGCTCTGCCCGCATCTGGTCGAACACCGCGGCGACGTTGTCGGCCGGCAGTGCGAGCCGTTGGATACGGACCTGCTCGATCCGGACTCCATAGCTCGTGGCCGCGAGCGGCGCCGTTGCGGCCAGGAGTTCGGTCTCGATGCGCCCGACTTGCAGGTTCTGCGGATTCGTCGAGACGAGCGCGGAGAGGTCGTGCCCGCCGAGGGTGGAGATCGCCGCGTTGGTGAGAAGCCCGTCGAGCTTGCCTTCCGCACCACGGTCCACGCCGACGGCCTGCACGAACGCGAGGGGGTCGTCCACCCGCCAGATCACGAAGGTCCGGGCAATCACGTTCTTCTTGTCGTGCGTCAGCATTTCGGTCTGCCCTGTCTCGTAAACGCGCCGGCGCATGTCGACCGTAATCGCCTCGTCGATGGGCCACGGGAACTTCCAGTGGAGTCCGGCGGTCGTTGCCGTGCGCGTCGGCTCGCCGAATCGCGTGATGAGCACCGCGGTCCCTTCGCGCACCACGACCGCCGTGGCACTGAGGACCATCGCCAGCAGGGCGCCGATTCCCAGGGCGGCGCGGAGCCAGCGTTGCATACTCATGGCGTGCGGTTCGTTTATTGTGTCAGCCACAATTGTCCTCCCTCGCGCAGGAAGCGCGCATCAACGATCGTGAAGGGACGCCGGGAGAGATTCTCCTCCAGGGTCTCGAGGCGCCGGCGGAACATGTACTCGCTCGGCGCAATCCGGTATGCGGTTTCGAGGGTCCGAAAACTCCACGCGGCGCCTACGGCCTCGGCCCGTTGCTGCTCCCCCTCGGCGCGCGCCGTCGCCGAGGCCAGCACAGCCTGCAGTTCCGCCTCCGGAATCGCGCGGTTCCGATACGCTTCCGCCTGGCCGACCTGAGTTGCGGCTTGAATCTGCGCCGAGATGACTCCCTCGTACGCCGGCGCGACAGCAACGGGAGGATGCATGCCGCCGACCGTGAATCCGACAATGCGTACGCCGAGGTTCAGCGAATCCGCGCCACGCTGCACCATCTCGCGCATGCGTCCGGAGAGCACCGCCACGTTCTGCGACAGGACGTCTGAAAGGGACTTGTCGATCGTGTTCCACATGACGGCGCGGTACCCGAGCACCCGCAACGCGTCGATCGGGTTCTGCGCATGGTAGCGCCAGGCGCGCGGATCGGTGATGAGGTACTGGATCGCGGCGTCAACCGTCACCAGGTCGCGCCCATCCCCGAGGAGGAGCGTGAACTCGTTCCCCGCGTGCAGCACCGACCAGATGACATCCTCGGGCCCGCCCCATACCTCGTTCGCCTCGCTCTCATGGCCGATACGAACGGCCTGCACCCGCCGCACGGGGAACCTGTACACAGCATCCGCCGGCCACGGGAAGTGCAAGTGGAGACCTGGCTCGAGCGGCGGACCCGGCACAGGGACGCCGAAACGCTCGACCAGCGCCTGCTCATCCACCTTTACCACTGTCAGCGATGTGGCAAGCCACCCGATCAGGAGTAGGCCTACCGCCAGCGGCTCGATACTCCGCCGGACAACCGAGAGGGCCCAGGTGGATCGCAGGTCGATGCCGAGCCGGCGCTCGAGATGGTCGAGGAGGCTGGCGAGCGCATTGGCGCGGTTGCCGAGCGCATCAATGGCATGCGCACGCACCGGGAACGCCGGCGCAATGCCCGATGGCGCGGGCGGAGCGACGATCAAGTCGAAGCACACCCAGGCGAGGGTGAACGTCAGCGCGAAGTGGATCGCGGTTGCCACACCGTGAGCCTCGAACATGGCGGCCGCGATCGCGGCGGTACACGCACCCAGCGCCCAGGCCAACGCGCGCGAGGCGCGCGTGAGTGAACGCGCTTCCGGGAGCACCACGGGGTCGATGCCGCGGAAGTAGTTGGCCGCCGCCGCGGCCAGCGCGGCGAAGACCAGCGCAACAACGATCGCGACGATCCCCTGGGACCGAATCGGCACAACTATATAAGTAGGCGTAAGCGCCGACCGCGCGACCGCGACGGCGCCGATGATGCCGAGGGCGAGGCGCAGGTTGTCCAGTGGCCCGCGACTCGCCCACCAAGCTGCGCCGGCCTTAACCGCCGCTTCCCAGCGGCGCTCAATGAATGGTATCAGCACGGCCTGGGAACGGGCCGGGGAAGGGCCGGGCACCGGCGGGGTCGCGCTCGCGTCGCCGGCGACCGCTTCGGGCGGAGGCTGTTCCCCGCTCACCGGTATCGTCGGCGGGGCGGAGGTGGCGTCCGGCGCATCGGCTGGTTCCGTCGGCGAGCCCTGCGGCCGACGCCGCATGACGCTGGAGGTCGTGACGCCAACCAAAATGCCTGCGGCGAGGAACAGGACGATCGCGACGTCGAGCAGGGCGTTGACGAAGAGCGCGCGCGCACCCGCACGCGCGAGGACCGCGCCGGCGGATCCCGCCGCGATGAGCAATGAGAGGACGGCGAGGTGACCCGAGTTCGCTGTCGCCGCCGCGGTCAGGCCGGTCGTTGGTTTGTCGCCGTCAGCCGCCACAGGTGTTCCTGTGCCGACATCCAGTTTGGCGCGAGACTGCCACGATCGCCTCCGGCCTGCTCCGGGTCACCGCTGAACGCTACCGCGCGCCGCCAAGCCGCGGTTTCGCGCCTCGCTCAATGGCATCTGCGACCGCTGAGTGGTCGTTAAGGGCCGTTCAGGCACAGGAAGGAGAGTACGACCCGGTTCGTTGCCGGTCGGTGGCGTCCCAACAATGGCCACTGAAACGCCTTCCACCGCGGTTGCACGTTGGCCAGTGCTCCCCAAGTGATAGCAAAGAAGAGCATGAATACCTGTTGCTCAGTGACCCCGCCCATAAGGCCGCCTCCCTCTAATGACCGGTCCCGCTAACTCCGATTCCGCAGCGCGTTCCTTATCGCTGCGCGACAACTGCTGCGAAAGTCCGCTGCATACCGTGAATGTGCCTCCGGCCGTCCACGCACCGCAAGTTGTAACCACGCCGCGTGCTACCAATCGCACGGTATGGAAAGCCTCAGTGCGTAACGCTGCGACCCCGGTCAGCCCAACGTGGGTGAACACGCTAGCATCGGCACGGCGCACCCTCTACTCGATAAACCCACCGCCGAGCACTACGTCGCCGTCGTAGAACACCGCTGATTGCCCGGGCGTTATCGCCGCGACAGGCGTGTCGAGCGTGACCGCAACCGACTGCGAGTCGCGCGCTGTCACTCGCCCCGGAACAATGGGCGCGCGGTGGCGCACGCGCACGCCAACCGTTGATCCAACCGCCGGCGCATCCGCGAGCCAGTTGGTCCCACTCGCGCGCACCTCGCGACCCATCATCTCCTCGCGCGTACCGATCACCACGGCGCGGTCCTCAGGCCGCAGTGCCACCACGTACATCGGTTCACCAAACCCGCCGGGCAACGCCTTCCGCTGGCCGATCGTGTACCGCGCGAACCCCTCGTGCTCGCCGACGGTTGTGCCATCGGTCGTCACCACGGGCCCGCGCGACAGCGCCGGCGCGTCGGCCGGCAGCCGCCGCTTCAGCACCGTCAGGTAATCGCCATCGGGCACAAAACAGATCTCCTGGCTCTCCGCCTTGTCCGCGACGCGCGGCAGTTCGAGGTCGCGCGCCACCTGCCGCGTCTGCACCTTGGTCTGGTCGCCCACCGGGAGCTTGAGCCGCGGGAGTACCTCGCGCTTGATGCCCCAGAGGAAGTACGTCTGGTCCTTGCCCTCGTCCACGCCCCGCATGAGCCGGCCGTCCGCCACGCGCGCGTAATGCCCGGTGGCGATCAGCGGCGCGTCGATCGCATCGGCCTTGGCCACGAGGTCATCGAACTTGGTGAACGTGTTGCACCGCACGCAGGGAATGGGCGTGCGGCCGCGCGCGTATTCGGACACAAAGTCGGCGATCACGTCCTCGCCGAAATGATCCACCATGTTCAGCACATAGTGCGGAATGCCGAGCTGTTGGGCAACGCGGCGGGCATCGCTGGTCGAATCGAGCGAGCAGCAGGGACGGTCCGGGAGTTCGGCCCCGTCCTCGAACAGCTTCATCGTGACGCCGACGCAGTCGTACCCCTCGCGCACGAGCATCGCCGCGGCGACTGAAGAATCCACGCCGCCGGACATCGCTACGAGGACGCGGCGCGGCGAGGGCATCACTCAGGCCGCGACCATTCCTCGCGATCGGTTGGCGAGTTTCGTGAACACATCAATCGCCCGCGCGATTCCCGCATCCGTCGTCAACGGGCCCACGCTCATGCGGATGGACGCCCCCACCTGCCCGGACGGGTCGATCGCGGCCAGCACGTGAGAACGCCCCGTGCTACCGCTCTGGCAGGCCGACCCGCCCGAGCAGGCAATTCCATGGAGATCGAGCGCCATCAGGAGCGATTCGCCGTCGGCCCCGGGCACCGTGACATTCAGGATGTGCGGGGCGCGTTCCGCTCCGCCCGCATTGATCACCGCATCGGTCACGCCGGCGCAGATGCCCGCCTGAAGCTGGTCGCGCAGCGCGCGGTACTTCGCCACGATCGCCTCACGCTCACTGGCCGCCAGCTCACACGCGACGGCGAGGCCGACGGCGAAGGCGACGTTCTCCGTACCGGGGCGACGACCGCGATCCTGCGACCCGCCGAAGAACAGCGGCTCGAGCGGCGTCCCGCGGCGGAGGAACATCGCGCCGATTCCCTTGGGCGCGCCGATCTTGTGCCCGCTGATGCTCGCCAGGTCGAACGGAACCTTTCGCACGTCCACGTCCACCTTCCCGAACGCCTGCACGGCATCGGTGTGGAACACCACGCCGTGCGCCTTCGCGTGCGCGGCCGCGTGCGCAATAGGCTGCACACTGCCGATCTCATTGTTCACCCACATGAACGACGCCAGCGCACAGTCGTCGCCGATCGCCGCCTCGATGGTCGCCATCGGCAGCGTGCCGGTGGAATCCACGCCGAGCACCCGCTCTTCGGCGCCCTCACGCGCACACTTGTGCACGGCCTCGAGCACGGCCTTGTGCTCGATCGAGGACGTGACCACAGCGCGGCGCCCGCCTTCCTTCAGGATCCGCCAGCCGCCGAGGATCGCGAGGTTGTCGGCTTCGGTGCCGCCGGAGGTGAAGCAGACCTCGTCCGGCTGCGCGCCGATGCATGCGGCCACGCGCTCGCGCGCCTCATCGAGTGCTGTGCGCGCCTCGCGGCCCCAGCGGTGCGTGCTGGACGGATTCCCGAATCGCGCGTCGAAGAACGGCGCCATGCGCTCGAGGACTTCCGGGCGCACCGGCGTCGTCGCGGCGTGGTCGAGGTAGATCGGCTCTGGCATTGCCAGAAAAGTAAGGGGGCCGGCGCGTCAGGACACCCGGCCGGGCAGGGGGGACATCCGCGGCAGCGATAGATTTCCCCGCGCCCCGCAGCCGAACCCACGGGCCACATGGACCAGTTCAACCTCCTCAGCCTGATCTTCCTGGTGTACCTGTTCGTGCTGTTCCCGCGGGCGGCACTGCGGTCGGCGCGCGTGGTGCGCCAGACGGTCGAGGCGGGCGTGCCGCTCCCGCGCACCCGCGTGCTGCTCTCGACGCTGTTCACGCTGCTCGTGACGTTCATGATGGCGTGGGTGAACGCCCAGGCCATGGGGCGCGACCTCTGGGCGGTGGACTGGTCCCTGCGCAACATCGCGCTCGGCGTCGTCGCGTTCATCGTGCTGCTCGGCGCGATTCCGCTTTCACGCCGGCTGCGAACGCCGGAGGAGCTTCGGCGCCAACTCCTGAACGGGATCGTCCCGCGCAACAACCAGGAGATGGGGCTGTTCACGCTCGCGGCGATCGGGGCGGGGATCGCGGAAGAGGCCGCCTACCGCGGCGTCGCGGTCTGGCTGCTCACGCTCGTGTTCGGCGCGCCGATTCCCGCGATCCTCATGTCAACGATGGCGTTCGCGGTTGCGCACGCGGTGCAGGGCGGCAAGTCCATGGCGATCGTCGCCGGCGTAGCGCTGCTGTTTCACGGGCTTGTCACGCTCACCGGCACGCTCGTGATCGCGATGATTGTGCACGCGGCGTACGACATCGTCGCCGGTATCGCTGCCCGGAAGAAAGCCGATGAGCTGGAGCGATCAGCCGGCCAACAACCGGGCGCGAACGTCCCATAGGGCGGGGAAGAAGCGCTGGCTGATTGACCGCGCGAGGAACTGCGCGCCCATCGTGCCACCCGTGCCGCCGGTTCCCGGGCCGATGACGCGCTCGACCAGCTGCACATGCAGGAACCGCCAGCGCTGGAAGGCCTGGTCGTACTCGATGAACGCCTCGGCGAGGAAGAACATCGGGTCGGGGCCGGGCCCCGTGTAGAGCTCGTCGAGTGTGCGGCCGCGCGCCTTCAGGAGGTCGAGGAACAAGTCCTCGAGGCGCGGCGTCGCGAGCGCCTCGGCGATCGCGGGCGGGATCGCCCCGCCGGCCTGCAACGCCTTCACGAACGCCTCGTCGCGCATGCCCGAGAGCGCGCCGACGATGCGGAACTGCTCGCTCTGCTGGCCGCTCGACGACCCCAGAAAATTGCGGAACTGCTGGAACCGCTGCGGCGGCAGCGTGTCGAGCGACGACAGCTGCTCGGCGACAATGCGCATCAGTGTGTTGATGCGCTGCAGGTGCCAGAGCGAGCGCTCGCCGTCGCCTTTCTGCAGGTCGGCCCGGAGCGCGTGCAACTGCTGGATGATCACCTTGAACCAGAGTTCGCTCGCCTGGTGCACCACGATGAACAGCAGTTCGTCGGGATGCTCGGGCTGGGACCGCGGCCGTTGCAGCGAGAGGAGTTCGCGCAGCGCGAGGTAGTCGGGGTAGTTGACGTCGGCGGCCATGACGGTGGGCTGGGAACCGGGCTAGAACGTGGAGACGTCGAGCGTCGTGATGTCATCCACGCGCATGGTCTCATATGTGAAGAACGGCTCACCGAACCGGCGGCGGATCAAGGAACCATAGTGTGCGGCCTGATGCCGCAGCACGTGGAGGAACGGATCGCCGGTGGGGTAGGCCTCGCCGGCGGACAGTGCGCCGTCGAACTGCGACGCGAAGCAGCGCACCGCATTCAGCTTGGTCTCGAGTTCGTCGCTGATATCCACGACGAACGTTGGCTTCACGTGATCCTCGCGGTACGCAATCGCGTGCACAATCTTCACCGGGCGGTGCTTCGGCACGTCCGGTGCGACCTTCGCGAGGCCGGACACGAACACGGCGTCGCGGATGAGCTTGGACGCAGCCGAGTGATCCGGGTGGTTGCCGCGCGGGGCGGGCGCGATGACGATCCTCGGCGCAAACCGGCGGATGACACGCGCGAGCTGCTCCCGCGTTTCCGGCGTGCTCACAACGCCGGAGTCCGGGAGTCCAAGATTCTCGCGTGTGCTGACACCGAGGACGGCGGCGGCCGCAGCGGCCTCGGTGGCGCGGAGTTCAGGCGTGCCGCGACTCCCCATCTCGCCGCGCGTGAGGTCGAGGATCGCGGTCGTGCGGCCGAGCTTGTGGAGCTTGGCGAGCGTGCCGCCGCAGGTCAGCTCGACATCGTCGGGGTGGGCGCCGACGGCAAGGACGTCAACTGGCATGGGTGGAAGTTACGGAGCGGCGTCGGCAAACGGGGCGCGGCCGTAGCTTTCCGGTCCATGGAACACATCTACCTCCCCAATACGCCGAAGCCACTCGGTCATTATTCGCCGGGCGTACGGCACGGCGGGTTCATCTTCGTGTCGGGGCAGCTCCCGATGGTGCCCGGCGCAACGTCGCACACGATCGGGACGATCGAGGAGCAGACCGAGCAGGCGCTGCGGAACGTGGAATCGGTGCTCGTGGCGGCCGGGTCGTCGCTGGACAAGGTCGTGCAGATGACCGTGTACATCTCGGATGGCGACCTGTGGGGCCGCGTGAACGCCGTGTACGCGAAGGTGATGGGCGAACACCGGCCGGCACGCGCCGTCGTACCGGTCAAGGAACTGCACTACGGCTACCAGATCGAGATCCAGGCCATTGCCGCCGGAGACTGACAGCGTGTGGGCCGGCAAGCGCGCCATTGTCACGGGCGCGTCAGGCGGGATCGGCGAAGAACTGGCCGTGCAGCTTGCCGCTGCGGGGGCGCACGTGGCGCTGGTTGCCCGGCGCCGCGACGAACTCGAGCGCGTGGCATCACGCTGCGGCGCGGGCCGGGCTCAGGTCGTCGTAGCCGACGTTGCGAACCAGGCCGACTGCGAACGCGCCACCCGCGAGGCGATCACGGCGCTCGGCGGCCTGGACGTGCTGGTCCACAACGCCGGCCAAGCGATGTGGGCGCCGTTCGAGGACATGCAGGATGCCACCGTCTTCGAGAAGATGCTCGCCGTGAACTACCTCAGCGTGCTCTGGAGTACGCGGGTTGCGCTCGCCGCACTGAAGGAATCGCGCGGGCGGATACTCGCCGTGAGCAGCATCGCGGGCATCACGGGTGTGCCGCTCCGGAGCGGGTACGTCGCGGCCAAGCACGCGATGACGGGGTTCCTCAACACGCTGCGCATCGAGCTCGCGGACGCGGGCGTGAGCGTGACGATCATTCACCCGGGGTGGGTGGCGACGGGCTCGCAGGCGCGAAACCTGGGCGCGGACGGGAACATGCTCGGCAAGATGCCCGTGAGCGTTTCCGGCGCCGCGACCGCGGCCGATGTCGCACGGGCGCTGCTGGCCGCCGGTGCGCGCCGCGAACGCCGCGTCGTGCTCGGCTGGCGGTCGCGGATCGGCATCTTGCTGAAGGAGTTCTTCCCCGGGCTGATTGACGGGATGGCCGCGAAGGCGATCCGCCGCGGGCGCTGAGCCGGTGTGAAGACAAAGCGGCGACGGGGCATCCCCGTCGCCGCTTTCGTTACTTGGTCGCGGCGCGCTGCGCCGCGAGAACGAAGCTGGCTAGAACCCGCCGCCGCGGCGGCCACGGCCCATCGCGGAGTTCTCGTCGAACTTGGCCTTGTCGGCGTCGCTCGTGAGCAGCGCCTTAAGGTCCGCGTTCCGCTTGGCGTTGGCTTCCTGCATCTTCGCCATGAAGTCCGGGGCCTGGCGATCCGAGTTCATCATGGCCTCGCGAGCCGCCGTGATGATCGTCTTCGCCTTGGCCATCTGGTCGGCGCTGAGCGTGATGCCGTTGAACAGACGCGCCATCTGGGTCGAATCCTGCTGTTCCGGGGTGCCCCGGCCACCGCGACCCATGCCCATCCCACCACCACCGCCGCCACCCTGGGCGGCAGCCGAGCCCGCCATCACGGCGAGCAAACCTGCCACTGCAACGAGCTTACGCATGAGACCTCCAATTACCTTCGAAAGTTGAGCGCGGCGTCGTGCCGCGCATGTCCTGCCATCCAAGTTAGACGTACGCACGGGGGCAATGTTTTGTTCGCTCCGGGTGCCCCCCACGGTGCCTCCGGGGGGGACTTATTCGTACCTGAGGGCGTCCACCGGGTCCAGCCGGGCGGCCCGCTGGGCCGGGATCACCCCAAAGACGAGCCCGATCCCCACACTGACTGCCACCGCGATCAGGGTGAGCGCGACCGGCGCCTGGGCTTCGATGTTCATCAGGGCCGTGACGCCTTTCCCAACGGCGAGCCCGAACCCGACACCGATCACGCCGCCGATGCCGGTCAGGGTCGCCGCTTCGATCAGGAACTGGATCAGGATGTCGCGCCGCGTAGCGCCCATGGCTTTCCGCACGCCGATCTCGCGCGTGCGCGCCGTGACCGACACCATCATGATTGCCATGACGCCGATGCCGCCCACGAGCAGCGCGACCGAGGCGAGCACGATCATCACCAGGAAGAACGTCCCGGTGATCGAGTTGAACGTGTCGAGCACCTGGTCCTGCGTGATCATGTCAAACGTGTTCTTGTCGGCTGGCCGCAGCCCGCGCAGCTCGCGAATCGCGACGGTCACGGCTTCCTGCGCGTCGGCCACGCTGACGCCCGGCTTCGGCTTCACGCAGATGAACAGCGCGTTCGTCTTGTCCACGTTGTAGGCGTAGTACACGTACCGAAACGGCATGATCGCGCCGTTGTCGGTGCCCGGCGGCGCAAAGATGTTCGACGGCGGTTGGTAGATGCCGATGACTTCAACCGGCCGGCCGCCAACGAGGATCGTCTTGCCGAGCGGTTCGATGCGCCCAAACAGGCGCGCGGACTTTTCCTCCTGAATCACCACGACGGGCGCGCCGCTGCGCAGCTCGGCCTTCGTGAACCAGCGGCCCGCCACCAGCTCGCCGCCCTGGATCTCCTGGAAGTGATCGTCCGCACCGTTCACGATCGTCGCGCGGGTGCGCTCGCCCTGGTACTCCATACGCGCCTGGATCTGCGCCCAGATGCCGGCGTAGAAGACTTGCGGCAGCGCCTGGATTGCGTCGGCCTCTTTGCTGCTCAGGTCCGGGCGGATGCGGATCCACTTGGGGAGGCGGTCGGGATTCACCAGCGACGTGTTGAACACCTTCATCACATAAAACGTGGTCGGCCCGGCCACCTCGAGCGCGTTCGTGATCTGTTTCTGGATGCCCTGCACGATGGACGCCATCGTCATCACGGTCGAGACGCCGATCACGACACCGAGGATCGTGAGCGCCGAGCGCATCTTGCTGACGCGCAGGGCGTCAATCGCGATCCCGATATTCTCGCGATAGGTGTCAGTGGCGCGCAGGTGAATGGCCATGGTCAGCTCGCGCGCGGGTTCAGGGACCGCCCGCTCATGTTTCCGCCCGCAGCGCCGTGATGGGGTCGAGGCGCGCCGCGCGCCGTGCGGGATACACCCCGAACGCCACGCCCACACCCGCGCCGAGCCCGACGGCGAGCGCGACCGACCACCATGTCACGCGCGCCGGGAGCGGGGAGACCGTGGCGACCATCCAGGCGAACCCCCAGCCGCTCAGCACGCCAATGACGCCGCCGGCGCTCGCCAGCGCGATCGCCTCGGCGAGGAACTGGCGTTCGATATCCCGCGACTTCGCGCCGACCGCCTTCCGGATGCCGATCTCGCGCGTGCGCTCGGTCACGGCCATCAGCATGATGTTCATGATCACGATACCTCCGACCACCACACCGATCGCGACGACCGCGGGGATCACGCTGAACAGCACCTGCGTGAGGCTCTTCCAGAACTCGACGAGGGCGTCCGCGGTTTCGACCGAGAAGTCGGATTCCTCGCCGGGGCGCAGGCGGTGCGCGATGCGCATCGCCTCTTCCGCGCGCGCCATCGCCGGTGCGACTTCGGCGGCTTCCTTCATCTTCACCGAGATCGTCGTCGTGAGGCGCCGGCCGTAGAGCATCTCGTAGCGTGTGAGCGGGATCAGCGCGAAGCTGTCGAACGACTGGCCCAGCACCCGGCCCTTCGACGCGACCACGCCGATCACCTCGAACTGCTCCAGTCCGAAGCGTACGAACTGGCCGATCGGGTTCACCTGCTCGAAGAGCTTCTCGGCGACTTCATGCCCGATCACGGCCACCGGGCGGCGCTGGACCAGGTCCACTTCGGTCAGCGCGCGGCCGTTCTCGATCTTGTAGTCCTGCACTTCCTGGTACGGCGCGGTGATGCCGAACACAAGGATGTCGCCGACCGTGCGGTCCCGCCACGAGATGTCGGACTGCGGGGTGGGGAAGCCCGAGGTGAGCCCGATCGCGGCGGCGTCGGGCAGCGCGTCCTGGACCGTGCGGGCGTCGGCGGCCGATATGCGCGGTCGGCGGGAGACGCGCTTCCACATCTCGTCGTCGAAGAAGCCGACTTGGATCGGTGTGCGGCGGACCTGGAATGCGTTGGTGCCGATCACCGCGCCCGCGATGTTCTCCTTGACGTACGCGTTCATCCCCTGGATGATCGCGACGACGGCGACAAGGAACGCCACCGACACGATGATCCCGAGCAGCGTGAAGAAGGACCGCAGCTTGTTCGCGCCGATCTGCGCGAAGGCGGTCCCGAGGATGTCGCGAGTCTGCAAAGGCGGACCCTACCTGCCACGCGGTACGTACGTGGCGCGCACCCCACGTGCGCGCCACGGGGGAATCTACCTACTCGTACCGCAGCGCCTCGACGGGGTCGAGCCGCGAGGCCTTCATTGCCGGCATCATCCCGAAGGCGATTCCGGTCAGCGCTGCGGCGCCAAGTGCGGAGACCACGGCCGTGACAGGCACCGACGCCGGTATGGAGGTGTTCGTCCGGATGACGAACGCGATCACCGCGCCGATCCCGAGCCCAACCGCCGCGCCGATGCTGGTCAGCGTCGCCGCCTCGACGAGGAACTGCCACAGGACGGTGCCGCGCGTCGCCCCCAGTGCCTTCCGCACGCCGATCTCACGGGTGCGCTCGGTGACGGAGATCATCATGATCGCGACGACGCCCACGCCACCCACCAGCAGCCCGACGCCGGAGAGCGCGATGCCGACGAGGAAGATCGCGCCGAAGAGCTGGTCGAACACTTCAAGCATGCGTTCCTGCCCGACCAGCGCGAAGTTGTTGGGCTGCCCCGGCCGCAGCCCGCGCTGTGAACGCATGAGCGCGGTCACGGCGTCCATCGCGACCTCGCGTGAGACACCGACGGTCGGTTTCACGAAGATGATCAGGGAACGCCAGACCTCCATGTGACGCCATGCGGTGAGCATCGGGAGCAGTGCGCGCGGCTGGTCCGGCCCGCGTCCGTCCATGGACTTGAGGAAGCCGGCCTTGGTGTGAAACACGCCAATCACGGTGAACGGGCGTCCGGCGACCTGCACTTCCTTGCCGATCGGGTCCGAATCGCCGAACAGCTGCACCTTCAGCGAGTCGTTGATCAGGAGGACGCTCGCGCCCGCGTCGTGCTCTGTCTTCGAGAACGAACGTCCCGGGTAGATGTCGGCCTGGTCCGTCTGGATCCAATCCTCGCTCTGTGCATCGAACCCGACGTTCTTCACCTGCCGGTGGCGATACGTGAACGTGCCCTGGCCGCCGATGATCGCCGTGGCGGTCGCAACTTCGGGGAGCCGCTGCACGGCATACCAGTCTTCCAGTACGATGCGCGGGTTACGGCGGTCGGGGCAGGTGTCGTCGGTGCCGTCACAGTTGTTGATCCCGATGTTCCGGCGGCGGAGCTGGAACACGTTGGCGCCGAACTCGTCGAGGTCGGACTTGAAGCTCTTCTGGATGCCGGTGACCGTCGCGCCCATGGCCACGACGACGAACACGCCCACAGCCACGCCTGAGATTGTGAGGGCCGCGCGCACCTTGTTCTGCTGCATGGCATCGAGCGCGATGGTCACGCCCTCGAGCGACATGCGGATCTTGTCCCAGAGGCGCATTGGCTATTCCTGTCGAAGGGCCGCGATCGGGTCGAGCCGCGCGGCTCGGCTCGCGGGGTACATCCCGGCGACGATGCCGACGCCGGCGCCCAGCACGAGGCCGAGTGCGATGGACCACGGAGCGACGGCGGCGGGCAGCGGGGTGAGCGCGGCGATGGCCTCAGCGCCGCCGATCCCGAGCCCGATGCCGACCGCCGCGCCGACCAGCGACAGCGTCGAGGCCTCCACCAGGAACTGCGACATGATGTCGCGCCGCCGCGCGCCCAGCGCCTTGCGCACGCCGATTTCCCGCGTTCGCTCGGCGACGGCCACCAGCATGATGTTCATGATGACCATCGCGCCGACGATCAGCCCGATCGCCGGCAGTGCGGAACCGAATACCACGAGTCGCTGCTGGATCCGGTTGAAGAACTCCATGGCGGATTCCTGGGTCTCGAGCTCGAAGTTGTCGGGTTTGCCGGGCGGCACGTGCCGCGCGCCGCGCAGGACTTCGCGCGCCGACTCCATCCCTTCGCGGACGAGGTCCGGTGTCGGCGCCTGCACGATCAGCGTCTGGATGTCACCCACGGGGCGAATCACCCGCTGCAGCGGCGTGGTGTACGGCGCGATCGCGAGGCGATCCATAGAGAAGCCGAACACCGACCCCTGCTTCTCGATTACGCCGATCACCGAATACGGGGTGCCCATGATGCGCAGCTCGCGCCCGATCGGGTCCAGTCCATTGAAGAAGTGGTCCGCGACCTCGACCCCGATCACGACGACCTTCGAGCCGAGCTGCGTTTCCTGCTGGTTGAATGCCCGGCCGCTGGCGATGTTGAACTTCTTGATCGTGAAGTACTCGTCCTCGGTCGCAACAGCCTGTACCTGCCTCGGGCGGGAGGTCGGCGTGGACGCGTACACGAAGGTCTCGCTGGTGATCGCGCTCCGGCTTCCCGGCGGGAGCACGGAGCGCACCAACTCGGCGTCGGGGACGTAGATGCGCGGGCGGCGGAGGAACTCGCGCCACTGCTCGTCGGTGGTGTTCGGGTTGAAATTCGGCGCGCGACGGAACGTGAACGTGTTTACGCCGAGGATCCGGCCGGCGAAGTCTTCCTCGACGTAGCGCCCCATGCCCTCGACGATCGAGATCACGGCGATCAGGAACATCACGCCGATCGTCACGCCGAGGAGCGTGAAGAAGCTCTTCAGTTTCTGGACGCGGATGGTGTTCAGCGCGAGCCGAACCGCTTCGAACCAGGCCATGGCCGCCCTACGGGCCGGCGGCAGGGGCTGTTTCAGCCCGCCGTTCGTGCCACCGCTACTCGTGCCGGAGCGCCGCGACCGGGTCGAGGTTCGACGCCCGCATGGCGGGGAACATCCCGAACGCGATGCCCGTCAGCGCACTGACGCCCAGCGCGGCGACGACGGCCAGCGGCGGCACCTGCGCCGCGATCGGCGTCGCGGCCTTTACGACCATGGCGACGATCCAACCAAGCACGAGGCCGATCATGGCCCCGGTGGCGGTCAGGGTCACGGCCTCGACGAGGAACTGCCACAAGATCGTCATGCGCGTGGCGCCCAGCGCCTTCCGCACGCCGATCTCGCGCGTGCGCTCGGTGACCGAAATCATCATGATCGCGACCACGCCGACGCCGCCCACCAGCAGGCCGACGGAGGACAGCGCGATCATGACCAGGAAGAACATGCCGAAGACCTTGTTGTACACCTCGAACAGCTTGTCCTGCGTGATGATCGCGAAGTTGGACTCGCGGCTGGGCTTGAGGCCGCGGTACGCCCGCAGCGCCGCCGTCACGTCGTCCTGCGCCTGCGCCGGGGCGACACCGTCACGCGGCTTCACCGCGAATCCCATCCATTGCACCCGCGCGCCGAGGTGGCGCGAGAGCGACGTCAGGGGCATGACAAACTCCGGCCGTGCCTCGCCGGCAAGGAAACTGGCCTCGTTCTTGTAGACACCGATGACGAGGAACGGGCCGCCGCGATTGGACTCGAGGACGATCTCCTTGCCGAGCGCGCTGCCATCGGTGAAGAGCCGTTCCTGCGCCGTCTCGTTGATCACCACAACGCGCGACGCGTTCCGGTATTCCTGCTCGGTGAACGCGCGGCCGTCCACGAGCGTGGGCGGGTTGATGCGCGTCCAGTTCGCGGTGAAGCCGGTGTAGCTCACGTTGCTGAGGAAGCGGTCGCGGTACTTCGCGGTGCCACTCCAGCCCTGCCGCGCACCGACCTCCGCGAGGGACGGGACCTGCTTCAGCATCTCGACTTCGTCGAACTTGAGCGGCGGGTTGGAGCGCCAGCGGCAGGTATCGCCGGAGTCGTCGCAGCTCTCGAAGACGATCGGGAAGCGCTGGACGAAGAAGCTCGTCGGGCCCGCGGACTCGAAATCCTTGGCCACGCTCACGTTGATGCCATGAATGGCGGCCGAGATCACGACCACCACGAATACGCCGACCGCGACGCCCAGGATGGTGAGGCCCGCGCGCACCTTGTTGGCCTTCATCGCGTCGTACGCGATCCCGATGCCTTCCAACGACATCTTGACCTTGTCAATGAAGCGCATGGATCCGCTATTCCTGCCGCAGCGCGGCCACGGGGTCGAGCAGCGACGCGCGGCTCGCAGGGTACACGCCGGACACGATTCCCACGCCTGCGCCGATCAACACGCCCACGCCGATGGACCACGGCGCGACGTAGGTCGGCATGGGCGAGACCTCGCGAATGACGAAGGCCAGACCCGCGCCCGCCGCGATGCCGATCGCCGCGCCGAACGTGCTCAGCGTCGAGGCCTCGATGAGGAACTGGATGAGGATGTCGCGCCGCTTGGCGCCCAGCGCCTTGCGGATCCCGATCTCATGCGTGCGCTCGGCGACGGCGACGAGCATGATGTTCATGATGACGATCGCGCCGACCACGAGGCCGAACGCCGGGAGCGCCACGCCGGCGAGGACGAGGTAGCCCTTGATCTTGTCCCAGAACGCGAGGGCCGAGTCGGCCGTCTGGAGCGAGAAGTCGTCCTTCTGTGCCGGGCGGAGCTGATGGCGCGCGCGCATGACCGCGCGCACGGCCTCCTGTGCGGACGGGATTGCCTCGGCCGTGGGCATCTGCACGACCACCGCGTCAATGGCCCGCGACTGGAAGTTCAGCATGCGGCGGATAGGCGAGCGGAACGGCGCGTACACATAGTTGTCGAAGGACATGCCGAACGCGCTGCCGAGCGATTCGCCGACGCCGATGATCGAATAGAACTTACCGGCCATCTTCACCTGGCGGCCGATCGGATCCACGGTCGGGAAGAGCCGCTTCACGAGGTCCGGGCCGATCACGACGACGCTGGCGCCCGTGGTCATCTCGCCCGGCGTGAACAGCCGGCCCGACGTGACGTCGAGGCGCTTGATCTCGAAGTAGTCGCCGTCCACCGCGGTGACGGACGCGCGACGGGGCCGGGAGCCCTCGGCTTCGACCTGCACCTGGCCGTCGGAGTACATGGACCACTTGGCGCCCTCGGGGAGCGCCTCGACCACCGGTTCCACATCGGAGTCGAGGATCCGTTGGCGCCGTGCGTACTCGCGCCAGGTGGCATCGTCCACGTCGCCGATGTTGATGTTCGGACGGTGGCGAAGCTCGAACGAGTTGACCGCGATCAGTTTCCCGACGAGGTCTTCCTCCATGTACCGCCCCATGCCGTCCACGATGGACACGACGGCGATGAGGAACATGACACCGATACAGACGCCAAGCGCCGTAAAGAAGCTCTTGAGCTTCTGCACGCGGATGGTGTCAAGCGCGAGGCGGATCGCCTCGAACAGGGGCATGGCTGTGCGCGGTTGGCTGGCGACCGGCGGCTAGAACCCCATCCGGCTGGCGAACTTCCCCTTGTTCTCGTCGCTGGCGATCACGCCGTCGCGGAGCACGACCACGCGGCGTGCATGCGCGGCGATGACGGGTTCGTGCGTCACCATGATGACCGTCTGGCCGGACGAGGCGAGGCTCTCGAACACGCCCATGATCTCCTCGGACGTGGCCGAGTCGAGGTTGCCGGTCGGTTCGTCGGCGAGGAGGATGGACGGCCGGTTCACCAGCGCGCGCGCGATCGCCACGCGCTGGCGCTGGCCACCCGAGAGTTCGTTGGGACGGTGGTGCACGCGATCGCCAAGCTTCACCGACGCGAGCGCCTGGAAGGCGCGTTCCTTCCGCTCGGAAGCCGAGACGCCGGCGTACACGAGCGGCAACTCGACGTTGTGCAGCGCGGTGGCGCGGGGCAGGAGGTTGAACGTCTGGAAGACGAACCCGATTTCCTTGTTGCGCACTCGCGCGAGGTCATCGTCCTTCATCTGCGAGACGAGCTGCCCGTTCAGCCAGTATTCGCCCGCGTTGGGCGTATCGAGGCAGCCGATCAGGTTCATCAGCGTGGACTTGCCCGAGCCGGAGGGTCCCATGATGGCGACGTATTCATTGCGGCGGACCGCGATGTTGACGCCCCGCAGGGCGCGCACGATTTCGCCACCCATGTCGTATTCGCGCTTCAGGTCCCGGGTGACGATCACCCAGTCCTCGCTCGGCGTCTGCCCGGGCAAGCCGAGCACCGCCTGGCGCTCGGCCGTCGTCGAAAGCGGCGCTTCTTCCACGTGATTCGTCACGTTAGCTCCCGGCCTTCTTGTTCGCGTTTTCGGTGTTGGCGTTGGCCGCGGGCTTGACCACGGTCTCGCGCACGAGGGTGCCATCCTTCAGTTCACGGATCGCCTGGTACGTGCCGGCGACGATCTTCTCGCCGCCGTCGAGGCCCGACAGCACCTCGAAATACTTCTCACCCGCGATCCCCACCTTTACGGGCTTGAAGGTGACTTTGCTGTCCGCGCCGACGATGAATACGCCCTCGACGTCCTTCTTGCCGACTTCCTTGACCGGGGTGCGGCCGGGGATCTGGGCGGTGTCTGCGTTGTTGAGCGCCTCGTTCTCACGCGCGGTGAGCGCGATGATCGGGATCGAGAGCACCGACGTCCGCGCATCCGTGATGATCTTCGCCGTCGCCGAGAAGTCCGGCTTGGTGTCCTTTGGCGGGTTGATGAGCCGGATCGTGACTTCGTAGTCGATCGCCTGGTCGCCGGTGGCCGTCGCCGACGCGCCACGCACCGAGCTGTTCGAGATCTTCACGACGCGACCGAGGAAGGTCGTGTCGGGGAAGGCATCGAGCTGGACGACCGTCGAGTCGCCGATCGAGATGCGCGAGACGTCGGTCTCGTCCACCTTGACCTTCGTCTCGAGCACGCTCATGTCCGAGATCGTCAGCAGCGTTGCCGCGTCACGGTTCATGGTGCCCTGGATCGCCGTTTCGCCCTGCTCGACGACGAGGCGGGTGACGCGGCCGGCCATTTCCGCATACAGCGTGGTCTTGGCGAGGCGCACCTTCGAGTCGCGGACGCCGGCTTCGGCCTGCGCGACGTTGTGGCGCGAGGCCTCGACGAGCGCCGTGTTCACGTCCACGGCCGTCTTGAGCTGCTCGAGCTGCTCGGCGGACACGAGGTTCGGGTTGCTCTGGCGGATCTCCTGCGAGCGACGGTAGTTGCTCTGCGCCTGCTGGAGGTTCGCCGTGGCCTGCGCCGCCGAGGCGCGCGTGTTGGCCATCTGGGCTTCGGCGCGCTGGACCGCCGCGAGGTACTCCTCCTGGTCGATCTGGAGGAGCAGCTGGCCCTTCGTGACCCAGTCGCCTTCCTTCACGGCGAGCCGCGTGATGCGGCCGGTGATATCGGCGGCGACGTCCACCTTGCTCTGGGCGCGCACCTGTCCGCTCGCCGTCACCGACGAGACGAGGTCGCGCTTCTCGACGGCTTCAATGCGGACTTCGGTCGCCTTGTTGCCGCGCTTCTTCGCTGCCACCGTGCCGATCCCGGCGATGGCGCCGATCACGACGACGAAGATGACGATCTTGGAGTTCTTGCTCATGGTCAGTAATGCCTCGGATTAGCGGAGGGGGCGGCCGACGGCGCTCTCGAGCGCCGCATAGGCCCGGTGGAACTCGTACAGGGCGTCGATCCGGTCGGTCTCCGCCCGTTCAAAATCGCTACGTGCCTGCTGCAAGTCCACGAGACTGTTCAACCCGACCCGGTAGCGTTCCTGCGCCAGCGTCAGGGCGGAACGCGACAGCGTCGAGTTCTGCTCCTGCAGCCGGAAGGTGCGGAAGGCAGCGATCAGCGTCGTGTACGCCGAGGTGACGTCCGCCGTGAGGCGGAGTTCCTGCGCGCGGACGCGGTAGCGGGCGTCCTGACGGCCGGCGGATGCATCCTGGACCGCGAGCTCGCGGCTGAAGCCGTCGAACAGCGGCAGCGAGAGGCCGAGCGAGAGGTTGTACGGGTTACCCGTGAACTTGAACGGGAACGCCTTGTTCTGGTCCCGGAGCACGCTCGCCTGCGCATCGGTGAACACGATGCTGTTGCAAGCCGCCGTGATGGCCGGCATGCCGGCGCCGCGGCGGAGCGAGTCGGTGGTGAAGCAGCTGGCGCGCGAGCTCGCTACCTGGTTGGCGCCCTGATTCACGAGGTACTCGCCGTCCGTGTACTGCTGCGCGACGCCGCCGAAGGAAGCACTCGCCGAGAGACTCGGGAGGTATGCCCCCTGCGCGGCCCGCACGTTCGTCTGGGCCGCCATCTCGCGCATGCGCAATGCCTTGAGCTGCGGGTTGGCCGACTGCGCCATTTCAAGCAGGGCTGCCGCCGTCATGGTCGGCTCGGCAACCTCAAAGCGCGAGGTCAGCGAGACCTGGTCCGGCTTCGCCACGCCGATCTGCTGGAAGAGCTGGAGCATGGACACCTCGGCGAGGTTCCGGGCCCGGAGCGCTGCCACCTGCTGCTGACCGACGGCGACTTCTGCGCGTGAGACGTCGAGCGAGGTGGCCGAGCCCACGCCTGCGCGGGCCCGGGCGAGTTCGAGCTGCAGTTCGTTCGACTTGACCAGCGAATCCTGCACTGCGGCGCGGGCCTGGGTCTGGAGCACGAACAGGTACTGCTGCGTCACGCCCGAGACCAATGCCTGCTCGGCGGAGGCGACGTCGGCGTCGGCGGCGTCCTCGTTCTGCTTGGCGCGACGGAGCCCCGCAAACGTGTTGGCGCTGAGGCTGGCGTTGAGGTTGAGCCCCCAGGACGACGACATGATGTCGGAGTTCGAACCGAACGCGACGCCGGCGAAGAACTGCGGACGACCCTGGCGGTAGCTCGCGTTCAGGTTCGTGCTCGCGCTAGGGAGGAAGGCGCCGTAGGCGTTCTTGACCGCGTTTTCGGCGCGGCGGCGACCGTTCTGGGTCTCGAGGAACGACGGGTTGTTGCGCTTGGCGAGGCCCACGGCCTCATCCAGGGTCAGGCTGGTCGGGACCTGGGCAGCCGCCGGGACTGCGAGGGTGGCGGCAAGCGTCAAAATGGCAAATCGGCGCATGGAATGGGGCGGGTTTGTAGGGGTGAACGCAACCTTATACGTGGGACGAATTTCAGATGTTTCAGCCGGGGGGGCCGAATCAGTCGCGGACGGCCGTCAGGCCGAGCGCCGGAATGACGGCCTTGATGATCCGTCCCGAATCATCCACCCAGACTTCCCGTGGGGGGCCGGTGGGCCCTTGGAGGAGCAGTCGGGTCGTGTCGAACCGGCGCAGGTCAATGACAACCGGGGTGCGCCCGGCGGCCTCAACCCGAACGGTTTCGACCGTGTTTCTCCGCGGTACCAGGACCGCCACGGACGCGCCCGCGCCCCGCCTGGCGATCAGCCACAAGTGGTGGACGATGTCATCGTCCGCCACGACCGTCCCGGCGGGAATGCGGAACTCGCGGGCGGACTCGCCGTCGGAGTGCACCAGGCGAGAGGAAAAACGCCCATTGGCGACCTGCCCCAGGTAGGACTCGACCGTCCGGCCGGAGTCGCGCACCTCGCGTGCGTAGCGTGAGGGCTGGCCGGCAGTGTCGGCGCTGACCGACGGGACGATCCGGCGGGTTCCGTAGGCGGCCGTGGCCTGGGCGACCATGACCGGACCGCCCGGGCTGGGCGCGAGCCGGACGGAGAAGTCCTCCCGGCCGATCCGGACGTTGCCGCGGTAGAGGGTGAAGCTGCCCTCGTCGAGCGAAACGACCTGGGCTCGGGCGGGGAATGCCGCGGCCGCCATGGCGACCGGGATCGCGATGGCGATCGCGATTACAGAACCGGCGAGCCGCATGCGACAAAGATAGCCTCGGAGGGGGTATAATCCGCCGTGCTTTCGCTCTCGCCGCGCCGCACGGCCGTGCTGTCATGTGGGGCCCTCGTGGCCATGGCGGCCTGGCTGCGTGCCGGCGCCCCGCTGCCCGGCTCCAGCCCGGATGCCCCGGGTCGCGCGGCGACGGCGGCGACGACGGAACTCCGCGAGGCGATCGAATCGGAGGCGGCGGCGTTGCGGGCAATCGCATCCGCGGCGCTCGACCGGGTTGGCGGGTCTCCCGCGAGCGCCTTCGACGCGCTGACGGGCCTTGTCGCCGACAATCCCCGCCGGTCCGTGGCGGCGACGCGTGACGGCCTGGTGTCCGCCTGGGGTGGTCGGTACCTCGGCCCGACGGATTCGCTCAGCGGGCCGATCGGTGTTGTCGGCAACGAGTTTCACCTGGTCCTCTACGCCGTCGTGATCCGCGACTCGGACCGCGCGGTCGCGTCGTCGCTGATCCACGCGGCGCCCCCCGGCGACGGGCTCGCCCGCGGACTGGACATCGCGATCGTGGAGAACGGCGACGTCGCCGGATTCACGTTCGGCTCGCCGGGGGCGCCGCTCCCCGAGGGCGCGCAGCTCGCGACCGTGGGCGACACGCCGGTGATCGGCGTTCGGGCGACGCCACTGGAGCCGGCGGCGTACGCCGCACGCCAAGCCGAGCGCCGGCAGCTGTGGGGCGGGTTTTTGCTGGCACTGGCCGCGGTGGTGGTGCTGGTCCGGATCTGGCGTCGCGCGCAAGCACGCGGTCGCGTCGGGGTGCTGGCGATGGTCGTGGTGCTCGTGGCGATCGTGCCGTTGAGCGCGTACTCGAACGCGTCGGTCCTGTTCAGCCCGGCGGTGTTCTATGTCGCCGAGGGTGGCCCGCTGAGCGGCAGTATCGCGGCGGTCGCGCTCGTGGCGGCGACGCTGCTGGCCGGTGTGCTCGCGGCGTATCGTGCCGACGCGCTGCCGCGGGCCCGGATCTGGAGCGTGGTGACGATCGGTATCGTGGCGGTCGTCGCACCGTTCGTGATCACGGCGGTCGCGCGCGGGATCCGGTATCCCGCGGACGGCGCGTCGCCGCTGTTGTGGATCGCGTGGGAGACGGCGGTCTTCCTGACGGCCACGCTCGCGCTCGTCACGATGATCGCGGTGGGTGGCGCCCGCACGGCCGATCGCGGCCTCCCGCCCTGGGTTGCGGTGCTGCTCGCCGCGGGCGCCACGGCGGTTGCGCCGATGGTCGTGACGGCGCGCGGCGGCTTGCCGACATGGTACGCCGTGGTGTGGGCAGTGGCGATCGTCGCCGTGGCCGTTTCGCGCCGCGGCGCAGCCCGGATCGGCGCGGCGGCGGCGGTGGCGGCGTTTGGGGCAGCCGCGGTCACGTGGAGCGAGACCGTCAAGGCGCGCGTCGTGCTCGCGGAACTCGATGTCAGTTCGCTTTCGGTCGCGGACTCGGGCACGAGCGCACTCCTGCGCCGGTTCCCGCTGCAACTCGATTCGAACAGCGCGGCGCGTTCGCGTGCCGAACTCATGGCCCAGTTCGCCGCGTCGGAACTGGCCAGCTCGAACCACCCGATCGACCTCACGACGTGGTCGCCGGGCGGCGCCGCGGTGATGGTGGACCTCCGCGTTGGCCTGGGGCCCGGCACGGCGCGCGGGGTGGAGTACTTCGCGCGCATGGCGGCCGAGACACGACAGCCCGTGCTCACGCATGTGCCGGGCGAGCAGAGCATGCTCACGGTGCTGGCGCTTCCGCATGTGGACGGCACGGTGACCACCGCGGTGCTCTCGCCGCGTACGCGCCTGGTCGCGCCGGACCCATTCCCGACGATCACCGGGCTCGCGCCGCGCCGCGGCGGCGGCGAGGACCCGCCGTACACGCTGCAGGCATCGCCCGCGGACCTCACGCAGTACGTGTCGTCCGAGGCGGCGTGGACGCGGCGGAACGATGAAATCCACGGCGACTGGTTCCTGCCATCGGGCGCGCAGGTGCTGCATGTGCACGCCCGGGTGCCGCTCAGTACCTACGGCGCCCTCGCGACGCGCGGCGCCCTCCTGGTGTTCGCCAACCTCGCGTTGTTCGGCGCGGTCTGGCTGCTGCTCGTGGTGGCGGACGGCGGGGCGCGCCGCCCGCTTCTCGATGCGACCACGACCTGGCTCCGCAGTTACCGCGCGCGCCTGACGGTCTCGCTGTTCGGCGCCTTCGTACTGCCGGCCGCGGCGTTCACCACGTGGAGTTACACGCGCCTCCGCGACGACGATGCGCGCGCGCGCGACGTGCTGGTGGGCGAGACGCTGCGTGGCGTGCTGGCCTCGCCGAGCACCGGGATCGACTCGCTCGCGGCGCGGTTCGATGCGCCGCTGTTCCTGTTCGCCAACGGCGTGCTGGTCGCATCGAGCGACCCGCTCTTCGATGCGCTGGCGCCGATCGGTCGGCTGTTGCCCGCGGAAGCCGCGGCCGCCCTGCTGCAGGACGACGACGGGTTCGCGACCGCGGATCTCGTGGTGGGTGGCGCACCGATGCGCTTCGGGTTCCGCGCGATCGCGGATAGCGGGAATGGTGGTCGGCTCGTGTTGGGCGTCCCCGCGCGCACGGCGGGCCTGGCCCTCGATCAGCAACGCACGGACCTGGTGTACCTCGGCGCGGTGATCACCATTTCCGGCGCGCTGCTGGCGCTGTGGTTGTCCGGCATAGCGGCGCGCGCGCT
>Ga0194131_10001974_pt1 | contig 34231 bp, 31 predicted proteins | sample TA2KigO120mmetaG_FD_148631 | JGI IMG/M metagenome (GOLD analysis project Ga0194131, IMG submission 148631) | Freshwater microbial communities from Lake Tanganyika, Tanzania - TA2015053 Kigoma Offshore 120m | ecosystem: Environmental > Aquatic > Freshwater > Lake | place: Tanzania: Lake...
GAGCCGATCGAGCAGCGCTCCCGCGCCGCGGACCTCCACGCACCACAGCGTAAGAAACGTCGATCGGAAAGTACAGTACGAAGTTTTGGATCACGATGTACGAATCAATGAATCTGACAAAGTAGTGCTAAAGCCGGACACTACGTACCGTACGTAGTGTCCGCCTTCAGGCGGACCAGAATGCGCGGCCCGTCGTCCTAACCCGCGGGAGGGAGAGATGAAGCTTCTACTCGCGGTGTGTGCCGTTCTGCTTGCCGGCGCCGGCACAGCCTTTGCCCAGCAGACCTGCCTGCACGATCGGTCCGAGACGCAGGCGGACCGGACGCGGCGCGAGCGGGCGATCACCGTCGCGCGCGCGATCAACACGGCGGAGCACATGGGGCTCTCGCCGCGGCAGCCGGGACAGCGCTACCGCCCGTTCGAGCAGCTCACGATGGTCCCCGCCATCCCGGCGGGCTTCGAGCTGCAGTTTCACACCGACGGCGATACTTACACGTTTTCTCTGAAGGACACGCGGGATCCGTGCAAATACGCGATCTTCTCGGATCAGGAGGGGCTCATCTACGAAGCGGCGCCCATGCGCCCTGAGGCGCGCGTCGTGCCGCTCGGCACGACGTAGGGCGGACCCTTGCGGTCCGCCTCGTTGTGAATGAGAATCGGCGCCATGAAAAGACGCGCCGTACTCGTCACGCTCGTCGGCGTCGGGATGCTCACCGCCGTCCTGGCCCCCATGGTGGGAGCAGTGCAACAGCCCCCCGCGCAGCCGCGGGTCGTCACCGTCGAGAAGCTGAAGGACAACCTGTACGTGATGGGCGGCATGGGCGGCGGCGGCAACACCGCCGTGTTCATCGGCGCCGCCGGCGTCACCGTCGTCGACACCAAGAACCCCGGCTGGGGCCAGCCGCTGCTGGAGGCGATCCGCAAGGTCACCGACAAGCCGGTCGCGACGATCGTCAACACGCACACGCACGGCGACCACGTCAGCGGCAACGTGGACTTCCCGGCGAGCGTCGAGGTCGTCACCCACGCCAACACCGCCGCCAACATGCAGAAGATGGCCGCGCCGTCCGGCTTCCCGCCGGCGACGACCAACATCATCAAGGAACATGGCGGTCACGGGCTGCCCAGGCGCACGTTCACCGACCGCCTGACGCTCGGAGGCGGCGCCGACCAGATCGACCTCTATTACTTCGGCCGCGGCCACACGAATGGCGACGCCTGGGTGGTGTTTCCGGCGCTGCGCGTGATGCACGCCGGCGACATCTTCTCGGGCAAGAACGTGCCGCTCCTGGACGGTGTGAATGGCGGGAGCGGGGTGGCCATCGGCGACACGCTCGCCAAGGCGCATGCCGCCACCGTCAAGAGCGTGGACCAGATCATCACCGGCCACTCGACGGTGATGGCGCCGGCCGACCTGCTGCAGTACGCCGAGTTCAACAAGGAGTTCCTCGCGGCCGTGCAGGCGGGCAAGAAGGCGGGGCAGACGGTCGAGCAGATCGCGGCGAGCTGGAAGATTCCGGCCAGGTACACCGGCTACGCCGAACCGGCCGCGATGCGGCTCCTCAGTAACGTTCGCGTCACCTACGACGAGATCAGATAAGGACGCCGTAGGGGCGACGCATGCGTCGCCCCTACCGAGACATCTGCGCATCTCGCTCAAAGACATCGGCCCGGGACTGATCCTCGCCGCCACGGGCGTCGGCGTCGGCGACATGGTGTCGTCCACGATCGCCGGCGCGGACTACGGCCTGACGCTCCTCTGGGCGCTCGCGGCCGGCGTGCTGGTGAAGTTCGCGGTCACCGAGGGCGGGGCGCGGTGGCAGCTCGCCACCGGCCGCACGCTCGTCCGGGGCTGGCGCGATCACCTGCCCACCTGGGCGATCCTCGCGTTCTTCGTCTACTTCGTCACGTGGACCTACTTCGTCTCCAGCGCGCTGGTGGCGGCGAGCGCGCTCGTGCCGGCGGCGATCATCCCGTCCGTCCCACTGCCCGTGTGGGGCCTCATCCACGCGGTGGCCGCGCTCGCGCTCGTCTGGTTCGGCCGCTACGAGGCGTTTCTCAACCTGATGAAGGTGTTCGTCGGGTTCAAGCTCGCGGCCGTGATCGCCGCCGCGCTGCTGATCGTGCTGTGGTCGGGCGCCGACTGGGCGGCGACGGCGGCGCGCGAACCGCTGACGCCGGCCTACGCGCTGTCGCTGATGGGGGGCGTGGGCGGCACGGTGACGCTGCTGTCCTACGGCTACTGGATGCGGGAGCAGGGCTGGTCCGGCACCGCGCGCGTGCCGTCGGCGCGCGTGGACCTCACCGTCTCGTTCCTCATCGCGTTCGTCTTCTCCGCGGCGATGATGTTCCTGTCGAGCCAGATCGAGTGGTCGGGCGAGATCCTGGATCAGGGGCCGCGGCTCTGCCTGATGCTGGCGGACCGGATCGGCCAGGAAGTCGGGCCGATCGGCCGCGCCATCTTCCTCGCCGGGTTCTGGGGCGCGGCGTTCTCGTCCGTGCTCGGGGTGTGGCACGGCGTGCCGTTCCTGTTCGACGACTTTCTCCACCTGTGGCGCCGGCAGCCGCCCACCGGCCAGCGCGGCGCGGCGTACCGGAGCTGGGCGGGCTACCAGACGGCGGCCGCCATCTCTGCGCTGCTCATCCCGCGGCCCGTCTGGCTGGTCTTTGCCTACACCGTTGTCGGTTCGCTGTTCTTCCCGTTCGTGATTTCGACACTCCTGTGGCTCAACAATTCCCGGTTCATGCCCGCGGAATGGCGGAGCTCAGCCGTCATCAACGTCATTCTGGGCGCCGCGCTCACCCTTTACGGCTATCTGGCGGTTTCGGCGTTGTAGGGGCGACGCACTTGTCGCCCGGCACTACGTTTGCTCAGCCGATCAGCCGACAATAGTTCAGGGACCCCATGGTGAAAGTCGAGCTCCATACGCATACCTCGGACGACCCGGTCGATTACATTCCTACACCGCTTTTGCGCTGATCGATCGCGCCGCCGCGCTCGGCTACGGCGCGCTCGCGGTGACGCTGCACGAGAGCGCGCTGGACGTCGGTCCGCTGGAGTCCTACGCGGCCGCGCGCGGCATCGTGCTCATTTCCGGCGTCGAGCGCAGCATCGAGGGGCGCCACGTCCTGCTGCTGAATTTCCCGCGCGGCACCGAGGACGTCCACACCTTCGACGACCTGCGCCGCCTGAAGGCGCAGGCCCCCGGCGGTCTGGTGGTCGCGCCGCATCCGTTCTTCCCGGGCGGGCAGTCGCTCTTCGGCACGCTCACCGAGCACGCGGATCTCTTCGACGCGGTGGAATACAACGCGATGTACACCGCGTCGCTGAATTTCAACGGCCGCGCCGCGGCGTGGGCGCGCCGCCACGGCAAGCCGATGGTCGGCAACGGCGACGTGCATCGCCTGGTGCAGCTCGGCACGACGTACTCGCTGGTGGACGCCGCGCCGAACGCCGCCGCGATCTGCGCGGCGATCGCCGCCGGCCGCGTCCGCGTCATCACGCAGCCGGTCTCCTGGGCGACGGCCATCACCGTCGTCGGCAGCCTGCTCGCCCTGGACATCCTCGGCGCGAGAAACTGGCTTCGCCCGCAGCCCGCTTCTGTCTAACCCCCAACCTCCAATTCCCAACTCCCAAGGCGTCTTGGGCGTTGGAAGTTGGCAGTTGGGAGTTTGATAGGCTGTTAGCGCCATGGAAGTCGGCTCAACCCGCAGCGCGTCGCTGACGCAGCTCCTGCACGACATCCTCAAGAGCCGTGTGTACGACGTGGCGAAGGAGACGCCGCTCGACCTCGCCCCGCGCCTGTCGCGGCGCCTCGGCAACGAGGTGCTCTTCAAGCGCGAGGACCTGCAGCCGGTCTTCAGCTTCAAGCTGCGCGGCGCCTACAACAAGATCGTGCACCTCGACGAACAGGAACGGGCGCGCGGCATCATCACCGCCAGCGCCGGCAACCACTCGCAGGGCGTCGCCTTCTCCGCGCGCAAGCTCGGACTGCGCGCCACGATCGTGATGCCGCAGACGACCCCGCAGATCAAGGTGGATGCGGTGCGCGCGATGGGCGCCGAGGTGGTGCTGGCGGGCGACAGCTACGGCGACGCGAAGGCGCACTGCGACGGGCTGGTGGCCGAGACGGGGATGACGTTCATCCACCCGTTCGACGATCCGCTCGTCATCGCCGGGCAGGGGACGATCGGCGCCGAGATCCTGCGCCACAGCCAGGACCGGCTGTCGGCCGTGTTCGTGCCCGTCGGCGGCGGCGGGCTCATCGCCGGCATCGCCGGCTATCTCAAGGTGCTGCGGCCCGACGTCCGCATCATCGGCGTCGAGCCGTTCGAGGCCGACGCGATGTACCAGTCACTGGCGGCGGGGCGCCGCGTGCGCCTCGACCACGTCGGCCTCTTTGCCGACGGCGTCGCCGTGCGCGAGGTCGGCGAGCTGACGTTCCCGATCGTGCAGGAGACCGTGGACGAGATCGTGCGCGTCAGCAACGACGAGGTCTGCGCGGCGATCAAGGACGTCTTCGACGACACGCGGACGGTGATGGAGCCGGCCGGCGCGCTCGCGGCGGCGGGGCTCAAGGCCTGGGTCGAGCGCGAAGGCGTGCGCGAGCGGTCGCTGGTGGCGGTGCTGAGCGGCGCCAACATGAACTTCGACCGCCTGCGGTTCGTGGCCGAGCGCGCGGAGGTGGGCGAGGCGCGCGAGGCGCTGCTCGCGGTCACCATCCCCGAGCGGCCGGGCGCCTTCCGCGAGTTCTGCGCCGCCCTCGGCCGCCGCGTCGTCACCGAGTTCAACTACCGGCTGAGCGGGCGCCAGCAGGCGCACATCTTCGTCGGCGTCGCCACGCAGTCGCGGCAGGACGGCAGCGCGCTGGCGCAGAAGCTCTGCGCGATGGGCTACGAGACCGTGGACCTCACCGACAACGAGATGGCCAAGCTGCACGTGCGCCACATGGTCGGCGGCCACGCGCCGGAGGTGCGCCACGAGCGCCTGTGCCGCTTCGAGTTCCCCGAGCGTCCGGGCGCGCTCACCGGGTTCCTCGAGAAGCTGGGCGGCCGCTGGAACATCAGCCTGTTCCACTACCGCAACCACGGCGCCGACTTCGGCCGCGTGCTCGCCGGCTTCGAGGTGAACGACACCGACCTGGGCGACTTCCGCGACTTCCTCGAGGCGCTCGGCTATCCCTACACGCCGGAGTACGAGAACCCCGCCTATCGCTTCTTTCTGAGCTAGTGCACGCTACTTTCATGGCTGCCGCGCTGGACGAGGCGCGCCGAGGTCTCGCCGCCGGCGAGGTCCCGATCGGCGCCGTCCTCGTCATCGGCGGCCGCATCGTGGCACGCGCGTTCAACCAGCCGATTGGCGCCGTGGACCCCACCGCGCACGCCGAGGTGCTGGTGCTGCGTGACGCCGCCCGGCAGGCGGGGAACTACCGCCTGACGGACGCCACCGTGTACGTGACGGTGGAACCGTGCCTGATGTGCGTCGGCGCGCTCGTGCACGCGCGGGTGCATGAAGTCGTCTACGGCGCGGCGGAGCCGAAGACCGGCGCGCTCGTCTCGACCGCGCGCGCGCTCGACACGCCGGGGCTCAACCACCGGTTCGTGGTCACGGGCGGTGTGCTCGAGGAGGAGTGCCGCGACCTCATCCAGGGATTCTTCCGCGAAAAGCGTCAGTTATAATGTTGTGTTCGACGGAGAGGTACCGAAGTGGTCGTAACGGGGGCGCCTCGAAAGCGTCTTGTCGGGTAACCGGCACGTGGGTTCGAATCCCACCCTCTCCGCCACTCTTCGCTCGCTCCGCTCGCTCGAGGGCGGCGAGGGTGGGCTTCTTGGCATCGCGCCAGGCGCATGCGCACCTGGCGACTTGGCGCGAATCCCGTCGCCTTCGCCTTCTTCACTCACTGCGCTCGCTCGAGGGCGGCGAGGGTGGGCTTCTTGGCATCAAGCGCCGCGCCTACGGCGCAGCGCTATTCGGCGCGAATCCCTTTGGCGCGAATCCACTTCACCTGACGTGAGCGAGCCACGCCCGAGCGTCGTTATCCTGGCCGGCCCGAACGGCGCTGGCAAATCAACCGCAGCACCCGAACTGCTGCAGGATGAGCTGTCCGTCAACGAATTCGTGAACGCAGACGTGATCGCCCGCGGGCTCTCGGCTTTCGATCCGGAGGGCGCCGCGATCGCAGCGGGGCGCGTGATGCTGGCAAGGCTCCACGAGCTCGCAGAGCAGCGGGCCAGCTTCGCGTTTGAAACCACGCTGGCGAGTCGCTCGTTTGCGCCGTGGCTGCGGGATCTTCGCGACTCCGGGTACGCGGTTCATCTCTTCTTCCTCTGGCTATCTTCGGCTGACCTGGCCGTTCAACGCGTCGCTCAGCGGGTCACCACGGGCGGACATAACGTTCCCGAGGACACGGTTCGGCGCCGGTACCGGGCCGGCATCCGCAACTTCTTCAGCTTGTATCAGCCGCTCGCGACGAGTTGGGCTGTGTACGACTGTTCCGGGCCGAAGGCAAAGCTGATTGCGGAAGGTGTGGAATCTAGGCCGCCGAAGGTCTACGATGAGGGTGTCTGGGCGTTCGTCCAGCACCAGGGCCAAGATGAAGACTGAAGCGCAAAAGAACGTAGATCGCATCCTCAGGGAGGATCGGCGCGTAGTCGGCGAGGCCATCAACCGCGGCATCCGGAAGGCGATGCTTCGGCACAAGAAGGATGGCGATCAGGTCGTTGTCGAGCGCGACGGCAAGATCGAGTGGGTGAAGCCCGAGGACCTCGGTTTCTAGCTCTCCCGTCCCGCAGTACATCGCTGCCAACTTCCCACGTTCCCTTCGGTTCGACACGTTCGACGTGTTCTCGATTGCACTATCCACTCCTCAGTGAGAAGGTATTGGCGGGAGTGAATGATGAAGTGCTGGACCGTGTCCCTGCTGGCCCTGTTGATGTTCGTGGCCCCAATCCCGAGCGCTGCGCAGACGGACCATCTGGCCGGCAACTGGCGCGCCCTGGCGCGTAATCAGGACGGCAGCGGCATGATCGGCGACCTCGCGGGCGTGCCGCTCAGCAACGAGGGACGATGGCGCGCCGAGGCCTGGCATCCCGACGACTTCGACACCGCCGAGTGGGTGTGCCGGCCGCACGCGTGGGACTACTCGCTGGAAGGGCCGCTCTCCGCGCTGCGGCTGTGGGCCGACGTGGATCAGGCCACGCAGGAGGTCGTCGCCTACCGCGGTCACATCAACATGGGCCAGCAGGAGACGGTCATCTGGATGGACGGGCGCCCGCACCCGCCGGCCACCGCGCCGCATACGTGGAGCGGCTTCTCGACCGGCGAGTGGGACGGCGACACGCTCGTCGTCACCACCACGCACCTGAAGGAGGCCTACCTGCGGCGCTGGGGCATCATGCGCAGCGACCGCGCCGTGGTGCGCAACCGCTGGAAGCGGATGGGCGACTACCTGCAGGCGACCTCGATCCTGTACGACCCGGTGTACATGGCCGAGCCCTACATCCGCACGACGATGATGTGGATCGACGATCCCAACCTGCCGCTCGAGCCGTACCCGTGCGAGGAAGCCACCGAGGTGGCGGTTCCGCGGGGGACCGTGCCGCATTTCCTCCCCGGCCAGAATCCGCTGCCCGCCTGGAACCCGCAGTGGTCCGACGTGTACGGCACGCCCTTCGACGCGCGCCTCGGCGGATCGGAGACGCAGTATCCCGAGTACGTCGCCAGGATGAAGACGATGCCGAAGCCGCCGACCCCGGCGCCCCGGAACAGCGGAGGCGGCCGCTAGAGCGGTTTCTGAAACGTCTACGAAGAAGTCAAAACCGCGCTAGCCGGACCAAGTTGATCGGCACCGCCGTGTGTGGTCCGGCTAGAGCCGGACACTACGAAGAAGTCGAAACCGCGCTAGTCGTCGACGCCGCGGAGGACCTCGTCGATCGCGACTGTCTACAGGCGAAAGAGGTACTGCAGTTTCACGAACACGGCGCGGTTGGTGCGGATCGTCCGTCCCGTCGGATCGAGATGGTAATGCGCGACGCCGCTGTGGTCGTGGAGGTGGCTCTCGCGCTCGGGCCCGTAATGATCGTCGTAGCCCGCGAAGAACACGGTGCCCGCGTTCACCCGGTAGGTGGCGACGAGATTGCCGCCCTTCGCCCGTTCGAACGTGTCGATCTCGACGATGTTGCGAAGCAGCAGCCGATCAGTGAACTGATACGTGGTGCGCGCGCGGTAGAGCCGCACATCGAACAGCTCCCGGTCGCTGCGCACGTCCACGAACTGCCGCGTGCTCATGCCGATCTCGCTCTGCAAGCGTGAGAGCGGGCGCACGTTGACGAGCAGGTTGAGCTGCCGGTCCGAGCCGAGGAACGGATTGTCGATGAAGCGAACCTGGTCGCCCTGCTGATAGGAGAGGTAGAACGACACGCGACGGCTGGTGTTGACGCTGCCGCCGGCATTCCATCGCGCCTTCCGGAACGGGATGTCGCGGAACCGCTCCATGTCGCGGGTGATCTGGCCGTAGGCGCTGATGCTCCTGGCGAACTGGACGCTCACGCGGCCGGCCACCGACTCGTCCTGCAGCACGCCCTGATAGTCGTAATTGCGCAGGTAGCTGACGCGCGGATCCCAGTTGATGATCCAGTGCTCGGGCCACCAGCGGTACGAGACAGTCGCGGTCGTCTGCTGCTGATCCGTGCGCTGCACGAAGCCGAGGTCGGTGCCGAACCCGGGATCGATCCGGTTGTGCCCGACGTCGTAGGCGAGGTGGCGGCCTTCCTTGCGCAGGTTGACGTCGAGCAGCGCGCCGGTGCGGCGCGCGCCGGTCGTCGCCAGGCGGTCCGCCGCCAGCGCGGTCGCGCGGAACCGGTGGTTCGCGCCAATCCGCAGGACCGTGTCGAGACCGCTCAGGCGGCTGTGGCCGTCGAGGAACTCGCGGTCGGTGACGATGACGCCGACGTGCGACTCGGAATACAGGTCGTAGCGCACGCGACCGAGCACCGTCTTCGCCGTCCGGTCGAACGCCGGGTCGCGGCGATCGTCCACCCGGCCCGGCGCCTGATCGTTGGCCACGAGAAAGCCGACCGACGTCTTGCCGACCTTGCCCGTGAGCTTCGCGCCATAGCGTAGATCGACCAGCGTCCGCGTGTGCACGACCGCCAGCGGGCTGGGCGCCGCGATCTGGTAGATCTCCTGCCCCTCGAGGAAGAACGGCCGCAGCTCCGGATAAAACACCGGAAAGCGCTCGTTCACCTCGATCTGCGGCCGGTCGGATTCGATCTGCGAGAAATCCGGGTTGTAGGTGACGTCGAGCGTCAGGTTCGGCGTGATGCCGTACTTGGCGTTGATCGCGGCCTCCGGCTGTCCCGCGGCCACGTAGCCGGAGGTCATCGGGTCGAACGTCCGCGCGCTGATCGCCGTGAAGGTCGGCAGCAGCTCGATGTTGCGGCTCGTCGACAGGCCGGTCATGCCCTCGAGCACGCCCATCTGCCGCAGCAGGCCCATGACGTTGCGCGAGATCGGCGCCCAGACGACGCTCTCGTCCTTGCTGTCGATGGTGCGCTCGATCTGGAGGCCCCAGCGGTGCGCGCCGTCCGCGCCGCGCGACGGATAGCGCAGGCTCTTGAACGGAATCGCCATCTCCGCGATCCACCCGTCCTCGACGAGTCGCCCGGCCGAGTCGAACAGTGCATCCCATGACGCATCGCCCGGCGCGCCGCTGCGGTTGACGGCGCCGGACGTGTGGGTCTCGGGCGCCGCCGGCGGCTTGAGCCGATCGAGCAGCGTGGGCATCCCGCCGGCGGGGCGGCGCGCGGCGGTCACGGCGCCCAGCGCGCCGCCGGTGTTGTCGGTGCCGCGCAGGACGGCATCGCTCTGAATGCCGTAGGCGTTCACCGAGAAGACGTAGGCGCGCTGCTGATCGAGGAACGGATCGATGTAGACGCGCACCGTGTCGTCGCGCCCGGTCTGATCGCGGTCGACGCGGTTCGCGCGGATCAGCCGCAGGTCGGAATAGCGCGCGTGGATGCCGAAATACAGGGCGTCGCTGTCGTAGGCGACATGGATCACCGTGCGCTCCGAGGCCGGCGCTCCCTCGAGCGGTCGCTGCTGGAAGAACTCGGTGACCCGCGCGGCCGTGCGCCAGAGCGCATCGTCGAGGCGGCCGTCGATCCGCGGCGGCTCGCCGGCGCGGACCGCCGCCAGCACGGGTCGCCCGCTGAGCACGGCCGGCACGACAGGGCCGGTCGCGGCGCCTGCCCCGTTGTCCTGCAGCGTGACCACACCCTGGGTCGCGGCCTGCGAGAACGACGGCGGCGGGGACAACCATGAGATCGCGGCAAGAACGACGGCAACGCGAGCGCGCATGGCGACCAATCTTACGCGATAAGCTCTGGCGCTGGGATGACAAGAGCCGGCGTCTGGTCCACGCGTGAGCTTCCGGACGTCTTCAACGCCGCCGCGTACTTCGTCGATCGCCATGTCGCCGGCGGCCGCGGCGCGCATACGGCCATCGAGTGCGGCGACGAGCAGGTCACCTACGCGCAGGTTTGCGAGCGCGTCAACCGGCTCGGCTCCGCGCTGCGGGACTGCCTGGGCGTGCGGCCGGAGGAGCGCGTCGCCCTGCTGCTGCACGACGGCCCGGCGTTCGCCTACAGCTTCTTCGGCGCCATCAAGATCGGCGCGGTGCCGGTGCCGCTCAACACGCTGTGGACGCCCGCGGACTACGAGTTCGTGCTCAACGACGCCCGCGCGGGCGTGTTGATCGTCAGCGAGGCGCTGCTGCCGCAGGTACGCGCCATTCCGCCTCACCGTCTCCGCTCGCTGCGCGAGGTGGTCGTCGCCGCGGATCTGCTCGCACGCGGGTCGGACACGCTCGAGCCCGAGCCGACCAGCAGGGATGCTCCGGCCTTCTGGCTGTACTCGTCGGGGAGCACGGGGCCGCCGAAAGGATGCGTGCACCTGCAGCACGACATGGTCGTGTGCGCGTCGCTGTACGCACAGGGCATCCTCGGCATCACCCCGGAGGACCGGTGCTTCAGCGTCGCCAAGCTGTTCTTCGCGTACGGCCTCGGCAACGCGCTCTACTTTCCGTTTGCCGTGGGGGCGACCGCGGTGCTGTGGCCGGGACCGCCGACGGCGGAACACGTCTACGGCGTCATCGAGAAACACCGGCCCACGCTGTTCTTCTCCGTGCCGACGAGCTACGGGATGCTGCTCGCGCACACGCGCGAGGGGCGCGATGTCGATCTCTCCAGCATCCGCCACGCCGTGTCGGCGGGTGAGGCGCTGCCGCCGGCGCTCTTCGAGCGGTTCAAGGAGCGCTTCGGCATCGAGATCCTCGACGGCATCGGCTCCACCGAGATCCTGCACGTCTTCATCTCCAACCGGCCGGGCGCGATCCGTCCCGGCTCGAGCGGCCTGCTCGTCCCCGGCTACGAGGCGCGCATCGTGGACGAGGAGGGACGCGACGCCGCGGCCGGCGAGATCGGCACCCTGCTGATCAAGGGCGACTCGACGTGCGCGTTCTACTGGAACCGCCACGACACGACGAAGGACACGATCGACGGCCATTGGATCCGCACCGGCGACAAGTACCGGCAGGACGAGGACGGGTTCTTCTGGTACGCGGGCCGATCGGACGACATGCTGAAGGTCGGGGGGATGTGGGTCAGTCCGGTGGAGCTGGAGAACGTCCTGCTGGAGCACGCCGGCGTGCGCGAGTGCGCCGTCGTCGGCCGCGAGGATCGCGACGGCCTGATCAAGCCCGCCGCGTATGTCGTGCTGCGCCCCGGCGCGGAGCCGTCGGCCGAGCGTGCGCAGGAGCTGCAGCAGTTCGTGCGCAGCCGGCTGGCGGACTACAAGCGGCCGCGCTGGGTGGAGTTTCTCGACGAGCTGCCGAAGACCGCGACGGGCAAGATTCAGCGCTTCAAGCTGCGGCAGCCCCGCGCCTGAACGCCCGTCACCGCCACGCGCCGATGATCGAATCCAGCTCCACGACGCCGTTGTTCAGCGCACACCGCGGCGAAAGGGTCCTGCATGATCATCGGGTGGACCGGGTGGATATTCTAAATGGTATGCTTTCGGCCGAATCGTTCAGGAGAACGGCAATGAACTGGCTCGGGCGTATATCAGTTGCGTCGGCGGCGGCCGTCGTTCTGGCCTCCACCGCGCTGCAGGGACAGGGCAGTCGTCCCGCGGCGGCGCTGCCCGACTGGAGCGGCGTGTGGCAGATGCAGGGCGGCACCGTGTTCGACCGCGCCACCATCAAGCCGCCGAACGGCACCGTGAACACGCCCGGCGCGCGCGAGTTCCCGCCCTACAACGCCGAGTGGGAAGCCAGGTACGTCGCCAACCTGAAGCGCGTCGCCGACGGCTCGTTCCCCGACCCGATTTCCACGTGCGGTACGCCGGCCGGTTTCCCGCGCCTGATGAACCTGCCCGATACCTATGAGTTCGCGCTGACGCCGAACGCCGTCTGGATCCTGACGGAGAACGGCCCCAACACGATGCGGATCTACACGGACGGCCGCAAGTTCCCGCCGGCCGACGAGCTGTGGGGCACGTACACGGGCGCGTCGATCGGCCACTGGGAAGGGGACACGCTCGTCTTCACGACCATCGCGCTCAAGGGCTCGAAGGACGGCGACCAGATCCTCGACCGCACGGGCCTCATCCTGAGCGACGCGGCGCGCGTCACGACGCGCATGCGCAAGGCGGACGACATGACGCTCGAGGCGGTGATGACGATTGAGGATGCCACGGCGCTGACGAAGCCCTGGGTGGTGACGAAGCGCTACCGCAAGATGCCGCCGGACACGTGGGTGTGGGACTACGCGTGCGCCGAGAACAACCGGAATCCGATCAGTCCGTCGGGCAGGACGCTGACGACCGGCCCTGACGGCAAGATTCTCGACAAGGACGCGCGATAAGGGAGCGGATCAGTCATGCGAACAGTTGTCATCGCCATCGCAGCGGTCGTGCTGTGTGGGGCGTCGGGCTCGGCGCAGACGCTGCCCGACTGGAGCGGCGTGTGGGCCATGCAGGGCGGCACCATCTTCGACCGGGCCACGGTGAAGCCGCCGAATGCCGGGGCCAACGATCCGGTCACGCCGCGCGAGTATCCCCCGTACAACGCCGAGTGGGAGGCGAAGTACGTCGCCAACAACGAGCGGGCGAAGAAGGGCGTGTTCCCCGATCCGGGCACGACCTGCGGTACGCCGGCCGGCTTCCCGCGCCTGATGAACGTGCCCGACACCTACGAGTTCGCCGTGACCCCGAAGGCCGTCTGGATCCTCACCGAGAACGGGCCGAACACGATGCGGATCTACACCGACGGCCGCAAGTTCCCGCCGGCCGACGAGCTGTGGGGCACGTACACGGGCGCGTCGATCGGCCACTGGGAAGGGGACACGCTCGTCTTCGCGACCCTCGCGCTCAAGGGCTCGAAGGACGGCGACCAGATCCTCGACCGCACGGGCCTCATCCTGAGCGACGCGGCGCGCGTCACGACGCGCATGCGCAAGGTGGACGACATGACGCTCGAGGCGGTGATGACGATTGAGGATGCCACGGCGCTGACCAAGCCCTGGGTGGTGACGAAGCGGTACCGCAAGCAGCCGCCGAACACCTGGGTGTGGGATTACGCCTGCGCCGAGAACAACCGCAACCCGGTCAGCCCGTCCGGCAGGACGCTGACGATCGGGCCCGACGGGAAGATAATCGATAAAGTAGTGGACTAGGAGAATGGCGATGCGACTGATGGCTGCGGCGTTGATGGCGGCGGGTGTGATGATCGCGGCGCAGGCGGTGAGCGCCCATCACTCGGCGGCGATGTTCGACGACGAGAAGGTGGTGGAGTTCACGGGCGTGGTCAAGGAGCTGCAGTGGACCAACCCGCACATCTGGATTCAGGTCATCCGCGACGAGCAGGGCACCAAGACGGAGTGGAGCCTCGAAGGGGGCAGCCCGAACTCGCTCTCGCGGCGCGGCTGGAAGAGCACCACGTTCAAGCCCGGCGAGGTCGTCACGGTGCGGTTCAACCCGATGAAGGACGGCACGCCCGCCGGCGGCTTCATTGGCGCGAAGTGGGCCGACGGGCGCACGATCGGGCGGTGGGAGTGAGCAGGCAGCTGGCAGCAGGCAGCCGGCAGTAGCTGGCAGTGACTGCCGGCACTGCCAGCCGCCCGCTGCCGGCAGCCGGCTACAACGAGTTATAGGCCATCTGGACGAACTGGTCGGGCATGAGGAAGCCCTTGCCCCACACCGCGTCCAGATCCGCGAGCGGCTTCGCGGCGACGACCTCCTGCGCGCTGCGGCCCGCCGTCTTCAGCTTCTGAAGCCGCTCGCGCACCGTCACCAGCATCTCCCGGTACCTCATCAGCGCCGCGCGATCGGCCACGGGCCCGTGCCCGGGCACGATCTTCGTCGCCGGCGTCGCCATCCTGATGGCGCGGTCCGCCGACGCAATCATCCCGTTCAGGTTCCCGCCGGTGCCTGGATCGATCACCGGGTACATGCCGTTGAAGAACGTGTCGCCCAGGTGCAGCACGTTGCCGCGCGTGAAGTGCACGGAGATGTCGGTGTCGGTGTGCGCGGGCGGGATGTAGGCGAGCTCCACCTTCTCGCCGTTGGCCTGCAGCGAGTGCGTCATCGCGAACGTCTGCGTCGGCATCGCGCCCGCCGGCGACGCGGGGAACTTCATCCCGAGCAGCTCGTGCGGCTGTGACATCCGCTTCGGCGTGTTCGCGTGCGCGAGGATCCCGGCGCCCGCCTTCCGGAAGCTCTCGTTGTTGTCCACGTGATCGAAGTGCCAGTGCGTGTCGATGGCGAGCTTGATGGCGGCGTTGCCCATCGCGTCGAGCCGCTGCTTCAGCGCGGGGAAGACGCCCTGGATGAACGTGTCCACGACGATCTTGCCCTCGGACCCGTTGAGGACGACCACGTTGCCGCCCGGTCCGGAGAGCAGCGTCAGGGTGTCGGTGAGCTTGAGCACCTCGATGGGCGTCTTCGCCATGCCGGCGCGGGCCGCGGCCACCGGATCGACGGCGGTCTGCGCCTGCGCCCACGCGCGCCCCATCGCATCGGGGAAGAGATGGGCGACGACCGCGCCGCCTGCGATCGCGGACGTCCGTTGCAGCCACTCGCGGCGGGAGAGCAATGCGTGTGTCATGACGCGCGAGTGTACCACCGTGCGCGTTTGTCCTACAGCGTTCGCCGCCCCTGGTGTTCACGTTGATCCACGGGACAGAAGGTTCTATGGATCTTCGGCGTGCCGCCGGAGCAGTACTGGAAGTACTGGATCGCCGGCTTCGATAGGGTCGATGTTCGGCTTCACCGTCTACAGCTCTATCAACCAGGCGGCGACGACCGGCGCGATTCCGTTCCCGACGAGCGGCGAGTCGATTGTCGGCGGCCACGCGGTGGTGGCGGCCGGCTTCGACGACAACAAGGTGATCAGGAACGCCAACGCCGCCGCGCCGACCAGGGGTGCGCTCCTCGTCCGCAACTCGTGGGGCACCGGCTGGGGCCGCGCCCGTTTTCTGCGTCAACGCGTGAAATCTGCGGCGCGCGTCCGTCTACCATTCTGTCCTGTCCAAGGAGAGGAGACGTGATTCGATCCACATTGATGGCGTTCGGGCTGTGCGTGCTCGCGTCCGGAGCGTCCGCACAAGTGCCCTCGCTGCCGGAGCCCGTCACAGGCAACATTGAGGTGAGCTGCGGCCAGTTCACGCCGCCCGCCGCGAAGCTGTCCGAGCTTCGCGCGGAGTACTTGAACGGCCGATGGGATCGGCTGCAGGCGCTCAGCCGCTCCTTGCTCAACGAGTGCACATTCAAGTCGCCGGACGATCTGCCCGACCTGTTTCCAGGCGGCAAGCTTGCGTGGTCTCGTGATTACGTCCTCGTAATCTTCGGCACGACGGCCGCCAACGACGAGCCCACGCTGCTCCGCTACCTGGTGCACGACCCCGCGCCGCAGCGCTACGCGACGACCTTGCCGGGCGTTCCCGAAACGCTGATCGACGTGGCGCCCCTGAAGCCGGCCGCCGGGGCGGCCCGGCGGGAACCGCCGCCGCGGCTCCTCCAGGTGTACCTGTCGCATACGAAAGGTATGAAACTCCTGACGAGCGTCGCCGCCAAGCGGACGGCCGATCCGGTCGTCGAACAGACGCCCGACTTCCTGAAGGCGGCCATCGATCCGGCAATCATCGCGCCGCTGCTGAAGGGGACGCTGCCGGCCCTGCTGTCCAAGGCGCCAGGTGAAAAGGAGCCGCCGCGCCCCGTCCTCGCCACGGTCAGCATCGTCCCGGTGCACTTCCGGCGCGGCGACCTCACGTTCAGCGACGTGCTCAAGGCGCCGGCATTCATCGACGAGAAGCGCCAGGCAGCGCTGCGCGCGAGCCTGAATGGTGTAGACCTGGCTGTGCGCACCGACGGATTCGGCCCGACCTCACAGAGGCTGTCGAAGGGGCTCCTGACCACCGCCACGGCATACATCACCCCAAAGGTGCCGGCCGCCTGCGGGCCGTTGACCTATGAGGCGACGTGCTGGGAGAAGCTCGACGAGGAGCTGCGGTCGGAGGCCGAGGCGTTCTGCGCGGAACAGGCGATGCTGGGAAAGACCGACGAGGAACGGAAGGCCCTGGTAGAGGCGTGTGTCACCGGCGAGCCGTCCATCGTGCTCGCGCGCTACCGCGCCGCGGTGGCCGAACCGACAGTGGCCGCGATCGCCGGTACGTCCACGTTCCAGAACATTCCGCGGCAAGTGGTGACGTTCGGCCTGATCAGTGCCTACGTGCTGGGTGCTTCCTCCGGGAAGGACCGCGTCAAGGTGGACGGCGGCAAGATCGTCGCGGATCCGCTCAGCCGATCCCTCAGCATGGTGACGATCAATTTTCATCCGCCGTTCGATTCCACGTGGCCGGATCTGACGAAGGAAGAACGTGCCCGTGTCTTCATCGGGACCGTCGTCTCGCCCAACATCGGGGTGACGGTCGGCGCCGGCGCCGGGATGTGGAGGAACGTGTCGATCAACCTCGGGTATGCGCTGCTGGCCATCCCCACGCTGCGTCCAGACGACGAGCTCGACGAGGCGCCGGGGAGCGCGAAGAAGCCGTTCCAATCGGGGGCCGCGCACGTCGCGTATATTGGCCTCGGCTACAAATTGAAGTGAGAGGGCTGCGGCCGTTTCTCGCCGCGACGGCGGTCGCTGCCGCGTGGCTGGTGCCGGGGTGCGCCGGCGAGTCGGCGCGTGTGCCCCTGATGCGCGCCTCGGTGTCTGCCGCGGCGTTGGCCGCTCCGGCCAGCGTCGAGATCCCGGTCGCCTGCGGCGCCCAGACGCCGGTGCCGCTGACCAATCAGCGGCTGATAGAGACGGAGCGCCCGCCGCGCGGGTTCCTCGGCATGTTCCCGCTGTTTCAGCCGCAGATCGTCCTCCCGACGAGGACGCTCTGGCCCGTCGACAGGCCGTTGCGCGTGCGCTTTCTCGACGCGACGCCCGCGCGCCGGCAGCGTGTACAGACGATCGCGCAGGAATGGATGCTTCCCGGTCTTGCGCTGACGCTCCAGTTCGTCGATGCGGGGCCCGCGGAGATCCGCGTGAGCCTCCCACCGGCGGGCGGTGCAGAGTCCGCGGTTGGCATCCGCGCTCTCGTGATCCTCGAGCCAGCGCCGACGATGACGATCGGGTTCGCTGACACGATGCCGGAAGATCGGCTTCGGGCGCTGGTGCTGCACGAGTTCGGCCACGCGATCGGCGCGCTGCACGAGCATCAGCGCCCCGACGCAGGCATCACGTGGAACAAACCGAATGTCTACTCGTACTACAAACAGCAGTACGGCTGGGACGCGCCGCTCGTGGACGCCCAAATCTTCACCCCGCACGCAGCGGGCCTGAAGTCGTCCGCCGAGTTCGATCCCGCGTCGGTGATGATGTACGCGATCCTTCCGGGCTTCACCACCGACAACTTCGTGCAGGGGTGGAACACACAGCTGTCTCGGGCCGACGCGGCGCTGGTCAAGGAGCTCTACGGAAAGTAAGGGGCGCCGGACGCCTGCGCCTATAATGAGCGCCACGTATGCGAGTGGTGGCGCTCCTTCTGCTGTTGCTTGCCGCGCCGCAGCTTGCCCCGACCGGCACGCTGCGCGCGGCGTTTCTCGCGACCAATCCCGTCCAGGCACGCATCGACCCGCAGACGGGCGCCATCAGCGGCCCGGCCGCCGACATGGCGCGCGAGCTCGCGCGGCGTCTCGGCGTGCAGGTCTCGCTGATGCCCGAGCCCGACGCCGCCGCCGTCATCGCGCGCGTGCTCGCGAAACAGGCGGACATCGGGTTCCTGGCGGTTGAGGCCGAGCGGGCCACGCAAGTGGACTTCTCGGAGCCGTACCTGATCATGGGCAACGGCTACCTGGTGCGCGCCGACTCCGATATTCAGCGCTCCGCCGACGTCGATCGCGCCGGCATCACGGTCGGCGCGGTCAAGGGACAGACGCAGCAGATCCACGTCAGCGCGAATCTCGAGAACGCCCGGGTCCGCGTGTTCGACGCGACGCCGTCACACGAGGCGCTGGTGAAGATGCTCGTCAGCGGCGAGCTGCAGGCGTTCGCGGCCAACCGCCAGCGCATGGGCGACACGGCGGCGACCTCGCCGCGCGTGCGAATCCTTGCCGACGACTTCCTCAAGATCGGCCAGGCGATCGTCGTCCCCAGAGGCGACACGGCGCGCCTGAAGGAGATCAACACGTTCGTGCTCGACGCACGCAAATCAGGCTTCGTGCAGCAGGCCATCACGCGCGCGAAGCTGACAGGGATGGAGGTTGCACGATGAACCAGACGATGAAGATTGGCCTGGCGGTCGTAGTCAGCGTGATCGTCGGCGTGCTGATCGGCCGGAACGCGCCGCGGCCGCCGGTGGCCGAAGCGCAGGGCGAGGACGCGCCCGCGTTTGCCGCGGTGCCTGGCGAGGTCGGCGAACAGGACGTCTCCGGTCCGTACCGGGTGCAAGAAGGGTGGCCGAAAGACATCAGCACCGTGCCCGGCAACGAGAAATGGACGTGGGGCGCCGGGCAAGGGATTTTCGCCGAGAGCCCGAACCGCGTGTACCTGCTCTTTCGCGGCGGGCTGCCGAACCTGAAAGAGCCGCCGGTCACCCGGTTGCCCCAGCTCGGCCCGAGCCTGCAGTTCCCGGTCGGCGGGCTGCCGTGGCGCAGCGCGACGGCCACGGCGCTTCCCGGCTCCGGCGGCACCGGACAGGATCCCGCGCGCGGCATGGAGAACTGGCGCGGCAGCGCCCCGCCGTACCGCCAGGTCGGCGTGGACGCCAACTGGGCGTACTGCCTCACCGTCGTCGACGCGCAGGGCAACATCCTCGAGACGTGGACGCAGTGGGACAAGATCTTCCGTCGTCCGCACTCGGTGTACGTGAATCCGTACGACCCGGAGAAGCACGTGTGGGTCGTGGACGATCACATGCACGCGATCTACAAGTTCAGCAACGACGGCAAGCAGCTCCTGCAGACGATCGGCACGCCCGAGATGCCGGGTGCCGACGCGACCCACTTCAACCGGCCGACATTCATGGCGTGGGACCCCGACAGCAATTTCTACGTCGCCGACGGGTACAACGGCACGCGCGTGGCGAAGTTCGACAAGGACGGCACGTTCCTGCTCGGCTGGGGCGAGCGCGGCGAGGCGGGCAAGGAGACGCGGCCGAACTACATGAACAACGTGCACGGCATCGCGGTCGATCCCGAGACGCGGCGCGTCTACGTGAACGATCGCGCGAACCACCGCATCCAGATCTTCGACGACCGGGGCACGTACATCTCCGAGTGGAGCATCAAGGTGCGCCCCTCGAGCCTGCACCTGCTCTACATGGGCGACGACCGGATGATCTGGACGTTCGACCGCAACACGCAGAAGATGCTCAAGTACGACCTCGAGGGGCATCTCCAGTACGCGTGGGGCGCAATTGGCGATTTCCCGGGTACGCTCTGGGGCGTGCACGGCATCAGCGTGGATCAGGAAGGGAATCTCTACGTGGCGGAAGTGGACGCCGGCCGCGTGCAGAAGTTCGTCCCGCGCCCGGGTGCGAACCCGGACTATCTCGTCGCGAAGCCCGTCTACGCGGCATGGAAATAAAGGCTCCCACAAGCCACAGAGTCACCGAGACACAGAGACGAGAGTTTCTTTCTCTCTGTGCCTCTGTGGCTCTGTGGCCCCTAGCAGCGCTTTCGGCGCAAGCGAAGTACCCGAAGAGCGTCGTCATGCTGGCGACGCACTCGAGCCCGGGGGGCGGCAGCGACGTGTTCCTGCGCGAGATGGCGCCGTATCTGACGAAGATCATGGGCGTCACCGTCGTCGTGGACAACATCGCGGGCGGGAGCGGCGCGAAGGCGATGGCGACCGTCGCGCGGTCGAAGCCTGACGGCGGGCTGCTCTATGCCACGACGCCGACGTTCGTCTACACGTCGCTCCTCAGCCGGCCGCCTGCGACCTACCGCGATCTCGAGCCGCTGGTGAACGTGTTCTTCGATCCGGAGGTGCTCTACACGGCGGCCGATTCGCGGTTCAGGACGCTGCGCGACGTGCTCGACCACGCGCGCAAGGCGCGCGGCCGCTGGGGCGCCGCCAATCCCGCCTCGCTCGAACGGCAGACGCTCGAGCGCCTGAAACAGAAGGCCGGCGTGAACGCCGCGGTGGTCACCTTCGAGGGCGGCGGCGACATGCTGATCAACGTCCTCAACCACACGCTCGACGTCGGCATCGGCGAGCTGCAGGAGATCAGGACGCAGATCGGCGCGAAGAAGGTGCGGCTGCTCGGCGTGGTCGGGGACCGGCGGCTCGCGCAGTTTCCCGATGTGCCCACGGTGAAGGAGCAGGGCATCGACCTCGCGGTGCGCAAGTTCCGCGGCCTGGCGGGTCCGAAAGGCACGCCGCCGGCCGTGATCGGCGCGTGGGAGGCGGCGGTCCCGAAGCTGCTGGCGGATCCCGCGTACAGGAAGATCTACGCGGGCAACGGCCTCGAGCCCGGCTTCCTCGCGCACCGCGAGTACGTCGGCTTCATGAACGACTTCGGCCGGGAGACGGAAGCCTTCCTCAAAGAGTCCGGCGCGATTAAGTGAGCGGCGCCGGCGGTTCCACGTTCCTGGAACTACAGAGCTGATTCATGAATAGAGATCTCTGGCTGGGTGTGATTGGCCTGGTGCTGGCGGGCGCGTACTACCTCATGGCGGCCGACGTGCCGGAGAGCCTGCTGTCGGATGCTGTCGGCCCCGCCGGCCTGCCGAAGATCTACGCGTACGTCCTCGCCGGCCTGTCTCTTGTGCTCGCAGGGCGGGGCTTTGCGCCCCGCCTGGCGGACCGCCCGCCCCGAGCGGAGTCGAGGGGTAAAGGTCCGCCCTACGTACGCCGCGAGATCGCGCGGGCTGCGGGTCTGCTGGCGCTCGGCGCCGTCTATCTCGCCGTCGTCGAGTTCGTCGGCTATGTCGTCGCGGTCGCGCTCCTGATCGCAGCCACCGTCTGGTACCAGGGCGGCGTGTTCAGGCCGCGCATCCTGCTCGTCGCCGCCTGCGGCGCCGCGCTGTTCTGGCTGATGTTCGTGCGCCTGCTCGGCGTGCAGCACCCGCCCGGCATCTGGGAGTCGCTCCTCTAGCCGGTGGCCGACCTTCCGCTCGCATCGATCGTGGCCGCCGCGTTCGGCGGCGTCGCGTGGGGCATCTTCGGCGGCGCGCTCCCCGGCATCTCGCCGTCGATCACGATGGCGCTGCTGCTGCCGCTGACCTTCGGTCTCGAGGCGACGACGGCGATCGTGATGCTGGCGTCCACCTATGTGGGCGCGGAGTACGGCGGATCGATCCCGGGGATTCTGATCCGCACGCCAGGCACCAACGCGGCGGCCGCCACGGTGGTGGACGGCTACGCGCTGAAGGAGCAGGGAAAGGCGGGCGAGGCGCTCGGCATCTCGCTGTATTCCGGCTTCGTCGGCGGGCTCTTCGGCCTGACCGTGCTCTACCTGCTGACCGAGCCGCTGTCCACGGTCGCGCTGGCGTTCACGCCTGCCGCGTACTTCGCGCTCGGGATGCTCGGGCTCAGCGTCATCGCGTCGCTGTCGCGCGAGTCGCTCGTGCGCGGGCTGCTGGCGGGCGTGATCGGCCTGATGATCTCCACCATCGGCACGGACCCGGTGACGGGGCTGAACCGCTTCACGTTCGACAGCCCGGAGCTCCTCTCCGGCATCCCGCCGATCCTGGTCATGGTGGGCGTCTACGCCATCGCGGAGCTGATGGCGCAGGCGGGCGAGACCGGGTGGCAGCACGCGCCGCGTGAACGCGCGCGCATCCGGTTCCCGCGTCCGGCGGTGTGGAAGCGCATCGCGCGTCCGCAGGCGATCGGGTCGGTCATCGGCACGTTCGAGGGGATGATGCCGGGCGGCGGCGGGGCCATCTCGTCGTTCATCGCCTACGACCAGGCGCGCCGGTTTTCGCGCCACAAGGAAGAGTTCGGCAAGGGGTCGGTGGAAGGGATCGCGGCGCCCGAGGCCGCGAACAACACCGTGGCGTGCACGGCGCTGGTGCCGCTGCTCAGCCTCGGCATCCCGAGCTCGAATTCGGCGGCCGTCCTGCTGGGCGGCTTCCTGATGCACGGGCTCGTTCCCGGGCCGATGCTGCTCGTCGAGAACGGCGAGGTGGTCAACGGCCTCTACCTCGGGCTGCTGGCCGCCAACATCGCGATGGTGGTCGTCGGCTACCTCGTGATGACGCCGTGCCTCTGGCTCGTCGGCCAGCCGCGCCCCTACCTGACGGCGTTCATCTTCGCGCTGGTCGTCTCGGGCGTCTACGCCGTCGAGACGAGCCTCTTTCACGTCGGCGTCGCGCTCGTCTTCGGCGCCGTCGGCTACGCGATGCGCTACTTCAAGGTGCCGGTGCTGCCGATGGTGCTGGGCGTCGTGCTCGGGTTCATGGTGGAATCCAACTATCGCCGCGCGCTGGTGCTCTCCGACGGCGACCACATGACGTTCATCCAGGACCGCGTCTCGGCCGGGCTGCTGCTCGTCGCCGTGCTATTTGTGATCGGTTCGCTCCTCCGCCATGTCAGAGACCGCAGGACCAGGCACGCCGGTCGCTGAGACGCTGGCCGCGTGGCTGGCGGCCGTCCGCGCCGACGAGCTGCCGGCGGCGACGGTGGACGCCGCGCGCAAGCTGTTCATCGACGTCGCCGGGCTCTGCCTGGCCGCGCGGCATGAGGAGTACATCGCCGCGACGCTCGCCGCCGTGGACGGGAGGGGCGGCTGCACCGTCATCGGGCATGACGCGGCGTCCGACGCGTTTGGCGCCGCGCTCGTCAACGGCACCGCCGCGCACGGCGAGGACTTCGACGACACGTTCGAAGGCGGGCCGGTCCATTCCGGCGCGGTGATTGTCCCCGCTGTGCTGGCCGCCTGCGAGCGCGAGGGGCTCGGCGGCGATCGACTGCTCGTCGGCACCGTCACCGGCGTCGAGCTGCTGTGCCGGCTCAGCCTCGTCGCGCCGATGGGCGCGCACAAGGCCGGCTTTCATCCGACGGCGGTCTACGGCGCGCTCGCGGCCGCCGCCGCAGTGGCCGCGGCGATTCGTTGCTCGACCGCGGCCACCGCGTCGGCCATCGGCATCGCGGGCAGCATGGCGTCGGGCATCATCGAGTACCTCGCCGAGGGCACCTGGACCAAGCGCATGCACGCGGGCTGGGCCGCGCAGTCGGGCATCCGCGCGGCGCTCATGGCGCGCGGCGGCTTCCTGGGTCCGCGGACCGTCCTCGAAGGGGTGAACGGCGCCTACAAGGCATTCGCGCATCCGGTGGCGCCCAACTTCGAGCCGCTGCTCAGTGGTCTCGGCACGACGTGGGTCACCGACGATGTGGCGTTCAAGCCGTATGCGTGCGGGACGATGACGCAGCCGTTCATCGACTGCGCGATCAAGCTCGCCGAAGACGGCATCAAGGCGAACGACATCGTGGACATCACGTGCGAGGTGGGCGAAGGCACCGTGCACCGGCTGTGGGAGCCGCTGGCCGGCAAGCACAATCCGCCCACGGCGTACGCCGCGAAGTTCAGCACGCCGTTCTGCATGGCGGTCGGGTTCTTCGACAGGAAGGCGGGGTTGTCGCAGTTCACCCCCGCGCGCATCCACGACCCGGCGGTGCTGGCGCTGGCGTCGAAGATCCGCTACGCGATCAACCCGGCCGACGAGTACCCGCGCAATTTCACCGGCCACCTGCGGGCGACGCTGAAGGACGGCAGCCGGCGCGAGTTCCGCCAGCCGCACATGCGCGGCGGCGCGCACGCGCCGCTCTCGACCGCTGACGTCGAGGCCAAGTTCCTGGACAATGCGGCGCACGGCCGGCTGCGGCGGCCGTCGGCCGAGCGGCTGCTGGCGGTGGCGCGCGGGATCTTCGAGGCGCCGCGGCTCGACGCGATGACGGAGTTCCGTGGATGAGTGATTCGTACGTGGGAGCCGGCTTCAGCCGGCCCGACAGTGACGGACGTAGTGTCCGGCTTCAGCCGGACCAGGAGCTGCACGGCCAGGTGGCCGTCGTCACCGGCAGCGCGCGCAACATCGGCCGCGCCATCGCGCTGACGCTGGCGGAGGCGGGCGCGGCGGTGGTCGTCAACGCGCGGACGTCTGCGGCGGCGGCCGAGGAGGTGGCGCAACAGATACGCGCTGCCGGCGGCCGCGCGGCCGTGAAGGTCGGAGACGTTGCCGATCCCGATCAGGCGGCCGCGCTCATCGCCGCCGCCGTCGCCGAGTTCGGCCGGCTCGACATCCTGGTCAACAACGCATCCCTCCGCCGCGAAGTCGCATTCGCCGATCTCGACTACCGCGAGTGGCGCGAGGTGCTGGCGACGACGCTGGACGGCGCGTATCTGTGCAGCCACGCGGCCTGCCCGCATCTGGTGAACGCGGGCGGCGGCAGCATCATCAACATCGGCGGGCTGTCGGCGTTCACGGGCGCCACGCGCCGCGCGCACGTGATCGCGGCAAAGACCGGTCTCGTCGGCCTGACGCGCGCGCTCGCGCACGACCTCGCGCCGTTCAAGGTGACCGTCAACTGCGTGGCGCCGGGGCTGATCGACACCTCGCGCGCCGGCCCCGAACCGGCGCATCATGCGCTGCATGCGCCGCCGGTGGGACGCAAGGGCAAGCCGGAGGAGGTCGCCGCGCTCGTGCGCTTCCTCTGCGGCCCCGGCGCCCGCTACATCACCGGGCAGACGATTCATGCGAATGGCGGAGCATTCATCTAACGCCCAACGATCCAACTCCCAATTCCCAAAGCATGTGTCTTGGGCGTTGGGAGTTGTGTTGTTGGGAGTTGCCGCAGTGCCTCCAGCCAGTGCGCAGGAACGGCTGGAGGGACTGCGCATCATCGCTCCGGCCGCCCCGGGCGGCGGCTGGGATCAGACCGCGCGCGTGATGCAGCAGGTGCTGCAGGAAGCGGGCCTCGCGAGCGGCGTCTCCGTCGAGAACATTCCGGGCGCGGCCGGCACCATCGGTCTCGCCCGCTTCATCGGCGCGGAGCGCGGAAACGGCGACGCGGTGATGGTGTCGGGCCTCATCATGCTCGGCGCGATCGTCACCAACCGGTCACCGGTCACGCTGGATGACGTGGTCCCGATCGCGCGGCTGACCGGCGAATACGAGGTGCTGGCGGTGCCGGCGGGCTCGCCGTTCAGGACGCTCGCGGATTTCCTCGAGGCGTTCAAGGCGCGGCCCGAGTCGATCTCGTGGGGCGGCGGGTCCGCCGGTGGCAGCGATCAGATTCTCGCGGGGCTGATCGCGCAGGCCGTGCGCGTCGCGCCGAGCCGCGTCAATTACATCGCGTTCTCGGGCGGCGGCGAGTCGCTCTCCGCGATTCTCGGCGGGCAGGTGTCGGTCGGCGTGAACGGACTGGCCGAGCTCGCGCCGCACATCAGCGGCGGCACGCTGCGCGCGCTGGCGATCTCGAGCGGCGGCCGGCTCGCGGGCCTCGACATCCCGACGCTGCGGGAGCAGGGCGTGGACGTCGAGTTCGAGAACTGGCGCTCCGTCGTGGCGCCGCCGGGGATCAGCGACGAAGACCGCCGCCGCCTCGCGGAGACGATCGACGCCATGGTGCATTCCGAGCCGTGGCGCCGCGCGCTCGAGCAGTACCGCTGGATCGACCGCTACCTCGCCGGCGACGACTATGCGCGGTTCGCGGACGCCGAGGAGGCGCGCGTGCAGGCCATTCTGCGCGAGCTCGGCACCGGGCGCGGCGAGCGGTCATTCGCCGACGCCGGGCCGTACCCGCTGTTCGTGCTCGCGGGGCTGGTCGTGTTTGGCATCGCGTCCGTTCTTTCGTTTCGCCGTCATGGCGGGCCGGATGGCGGGGTCCTCATCGCGCCTGCGCGATGGGGTGCCGTGGCCCGCCCTACGGGACGCGTCTGGCAGCCCATCGCCGTGCTCGCCGTCGGCATCCTCATTCATCTCACGCTCGCCGAGCGCGCCGGCTTCATCGTCGCCGCCGCCGCGCTCTTCTGGTTCACCGCGCGCGCCTTCGACGCGCGTCACCCGCTGCGCGATGCAGTGTTCGCGGTGGCCGTCTCGGCCGGCGCGTGGCTGCTCTTCGCCCGCGTCCTCCAACTCCCGCTGCCGTAGCCGTCTTGAAGGGCAAAGAACTGCGTCATGTCGCGGATCTCCGACGGGTCCTTCAAGACCCGCCCGCACGGAGTGCGGGCAAAGGGATACTGCCACTAGCGAGGCGAAGCGGCCTCCATCTGGCGGAGCCTCGCTAGTTGGACGCGTTCGAGGCGCTTCGCTCCGGGTTTGCCGCGGCGCTGACGCTGACCAACCTGCTGTGGGCGCTGGCCGGCGTCACGCTCGGCACCGCGGTCGGCGTCCTGCCCGGCATCGGCCCGGCGCTCACCGTCGCGGTCCTGCTGCCGGTCACGTTCACCCTCGATCCGATCAGCGCCTTCATCATGTTCGGCGGCATCTACTACGGCGCGATGTACGGCGGCTCGACGACGAGCATCCTGCTCAATACGCCGGGCGAGACGGGATCGATCGCCACCGCCATCGACGGCCACGTGATGGCGCTGAAGGGCCGCGGCGCCGCGGCGCTGACGACGGCGGCGATCGGGTCGTTCGTGGCCGGCACGCTGGCCACGCTGGCCCTGACGCTGTTCGCGCCGCCGCTGGCGGACATGGCGCTGCGTTTCGGCCCGGCCGAGTACTTCGCGCTGACCGTGCTCGCGTTCACGACGGTCGCCGTCCTGCTCGGCGACTCCGTCGTGCGCGGCCTCTTCAGCCTCTTTCTCGGCCTGGCGCTCGGCCTGGTCGGCATCGACCAGCTCACCGGCGAAGCGCGTTTCTCCTTCGGCATTCCCCAGCTCCTCGACGGCATCGACGTCGTCATCCTCGTCATCGGATTGTTCGCGGTCGGCGAGACGATGTTCCAGGCATGGTCTCGCCGAAGCCCGGAGGGCGAAGGCGGACGGGTGACGCTGCACCAGTTCACCGGCATGAGCCGCGACGACTGGCGCCGCTCGTGGAAACCGTGGCTCCGCGGCACGGCCATCGGTTTTCCACTGGGCGTGCTGCCGGTGGGCGGCACGGTGATCCCGACGTTTCTCTCGTACATGACGGAGAAGCGTCTCAGCGATCACCCCGAGGAATTCGGCCAGGGCGCCATCGAGGCCGTGGCGGGACCCGAGGCGGCGAACAACGCGGCCGCCGCCGGCGTGCTGGCGCCGCTGCTCACGCTCGGGCTGCCGTCGTCGGCCACGGCGGCGATCATGCTGGCGGCGTTCCAGCAGTACGGCCTGCAGCCGGGGCCGCTGCTGTTCGCGTCGCGGCCGGATCTCGTCTGGACGCTCATCGCCAGCCTCTACATCGGCAACGTGATGCTGCTGGTGCTCAACCTGCCGCTGGTGGGCGTATGGGCGCGCGTGATGCTCGTGCCGCGGCCGCTGCTCTTCGGCGGCATTCTGGTGCTCGCCTCGCTCGGCGCCTACAGCCTGAACCGGTCGATGCTCGACCTCGTGCTGCTGTTCGCCGTCGGCGCGATCGGGTGTGCGATGCGCCTCTACGGCTTTCCGCTGGTGCCCGCGGTGCTCGGGCTGATCCTCGGCCCGCTGTCGGAGCAGCAGTTCCGCCGCGCGATGGCGATCAGCGAAGGCGACGCGTCGGTCTTCCTCGAGCGGCCGATCAGCGCGGTGCTGCTGGCGACGGCGATCGTCGTGCTCGGCGGGCCGCGCATCTGGAGACGATGGACCGGTACGACGTTGCAGTAATCGGCGGCGGGAACGCGGGGCTGTCGGCCGCCTTGACCGCGCGGGAGGCGGGCGCGCGCGTGATCGTGCTCGAGGGCGCGCCTCGCGACTTCCGCGGCGGCAACAGCCGGCACACGCGCAACCTGCGCTGTGCGCACGCGCAGCCCGACGCGTTCCTGACCGGCGCCTATCCGGAAGACGAGTTCTTCGCGGATCTGCTGCGCGTGAGCGGCGGCACCGACGAGCCGCTGGCGCGCCTGGTCATCGGTCGATCCGCCGGGTGCCCCGCGTGGATGCGGCGCTACGGCGTGCGGTTCCAGTCGTCGCTGCGCGGCACGCTGCACCTCGGCCGCACCAACGCGTTCTTCCTCGGCGGCGGCAAGGCCCTGATGAACAGCTACTACGCGGCCGCCACGCGCGCGGGGATCGACGTCCGCTACGACGCGGAGGTCGTCGGCCTCGACATCTCGGGCGGCACGTTCAGCGCGGCCACTGTGCGCACCGGCGATCGTACCGAAACGATTCGCGCGAAGGCCGTCGTCCTGGCCGCCGGCGGCTTCGAGTCGAACATCGACTGGCTGCGCGAGGCCTGGGGGCCGGCGGCCGACAACTTCATCATCCGCGGCACGCCGTACAACCGTGGCACGCTGCTGCGGCTGATGCTCGACGCCGGCGCGCAGGCGATCGGCGACCCGAAGGCCTGCCATGCGATTGCCGTGGACGCGCGCGCGCCGCGCTTCGACGGCGGCATCGTCACGCGTCTCGACTCGATTCCGTTCGGCATCATCGTCAACAACGACGGCGAGCGGTTCTACGACGAGGGCGAGGACGCCTGGCCGAAGCGGTACGCGACGTGGGGAAGCCTCATCGCCGCGCAGCCGGAGCAGATCGCGTTCTCGATCGTCGACGCGAAGGCGATCGGGCGCTTCATGCCGTCCGTGTTTCCGCCGGTGGTGGCGAATTCGATTCGCGAGCTTGCCGCCGCGCTCGCGCTGCCGGCGCAGAAGGTCGAATCGACGGTGGCGACGTTCAACCGCGCCGTTCGTCCAGGGACGTTCAACCCCGACACGCTGGATGACTGCCGAACAGAAGGGCTGCTGCCGCCGAAGTCGCATTGGGCGCAGCGCATCGACGCGCCGCCGTTCTGGGGCTACCCGCTGCGGCCGGGGATTACGTTCACGTATCTCGGGCTGAAGGTGGATGCCGGCGCGCGCGTGCAGATGGCGAGCGGCGACGCGGCGGCCAACATCTACGCCGCGGGCGAGATCATGGCGGGCAACGTGCTGCGCAAGGGCTACGTCGCCGGCATCGGCATGACCATCGGGACGGTGTTCGGACGGATCGCGGGCGAGGAGGCCGCGCGTCATGCAGGCTGAGACGCTCCGCCTGGGCCAGCACGTCATGACCGTGTGCAATGCCTGCCGCTACTGCGAGCAGTACTGCCCGGTGTTTCCGGCGATGGAGAGGCGGCTCACCTTCACGGAGACCGACCTCAACTATCTGGCGAACCTCTGTCACAACTGCGGCGAGTGCCTGTATGCGTGCCAGTACGCGCCGCCGCACGAGTTCGGGATCAACGTGCCGCGGACGCTCGCGCGGATCCGTCTGCAGTCGTACGAGGAGTACTGCTGGCCCCGCGTCGTCGCCGGCGCCTTCCGGCATCACGGCATCGTCACGGCGTGTGCGCTCGTGGCGGCGTTGGTCGTCATGATGCTGCTCGCCGGCGGCGTGACCGCGCCCGTGGACGGCTCCGGGAACTTCTACGCCGTCATCCCGCATCACGTGATGGTGACGCTCTTTGGCGGCGTGTCGATCTTCGTGCTCGCCGCGTTCGGCGTCGGCATGCGGCGCTTCTGGCGCAACCTTGATACGAGTCGTATACGGGGTCTGACCCCTGATACGGGTCGCATATGGGGTCTGACCCCGGTACGGGACGTGTTAACCCTGCGGCACCTACACGCCACCGGTGTCGATTGCACAACCGCCGAGGAGACGCGCAGTCCGTGGCGGCGGTGGTTCCACCACTGCACGTTCTACGGCTTCCTGCTGTGCTTCGCCTCGACGACGGTCGCCGCGCTGTACCACATGACCGGCTCGGTCGCGCCGTATGCCTACACGAGCCTGCCGGTGATCCTCGGCACCTCCGGCGGCATCGGGCTGCTCGTCGGGCCGGCCGGCCTGTTCCTGCTGCGCGCGCGGCGCGACCCGGCCCTGGGCGACCCCGCGCAGGACGGCCTGGACGAGGCCTTCATCCTCCTGCTGCTGCTCACCAGCCTCACGGGCCTGGCGCTGCTCGTCCTGCGGCATCAGCCGGTGATGGGGCTGCTGCTCGTCGTCCACCTCAGCACCGTGCTCGCGCTCTTCGTCACGCTCCCGTACGGCAAATTCGTGCACGGGCTCTACCGCGCCGCCGCGCTCGCGAAATTCGCCGCCGAAGAGCAAAACGATCGATAATCCCGCGCATGATCAGAACCATTGCTGCGTCCGCCGCGCTCGTGCTGGTGGGTGGGGTCGTTCACGCGCAAACGCCCGCGGTGACCAACGCCGCGTGCGAGCAGCTGGCGGCGTCGCTGAAGCTGCCGCACACGACGGTGACCTCCGCGCAGGCGGTGCCGGCCGGGCACTACACGCCGCCGGGCGCGCGCCAGGCGATCGCCGGGCTGCCCGCGTTCTGCCGCGTGGCGCTGACGCTGAAGCCGTCGAGCGACTCCGACATCAAGTCCGAGATCTGGATGCCGCTGTCAGGCTGGAACGGCAAGTTCCAGCAGGTCGGCAACGGGGCGTGGGGCGGCTCGATTCAGTACGCGGCCCTCGCCGACGGGCTCAGGCGCGGCTTCGCGATGGCGTCCACCGACACCGGCCACGCCGGACCGGATGCGAGCTTCGCGGTCGGCCATCCCGAGAAGCTGGTCGACTTCGGCTGGCGCGCGGTGCACGAGACCGCGGTGCAGGGGAAGGCGACGGCGAAGGCGCTGTACGGATCGGCGCCGCGGCTGTCGTATTTCAACGGCTGCTCCGGCGGCGGGCGCCAGGCGTTCATGGCGGCGCAGCGTTTCCCCGAGGACTACGACGCGATCATCGCGGGCGCGCCCGGCTACAACCGCATCGACGTCGGCTTCCAGACGATCGGCATGATCCAGGCGACGCACAAGGAACCGGGCAGCCTCATTCCCGTCGCCAAGCAGCAGATGCTGCACCGCGCGGCCGTCAACGCGTGCGACGCACACGACGGGCTGACGGACGGGCTCATCGACGACCCGCGGAGCTGCAGGTTCGATCCCGGCACGGTCGCGTGCAAGGCCGGCGACGCGGCGAGCTGCCTGACGGCGCCGCAGGTCGAGGCCGCGCGCCGGATCTACGCGCCGGTCGTGGACCCGCGGAGCGGCAACCGGATCGCGGACGGCCTCGAGCCGGGCAGCGAGCTGCACTGGGAGTCGGTGGCGGGCGCGAATGCGCACGCGATGTACAACGACATGTTCCGCTTCGTCGTGTTCCAGGACCCGAACTGGGACTTCCGCACGCTCGACGTCGCGACGCACCTCGACCGCGCGCGCAAGGCCGACGCCGGCGTGCTCGTTGCCTCGTCCACGGATCTGAGGCCGTTCACCAGCCGCGGCGGCAAGCTGCTCATCTACCACGGGTGGGAGGACCAGAACATCCCGCCGCGCGGCTCGATCAGCTACTACGAGGGTGTCGTGAAGACGATGGGCCGCGACGCGACCAACGCCGCGGTGCGCCTCTACATGGTGCCGGGGATGGGGCACTGCGGCGGCGGCGACGGGCCGAACACCTTCGACATGGTCGGCGCGCTCGACGAGTGGCGCGACCAGGGGCGCGCGCCGGCGGCCATCGTCGCGTCCAAGTCGGAGAACGGCAAGGTCGTGAGGACGCGGCCGCTCTGCCCGTACCCGCAGGTCGCCCGCTACAAGGGGACCGGCAGCATCGACAGCGCCGAGAACTTCAGCTGCGTGGCGCCATAGGCGGGTCCGCTCGCGCTCGATTCAGACGCTTCGCGGGACCCGCCCCACGTACGTGGGCCGGGTTCCGCCACGCGTGAGTGTTCATCGCGTGGCGGACCCGGCGTTATTTCCGGGAGAGCGCGCGGTAGAACCCGGTGACGTTCTGCTGCCGCTGCTGCTCGAAGAACTCCCACTCCTTGTAGCCGTCCATCGTCACGCTCTTCTGCGCCTGCTCGAGCGTCTGCCCGTCGGCGATGGCCTTGCTGACCGCCGCGCGCAGGTCCTCGCGGTACTTGATGTTCGCCATCACGTCCGCCTTCTTCCCGAGCCTGCCGTGGCTGCAGACGAAGTGCTCGAAGTCCATCTTCGCCACGTCCTGCACCATCGCGGTCTCCTCGGGCGTGATGGCGCCGAAGGGCAGGCGGTTCACCGTGATCCAGTCCGAGGCGAAGAGCACGTTGGTGCCGTCCACGAACCGGACCAGCGTGTTGTCGTCGTCGTGCGGGATGGGGCGTGAGATGACTTCCACCACCTTGCCGCCCAGCTTCAGCTCGAGGCGATCCTTGTAGGTCGTGTCGGGCGTGCGAACCATGGCGATCGGCCCGCGCGTCACCTCGGCGCCGGTGAGCTCGCCGTTTCTGTCGGCGTCGTAGAGGTCGAACTGGCGCTGGATGTTGCCCATCGCCTCGGCGCGCTCGATGCGGCCGTTCTGGTTGGCGTCCTGCTTGACGGCGTTGCCCGGGAGCGGGGTTGACGCCGGCGGCATCGCGATGTTCTTCAGCATGTTCTCGTGGCCGACGAACTTCGCGGTGTCCGCGTAGACGTCGCCGCCGGAGGCGTGATCCCAGTGGTGATGGCTGTAGATGACGTAGCGGACCGGCACCTTGAAGCGCCGCGCCATCTCGGCCTTCAGCCACGTCGCCATCTCGGACCCGATCGGCTCGACGAGGATGATGCCGTCGGAGGTGACCATGAACACCGACAGGTAGTCGTCCATCCTGGCGTAGTACACGTTCGCCGTCAGGTTGCCGATCTCCTGCCCCTTGTACTGGGTCTGCTGATACATCGCCCGCGGCTGCGCCTCGGCAACGCCCGCCAGCGCCACCAGCAGCACACACGCCGCGACTACACGCCCTGCCATCATGAGCTCCCCGGCGGGCCGTGAAGGCCCGCCCTACGGGCGCCAGTAGGGCGCCCCTTTACGGGGCGCCATGTTAGCGCGAACCGTGGCGGGCGATGAAGCGGGAGAGGTCCTGGTTGTCGGGGAAGTCGCGCGCCAGCGCGCGGGCGGTGGAGAGCGCCTCGGTGAAGCTACGCTCGCGGACCTGCATGTCCCACAGCGCAAACTGCGCTTCGGTCTGCGCGAAGCAGTCGGCCTCGGCGCCGGCAGCTTCGGGCCTTCGCCTGGCCGTGCGCGATCTCCGCGAGGAACCCGGTCGTCAGCGCCGCACAGGTGATGCACCGCTGCCACGCTTTGCCCCGGTCAGTGTCCCGCGCTCAGCGCCACCGCGACGACGACCCGAAGAGTGGTCTTCACGCTCGCGCTCGGCGACGTCGAACTTACAAGACGAGTGCCGGATTATGGCTGAGCTGTCGAGGTCAAACCGACGCTGATGCGGGTGCCGTCGGCGAGCCCGCCCTGCCCCTGGACGATCAGCAATTCGCCCGCTTTCAGGCCGGATACGATCTCGACTCGTTCGTCATCGACCAGGCCCGTGGTCACCGGACGACGTTCGGCGCGGTCGCCGACCGCGACGAAGACCGCGGGACCGACACCCTCGCGGATGACGGATTCGGCCGGAATCAGGACGACGTTCGCGCGTTCCTCCGCGTCCACATCGAGCTCAACCGTAGTGTCCACCGGCAGCGTGGCCGGCTCCACGAACGTCAGCCGGAAGACACCGTCGCCGGCGCCTGTTGCCGATGGCGACGGCCGCGACGCGACCACGAGCCGCACCGCGGGGGCGTCGGCAGTGGCGGCCAGGCGGGCAGTGGCGCCCTGGAGGACGCGCGAGGCG
>Ga0194131_10001979_pt1 | contig 34162 bp, 35 predicted proteins | sample TA2KigO120mmetaG_FD_148631 | JGI IMG/M metagenome (GOLD analysis project Ga0194131, IMG submission 148631) | Freshwater microbial communities from Lake Tanganyika, Tanzania - TA2015053 Kigoma Offshore 120m | ecosystem: Environmental > Aquatic > Freshwater > Lake | place: Tanzania: Lake...
AAATGCAGATTAATTGAGTCAAATTACTGAACAAATTCATGCAAGCGAAATTGGAGACATTTTAGAAAACTCACTTCATGGAAAGCGACCTGCCATTGATGACTGTGTCAGGCTTTTAGAATCAGATGATGTTTTTCTGATGGGCCTTGTTGCAGGGGCACTAACACAAAACCAATTTGGGAAAAAAGTATCTTTTGTAAATAACATAATCCTAAACTACACAAACGTTTGTATTACTGATTGCAAGTTTTGTGCATTTTATCGACCTCCTGGAGATAATGAGGCATACACATTAACCCTTGAACAAATTGAAGCCAGAGTAAAAACTGCATGGGATTTGTTTAAGATTAGACAAGTGCTCATTCAGGGAGGACACAACCCAAATCTTGGAGTTGAATACTATGAGGATGCCTTTAGAATGATTAGAACAAAGTTTCCACAAGTTGGAGTTCATGGGCTTTCAGCATCAGAAATAGACATGATTGCACGTGTTGAAAAATCATCCACAAAAGAAATCATCTCACGATTAAAAGATTCTGGATTACAATCTGTCCCAGGAGCTGGTTCTGAAATTCTAGTTGATCCTGTAAAAAAAATTATCAGTCCAAAAAAGATCTCAAGTGATGAATGGCTTCGCATCATGGAAGAAGCTCACTCAACTGGGCTTCCTGCATCAGCTACTATGATGTATGGACATGTTGAATCTGTACAAGATATTGCAGAACATTTTAACAAAATCGCGACATTGCAGGAAAAAACAAAGGGATTCATGGCATTTATCCCATGGAGCTTTGAGCCAAACAATACTTTATTGCAAAAAGAAGGAACCGTAAATTTTGGTGCAGGGGGAATGCAGCTTTTGAAAATGATTGCAATAAGCAGACTAGTCTATGATGGACTGATTCCTCACATCCAGTCCTCATGGCTTACAAATGGTGTTGGAATGGCGCAACTTGCGCTTCAGTATGGCGCAGATGATTTTGGCGGGACACTCATTGGAGAAGAGGTAGTATCATGTACTGGTTCTCGCTCAACTGAGCTTACCAGTCAAAGAATAATTGATTCTATAAGACAGATTGGTTATCAGGTAGAAGAAAGGGATAATTTTTACAATACTGTATGCATGCATTAAATTTCATAGCCTGACCATTTAGAGTCAACAAGACTTTTTGTAGCATCATCAACCTTTACCTGCTCTTGGATCTCTCGCTCAAATCCTTCCTCTTTTGTTTTTTGAGTTGCGTCTATTCCAAGTTTTGATCCTAAGTTAAGCAGAGGTGATGCAGGATCCAATGTGTCTGTTGGAGTTTTATCAATTATCATAATATCGCGTGCTGCATCAACTCGTGTAGTTATTGCCCAGATGACATCGTTTATGTCATGTACGTTCACATCGTCATCTACTACAACAAAAATCTTAGTCAATGACAGCTGTCCTAGTCCCCATAACCCCATCATGACTTTTCTTGCTTGTCCTGGGTAGCGTTTTTTGATTGAAATTATTGCAAGACCTTGGAACCACCCAGAGGCAGGCATTGAAAAATCCACAACCTCTGGCTGAAACATCCTAATTAACGGTAAAAAGGAGCGCTCTATTACCTTGCCAATGTATGCATCCTCTAAAATTGGTTTTCCAACTATTGTGGTAAGATAGATTGGCTTTTTTCTTTGCATCATTCCAGTTAAGGTAAATGTTGGATACGGTTCTTTTGGGGTATAGTATCCTGTGTGATCACCAAAAGGCCCCTCATCTCTAACATCAAAAGGATCTACGTATCCTTCTAGTACAATTTCTGCATTAGCCGGAACTTCCAAGTCTACTGTCTTGCACTTTACTGTCTTGATTCCTTTTTTTCGTGTAATGCCAGCAAACACAAATTTGTCTAGCCCTTCAGGTACAGGCGCAATTGCAGAAAAAATTGTTGCAGGGTCACCACCAATTACTATTGCGACCTCGATTTTTTCTCCCTTTTCTTTTGTAATGTCATGATGATGTGCACCGCGCTTGTGTTTTTGCCAATGCATTAACGCATGCTTGCCATCAAGAATCTGCATTCTGTAAACTCCAAGATTTCTAACGCCAGTCTCTGGATGTTTTGTGACAACGCATCCAAATGTTATGAATCGTCCTGCATCTTTTGGCCAAGTTTTTAGAATTGGAATCTTGTCAAATGACGGAGAGTCATCAACAACTTCTGTCACTGGGCCATCTTTTTCTATCTTTGGAAAAACATCGCCCATTTTTGCAAGCTCTGGCAATTTTTTTATCTTGTTTAAAACACCGGAAGGTACTTCCATCTTTGTCATATCTACAATCCTCTGACCAATTTCTGTAAAGTCTGATGTTTCAAGACCAATCTCAAGTCTTTTTAGTGAGCCAAATGCATTACCTAAAACTGGCATATCATAATTTTTTACATTTTCAAAAAGAAGAGCAGGACCATTTGCATACATTGTCCTTCTAAGGATCTCTGCAACCTCAAGGTCTGAATCAACTTGTGTGGTTATTCGTTTAAGCTCGCCGGCTTTTTCTAATTCATCAATAAATTGATGAATATCCTCAAGAGTCACGAATTTTATGAATGAGCTGGCAGTATAAGCTTAACTAGATTTATCTAATAATGCAATTTTTGGAAAAAAATTTAACACATGTGTTTTAATTACTAATACAAGGTTCTCATACGTTGGACGAGCAGAAAAAATGTGCAGTATGCAAGGGCACTGGAACAATTGAGCTACTTAATTCCCAGTGTCCATTCTGTAATGGAACAGGGGAATACTCTAAAACCGCGGAAAGCTATCTAAAATCACATATCTGTCAGTGTATATTTTTGGATAGGAAAACATGTCCGTTGTGTACAAAAAAATGTCATCACGATACTCCTAACAAACCAAAAATTCTGCTAGGTCCAGTTTAGCAATTTGTTTTAATCAATTGGAGGAAGCTCACTTTTCTTATCATGTCCTCCAGAACCAAATTTACAGTAAAAACACAAATCAGATTGCATGTAAGTTAATTTTTCAATTTGTATTGCGCCAATCTTTAATGCAACTTTTGTTAACAGTCTATACTTTAGTGGCATTGATGGTATTACCTCTTTCATGTATATATCATGATGATCAGGACAGAACTTTAAAGTGACCTTTGCAGGTTCCTTGCTTGTCTGATTAATCGTTTTTGCAACGTTAATTTGCTCTCGTATGTATTCATGTTTAGGACAAGGACAATTTTTTCCTCTAGGATGCTTGTAGGCAGGTGTATTTTTCCAATCAAATCCAGGATATTCTTTTTCAAAATCGTCCAATAATCAAAATAGTTGTCAATTGTTTATAAAACTTGATCAGTTTTTCGAGCTTGAATTAAACATAATGTAAATAAACCCCTGACTTTCAAGAGAAGCTACATGTCAAAGAAACCAAGTTCAAAAACAACAAAAAAGGATCTTGAAGCAAAAATTGCTGAGCTTGAAGCAAGAATAGCTCAGCTTTCTACTCAAGTATCTGCCAAACCATCAACACAAGCACCACCTCCACCACCAAAACAACAAGCGCCACCACAACCAAAACCATCAGCCCAGACACCACCTCCATCAGATGCAAAACCAGTTTGGGAACAATGGAAAGACTCTCCAATGGGCAACTGGAATATTCAAAAAGCAAAGGTGCCAGGCTATGTTAGTGCTCCAAACAGATACTATGCAAGTAGAGTTGTTCTTCGTGCTGATGTTCCAACAAGTAATTGGAATCTTCAAAAAGCAAAGGTGCCAGGCTATACACAACCATCAAACAAGTATTTTGCTACTAGAGCAAGATTAGCGTATCATCCACCAGCAAAACAATTTGCTGGATATGGGATTGTTGGTTCAGCTCAAGTGCAAACATATAGTGCACCTCCACCACCTCCACCTCCACCACAACAAACGTCATCACATTCACAACAATCTGGATCTCAAAAATCAAAAAAGCAGTCACTAGAAGAATATGAACAAAATTATCTAGCTAGATTAGAGCAGGATCGACAAGCAGCAGAGACGGCTTCACAGGCTGCAGCAGCTGCAAAAGCATCACAAGCTTCAACTAGAGGCTCTATGCCACAAGGTTGGAAACCATAAAATCCTTTTTCATTATTTTACTTAATTTTTAAAAGCCTCAAGAACTTCCTTTGAGTGACCAGCTGGTTTGACTTTTGGAAAAACCTTGAAAACTATTCCTTTTTCGTTGACAAGAAACGTGCTTCTTGTAACTCCCATGTATTCTCTTCCCATAAACTCTTTTTTGCCCCACACGCCAAACTTTTTTGCAACTTCGGCATCTGTATCAGAAAGTAACACATATGGAATTTTCATCTTTTCACAAAACTTTTTGTGCGATTCTACATCATCTTTGCTAATCCCAATTATCTCAATATTTTCATTTTGAAACTTTTTGTAATCCCTTGAAAACTCATCTGCTTCTGTAGTACATCCAGGAGTAAAGTCCTTTGGATAAAAATAGACTGCATATCTTTTACCTTTGAAATCAGATGATTTGACGACTTTATCACTTGCATCAGGAAGTTCAAACTTTGGGACAGGATCGCCTTCTGTTATCATGATGCATCTGAACAAAAAATTCCCTAATTAATTATTTTTTAACAAAACAGGATTCCGGTCTAATCCGAATCTTTTATATGGTAATTGACGACGGTTTTGGATATTGGTCAACGGTAGAGCATGGTTTGCAGAGGCAGTAGCCACTTATGCACTAGTATTTTTCGGCCCACTTTCAGTCATACTATCAGTAGTTGCATTTGGAGACGGTCTTTCTGTTGAATCAATAATCATGATTTCACTAGGTCATGGAACAGTAATTGGATTAATGGTGTATGCCTTCGGTCATGTTTCAGGGGCCCATATCAATCCAGCAGTTACTATTCCAATGATTATCACAAAAAGAATTGGCATAATTGATGGAATTGGGTATATTGTTTTTCAAATAATTGGCGGAATAGCTGCAGCATTTTCACTAAAGGTAATATTGCCTGAAATTGGTGCCAAGGCAAACTTTGGAGTACAAGGAGGTCCAAGTGGTCTTTTAAACAGCAATGCAATGTCAGGTCTTGGCGTTGAAATCATTCTTACCTTCTTTTTGCTTACTGTAATCTTTATGACTGCAGTTCACAAAAAAGCAGCTGCAGGAATACATGGAATTTCAATTGGCGGCATGATATTTTTGTTACACTTGGTAGGCGTTCCACTAACCGGTGCATCAATGAACCCTGCAAGAACATTAGGTCCTGCAATAGCATCAGGATTTTGGGAATTCCACTGGATATATTGGGCAGGGCCAATTATAGGCGGAATAATTGGTGGACTAATCATGAACTATGTCTTTGTAAAAAAGGCAGAAACAGAAACAGCCTAATCCACTTTCCAAACGTTTTTAAAAATTTGAACAAGCCAAGTATTGGGCTCGTTGCACAGCCAGGACAGTGCGGACGCTTGCGGAGCGTCAGGTCGAGGGTTCGAATCCCTTCGGGCCCGCCTATATTTATCGACGGGCTCACTTTCTGACGACCACTTTTCCGTTTGGCAGCGTTGCGACGTATTGCCAGCCCTCTGAGATGAGTCTTTCTGCCTCTTCAGTTGTCGTGACTAGTTGCCTACCTCTGTCTTGCCGTATGCAGTTTCCTGACATACTCTAGCACGCTGGTAAGCTCGTCACCTGAGAGGTTCTCTACTGTTTCCTTGACTTTGATTTTTGTCTTCTCGTCTTTTTGTTTCTCGACATTCTTTTCGAGGTCAAGAAACTCCTGGCATTTCAGAAAGGACTCTTTCATCGAGCTGAGCAGCTGTTCAGGAAGAATCCCTTTGTTTGTAGTGTATCTTGCTGACATGTCGCCGACGTGGCCAAACCAAAACTCGGCGTACTCGTGAGACACCTTTCCTTTTGCCTCTGCGATAAGAAGCTGCGTTCTGAAGTACGATCTTAAGACATATGGTCTCTGTCTGAACTTTGGTCTCATCGCCTCTCTCACGTCGCGGCACACCATCGAAGTTGTCATAAACTTTCTTCCTTTCTTCTGCTCTCTGTAGAACGGCGAATGATTTAGGTGGTTGACAACCGGCGTGTCCGGAGTTACCGCCTCACCTTTTGCGGTCCTGTCGTTGAGGTATGCGAGGATCCAAGTCTGCGCAATCTCTGTCAGGAAACTGAAGTATTCGTGATTTGCCTTTGACAACGCCTCGCGGACTATAACACGCGGGGGCTGGTTCAAAAAACACCACTTGCCGTTGACAAAGCCCAAATCACACAGATCCATTATTTTCAGACCGTCCGATCCGTCGATATTGCCAAGGACTTGTGGCCTCAGTCCGCTCTTTGCGATGACGGACATAATCGTACCCTGCCTTAGCGTTGCTCCGGTGAAAATCTCTGTCAGATCTTCGACATTTGGAATTTTCTCGTTTTTCAGGGTCTTCGTTGCGTTTACGTTTGAAATCATCAGGTGTCTTTTCACGACGATCCCAAAGTGCTCAAGCCAAGACTTTAACGCAGTCATCGTTGTCTTGATGTACCCGCCTGCGTTTCCGCGCTCCTCCATCATGGTGATGTGGTCCTGCAAAAGGTCGGCAATCCCCTTGTCATCTTTCATGGCAATGTCTATGATTTGCATCGGCGTCGTCTGGTGCTCTTCGCAGAATCTGCCCAATCTTCGAAGCCGCACCTCTGCTGTGTTCTTGCTACGCCTTGACAAGTTGCTGTGCCATCGCTTTACGTCAGGGTTTGCGAGCAATCTTTCCTTTTTGGTTCGTTTCTGGTTTGCAGTATTTGCTAATTCCTGTCTGTACATTTTTCCAACATCGGGCCCATTTTCTGGGCCTTCATTAGAGGCAGTAGCGAATCCGATGGTATTTAGCTTTTTCTCTCTGCCTGATGTCGACAAGTTGTCAATAGCCAACTTCTGAATCGTAATCAATTTTTTTTACATGCGGACCTTGAGTTGGAGATGCAGATGCAGGAAAGCCTGTAGCATCGTAGTACAAATCCTCGTACTGCTTTTTTATTGAAGTCACTCTTTCACTCATTGAATCCAGATTTTTGACATCTTCATCGATTTCTGATTTCTCGCGATGTGTCTGCTCTATGAGATCAGCAAAGCCGCCTTTCAGATATCCAAGTCTTTGCTCAAGACTGCTCATGTCTACGGATTGAGTATCCTGCGTCGGTTCGCTTCCTTTTGTCAGCGTGTCAACTTGGTCAAAATATTTTTGATTTATTTCCCTCACTTCTGACATCACTGATTGCATCCCCTCAAGAGTCTGGGCCTTTTCAGATTGCGCCATTATCTCTTTGACCTGTTGTTGTCTGATTTCGTTGAGTGTCGATATGATCTCGGAATTTTTATTTTTCGTATGAAGAAATTCGCCTGCAACTTTCTCAATTTTTTCTGCAACTTTATCTGAAGTGTCTAGTACCACTTCGACGACTTCATCTGGAACAACACTTTTTCCAGTAGTCTCTAAAAATTTCTTGAATGTCTCCTTCATCGATTCCTCGATGAGTTCGTTCACTTCCTTTCTGGTCAGACCTTTTTCCACGATCTGCTTTTGTGGAGCCGTCGAGTAGTTGTAGCTTTTCTGAAAAATAGGAGAGGGGCCGCGAAACTGTGATCTCTGGAGACTTTGATTCAAGTTTTTTGTATATTCAGTTTCCGGATGTGATGGATGACGATATGGTGCAATCAGATCTATGGTCGGCTTGAGATAGCCAGACCTGATTCCGTAAATCCCTTTTGGCTTGAACGGCTGGCCTTTTTTGTAATTGGCGTATCCAGATTTTTTGTAGCTCAACTAGGATTTTTCACCAATGTCTCCGTCAGGTTTCCGCTCTGGGTCGTCGTCAGGCGTGGCAGGTGTCAAACTTCCGATATTTCCGGTCGTTTCCGGAGCCTTTACTACATTTTTTTGAATAATCTCATCAAGCAGGTCTGTATAGTCCCTCACAAGCCCTAGCCATACCCTTTCGCCTGGAATGCCATCCATTTTCAGAAGTTTTGATTTTGCAAACTGCAAATGCGTTTCATCGTTGTAAAGAAGTACAAGCTCGTCTACTTCGTCAAGTACTCTTATTTTGTTATCCAAGTCCTTTGTGGAAAGCTCGATCTCGATTGCCTTTCTGTATCCGTCCCTTTCCTCGTAGATGTCGACGCGCCTTCCGTTGTTCATGTCGTATTCCAGTCTTCCCTTCCATCCAAGAATTCTGTGCTGCGACCTCAGCCTGTGCTGGAAGTATCTGTGCTGATAGCTTGGCTTTGAGATAAATCTCCAGTATGCTATCATCTGCGGACTCTTGCCGACTGTCTTCATCACGTCCAGCGCATTTGGTGTAAGTATGAAGTGGATCCTTTCGTGCACCTTGACCGCAAACTTTTCAATCCTTATGAGGTTCTTTTCCACTAGTAGCTTCTTGATTCCGGCAATTTTTCTGTCCGAGAATCCGAGCGCCTCAGTCACCTTCTGCTGGTAGTCCCAAGGGTTTGCAAAAACATAGTCAAGGAACAGCCAAGCGTCCTGTGGAAGACTTGGGAGGTGTATATTGTCAGAACTTTTTTTATCGACATGTTGCAGAAACATTTTAGCTTCTATCTCCTGTCTTTTCATCTGCAGTTTTGAAAGAAGCGGTTTTGATATTGCAAGCAGTTCTTCTTCAGCTATAATCGGTTTCTCAACCATTGGAGTTTTCATCAAAAACGGCTTTTTCGTACGACCTGCCACGTTTACGATCCACATCCCCTTGTCCAACTTGCCAAGAAGATTTTCATCGCGTCTGTCAAGACCAAGTGATGCCGCGAGATGTTCCCTTGCGTCAGACTCGACAACATTGCCTATGATCTTGGTTCCTGCGTTTGTTCTGAAAGCGCTCATCACAAGATCTGGAAACTGCGTGAACGCACATGTTGCCAGCCCGAGTTCTCTGCTCTGACTGAAGAATGTAGATAGGGGTGGCGGAGAAAAGATAGTGATATCTTTGTGCTCATGGCCGCTGTATTGGGTCAAGTGTGCCTCATCCATGACGAATATACGAAAATTCTCCAAGAAATAGCTGAGGGGAGCAGACTTCCAGTCCGCCCTGACGTTACTGTATAGCCTCCTGTAGTATTCCCATAGTGCCAGAATGTTGAAGAGGAATGACGAAACGGCCTCGTGCAGCGGCGCCATCTGTATGACGCATTTTTGCCTGAAGACCTCTGCAATGTCAAACCCATAATCGACATTGATTACAGGATCGAGGATCTTGTTGAGAAGAAACAGGCGGTTAAGCGCCGTGATGTTATACTCTTCCCTCCTGCTCGTTTCGTTTTGTGCCTTGAGATACTGATACAGGTCTCTGGTGTTGATTCGTCCGTTTTTGGCCTCGTAGATTTCGTCGAGAGCTTCCAGCACATGGCTTGGAGTCGCCACATACAACCCTGTGGAATGCGCGATAACATCAAGAACGATAAACCACCACAGCGTCTTGTCCATGCCAGGCGGCACGTTGGTCCACGGATTGAATTGCAGATGGTAGTACTTTAAGAGGTAAACACCTGAATATTTTTTCGCAAGAAACGAATAGTCGTTTTTCCAGTCGATCACGATATATTTTATTTTGTGAAACTCGAGCTGGTCGACAAAATAGAGTATGAAGGTTGTCTTGCCGCTCCCCGCGCGGCCCACGCCGAAAATATTTTCCGTAAGATTTACACGAGTAAGCCCGTAAGGATACAATTCAATGTCACCACTGCACACCTGCCCCATGGTGATGCCATCGCCTCTTGATTCCTCCTGAGACGGAAACGGCAGTACTGGGTTTTTGGATCTCAGGATGTGACGGTTATAGGCGCTGTCTACAATCTTATTGATCTTATTTTCGATTCTCTCCTTTCTTCTGTCCGTTACAGCGGACCATACATTTAGCAGAGACTCAATCGTCGACTTTGGAAAATTGGGTATCGAAGAAATCTTTTTTTTAATCTCTTCGACAAATTCCTCATTCTCCATTTTACAGCCTCTCAAAGATCCGGAGGGCCAGGAAAGCCATCGACATCACGACTCCGCCTGCCACCATTAGTTGCAGAAACACAGAGTTGGCAAACGACAGTGCGTCTGCAAAAACGAGTATCATGGAGATTGTTACGATGATGATTCCAAGTCCGACCAGCACCTTGAGGACAAGGCCGACCGTATCGCTATAGCTAGGGCTTCTGGAGTACAAACCTCTTTATCTCCTCGTCCAGCTGGATCATGTCGCCTGCGCCCCCGAAAACCTGTGAGTATGCGTGTATAGCCTCAAGCCCGGATTCCGTAACACAAAACCCCCAGAAATGGTGCCTGTCCACGTACTCTGCCTCGAGTAGGAACCTGAGCTTTTCCCTTACCTCCTTTTTTTGGATTTTCGTGATTTTGTTGATAGCACCCACGTTTTCGATGCTGTTTGCAATCAAAAGCAAGATTTTGAAGGATTCCCTCGACAGCGGGAATATGCTTCTTAGATCCTGCGGACAGATTATTTTGTTGCGGAAGTCAACAGAGCACCTTTCGCAGAGCTTTTTCCTGCACTTGAAGCAAAGCGAAAAATCATCGCCTAGCTTTTTGAGGCAATAGTCACATATCGGGACCCGTTTGGTCTCAACGCTGTATCCGTCTTTCTCATTTCGTGATGTTGTTGTACTCTCGAGCTCGCCCTCGCCTGCAATCTCAATTCTCTCCTCGTCGATTATTTTTTCGTCATCAGACAAGTCTAGTCCTCTCCACGTTTTGAGAAAACTTTTTTCAGAAATCCAATTAACTTTTCAAACACACTCTTTCCCTTCAACTTCTCCTCCTCGTTCCTCAGCCAGTTTTCATAGTCGCATGTTGCGCAGAATTTTCTTCTTGCGACGCTTAATCTCTTCACGCGATTGTCTGAGTGATATTTGATCAGGTTGTACTCCATGTCCTTTCCGAGCAAGAGGTTCAGCGTGACTTTTGCCATCATCAGTCCCGGTATCGCGATATCGCACCAGTGTCCCTGTGCACTCTTCAGCTCGCCGTCTGCCAGCCCGTATCTTCTGCTGATCGTGTTCTGATCAACAGCTGCTGATGTCAGCTTGAAGATGCAGTCAAAGCAGCACGCGTTCTCTTTTGCGGAATAATAAAAAACGTAAGCAGACTCAGCCCTGTCGTAGATCCCTGCAAAGACAGCTGGCTTTTTCAGCTCCACGCAGATTGTGTTTATGATGTAGTTGAGCTCTGGGTTTCCAGATGATGCAACAACAATGTCAGACGAGTCTATGACTGCACGCAAAAGCTCCCTGTTCTTGATCAGGTCGTCGTTTACCGTCTGTACCCTTGCGAAGGGCTGCTTTGAGTAAATGTAATTTTGAAGAATCTTGGTTTTGTCGGCGCCAATGTTTTGTACATTTCCGATGTGGCGTATGGTGTTTACAAGACTCAGTCTGTCCATGTCGCAGATAATGTAGTCCAGAATGCCGGTCGCCGCGAGGCCAGAGATCGCGCCTGAACCAAGAGAACCGCAGCCTGCGAGTGCGATTCTCGTCCTTTTTAGTGCCTCGCTATCCGTAATTTCGCTTATTCTTGCAAGCAGGCCCTCTTCGTCGAAGTCGTCAGGAATTACGCGGAACGGTATTTCTACCGGGTTGTCTTGCTCGTCAATGTCAAATATTTTCAGTTCTCCCTCTGGAGAAAAGACGCCTATCACAAACCAGCTCCTTTCCTTCTTCGCAAGCTTCAGCTGGTTGATGTCGGTGGAGCTTGGATACGGAGCGCCGGTAAAAGTGTGATTGTGAAAGTCAGCGGAGTATTTGGAGTTCCTGTCTTTCTCCTGCTCTTTTTTCAATGCTGACTCTATAACTGTCTCGTCGGTCGTGAATGTCATTGAATCTTTGATAGCGTTTGGTCCTGCCGGCACGCACCGGGTGACGACGTAATTTCTGTTTGGGAGAATTCTGACGATCAGGTTGGCACCTGTCTCCCTGCCCCTTCTTGCTTCTTCTTTCACGTCATTTCTCATCCGCTCCATGTCACTTTTTTTGATCAGAACTTCAGCAGGTCTCAATCAAACTCACCATCCCGAATATCTTTGAGAAGTCTCGCCACATCATCAGCAAGGTAAACTGTTCCGGCTGCTTGGTACAAAGTTACGACATTGGTGTAGTACTTGGCCGACATCCCGTTTTTCTGTCTATAGTAATCAGTAAGCCAGCACATCACCTGAACTGCAACCTTCAGGACGGTCCAGCTCCTGTCCCAATACTCGAGATAGCAGATGTGGTTCGGGCCATACCAGTGGTGACCCATGTATTTCTTTTCTAGACGAGGGTAAATCACAAAAGTGTCGATTTGGTGGTCGGGGTGAAAGGGCGACAGCACCAAGTGGACTTCATGCTGCACGCCGTCAAGCATTGGGAAAATCTGCACTACGATTCTTCCTGTTTTTCTGTCCTGTCCTATGTGGTGTGGTATGGAGGAGGGAAACTTTCTGGCGAACTGCTCAAGCTCCAAGCTTATCCTTCTTTCATTCTGGTTAAAGCCGCTCAGTGTTTTTCACCTTCTAAAAAAAGTTTGGATGTTGGAGGCGCCGTATGTGTGGGAGTTTATTGCCAAGCCGTCTGCCGGCAGCTTTTCAATATTCCCGTCCCTTTCGAGATCTAGGATTTTTCCCGACGATGTAAGGATGCGCTTCATCTATGCTGGAACCTCCTTTTTCGTGGCGTTTTCGTTCGCCACAATTATTTCTCCGAAATCATCCCAGGCGCAAAGAAACGCGGCGCCTGACTGGGCAGAGTGTTTTTGTGAATCATGTCTTCGAGTCATGTGTACCATTAGGGTACAATTATATATAAAGTGATCCTTCAGGGTACAAAACGGAAGAACAAATTTGACAAAAAATGTATGAAAAATTGACAAATATTGCAGATTTGAAAAGTTAAACAACTTTCTTAAGCTTTAATCACCATTAGTTTTTGTACCCCAACAGGACAAGTGTTTTGAATGAGCCTTGTAATAAGAGAAAGGCATGGTAAAAATTACTATTACTTTAGAAAGGGTGCTGACAAGTATCTGTATTTAGGACCAGTTGATGAGCCATCACAACTCAAACAAGACCGCGTCCGTGAAGCCCTTGATTATACTACTAACTTAGATATTAAAAATATCGAATTGGAATATTCTCTTGTTAAGCTGTTATCAGATCCTAAAGACATAGATGAATATGTTCAACGAAGACTTTCAAAGCTTGACAAGATCCAAATAAATTCATTCGTTGACCTCATGTCTCAAGCCGGACAAAAAAAATATCTTGAATTAAAAATTACCGAGCTTGAGACAAGACTTCGGCGACTTGAAGAAGAAGTAAAAATTTCGTCAAAATTTTTCTCTGAATTAGATTCTCAAAAACAAAAAACAACAAAAAGAAATCTGAAAACGTTATTGATAAACGAGGATTCAGTAAATAGCAGGTTGCTGTCAGAATATTTGAGAAAAACGGGTCATGAATGTGAAGTGGCTGATAATTTTCTTAGTGCGAGTGCATTGATAACTAATGCTTTTATTCAAAAGAAAAAATATGATGTAGTACTTATAGACTCTTCAATGTTTCATGGTTCACATAGTCTTTCAGAATTTCTAGATAGGATTGATAGGACAGAGGACCAAAAGATTATCTTATTGGTTAATTCGCCTCTAAACAAAGAAGATAAAAAGGAATTAAAACAATTAGGTATCGACAGTATTATTCAAAAACCTGCGCAACTAAATGAGGCTACCTTAAAAATCTTGAACCGCGAGTTACTAATCAAATAAAAAATTTATATTTTTTTAAATTGTACTGCCAATTAGTTTTTAATATCACGTAAGTCTATAATCAAAAAAATTCCGCCAATTTCGCGATAAAGAAAAAACTGCGGGCGTCAAACGACGACCCGCACGAACTTTTCCCTGTTCTTCATCAAGTCCCTGTATCGTTCAATCCTGCCGTTCAGGTCTGACAGGACTGTCTTCATGTCGAGGAGATACTCGTTTGCGAACCTGACGAAGGGCTTCGCCTCCACCTCGCGCGGCTCCAGAGCGGTGTTCTCCACGAGACCCTTCAGCATGAGGCAGTCGAGCGCGTAGTAAATCTTGCTCTGCGGAACTCCCGACTTCTTCCACAGGTCGCCCGCCTTCGACCTGCCCAAGACCTGAAGCGCGAAGAAGACCCTCGACTCGTATTCTGTCAAACCGAATGGCTTGAGCAGTTTTGTAATTTCTTCTGACTGTCCGTTTAGCACGAACATTTCCAAATCACCTCGAGGGTTAATTCTGGAGCCGAGCCATGTCCTTTTCAGCGACGGGCTACCAGTGTGCAGGAGCAGGTCTGCGCATGCAGACCGAAAAGGACAATGAGCGAAGGCGTTGTGGCATGAGAAATTCCTAAATTCTACAAAAGAAACAAAATTCAATGAAACCCGAAGGAAGAGTACTATGCGAAGTTGACGACATAATTCGTCTCTATAAATCAAAACAGGTTCTCGCATTACAACATGTCGGCGAAGAACTGTCTGAGAAAATGCAAGAAATGATGAACGATGTAAAGAGTAGATGGAATGATGATTGCGGAACCGCAATGGAGATGGGAGAAACGATTGTGCTCATGTCTATGTGTGGCGTAATTAGGGATTATTTATTGGAAAGAAATACCGGCGAAGATCCCAAAAAACACGACGAAAACTGTAGTCTCGTAGATATCATATGAGCGAAGGCGAGTCGGAAAAAATAAACCAACATCTGATTACAGATTAACAAAACTTCGATCAAATCCGTTATATCAAAACTCATCGAAGCGTCATTCATGTCCTACGTTTGCGAGGAGTGCAGCCTGTCGTTCTTCTCGCAGGACGGCCTGGACGCCCACAACGAGAAGTCTCACAAAAAGTCGAATCTTGGCGGATTAGACTCATTCACATAAATGGATGGATTCTGAAATAACCAGAATGATTTATTGCAGAAGAATAATGGCACCAACATGACAGTAAAGAAAGCAATAGCAAATCTCGAGTTTCTGATCAAAAAGAAGCAGGAACTGAAAGATGGACTGTTCGATCCTGAGGAATCTTGGAACAAGGGCGAGCCAACCATAAGCGGTTTCGTAAACACAATTGCAACTATTCTGCAAAGAGATATTGACTGGTTACAGGCAATCAAAAAGCATCTTCTGCCAGAACAACACAGGACCAAGATCGTCTGCAGGCACCCGAAAAAGATGCACGACACATCGCCGGACGGCCAGAAGTACTGCATGAACTGCAACGCAGACCTGAATTGATTTTCTGATCGCACCTGCCAGCTTGATCCCACAAAAGCGTCTAGCGGAATAGACGATCCGCTTTAGAAGTTTCGGATTTCAACTGTTACCATCCGCGCGGGTCGCCATATGCCTCGGTTCCTTCCACCGATTGAACCTGTGCGGATGATTTTTACCTTAACTAAAATTGCATCTTCTTAGGTTATCCAGATTGTTATCCTTTATAGCATCTGGAGAGGACCTTATCGTAGTTCTTCCACAAGTCGTACACTGATGTTTGTTTACGGAGGCTTCTTTTCCTGTAGTTGGGCTTCTCGTAAAGAAAGTATGTCCTGCCGCCAACGCATCTAAAACTTCTTTCAAACTCCATTTGTTAGATGCTTGGCTTGGGTTATCTCCAGTACCAATGGATACTATATGGGCTGCGTCATGAGGTTTGTCAAGAGGTTCCTGTATGGTACAAACCACTCTATATCTAGTCATGATCATGAGAGGCATATGTCATTCGTTAAAAGTAATTGGTCATTACAGTATTACCATGATAACACACAAAAAGAAAAAAATGAAGTGCTTAGAAAATAATTTTAATCTTAATTATCTGAAAATGACGTGGGTCTATCGAAAACTCAAATGGATGATCTTATGAAGAATATCCAGTATTGTTTGGATAATCCAGTTAAACAAATAGACTGGAAAAAAATTCATCAACAGTTTGAGCATTTGTTAGAGAAAGGAGTCGAGTATGACGAAGAAGAAATCCAATATGCGTTAAGAAAATTAAACTTTCCAGAGGGAGTTGATTTCACTTCAGTCTATGTGATTGCAGATGAGTTGCTGACCAACCATAAGTTAAACCAAGCCCTAAAATCGGAAATGGTTGACTTTGAGAAAGACAATAAGGAACTTGTTGCTTTTCTACGAGAGCTCAAGTTTCCACGTGTGAATAATCGACTCTTAAGCTATGGAACTGATCACTGGTTTCTAATTGACGAATTTGAAAAACTGCTTGAAAAAGGAATTAGTTATCACGTTGATGATATTCGAAATTGGTTGTCACTCAACAAGTCTGCGAATCTCTTGGAGGATAATGTAATTGAGGACATAACAAGAATTGCAGAATTTACACAGATAAACTTCAAAAGACCGAGACGAAAATGACAACGAGTGAAGCCGGTAGAAAATTTGTTATTGGATTGTTATGCTACGTCTACAAACAGGGCAGTTCAGATTCTTCCCTGAATCCCAAATACAATATGTTGCATTACACAGACTGCAACGAGTAAGAGAACGTGCGTTGTATTGTAATGGAAACTTTATTGATTGGTTAAGAAAGTTTCCAATGTTTAACAGATGATCCTTGTTTCCAAGATTGTAACGACAGTAATCGCTTACATATGGAATGGGAAATTGAATAAACTCGTTAAAATCTTCAAGCACCCATACGGGTTTGTTGCAGGCGGCTGCCACACCCACCTCAAAATTAACCCAGTTGTGTGTGAATTGCGGTGTAGCGGTCGGCGGATTCTCCAAATTTCTACCTAACACAACAACAACTGCTCTTGTATTCTCATCCCAGTTTGAACGAATTATGTCAACAATCCTTTTTGCAGGATACTTTGTTCCCATTTCCTCAAGTTCCATCAGTTTTGGCGTTAAACCTACGTTGAAGATTGCTTTCTCAATATAGTTTATTTTGTCTTCGTCATACTTGCTGTGAGAAACGAAAACTGTTGTGACCAAACGCAAATAATTTCATATGTGCTAAAATAAAATTATCTATTGCAAAAAACTCCCTAGTTAAATCAAGGAATTTTTGTTTCTTTATTTTTTATCTGATTTCTTGGATTTTTCACTTTTTGGTGCAGCTTCTGACGCTATTTTGTATTGAATAATTCTGGGATCAGATTTTCCCTTTGCACTTGATGATTTTTCGGATTCCGATTCAGTCATTTATTGTCGATATTACTGCTTGAATCATTGGTATAAAGATTATTACTAAACTAGAAACTGCTAGCCAATAGATTTTTAACATTTCTCCATGTCTTGTGTTATTTCTTGTATCCATTTCGTTAAGTATATCAAATAAAGTATGTCTCAAAACATTCCTAGTCTCTTCCAACGGTTGATTCCTATAATGCAAATCCATTTCCGCTGGGTCTATAATTGGATCTAGGTCTCGCCTAATCATGACAAAGTAGCACCATACCATTGTAACCACCAGCATTACTAGGCCGAGAATGAAAACAGCTAACGCCAAGTGATTATCTTTGATTTCTTTTAATGCAAATGCAGACATTCCAGCGAAAATAATTGATGTTATAACCAAGAGAAAACCGAGTATTTGTGCTGCTCTTGTTTTAATCCTTTGAAGTTCTTGCACGTTGTAACTATGTTTGTAAAGAGAAAATTCACGTACTATTTCGTCAAATCTCTCGTTGTCATCTCTTGCTGCCAAATTGTAAGCATATAACTAAACTTGGTGTTTGCTATATGTTTTCTTGATTATCTCTGCTAGATTCTAGTACCATTCAAACCAAATAGCTATAATAAAAGAACAGTAACTATCATTCATGTCACAACAGAATGATTCTGATTTAATGAAGAAAATCGAAGAAAGGAAAACTATTCTTGCTACCAATCTTTTGAACTGGTCAAAGAATAATTCACCAGACTATCCTTGGAGAAACACATCAGATCCCTATCACATCATGGTTTCTGAAATGCTTCTTAGAAGAACACGTGCTTCGAGTGTTATTGATGTTTACAAGAAATTTATCAAAAAATTCCCCACGGTTTTTTCACTTGCCAAAAGTGATACCAGAGAAATCGAAAATTTAATTGTGTCACTTGGAATGAAATCAAGATCCCAAAAAATGAAATCTGCTGCACAAATAATTGTAGAAAAACATGCTGGAAAACTACCGCCGGAAGAATCTGAACTGCTTGCAATAATGGGTGAGGAGAGTTACTATGCAGTTAATGCTATCAGATGTTTTGGTTTAAACCAGAGAGTACCAATTTTTGATGTTAATGTTAAACGAATATTTGAAAGAGTGTTTTCCACAGAATTTGGAAAAGCAGCTCATAAAAAGAAAAGTTCTTGGGAGATAGTTTCATCAGCTGTACCTGCAAAAAATATCAAGCAGTATAACTGGGCATTGCTAGATCTGGGTAAGGCTGTGTGTACTCCAGTAAATCAGAAATGCGGCATATGCCCGCTAAATTCTATCTGTGATTATGCAAAGAACGTCTAGCGACTGCCGCTTTTACTTTTATCGTTAATGAGTTCACAATGCCGTTTGCAATAGCTATTCCAAAAAGGGGCGGTACAGCATTTCCTACCTGAATAAATTGCTGGGTACGCGGTCCGTCAAAATCATAATAATCATTAAATGACTGCAGTCTTGCCGCCTCTCTTGGTGTAAAGCTTCTATTCTGTCTTCCATCAGGATGTATGAACATCAGTCCATCCTTTGAGAGATGTGCAAGTATAGTGGAGGATGGTCTGTTCCAGTTTTGCTTTTTGTATTTGTCTTTGAAGATGTCTGTTCTGTATGGATTGTATCTCTTTGGTAAATCGTCTATCCATTTTCCAGGTTTTAACATCTTGAAAATTTTCAGGTCTCTTTTACTGTGTTTTCTCGCAGTATGATTGTAAACTCCTGTGGTTCCCTTTCTTCTCTCAAATTGATATGCACTAAGAGCAGTGGTATTCGGGTAGTCCATGTATTCAGAACCTCCACCTGCTTTTATTTTTGGAAGATCTGAAATTGCAGAACGAACTGTCTCATAACTTTTCCTGCCATATGGAATTTCCCTTTCAGGATCGTAGTGAGTATGTTCCAGATCTGGATTCTCAACACTGATTCTGTTTCCTATTGCAAGTCCTCTTTTTCTGAATTGTGGCACTCCGAAATCTGCAACATTTTCATAATAAAATGATATATTGTATTTTCCTTCAAGTTCTGTTTCTATTTCTTTTTTTATTGCACCGTCTGACATGGAGAACATTCTGCCAACGTTTTCAATTACAAAAAACTGTGGCTGCAGATCCTTGACCAGTCTGAGAACCTCCCTGTACAGTTTGTTGAGTGGATGGCTGCGGGTAGTGGATTTTTTCAGATGCCTGAGTTTTGGAACAGCAACGTTACTGAAAGCCTGACATGGCGGCCCTGCCAGAAGAACCGTTACAGGTCTTCCCCCAGTTTCCTTTCTTATTCTTTTTGCTGTCAGATTTTCGACTCTGCACTGAATTGCATTTACATGATGTTTTCTGAAAGTTCTTACTGCCCAAGGATCACAGTCAACACCAAGAAGAATTTCAAAACCTGCCTGTTTGAATCCCTCCGACAGTCCCCCGGCCCCACAAAAAATATCCACAGCCGTCGGCTTGGAATCAAACTTCATAATACAACTAGGAATTTACATAGTTTTAAAAACATGTGGTTAGCTCTGATCAACAAAATCAGGCCACCCGGTAGAGTAGCAGGGTATGAAGGTATTACATCGTTCTTAAATAATCTACAGATCAATTACAGTCTCAGCCATGTCCGTGCGCCTTGACGAGTATACTGCACTGATAAAGGAACTTCTTGGACCGAGGAAGGGTTCGGAGGAAATGATGGTTAACGACCCCAGAAGTGAGTATGTAACTGGCATTCTGGAACCCAAGGATTATAACAGATTGGGTGAAGATTTTGGAAATTCTGATCTTGGCGCCTATGAGCCTGAGGTGGAAGGTGATGAAGATGATATCGACAGGTCTAACGACTTTGAAATTCATCCATCCATATTTGATCCAAGAGCGCTGCCTAAAAGTCTGGGATTGTCCTTTGTTGTGAAATCAAACGAAACTCCTCTTGTTGATATTTGCTTCACTTGGGCACGCTATATCAAGGAAGGAAATCACTGGAAACGAAGACCTGAGAACTTCATTCTTTACGATGCTGATATCACAAAAAGAGATGTTAAACGTCCTGTTCTTGGAATCCGAATCGTACTGGATTCAATAAAACTCGAAGAAAACATGTGGCATGTTTCTGTATATTTTGTAAACGAAACAAAGTTCACAAATTACGTATCAACAGGAGATCTCATATTTCAGCCACAGATCAGGGTAAGATTTCATGAAAATGTTTCAGCTATAGCAGTAGACAGACGGAGGCATTCAGGTCATGAAGAAGGACAGCTGGAATTACTTTACAGAAATCTGTATGGTCTTGCAAGGGGACATATGTGTGGGGCTACTTGGAAAGATATCGATCCTGAAAGACCATCTGAGGCATTCAAGGAAAATCCGTTGATTCCAGATGATATAAAAAGACTGTCTCCAGCTGAACAAACCAAATTTGTAAATCCTGATGTCAGGACAGAATATTTACCTGCATATTCTGTAAATCAGTCCACTGTTCTTGTTGAAGACATACCTACAATGGCTGAGAAAGACACTTCTGCAGAAATTCTTGCAGAGAAATTTAATGCAGATGATATTGTAGCACCACTGGAAAAAATTTCGAAACAGTATAGAATCTGGATTGACAGCCAGAAACAGATTTCTGCATCGTTACATGAATCTCAACGTGAAATAGCTGCTGAAAACCTAAACCGATGTGATGAATCATGCAAAAGAATTGATGAGGGAATAAAACTTCTCAGAGACAGGGAAGACGTTCGGCTCGCGTTCTGTTTTATGAACAAGGTGATGGATGTTCAAGCACGCTGGTCAAGGAAGAAATCTCTGATTTGGAGACCGTTCCAGATAGGTTTTATTTTACAGTGCATTCCCAGCATAGAAGACAGAAATCATAATGACAGAAAGCTTTGCGATCTTCTCTGGTATCCAACAGGTGGAGGGAAAACTGAGGCCTATCTTGGACTGGTAATCTTTACTCTCGCACTAAGGCGTCTGCGGGGAACGATTGAGGGAATATCACCTTATGGAACGGCCATACTTTCTCGCTACACTCTCCGACTACTAACAGTTCAGCAGTTTAGAAGGGCACTTGCTGCAATTACAGCAGCTGAATATCTTCGAACAACAAAATGGAAACCTGCATCACTGGCAGGAAAAAAAGAACCTTCTTGGGGAGATGCACAATTCTCAATTGGTTTGTGGCTTGGTGGAGATGTTACACCAAATATTCTGATCGATCATCCTGGGTGGGATATCAGGAGAAATATGGCAACAAGATATGTCGGTGCGCTGTCAATTCTGAAATATACGCATACGAGATCGGCAAGACCGGGTGAGAGGGTATCTCATTCTGGTGAACCTGCCCAAGTACTGAAATGTCCATGCTGCGCTGCAGTCACATCTGTTCCTTCAGCAGGCTATTTTGGTACACAACATGAAATTTACTGGATAGTAGCAGGACCGCAAAAACCAAATCCCAGACTAGATGAACTTGACTACAGGAATTTTACCGTAACAGATCTTGAAGTACTTTCTCTTCCTCCAACTGGATACTATTGTGTTCATCTTACATTTACATCAAGTGTCAACAGGATAGATGATGGAAGCATTAACGAATGGTGGAGGCAGAAGATAAAAGATGTCCTAAAGTGTGAACTCTGCTGCTCAGCCCCCAGTCGGCCAGGTTATTTTATTGTGACGGCACAAAATGTTTACAGAACTCCAGTTGATTTTGAAATCCACTGTCCCAATCCATCATGTAATCTAAACAACGTTGAATGGTCAGAGCTTATACCAGGAACAGGAGAACCCCCATCCTACCGTCAACCTGTCAAACCTTTCACGAATCCAAAAAAAGAAAATTTTTCGTTCAGTATTCCAATTCCTGCGTACACCACAGATGCACAGGTCTATGCAAGATGCCCATCAGTTGTTATTGCCACAGTAGACAAGTTTGCACGACTTCCATTTGAACCAAGAGCTGCAGCTCTTTTTGGAAATGTCAATACTTTTGACAGTATGTGGGGATATTACCGGCATGTTGCTCTTCCAGACAGAGGAAGATTAAGGGCAAGAGGAAACATAGTTCCTGTTCCCCCATTTTTTCCTCCTGAACTAATTATTCAGGATGAATTGCATCTTATCGAAGGACCACTAGGCAGCATGGTTGGAATCTATGAAACTGCGATTGATTATCTGGCAAGAAGAATTTTGAACGGTAAAGAAGTTATTCCAAAATATATAGCGTCAACCGCAACAACACGACAGGCTTCAACGCAGATAGCAAGTCTTTATGATAGAAAACTGAGACAGTTTCCCCAATCCGGCATCGATGCTCTGGATAATTTCTTTGCAAACGCAAAAGAGGGACATCCACTTGACGATCAGGAGCCTGGAAGACTTTATGTTGGTGTATGCGCACCTGGTAAGGGTCCGCAGACTCCTACTGTAAGAATCTGGTCAATTCTTATGCAACAGGCTGAAAGAATCAGAAGAAGAATTGGCGATATAACTGGAGAACTTGATTATTTCTGGACTGTTGTCGGATACTTCAATGCTATAAGAGAACTCGCAGCAGCCAGAAGTTTATACCGTCAGGACATTCCAGAATGGATAAGACATATCGATGGTGTGGCAGACGCAAGAATTATTGAAGATTATAACTTGGTTGAACTTAATAGCAACATAGACTCTGCAAGAATTCCAGCAGTTTTAGAGCAACTTGAAAAATCTGGTGCGGGAGTTGACGCTGTCATGGCAACTTCAATGTTTGGAACCGGAGTTGATATTGACAGACTTTCTCTGATGATTGTTCATGGCCAGCCCAAAACAACTGCAAGTTACATCCAGTCAACAGGCAGGGTTGGAAGGAAAAAAGGAGCACTTGTAGTTACATTTCTAAGATCAACAAGACCACGTGATCTTGATCATTATGAATTCTTCACAGGATATCACAGGGCACTTCACAGGTATGTTGAACCTGTTACAGTAGCTCCGTTTTCTCCACGAGCCTGTGACAGGGCACTTGGCCCAGTCACTGTCGGCATATTGCGAAATGGAAATTCAGTCAGTAGTACGAGAATACATCCAGACTGGGCCCCGGAGTCGGAACAGTGGAGAAATGCCCAGGGAATCAGTGGTTCAAGAAGAATGAATGGTAACAGAAACGCCAGTGAACTTGATGCAATCATAAGTATTATGGAAAATAGATCACAAAATCAGCCAGGTATCAGAAAGCGAACTGGTGGAATCATTACAAGACAGCTTGATTCTGACTTGGATTTGTGGGAAAACATATCTCGAATAGAACCAAGTCTATTTTACTTCGAGTCAGCATTTAACTATCAACCTAACAATCCGGTTGTTCTTGGTGATGAACAGCACAGGCAAAGTAACAGGAGGATGGTTTTTGAAAAGACTCCACAATCAATGAGAGATGTAGAATCAACAACAAGATTTAGTGGTTAGAATGGCAGGACAGGCAATAAGACCCTCACAGTTTGTTTTCACTTTTGGTGTAGGCAGTATAATCGAAGCTCCCGGTGGACCACGAATAATAAAGGACTTTTCTGAGTGGGGGAGAGTATTCGGTGCAGGAAGACAGCCGTCAGTTGCAGATTTTAGAATTCACGACAGTTCTGCATCAGCCCTGCTTGATAATGGTTCAATATTCCGCATTCCGACAAACGTTGAACTGAATGAACCTGATAATGAAGCGATATTTCATACAGGCTACTTTCCAAACTGGGCACTTTGTGTAAGACATGGTTATCTGTATGAACTTCATCAGGGAGACAATACACGATGTCCTGACTGTATCAGTGCACATGATATCCATTCGGGACGGAAGGAAGCCATTCGTTTTGTCAGAGCCTGTCCTGCCGGTCACATGGATGATGTCGACTGGTATGGCATTGTGCACCGATTTAACAAAGACTGCAGTAATACAATTTTCAGATGGGATGCAGCAGGTGGTTCGCTACGCAATGTTTCAATCATATGCGATTGTGGGGCTCAGGCAACTCTTTCAGATATTTACAATTTAACCAGATTCTGCACAGGAAGATATCCGGAAACAGGAAGACAGTATACATCATGCAACAAACAGGCAAGTGTTACGCTTCGTGGCTCGTCAAGTCTGAGAATTCCAGAAATTATTACAACTATAACTCTTCCACGTTTTGCGTCAAAACTTCATCGTATATTTGACGATGTTCAGATGAGAACAATTCTAGCGTTAAAAGATAGCTGGACTAAAGGTGAAGTGATTTCTGCCCTCGAAAAACTTGGTAGAAGTGATCCAACACTTCTTGATCCACGGGTGCTTGATGAAATTAAAATTTCAGATGAACCAAGATTAATTGAAGTTGTAAAAGATGTTAAAGAGTTTGGAACCATGCGTCCGACAGAAATTGAAGATGTCAGAAGAGAGGAATTCAGATCCCTTCAGGAAGCTGCAAGATTCGGTTTCCCCCCGGACCCAACATCTGAAAATCCAGAATTTCAGGTAAACAAATTACACGTACGGGAAAAAATTCCTTTCCGTAAACATACTCTCAGGATTACACCAGTTGACCGCCTTCGTGTTGTAAATGTACAGAAGGGTTACAGGCGACTCGTAGGTACCGAAGCTCCAGATCTGGTTCAGACTTTTTATGATGATGGAAAAAGAAAATGGTTTCCGGGTGTGGAGCAAATCGGTGAAGGGATTTTTATTGATTCTGGAGAAACGCCTATTGACATTATCTCACAAGACTGGCAGAATCAGTACACATCACATGGAAACGAAATTTATTATTCACCATCATTTGTGTGGTGGCATTCACTTTCACATCGAATAATCTCTGCCCTATCGATAGATTCCGGTTATTCATCGGCTTCAATAAGAGAATGTATTTACACTGTACAGAATCCGGAAAGTCATTCACTCAGTGGTGGAATTCTTCTTTATACAGTTCAATCTGGAGGGGATGGAACCTTGGGAGGCCTTTTGTCACTTGTTGAATCATTTGAAAGCGTCCTTGATGCAGCCATAAGAAATCTTGATTTCTGTTCAAACGATCCACTTTGTACTGAAGACAGGATAAGACAGGGAAAACACAGTGGTGCATCCTGTTATGCATGTATGTTACTTTCAGAAACTTCCTGTGCATACAGGAACATGTATCTTGACAGGAATTTACTGAGGGAGAATCTCTAGTGTCAAAAAATGAACCAGAAATTGCAGTTACAGGAAATGGCTGGATGGGAAAAGGTGTCGGTTCAATATGGTCACTTGTCAAAGATGCATTTTCAAAAGTTAATAATGAAATTCAGATTGCTGCCTTCGCCATAACTGAAAGCAGAGGAGAATTTTTCGAGCTACTTGGAGATGCACTGGCCCGCAAGACACGTGTACTGATGATTGTTAACAGGTTTTATGATCAGGATTTGGCTGTTCGTCAAAAGCTTGCTGAACTCGAAGAAAAGTACGATAATTTTATTCTAAAGAATTTTGAACCCGACGACAGCAGGGAAGATCTTCACGCAAAATTAATTGTAATAGATCACTCGATTGCTCTTGTAGGTTCTGCAAATCTTACTTGGAAGGGGCTGGTTATGAATCACGAAATTATGATCAAACTGACAGGTTCAGCAGCACAGGCAATAGGGGGATTGATTGACAGACTGTCAAAGCATCCCGCCTGTAAACCTGTCACACCGTGGAAGTGATGCTGGTGACTGATGCCGGAAATGAACAGCATCTTGCAAAACTTCTTCAGTCGTTCAACAGAAATATGTATCTCAGTTATGTATTCAAAACAGAAAAAATAATTTCAACATCATCCTACACTTCGGCGCACACTTCAGTAAATACAATAAAGAATTATGATGGTGTAGGAAATCTTGCATTCAGAATTTCATTTAACTATCCTGTGTACATAATGCTCTCCCATCCAATATGCAGATTCATGTCACACAGAAATTATCCTATTCGAGAAAGAATTTTCATAGCAAATCTTGGACTTGTACCGGTTTTCTTTTCCAGTATGAATATAATGACTGTCCTTAAATTATGGGGAGACAAGGCAGAAAGTTTTTTCCATCCAGCGAACTCGCCGCTTGCTGATACAGAAATAAAATGCTGGGAACTTCCGGAAGCCAGTCGTTCCTGTGATTTTTCCAGTATGAATTTTCTCCTTCAGCAGCAGTCGGATCCAGAAGAAGCAGAACAAAAAATTGCTGAAATTTACGAAAAATATTTCAGACTTGGATACTGGTCATTCCCACGACGTGGTTTTTCACCATCAACCCATTTTCTTCATGGCAGAACAAGAATAAGTTCACAGGTAAAAATTTCCAAAAGCCTGTATGTCATAAAAGAGATTAAGGAAAGACTACGAAGATTTGAGCTGGAAGGCAGGACTATAGAAGCAGTGGAAGTTACTCTTGGCGGCCTGACTGAAAACAATAATGATTATTTTTTCACGTACTTTCCGGCTTTCATAGATGTGAATGTGGCACGTGAAATACCAAAAGAAAAACTTGGGGCAAGTTTCGTTAACGGAGTTGTTGCAGAAGTTATGCCCGCAGGACTCCAAAAACTTTCTCTTATGACTGTGATTGCAGATCTTGGTGAATCATACTATGACATACTTGCATCACTAATAGGTATTGTATCTGACAGAAAATACTCCGAAACCGATTCAGTAGCTGAAATTGGAACCATCGATGAGATAAGAGAAAATGTTTTCAACCTTTATCTTGAAATTTACAAAAAACTTAGAGTTGCAAGAACCCTGTCAGATACCATATCCAATTCCTTTGATATAGCTCTTAGTTCCATGTTTCCTGTTCTAATTACAGATGACAGAAAAGTACTGGTAATACATCCGTTAGTATGGGGATTTCTGAAAAAATGGAATCTTGTTAGAACAGATGACCGTGAACAGAAAGAAATTCTTGTTCATTTAATTACTCTGATGAATGTTTCTGTAACAACAGGATTTTCAAGAACTTACCTTTCTGACAGTGCGGAGTTTTTTGCAAAGCATGTAACCAACAAATATGAATTCATTCGGGCTGTTCTGCATCTGCGCAGAGACATTCAGTTATGTAAAACAATAAGAAAAATTCTCGAATATCCTGACGAAAAGCTGGTTAATCTCAGTTAGATTTCATGTATAGATACCTGCAGTATCTTTCAAAATCTGCTCCACGTTCTGTATACAACCTCTCATAGGTTTGATTTAGTTCAAGTATGTTATGTCTCTTCCACACCTGATACTTTGCCTCCCTTAGCCTTCTGGCAAGATGCCTGTCCGAAAGTAGATCCTGTTCCGACATTATCTTCCAGCTATTTGAGACGTATCCTAGGACAAAACCAAAGACATCGATCTCGTACAGCATGATCTCCCCAAACTTTGCGTAGGGATCGTACCGCCTTGCCTCCCCCCTTATCCTTCCCCTGCTGTCCACGACATAGCCGTCATAAAGAGACTTTCTCTTCTCTGGCCTGTGCGTTGGTATCTTGATCTCAAAGTCGTCTGCAAAGTCGTCATCTTCATATTCATCGTCTATTCTTCTCCCCTCCGTACTGCCTGATTCTTTTGATTGCCTCCTCAAAGGTGACCGGAGTCCAGCTCCTGTCTGGACTGGCACCGTTCTCAATCAGCTCGTCGATGCTGATGTAACCCCATTCCGCAAAGTTGTCATCATGCAGATTCGCGTAACCAAACGCGAGATTCTCCTTTTTGTCAAGCTCTGCTATCAGCCAGTAGAATCCTATCTGAGGAATTTCCCACTTTTGGTAGATTATCTTCTTTTCAAAAGGAGTACTGTCGGTTTCGTACAGTTTCGGTATTTCATCTTCCACCTGCACACCTCTTTATCAGGAATTCACCAAATCCTTTGCAGCCTGCATCTTTTCAAATGCGCTAGGAACTTTCTGCACCGGCAGAAACAAAACCTGATTATCTCCTGTTTTAGCTGAAAGAGTCTCTATCAGCTTGCTATCGTCCGAGCATACAATCACCTTGCTGAATTTTTGCAGGTTTCTTTTCAAATTTCCAGAAATGTTAGAGGTACCAATTTCAACTTCAATTGCCACATCTGCCACCTCGATATCTGGACCATCTTTGTTCTTCTTTACATGATATCCCTTTCTGGTGAGACTTTCCGATATCCAGTTGACGTAATACTCATGTTTCACGCCAGGCACTGAACCAGGCCTCTGATACAATATCTTTGGCGAGCCTCTGCCAAGCTTCACCTTCACTCTTTCAATTTTTCTTTTCCTCAGAAGTTCATCTACGATCTTTGTGTAGGTTACGTCACTCCATCCAAGTTTGGTTCTTCTTTCCACAACCGAGAGAAACGGCTCCTTCTCTATGCTCTCAAGGAAAATCTTCTCATTTTGTTCCTCTTTTTGTTCGTAAATGGGCTCCTCTTCAGGCTTTGTTTCCGGCGAAAACCCATCAATCTCAAAATCAGCAGATGCCACAAGAAACGGCTCATAGCCTGAAGTTACAACAATCGCGTTCTTTCTTGGAAGCCTCACAAATCTATCGGAAAGATACTCAAATTCTGTGTAGTCCATGAAACCTGCGGCTTCTGCCATGATCTTGATGTCGTCTTCCGTCTGCATCCGAAAGGCAATCTTTGTTCCGATGTTTTTTAGAATGTCCTTTTCGATGTTGCTTGGTGACTGCGTTATCAGAACAAGACCGCATCCGCGTTTTCTGAGTCTTGTCGCAAACTCTGTTGCAGGCCACGACTCTGTGACGATTATTTTTTGCAGAATCTTTGGAACAAGCAACTGTGCCTCGTCTGCTATGAAAAGATTGGAGACCCAGTCGCATGTTCCGCGATTCAGCATTTTTCTGAGAAAATAAGTTGTAATCGTGTTGTAGATCAAACGCAGCTCGCTGCCATATGCGACAAGGGCATCAAGTGCATGCAAATCAATCACGATGTTGTGATCGTCAAGTTGCGAAAAATCAGGATTTGATTTCTTGCAGGAAAAAATTTCTTTGAGCGGAGAGCGCATGAAAGGATCGAGTCTTACAAGAAGAGCTGTCTTTGTCTTGTCAAGTGCGGTCAGTTTCTGCCTGTCGTAGTTTTTGATGTTTCTGATCAGCTCTTCCATGTTCTTGCTTTCGTTGATTGTCTCCTGCAGAACGAAATTCATCTGCGCCGACAAATCGACGTATTCTTTTTCGATTCCCTTAAAGACTGTCTCCCTCATCAATTCCCTGATCAGTCCTGGGTCGCCAAGATCGAACGGATTTATTTTCAGATTCTTGTCGACTGCAAAATACTCGGTCCAGTTTTTCAGCTTCGGAATAATGTTTTTCCATTCTCCCTCAACGTCAACTATCAAAAGTTTGATTTTCTGCGAAGACTGGTAATTTTCCGATTTTACTGCAAGATTCATCGCAAGCCTTGTCTTGCCAGTTCCGGTCTGTCCGCTGATCAGGACATGGTTTGAAAGACAGTTTACCGGAAAATTAAACGGCAGGCCGTTTGAGAGTTCGCCAATATTCAGACCAAAATAATCAAGAACCGGCGAATTCTCGAGCTTGAATCTCATCAGCTTGCACCTTGGGCAAAAGCGCCTTTCACGCACGAAATTGCCGCACAGACAGTACCAGTTCTGCATCTACCATACCTCCCTGCATGTCCAGCAAAGCTTGTGTACGTACGGCTGCTGCTGGCGCATCACGATTTTTGCCTCCATGTGCAGCATGCAGCAGATTTCTTGGCACCTGTCGCATGTCCTCTTGCAGTGGTTGCATGTGTTGTTCTTGCATGTCTTGCAGGCTCCGTCAATCTGATCCCTTGTAATTATTGACCTGCAGATTTTGCACTGCCAGAGCTCGTTCATTCAGACACCAGCCTGATCTGATCGGCAAAGCACTTTGGACACAAAAGTTCGTCAACGACAAGTTGCAGACACTTTCCACATCCTTTCTTTCCGCATCTGTAACAGACCCCAAGACCATTGTAGGAGTTTATCGAATGTCCGCAGCCAAGCATCACTGCCTCAAACTCATCTGTCATCGTCATACTCCTCCAGATCAACGTATGCACCGCACTTGTCGCACATTGGAAAGTTTTCCCAGAAATGGATCCCGTACTCCTCCCCATCCCCTCTCCACTCCTTGCACCTTGTACAGAATCCGCGCATTCACACAGCTATGTGAAATGGATAGCTACTGTGTTGCGTCTGTGACTTTCCGTTACAGACCGTTAACTATTTCTTTACAAAAATACAATAAATTTCAGCGGAAGCATCTGACCGATTTTGGTTCGCTCGGTGGGAGCATCCTGAATTAGGTTAAATGCTCTGCTCAAAAAATGCCGAAAATCTATCGGAAACGCACAGTCGCAAACGGCAATATATCGGAAAACAATGTGATGTGATGAGCCGGGCAGCCGAAATCTATCCACTGGAAAGGATGATAGAAAGAGAACTGGAAAAAATCAGGCTCGATCCTCACAACTCCAAAACTCTCAGCAAATATTATCACGCAAGAGTGGCAGAAGGAATCGGTCTGGCAAGAACTGTCAAGTGCCTCAACACTCTGAGGCAGATTTCCAGGATGCTTGGAAAATCTTTTGACGATGCGACAAAGGAGGATTTTGTAAGGCTCATATCAAAACTGGAAAGAAGTAGCCTTGCAGAGTGGACAAAAAGAGACTACAAGGTCATACTAAAGCACTTTTACAAGTGGTTCAGAAACTGGGAAGACGGCTCACCCCCAGAGGTAAGATGGATTAAGAAGGCTGGAAACATGGAAAACAAGCGGCCCATACTTCCAAAGGATCTGCTTACACCGGAGGAAAAAACCGCGTTGCTGAACGCCACTCAGAACCTGCGCGACAGGGCATTCCTTGAAGTACTGTTCGAATCAGGTCGGAGACCGGAAGAGATTCTGACACTCCACAGGAGAGACATTGAATTTGACGAAATAGGTGCAAAGCTTTTCGTAACAGGGAAAATAGGAAACGACGTTGTAAGAATAATTTCTTCATCTCCTGCGCTTTCTGTCTGGCTTGAAAACCATCCGCTAAGAAAAGACCAGGATTTTCCTGTATGGACAGGTCTTGGATACAGCAACAAACTGAAACAGATCTCACATGCGGCAGCAAACAGCCTTCTGAAAAAGATTGCAAGACGGGCCGGCCTGAAGAAAAGAATATTCTTCTATCTTTTCAGGCACACAAGAATAGATGAATCACAGGGATTACTGACAGAACCGCAACAGTGCATGATGTTTGGATGGAGGTTCGGGTCACAGATGCCGGCCACATATTTCAAAAGATACGGCAAACATATTGATAACGCCCAGATCATAATGAATGGCAAAATGCCGCAGCAAAAGACAGTTGCTACAGAAAAGCCACGTACATGTACTTTCTGCAAAACAGAAAATTCTTCCGTTTCAAAATTCTGCTGCAGGTGCGGCAGGTCACTTGACATCAGGTTTGGCGTTGATCTTGAAGACAGGGAGAAGAGGGTAGATCAGATGCTGTATGACATTATAACAAGTCCTGAAAAGTTGGAAAAACTAAGGGAATTTCTATCGGAAAATTACCGCAGATAAGCTTAAGCTGGAAAATCCAACTTTAGCAAAGATGGAAAAAGGCATAGTGACAGACGAAAGTCTATTCGATGAGGCGTTCATACCGGAGAGGCTTGTAAGCAGGGAGTGGCAGATCAAAGAGATCGCAAGAACTCTTGAACCAACAAAAGTCGGAAGGTTCGCAAAAAATCTCTTTGTTTTCGGACCTCCTGGCGTCGGCAAAACCCATGTGACAAAGTGGGTGCTAAAAAAGCACTTCAAGGATAATTCCGTTTATGTCAACTGCTGGAGCAACAGGACATCGCATACTGTGATGCAAGATATTCTGAGACAGACAGGTTCTATGGTGCATGGTAAGGAATCGACAAGCGAGCTGGTCAGGATGTTTGAGAAATCCAAAAAGAAGCTGATTGTCTGCCTTGACGAGTCAGACCATCTCAAAGAAACCGACATCCTCTATGATCTCGCTCGAAATTCTTGTGGTCTGATTCTGATATCAAACCAAGCATTTTCGCCGCTTGACATAGACGGCAGGATCAAAAGCAGGCTCCTCCTTGATGAGATAGAGTTCAAGCCATACAACAGGGAAGAGATTCTTGATATTCTCAAGGAACGCGTCTCTTACGGTTTCAGGCCGGGTGCAATAAACAATAGTTTGCTGACTATAGTTTCAGGCATCTGCAACGGCGACGCAAGGGTGGGACTCCAGATTTTAAGAATAGCCGCCAACGAGGCAGAGCTGAAAGGCAATGGCATAATCACAATGAAAGAGATCAAGGCGGCCTCAAAGTGTGCAAGAAAGTATAGACTGTCGTATATTCTTGGAAAGTTAAACAAACATCAAAGAATAATCTACGAGATTCTGAAAAAGAACAGGGTAATGGATTCCGGCAAGCTTTTCGAAGAATACTGCAAGCTGTCAAAAGATGTCAATACCGACAGGTCCTATCGCAACTACATGCAGAGGATGGTCGAGCTTGGACTTGTAAAAGAGGTTGGTTCAAGAAGATGGAAAAAATACGAAATTATTCTCTAGCCCTAAAAGCGTAAATTCGTGGATTTGTTTCTGAGCTCATGTCATACCACTGGGTCGAGTGGGACATGTGGGATAAGAGATCAAGGAGATACGCCAACATAGAAAAGAAAATCCAATTTGAGAAAAACAAAAAGAACGGAATGGTGGCAATCGATGAACTGTACTCAGACATGATAGACAAGCTGTGGCAGGATGTGGAAAAATGGAAGAGCTGTAAGGGTGTTTACGCACCATCAGAAGAATGGAGACCAGAGGTCAAGATACTTGATGGCGTTGCACATCGCACCAAAATCTTTGACATAATTGGCAGGGACGGCGAGAATATTGCGTTTGGTCATATCGTGTTTGAACTGAAGTTCGGTGTAAAACTGCCCGAATAATGAGTTAAATTATCGAAGAGAGGATTTATTTTATGACAACTTATTTCGGCCACTTAAAAAAATGGGTGCAAGCTTTCCCGTTTACCCTAGGATGCTCTATCTCCACGTTATTGTTTGTAATATTTCATTCTCACATACCATCTGAAATTATTAGGAATTATTTTTTTGGTGAATATTTTTGGTACATAATTTGGACTATTGCTCTAATTCCGTTTGCTATTGAAAACATAAAAATTCACAAAAAGAAGAAGAAATATCCAAAAAGATATCTAACGTCCAAAGGAAAAAGATCAACTCGTTTATTTTTAGACGAAGGTCACGCACCAGCATTTGTTGGAATGGATTTAGTAACCTTGTTTACTATCGTTGTCGTGTTAATGATAGATGTAGGAATAGCAATTCCTAAAGATGGCTTTGAGGAAGTGTATTTCTTTGAGAAATATTTCAGTTTAGGAGTGATACCCTTCCTTTCCTTCGTAATATATTATCTAAAAACGCTGAGAGACGAATCAACCCCGAACAGGATAATCAATCCTTGGGGTTGAGATTTAGAACTAATTTGAAATTGTCCCAACCCGAATTACATATCAGAATCAAGTTACATCGGCTTGTTCCAAATTCAAATCAAAAAAATTTGGGTAGGAGATTAGTCGCCTCTCCAATAGGCTTTCTGCGTTATTGAATCTAAGGATTCGACAACAAATGTCGACGGGTTCCTTCGGGCCCATTTTGGATTCGTACCCCCGTGTGTACGGGTCCTTTTTTGAAAAATATTCAAGTTATTTTCTCTGTACTTTAGTAATATCAAATGGTCTTGATGTTAGCCATAACTCCAATAAAAAGAAAATAACCTGAGAATTGTGGGCATCCCACAAGTCCCAAGTTATATCACATACAACTGGATTGGCCGAAACTTACAAAGAAGATATGCTTTGAGTTAATTAGCAATTTTGGTACATTTATT
>Ga0194131_10001983_pt1 | contig 34096 bp, 28 predicted proteins | sample TA2KigO120mmetaG_FD_148631 | JGI IMG/M metagenome (GOLD analysis project Ga0194131, IMG submission 148631) | Freshwater microbial communities from Lake Tanganyika, Tanzania - TA2015053 Kigoma Offshore 120m | ecosystem: Environmental > Aquatic > Freshwater > Lake | place: Tanzania: Lake...
TGGCCAGTCGCGCCCCGAGCGCGGCCGATCCTCCCGTGGCAGCTGCGATCATGCCGACGCCCGGGGTCTGCGCGAGGATATCGAGGACATCCAGGATCGATCCCCTCTCTGCGTGGAAGGTGATGTCCGCCGGATTCTCGGCCGATCCACGACCATCGAGAATATCGCTAAGTCGATCGCGACCCGGACGGTCCAGCGGAGGGACTGGCAGGCCTCGGGAGGCGACCGCGTCCGCGATCGCGCCGCCAATCCCTCCGCTGTGGGAGAGGACCCCCACACCGTCCCGGACAGGCGGCGGTAGGCGCGTCAGCGCATCCGCGATGAGAAGTGCCTCGTCCCAGTTCCTGGCTTCAGCGATTCCCCAGCGGTGGAGCAGGGCGCCGAGCGCCTGTCCCGATCCCGCGATTGCGGCGGTATGTGAGAGGGCGGCGCGTGCGCCCGCCTCTGTGCTGCCGATCCGCAGGACCACCACAGGCATCGATGCCTGACGTGCCGCCATCAGGGCGCGCCGCAGCGCGAGCGGATCCGCCGTACCCTCCAGGACGACGATAACCGCTTCTACGTCACCATCGGCGACAAACGATTCCAAAAAGTCGGCGATTGCGAGGTCGGCTTCGTTGCCGCTAGACACAATTGGCCCCAGCCCGATCCCGTAGCGGCGAGCGCTCCAGAGAAGGGGGCCGAACGCGGTGGCCCCGCTCTGCGAGAGGATCGCGATCTTGCCCGCACGAAGGTGCTCATCTCGCGGCGCAAGCACGTTCGCGGCTGCCCACAGGCGCGCCGTGACGCTGGCGTAGCCCAGGCAGTTTGGTCCGACGATCCTCGTCACACCGCCGCCTGCCGCGACGAGCTCGTCCTGGTTCACCCCGTCATCTCCGATCTCGGCGAATCCCGCTGAGATCACGACTGCAACAGCGAGGCGCGCCTCGCGCGCCTCGGCAATCACGTCGGCGGTGGCGGCGGCAGGTACGACAACCATGGCAACGTCTACCTGCCCTTCGATTGCAGTGAGTCGCGGTGCACATGGCACGCCAAGTACGGTGCGGCGCAGGGGATTCACCGGCATCACCCGGATGCCGTGATGGGTGCCGAGCAGGTTCTCCATCAGTCGGCGGCCGTAGCCTGGCGACTCCGTTGCTCCGACGACGGCGATGCCGGCGGGATGGAGAAGCGAGCGAATTGCCGCCCGCGATGATGTCACGTGGGCCGCGTCCGTCGCGCGATGAGATCCGCTCGCGCGAGGAGCCGCTCCGCGCGCTTGACCACGGGCGCGTCGATCATCATTCCCGCCAGCGACGCGGAACCGCGGCCGACGCGGCGTGCCTCTGCATCGGTGGCGATCACGCGGTGTGCGTGCGCGATCTGCTCGGATGACGGACTAAAGATCTCGTTAAGCGGCGGAATCTGTGAAGGGTGGATACACGAGGCGCCACGGAAGCCGAGATCGCGCGCGATCGCGATCGAATGCAGAGTGGCAGCCGCGTCATCGTAGTGGGCCAGCGTCGATGCCATCCCCAGCGGTTCGACCGCCGCCCGCCGCGCGGCGAGGATCAGGGCGTGCTGGCTCGGCCGGAGCTCTGTGCCATCGCGCGACGGCGCGATGCCCAGATCCACGCAGAGATCTTCGATGCCGAGTTCGACCGTCTCTATCCGCTCGGAGGCACCGAGTATCTCGTCGAGGGCCCCGAGGGCGCGCGCTGATTCGATCACGACTGCGAGGCCAATCGCGCCTCGAGCTAGCCCTCGGCGCACCTCTCGCTCCGCGATCAACGCGTCGGCGACGATCACATCGCGCGCTGACTCGACCTTGGGCAAGCCGATGGCATCGACGCCTGGGCTTACCGCGACGTCGAGATCGGCGATCAGGGACGGGAAGTCGCTGTTCACCCGGACGAGCACCTCATATCCCCGCCCGGCGATGCGCGCGATGTAGGTCATCACGCTGCCGCGCGCCGCGTCCTTCTGATCGAGCGGGATCGAGTCCTCCAGATCGAGCATCACCGCGTCGGCGCCGCGATCCGCGGCACGGGCCGTGAAGCGTTCCACATTCGCCGGGACGATCAGGACTGACCGGCGCACGACGGGGGCCCGCCGTGATGAACCCGCGGCGTTCACGGACGGAGTCGACGGAACAGACCGGTCCACAGGCGTGGCGCCAGCATACGCGTGCCCGCATAGACCAGAAAGATGCCGAAGCCGAACCGCAGTGTCGGCGCGTCGACGAGATGGACGAAGGCGGCGCCGAGCGCCCCCGCGGCGATCGACGTGGGGATCAGGACGAGCCCCACGCGCGTATCGACGTTGCCCTGCCGATAGTGTTGGTAGGCGCCCGCGATCGCTGTCGGAACGATGCACGCGACGCTGATCCCCTGGGCGACCTTCTGGGGGATCGCGAAGAGATACACCATTCCTGGAGTCAAGATCTGAGCCCCGCCAATCCCGAGCAAGCCGCTCAGGAATCCCGCTACGAGCCCGAGCAATCCCTCGCCGGCGGTGATCTCCGTCGCCTGGGCGAAGAGATCGACGGAGATTGCGTCAGCTTCGGACGCGCCTCCAGGCACCAGGAGTCGGAGCGCGATCAGCAGGAGACAGACACCGAAGATGCGTCGTAGAACGAGGCCGGGGAGCCGTGAGCTGACCCGCGCCCCAATGGAAGCACCCGCGACTGCCGTGATCGAGAAGAGCACAATGAGAGGCCAGCTGGTCTGGTCTCCCTGGGCATACACGATCGCCGCAACGGCCGCGGTTGGCAGCATCGCCAGCAGCGACGTCCCGGCGGCACGATGCTGACTCATCCCGAGGATATCGACCATGCCCGGGACAAGGATGGCCGCTCCGCCGATGCCCAGAAGCCCGCTCAGGAGACCGGCCGCGCCGCCGATCGCCGCTGCCGCGGGCCAGTGGCGACGGAGATCGACCGGAGTTGCCTCAGCCATCGGCCAGCGGCAACTGACCCCGCAACGCCCGATTGACCAGGCCCCGCGGATATCGGCCGCTCAGCACGCGCACGACCTCGTCGAACGGCTGCATCCGATTCAGTTCCAGGGCAAGGCGTGAATACACGGCGGTGTGCGGTGTGAGGATGACGTTCTCCATACCCAGAAGTGGATTGTTGTCCTCGATGGGTTCGAACTCGAACACGTCAAGTCCGGCGCCGGCGATCTGTCCGCGTCTCAGGGCGTCGATCAGCGCCGCTTCGTTCACGATCGGCCCGCGACACGTATTGATGAGGTAAGCGGTCGGCTTCATAAGAGCGAACTGCGGCGCCCCCATCATGTGACGGGTCTGCTGATTGAGGAAGACATGGAGCGTCACGATGTCGCTTTCGGCGAGAAGCCGTTCGAGTGGCACGACTTCCACCCCGTGCTGCGGACCGATGGCCGGATCGACGAACGGATCGGCCGCCAGAATGCGCCAACCCATCCCGCCTCCCTTCCGGGCGACGAGTTTTCCGATGTTGCCGAAGCCGACGATGCCCAGGGTCTGAGTCGACAGTCGTTCGACCAGACCGATCCGCTCGCGCATCGCTGCCCAGTCGCGACGCCAGAGGCCGGAACGCACGGCATCCTGCATGAACGTGAGACGGCGCGCACAGGCCAGGCTGAGGGTGAGCGCGTGCTCCGCCACCTCCTCAATGCAATAATCGAAGAGGTTGGCGACGGGCAGTTTTCGTGCCGTCGCTGCTTCGACGTCGATCGCGTCGTATCCCACCGAACCCTGAACGAGCACGCGGCATCTCGTCATTGCGTTGATGACGGTTGCGGGAAACCGGCCCCCGGCGTTGATGACTGCGTCGGCATCTGCGACTGCCGCGATCAGATCTGCTTCGCCCTGATAGGGGTGGAGGACCAGTTCCGCTCCCACGCTGGCCAGCTTTGCGCGTTCGGGCTTTGCCTGCTCCTCGGTGATAGGCCGACCTACGCGTACGACCTTGAGCGCCACGTTCCACCTCTGCTCTCCCCGACGCAGGCGCGTCAGGCGGGCCGCAGTGTAGCGCGGATCAGCGGGCGGGGATCACCGTCGGTGTGGCGCGTCCGCTACGCAGCGCCCACTGCCGTGGGTCCAGTTGCGTTCGGACGACGACGGCATAGACAAGGCTGGAGAACCCCCTCCCACCGATATCACCGGAGCAGGACTGCCGACGTGGCGTGGTCGTCGGGGCTGCGCCGGCCACGGTTCGGGCACACGAGGGGACGCGCTGTCCGATGCGAATGGTGCTTGTCAGCGTCCTTGGCGTCAGCCGACCAGTGGACAGTTGGGAACCAGAGGGGATCTGCGAGAGGATCGTGACCTCGAAAGGAGACTGGGCCGCCTCCAGAAGGCCGAGTTCCACCTTAGTGGTGCCTCACGCCTGAATGACCTCGCCGACCCGGTTCCCGTCGCGGTCGGTGACCGCCGTCACCACGACGTGACACTCATCCTGATCCAGCCCGTAGGCCGGTTGATGGATGCGCAGGACAGCATCCTCTACGTCGGTCGAGGCGACGAACGACAGCCGATCCTCGAACGTCGCGCCAGGCACGATGGGCGTCGCGAGGGGATCGGGGTTGCTCTGGCGCGACAGCGAGTTCCGAATGAAGAACACGAGGGGCTCCGACTGGAACGCCTCACGCGTCGCCTCGGGCAGGTCGGTCAGGATCTTCCTGCGATCGGCCAGATTCACGGGAAGATCGGAAGACCAGTTGATCTTGGGCCGGGCGCGACTGATCGCCTCAGCGTCCGCCCCGGCGAGGAAAAGCATCGCGAGGCTAACTCCTGCCGCAAGAACCGCCAATGCCGACCGTCAAACCGTCATACCTATCCGATTATCGGCCGACCACTCACCAGAGCAGAGCGCCAGCAATCGTCACGATGCTCTGTCCAGCCGTATCCGCCGGGCACTGGTCGTAACGGACCACCTCGCCGTGCTGGGGACTGAGCGCGCGCAGCGCCAGGTAGATCGGCGAAACGCCACAGACATGGCGACGGTCCTGCTCGGCGACGATCTCCGCGAGGAACCGATCTGCATTCCCCCAGGCGATCGCGCGGAGCAGTCGCTCGTCGGCCTCACGCGCTTGGTTCTTCAGTGCGTCGGTGAGCGGTTCGGGATCGCTGAACTCCGGCCCCATATGTGCGAGATCCGCGGCCGCGACCACGATCGTGTCTCCATCCAACGCCAGATCCGAGAGAACCCGCACTGCAGTGCTGATGCGGGGATCCTGTTCGATTGCCCTCTCGCCCCTGATGAACGGGAAGAAAGAGCCCGTCAGAACGGGAACGAGGCGCGGTAGCGGATCGCCCGCCGCGTGAGCGATCCAGTTCAACGCCAGTTCGATCGAGTGCTCGCCGCGATGGTGGAGTTCGTCGACTGCGGCGTGGTCCGCCCCGACCGCGTGGATGAGGCGTGCGACAGCCTGCCTATCAGCGGCGAATGTCCCAAAGGGGGTCTCGAAGTCCTGGGCAGTTGGCGTGACGTGCGCTGGACCGCCGGCATGATCGGTGCCAATCACAATAACCCGCTTCGCGCGGCGGATCGCCGGAGTCGCGCGCGAGAACACGCGGTGATACGTGGGACCGCCGCGCTGATAGTCGATGTGCGGCGAGATGACGCCTCGGACGTGGATGTCCGACGTGCTCGGTAGCTCACGATCGCCTCGGCCGAATCCGCTTAGATGGTCCGCGAGGTCCGCACGTGCTGCCGGATACGACGTGCCCGCTAGCGCGGCCGGGCGCGGGCGCGACCGATACTCCCGACGCAAGTTGTCCAAAGCACTTGCAGAGCGCGGGCCCTCCAGCGCCATCGCCTCGTCGAGATGGGCCACAAGGTCGGCCACGATGCTCTTTGGAAGCTCCCGTCCGATGATTCGTGTCCCTTCTGCGGCGATCTCGGCCACCGATCGCGTGCCGTCGCTGAGATCCAGGATCAGGCCCGCGATGGGCGGAACCGCGATGGCTTTGGGCATCACTTCGTCCGGATCGCGCAGGATCAGGAAGGGCTGCCCGTCACGTTCGGACCACGAGGGGATGAGTCGCCGGGCCACGGGCCGCAGGGTCATCAGTCCGAGTCTATACTGTCGCCATGTTGCGCCTGAGCGAAGCGAATGCGTGCGCGCTGTGCGACACCGCGCTTCTCGGCAAGGGCCTGAGCGGACCCGATGCGGCAACCTGCCGTGATGCGATCGTGTTCGCGTCGCTGCGTGGTCTCGACAGCCACGGTATCGTGTCGATCCTCCCGGGGATCACCAACTCCATCGCCCAGGGGCGAATCGATCCGTCGGCGACGGTGCGGCGGGTGGGGTCGAACGTCCTGCAAGGCCAGGGCACGGCCGGACCGGTGATCGGAGCGGCCACCATGCGGCGAGCGATCGAGGACGCTGCGCGCCGCGGTGTCGGCGTTGCGGTTGCCTTCAACTGCAACCATTTCGGGGCCGCGTCGTTCTACGCGTCCATGGCGCTCGAGCGGGGACTCATCGGCGTGTGTCTCTGTAACGCCGGGCCGTCGGTCGCGCCGTTTGGCGGCGCCAGACCGTTGCACGGGACTAATCCCATCGCCTACGCGCTGCCCGGCGGCGACGAACCGCCGATCGTGCTCGATATCGCGACCAGCGTTGCCGCGCACGGGCAGGTGCACAAGGCCGCGCGTCGTGGACAGTCCATTCCCCCGGGTTGGGCGGTAGACGAGAACGGCGAGCCCACAACCGACCCCAACCGAGCGAAGACTCTCCTTCCGTTCGGAGGGCATAAGGGCTACGGTCTCGGCGTTCTGGTCGATGTCCTCACGGCCGGTCTGGCGGCATCCACGATAGGAGTCGAGGTGCGTCAGCAGGACAAGGATCGAGAACATGCCGGACAGTCCTTCTTCATGCTGGCCATCGATCCGGAGTTCCTCGGAGGGAGAGCCGAGCTACGGTCCCGCGTGGATGCTCTGTGGCGTCAGGTAAGGGAAATTCCCCCAGCTCGCGGATTCAGCGAGGTCCTGATGCCGGGCGAACTGGAACACCGAGAGGAAGCGCGTCGACGTCGTGACGGAATCCCGCTCTACGATGAGGATTGGACCGCGCTCATCCAAGGGCTGGCGCGGGCGGGACTCAGCGGCGAGGAACTCGCGGAGCGTTTCGCTCCGATCGCATCCTGAGGCCACCCGACGGGCAATACGGTCGGATACGAGCATCACGCGCGGATATCGACGTTCGTGCCGATCGCACTGCTGACCGATGTCTCCTCGCGCGGCTCCGGCCGACGCACGACCGGGGGCTGAACGGGAGGCGGCGTGGGCCGCGGCGCCCCCGTCTGCGCCGGCGCCGTGCGCGGCTCAACCGGCCGATCGGAACGAACCGGCGGCGGTGACGTCACATTGACGGGATTTACGCTGACCATGACGCTATCAGACTATCACCTGTAATCAGTGCTGTCAAGTGATCGCCGTGCGCGCGCGGAGCCCGTAAAGGCGAATCGCCGCTGGCTCCTGGGGGAGCACGACGGCGAGCCTCTCTTGCCGCGGGTCCTGCGCACGTTCTGTGGCAAGCGCGAGCCACCTCGTGCGCTCTCACATCCTTACCCACACCGCGCGCCATGTCGTCCCCGACGACCCGATGCGCTCGGCCGAGGATGGTCGGATCCCTGAGAGAGGGAATGACCTGGTCCAGACCCTCTGCACGTGCCCTGCAATCGTCAGGAGTGATCGCCTCACGTGCTCTCAGAGCCTTTCCCACGCCGCGCCAACGAGGCGCGACCGAGGCCCACGGCGGCCGTACCCAGCAACATATGAGCGCCGTGCGCACGAGATGCCGCCGACGCGTGTTAATCGCTGCCGGCCGGCGGCCATAAGATTCCGAGGCTCGGCAGATCACGCCGCGACGCGGCGGATCCAAGCCCTCTCTTCTCGCCTGCGGGGTTAGCTGACGGGTTCGGCCGAAAGAGACTGGCCTACCAGGCTCACACCTGGATTCACCCCTGGGATCTCCTCAATCCCCTGACTGGTTCCCCCGTTCGGCGGCGGTATTGCCACCACCGACTCGGCAGCCCTTTGCAGTTGTCGGACCGCAGTGTATTCCCCGCCATGGTCGCTGTCAATCGCCGGACGTTGGGCAGACCGCACAAAACGACATAAGAATCTCACGCGCACGGGCACGGCGATCAACTCAGCGAGATGAGGTCTCCGTTTTCCGCGGCGATGACGGGTGCCCCGGCACGCAGATAGAGGCGAGGCAATCGGATCGGGAGACCCGTGAGGACCTCGTACGGGATGGTGTTCCTCCAGGTCGCCACGTCCTCGGCGGTGATCTCTTCCTCCTCATCGGTGCCGATGAGAGTGACGATATCGCCCTCGTGAGCGCCCGGAATATCCGTCACATCGACCGTGCACTGATCCATCGAGATGGTCCCGACGATGGGCGCGCGAACCCCGCGCACGATCACTCGGCCGTGATTAGACAGCGCCCGACTGAGCCCGTCTGCATAGCCAATGGGTACGAGGGCGAGTTGCGTCAGTCGCGTCGGGCGAAACGTGCAGCCATATCCGACGCAGGCTCCCGGCGCTATCGTGCTGATCCGGGCGATGCGCGCGCGGAGGCTCAACGCCGGCCGCACGAAGTGGGCCGCTACATCTGGTCCCGGCGCGATACCGTAGAGGAGGACGCCCGAGCGCACGAGGTCCAGTTGAGCGTCTGGGTAGACGATTGCGCCCGCGCTGTTGCAGGCGTGGCGGATACCGGGCAGGAGGCCAATCGAGGCGAGTTCACGGCAAAGCGCGTCGAAGCGCGCCAACTGAGCTCGGGCCAGAGGGCTGCCGGGCTCATCCGCTGTGGCAAGGTGGGTGAAGATCCCGCGAACCACGATGCCGGGTAGCGGCGCGATGGCCCGTACGAAATCCACCGCCGCCCCGACCTGGACGCCGAATCGACTCATGCCGGTGTCGATCTTGATGTGAACCTGCGCGGGTCGACCGGTGGCGCGGCCGGCTGCATCCAAGGCCTCGGCCATCTCGCGCGATGCCACCGCGATGGTGAGATCGAGCCGAACCGCGCGCGGTGCCTCAGTCACGGGAACGAACCCGAGGATCAAGACCGGAAGGTCGATACCCGCGGTGCGGAGCTCGATCCCCTCCTCGACGCACGCAACACCGAACGCGGTGGCCCCGCCCCGCACCATGGCGCTGGCGATCCCGGCGATGCCGTGACCGTAGGCATTCGCCTTCACGACGGCCATCAGCGCGGCGCCCGGGGTGAGACGGCGGCGCAGGGCCGCGGCGTTCGCCTCGATCACATCGAGGTCGATCTCCGCCCAGCAGGCTCGTCCTCCCCAGGCGTGGCCGGGCACGCTGATCGCCGCGGCAGTCTGGGTGGGGCGGGAGAGCATCGGCCCCTCGAGTATACTGGCGCCCAGGTCGCGTTTTTGGGAGACGCCCGTGAAGGCTGTAGTCATGGCGGGTGGCGAGGGTTCCCGGCTCCGACCTCTCACGATCAACCGCCCGAAGCCGATGGTTCCGATCGTGAACAAGCCGTGCATGCAGCACGTTCTGGACCTGCTCCAGCGTCACGGGATCACCGAGGTCATCGTCACCGTTCAGTACCTCGCGTCGGTGATCCAGGACGCCTTCGGAGATGGGTCAAGCCTTGGCATGAAGATCCACTACTCGGTGGAGGAGGTTCCGCTCGGCACGGCGGGGTCGGTGAAACTGGCCCAAGAGCTTCTAGACGAGACGTTCCTCGTGATATCGGGCGATGCACTGACGGACTTTGACCTCGGTAAGGTGATCGCCTATCACCGCGAGAAGAAGGCAAAGGCCACGCTGGCGCTCTATCAAGTGGAGAATCCGCTCGAGTATGGGGTGGTCATCGTCGACGAAGGTGGGCGCGTTCGGCAGTTCCTGGAGAAGCCAGGCTGGGGCGAGGTCTTCTCCGATACCGTGAATACCGGCATCTACGTTCTCGAGCCCTCTGTGTTCGACTACTACGAGGGCGGCAAACCAGTCGACTTCTCGCAGGATGTCTTTCCGCAGCTCCTCGAGCGAGGCGATGCACTGTTCGGTTATGTGGCGGACGGTTACTGGTGTGATGTCGGCAACATTCCCGAGTTCCTCCGCGCGAATGGCGATGTTCTTTCCGGCAAGGTCAAGGTCGAATCGCTCGGCAAAGAGATCGGACCGGGGATCTGGCTGGAGACCGACTCGGTCGAGATCGCGCCCGATGCCCAGTTGTTGGGGCCCGTATGGCTGGGCGACGGCTGCAAGATCAAGGGAGGCGTGGTCGTCCGTGGGCCGACGGTCATCCGAGATGACTCGATCGTCGACACGCGGGCACAGATCGACCGGTCCATCATCTGGCGGAATAGCTACGTGGGCGAGCGGGCGGAGGTCCGCGGTGCGATCGTCGGTCGGCAGTGCTCGATCAAGGCCAAGGTGATGCTGTTCGAGGGCACCGTTCTCGGCGATGGGACGACGGTGGGCGATTCGGCAATCATTCAGCCCAACGTCAAGATCTGGCCGAACAAGGAGATCGAGGCCGGGGCGACCATCAATCGGAGCATCATCTGGGGCAGCCAGGGACGGCGTGCGATCTTCGGACGATGGGGCGTCTCCGGTCTCGTCAACATTGAGATCGTTCCCGAATTCGCGGCCAAACTCGGCGCCGCGTATGCGTCCACATTACCCAGGGGCGCGACGATCGTCTTGAGTCGGGACTCGCACCGGGCCTCGCGCATGATCAAGCGCGCCATGGTGTCCGGACTGCCGTCATCGGGGGTCAACGTCCTTGACATAAAGTCTCAGCCCGTGCCCGTCTCCCGATGGATTGCCCGATCCGGTGCGTATGCCGGCGGGGCGCACGTGCGGGTGTCGCCCTTCGACGACCGGGTGATCGACATCACCTTCTTCGATCGCAGCGGAATGGACCTCGACCGCAACGCGGAGCGGAAGATCGAGGGGTCCTTTTTCCGTGAGGACTACCGACGAGCGTATCTCGATGAGATCGGCTGGATCGGAGAGGAACCGGGCCTCGCCGACAGCTACGTCGAGGCGATGAGCAAGGTCCTGGCCATCTCGCAGGCGAACGGCCACCGATTCGTGCTCGACTACGGCCACTCGGCGGTATCGACCGTGCTCCCTCGGGTACTGAATCGCTTCAGCGTCAGTCCGGTGACCCTCAATGGATCGATCGATGAGTCGCGGCTGGCGCACTCACCAGACCAGTTCGAACAGATCCTCCGACAGTTGGCCCGGATCGCGACCGCGGTCGAGGCGTCGATCGCGATCCGCATCGATGCCGGTGGAGAGAAGATCTATGTGATCGACGACCGAGGCCATTTGGTTCCGGGTTGGTGGCTTCTCGGTGCGCTCATCGACCTGCACTGGCGCCAGAACCCGGGCGGAACGCTCGCGGTACCGGTGACCGCGCCGAATCTCTTCGAGACCCTCGCGGCGCGCCACGGCGGTTCGGTCCTCCGAACACGGGTGAGCTCGCAGGCGCTTGTCGCCGCCTCGGTCCGCAAGGGCGTAGTCATGGCGGGCGATGGCGATGGGGGCATCGTATTCCCGGAGTTCCACGCGGCAATGGACGGCATGTTCGCCGCGTGCAAACTGTACGAGGCGCTCGCAAATCAGGACGTGCGCCTGTCGGAGGTCCTGAACGGGCTTCCCGCTTACCACACCGCGCAGACGCGCGTGAACTGTTCGTGGGAGGACAAGGGGCGTGTGATGCGTAAGCTCGCCCAGCAGTTCCAGGACGGGCGCGCCCAGATGATCGATGGCGTCAGGATCGACCTCGGGCAAGAGTGGGTTCTCGTCCTTCCGGATGTCGAGCGGCCGGTCTTCCACGTGATCGCCGAATCCGTGTCTCCCGAAGGCGCCCGTGTCCTGATGGATAAGTACGCGAGTCTGGTAGGGTCATTGCAGCGCTGATCGGCGCGGCGATTATCCAGGTTTTCGGGAGTTCACGTGCAGACGCAGGCAAACCCCGCCCGGACGGGCGCTGACCTCGACACGATCGTGGCGCTCTGCAAGCGCCGCGGCTTCGTATTCCCCTCCAGTGAGATCTACGGTGGGTTTGGCGGCTTCTGGGACTTTGGCCCCCTCGGCGTCGAGTTGAGGCGCAACATCAAAGACGCGTGGTGGCATGCCAATGTCCAGTGCCGCGAAGATATGGTCGGACTCGACAGTTCGGTCATCGCGTCGCCGCGCCTGTGGCAGGCATCTGGCCACGTTGAGACGTTTACCGACCCGCTCGTCGATTGTCGGGCTTGTCACCGGCGCAGTCGCAGCGACGAACTCGATGCCGGTCGCTGCCCGTACTGCGGCGGAGAGGTCACCGCCGAGCGGCAGTTCAACCTGATGTTCCGTACCAGCATCGGTCCGGTGGAAGACACTGCCGCCACCGCGTATCTGCGGCCGGAAACGGCGGGGAGCATCTTCGTCAATTTCCGGAATGTCCTCAACACCACGCGGCGCAAGCTGCCGTTCGGCATCGCGCAGGTAGGGAAGGCGTTTCGGAACGAGATCACTCCGGGGAAGTTCATCTTTCGCGATCGGGAGTTCGAGCAGATGGAGATCGAGTACTTCGTGCGGCCCGAGCACGCCGAGACCGCGTACCGGGAGTGGATTCAGGCACGCCTGGAGTGGTATGTCGGGCTTGGTATCCGACGCGAGAATCTCTCGCTCTACGAGCAACCCGCCAGCGAACTGGCGCACTATTCGCGGGGTACGACCGACATCCTCTACGCGTTCCCCTTCGGAGTTTCCGAACTCGAAGGGATCGCCATGCGGGGCGACTTCGATCTCGCGCAGCATCAGCAGCATAGTGGCGAGGACCTCGCCTATTACGACGATGAGCGGAACGAGCGCTTTTTTCCCCACGTCGTCGAGCCATCGGCCGGCGTGGACCGATCTGTGCTCGCCTTTCTTCTCGATGCGTATCGCGAGGAGGCGGACCGCGACGGCACGCGGACCGTGCTGGGTCTCCACCCTCGCCTGGCCCCCTACAAGGTCGCGGTGCTGCCGCTCTCCAAGAAGGAGCCGCTCACGGACCTCTCGCGTCAGGTCAGCCGCGAACTGCGCGAGCATTGGATGGTCACCTACGACGAATCGCAGTCCATCGGACGGCGCTACCGCCGTCAGGACGAGATTGGCACACCGTTCTGCGTGACGATCGACTTCGCGTCGCTCGAAGACCGCAGCGCTACGGTTCGCGACCGCGACAGCATGCACCAGGAGCGCGTCCCAATCGCGGATCTTCGGCGCGTTCTCCACGAGAAACTGGCTGGATAGGAGCAGGGACAACGATGGCCAAGAAGTGGGTCTATCTGTTCGCCGAGGGGGACGCGTCGATGCGATCGCTCCTCGGAGGCAAGGGCGCGGGCGTGGCGGAGATGACGCGGGCTGGACTCCCGGTTCCTCCCGGCTTCACGATCACGACGGAGGCCTGCAACAAGTACTACGCGGTAGGGCGGACGTTCCCGGAGGGGCTCTGGGACCAGGTTCTCACAGCCCTCAAGGCCGTGGAGGAGACCACAGGAAAGAGGTTTGGATCGCCCGAGGATCCGCTGCTGGTGAGCGTCCGGTCCGGCGCCCGTGAATCGATGCCCGGAATGATGGACACGGTTCTCAACCTCGGCCTCAACACGGAGACGTTGCGCGGCGTCGTGCGGGCGACGGGTAACGAGAGGTTCGCGTACGACTCGCTACGCCGATTCATCCAGATGTTCTCGAAGATCGTGCTCGACGTCGAAGCGGAGGCCTTCGAGCACGAGCTGCAGGCGGCTAAAGATCGCTATGGAGCGCGGCTCGACACCGATCTGACGGCCGAGCAGATGAAGGAGGTCGCCGAATCCTACCTTCGCCTCGTCGAGCGGACTGCCGGGCGCCCGTTTCCCACCGATCCGCTGGATCAACTGCGGCTGGCGATTGAGGCGGTCTTTCGATCGTGGAACAACGGCCGGGCGATCGCGTACCGGAACTTCCACCGCATCCCGCACGACCTTGGCACGGGCGTCAACGTTCAGACGATGGCGTTTGGCAATATGGGCTCGGACTCCGGCACCGGGGTCGCTTTCACCCGCGACCCGAACACCGGCGAGCGCGTGCTGTTCGGTGAGTATCTCATCAACGCGCAGGGCGAGGATGTCGTCGCGGGCATCCGCACGCCTCAGCCCATCGCGGCCATGCGGCGCGATCTCCCGGAGGTCTTCGATCAGTTTGTCGCCATCGCCGAGCAGATGGAGCGTCACTACCGCGATATGCAGGACCTGGAGTTCACGGTCGAGCGTGGGCGGCTCTACATGCTCCAGACTCGATCGGGGAAGCGATCGGCGATGGCTGCCGTGCGCATCGCCGTGGAGATGGCCGACGAGGGGCTGATTGATCGTGCCGAGGCGGTGCGCAGGGTGGAGCCCGCCCATATCGAAGCGCTGCTGCACCGGCAGATCGATCCTGCCGCGCGCCTTCAGGTAGTTGCCCGGGGCCTCAATGCGTCTCCCGGCGCCGCGACCGGGAAGGCGGTCTTCGACTCGGACCGTGCCGAGGTGATTGCGAAGACAGGCGAACGGGTCCTGTTGGTTCGGCAGGAGACCAATCCAGACGACGTGCACGGGATGATCGTTGCGCAGGGGGTACTGACGTCTCGCGGTGGCGCGACCAGTCACGCGGCGGTTGTGGCCCGGCAAATCGGCAAGCCGTGCGTGGCCGGGTGCGAGGGGATCAAGGTAAATCTCGAGGCGCGCCTTTTCACCGCGGGTGAGACCGTTGTTCGCGAAGGCGATCTGGTGACCATCAACGGCACAACCGGCGAGGTGATACTGGGCGAGGTACCGCTCATCGAGCCGAGCATGTCGGGCGACCTGAGGAGACTGCTCTCGTGGGCTGATGAGGTGCGGCGCCTTCAGGTTTGGGCCAACGCCGATTACCCGCGTGATGCCGAGAAGGCGCGTGAGAATGGGGCGCAGGGGATCGGCCTTTGCCGTACGGAGCACATGTTCTTCGAGGCGGAGCGGTTGCCGGTCGTGCGGCGAATGATCCTGGCCGCGACCGAAGCCGAGCGCGAAGCCGCGCTCGCCGAACTCCTGCCCATCCAGCGAAAGGATTTCCAGGGCATTTTCCGAGCGATGGCCGGGTGCCCCGTGGTGATTCGCTTGATCGACCCGCCGCTGCACGAGTTCCTGCCGCACCGCGATGATCTCCTGGTCGATGTCGCCGAGGCCCGCGCCCGCGGCACGCCTGATGCGGCCAAAGAAGCCCTGCTACGCACGGTGACGGCGATGCACGAGGCGAATCCGATGCTCGGTCTGCGGGGCTGCCGTCTTGGCATCCTCTTCCCGGGAATCGTTCGGATGCAAGTGCGTGCGATCCTGGAGGCGGCTGCCGACATCGCCGCCGAAGGGCACGTCGTCTACCCGGAGATCATGATCCCGCTTGTCGGCCACGTGAACGAGCTTCGAGTGACGCGCGAGGAACTGGAGGCGGAGGCGAACAGGGTTCAGGAGGAGCGCGGGCGTCTGACCTACAAGTTCGGCACGATGATCGAGGTGCCCCGCGCCGCATTGACTGCCGCCGAGATCGCCGAGTACGCCGAGTTCTTCTCGTTCGGCACCAACGACCTCACGCAGACCACCTTCGCGATCAGTCGTGACGACGCCGAGGGGAAGTTCCTGCTCCAGTATGTCGAGCGCAAGGTTTTGCCGGTCAACCCGTTCCAGGCCCTGGATCGGGCGGGCGTCGGTAAGCTGATGCGCATGGCAGTCGAGGATGGGCGTCGGGCGAGGCCCGATCTCGAGGTCGGGATCTGTGGCGAGCACGGCGGTGAGCCAAGTTCCGTGGAGTTCTGCCACCAGATCGGCCTCAACTACGTCTCGTGTTCACCCTACCGGGTGCCGATCGCCCGGCTCGCGGCGGCGCAGGCCGCGCTGGCTCCGGCGGTCCGCGATCGCTAGGCCTGGTTCCAAAGCGGGGGATCGGGCGCCGAGTGGCGCCCGATCCCCGTGACGTGACGAAGATCGCGGGCCAGTCGGGAGCGGCTGCGGCGCGATCCCTATAGTGGGCACCGTGACCGCGTGGGGGTCCGATGCGGTGCGCCACAGGATCGAGCGTCGAGAGTTCGGCCTCTCGCGGTTGGCCGCGAAGAGTATGCATTCTCGCGGCCGAGCCCGATCCGAGCCGGAGTCACCGATCCGGACCTGCTTCCAGCGCGATCGCGATCGTGTGATCCATTGCAAGGCGTTTCGGCGCCTGAAGGACAAGACGCAGGTCTTCATCGCGCCGCGGGGAGACCATTATGTCACCCGGCTTACCCATACCATCGAACTCAGTCAGATCGCCCGGACGATCGCGCGTGCGCTCAACCTGAACGAGGATCTGACTGAGGCGATCGCGCTCGCCCACGATCTCGGCCATCCACCGTTCGGGCATGCCGGAGAGGAGGCGCTGGATGGCCTCGTCGAAGGTGGCTTTCGCCATAACTTCCAGTCGCTGCGGGTCGTCGACGTCCTCGAAGGGGACGGCGTCGGGCTCAACCTCACCTGGGAGACGCGTGAGAGCATCCCCACGCATTCCAAGGTCCGCGAGGGTGTCACCGCGCCTGGGTGGGGCGTCGCGGCAATGCTCGAAGGGCAGGTGTGCAAACTCGCCGACGCCATCGCGTATCTCAACCACGATATCGGCGACGCCGTGCGCGCCGGCTTGATTGGCGAAGAGGACCTGCCGTCCCGGGCGCGTGAGGTGTTGGGTCCGAACCACTCGGTGCGGATCGATACGATGGTGCGGGATGTCGTCTCGGCGAGTTGGCACGCGGCCCAGGCCGAAGGCGACAGCGCCGATCAGGATGCGGAGGCTTTTACCCGGGTGCGTGACCTCTTGATCGCATCGGCATCTCGAGGCGAGGCACGCATAACGATGAGCTCCTCGGTTCGCGAGGCCGTGGATGAGCTTCGCGACTACATGTTCCGGGCGGTGTATCTGAACTCCGACGCTCGGCCGGAGACGGGAGAGGCGCAGGACGTGATCCGCGCCCTGTTTCACCACTTTGTTCGCCATCGCGAGCAGCTGCCCGGCGAATTCCGCAATCGGGTCGGGCGCGACCCCATCGAGCGTGTCGCGGTCGACTACATCGCGGGCATGACGGATCGATTTGCCCGCGCGTGTTACGAGAGGGTGATGACAGCGCGTCCGGTCGGACTCTGAACGACCCTGCGGAGCGCCGGGCGCGCCTGCACCGCCTGGCCGGCCTGGGGCTGTCACTTTCTCTGGGTGGTGGTGGTGCGATTGCTCTCGGCGCGGCTGGACTCGTTCTCCGAGGATCGGACGTGGGCTCCGCGCCGATCGACATCGATCCCGCGAACATCCTGTTCGCGGTACTTATTGGGCTCGGGTCTATCGCCTGTATCGCGGGGCTGCTGCTGTTCGTTGTCTCGCCGAGTCTCGATGCCGATCTGGCGCGTCGAAGCGCGTTCGCGCCACAGACCCTGGCTGGCGGTTTGGCACTGGCCGTCGTTCTCGGCGCCTTGCTCGCCACGCCTGTGTATCTCTTCACGACGAGAGATGACGACGTCCTTCGGCGGAGCATCGCGCTTCTTGCTGGGCAGACCGCGCTGCTGACAGTGCTGGTCATCCGCGTGATTCGCCCTGGGGTCCTGACGTGGGACGACCTGGGTCTCAATGCTGTCGCTCTCGATCGCCGGATCTGGCAGGGCGTGATCGGCGGTCTCGCGATCCTCGCGCTCTCCGTATCGGCAACGCAGGCGCTGCAGGAGGTCGGCGTGGCGCCGACGCAATACACCGAATTCATGCCTGTGGCGCAGGCGGACCCCACCCAGTTCGCGGGCTTTTTCCTCCTAGCGGTCGTGGTCGCGCCGGCGTGCGAGGAGCTATTTTTTCGTGGCTGGATGTTCACGGCGCTGCGACACCGCTATGCCCGATGGGTTGCCTACTGTGGGAGCGGAGCCGTCTTCGCGGCGATCCACCTGAATGTTCAGGCGCTGGCGCCGATCGCGGCCATGGCCCTGATCCTTGCGTTCCTGTACGATAGAACTCGGTCGGTCATCCCGAGCATGGTGGCGCACGGACTGAACAATGCGGTGATGCTCGCGAGCCTGTACTGGTTGTCCGGGGGGTCGAGTGGCCGGGGATAGCTCGCTCGAGCAGATCAAAGAGCGCATCTCGATCGTCGACCTGGTAGGCGAGCGGGTGAAGCTCACGCGGTCGGGCCGCAACTTCAAGGGGCTCTGTCCGTTTCACGCCGAGAAGACACCCTCCTTCTACGCATTCCCGGACCGCGACACATGGCACTGCTTCGGCTGCGGCCTGGGCGGCGACGCGTTCTCCTTTGTGATGAGAGTCGAGAACATTGAATTCGCCGAGGCGCTCCGGGCGCTGGCACAGCGGGCCGGGGTGGAGTTGCGAGCGCCGACTTCGCGCCAGGCGGAGGCCGATCGGTTCCGACGCCTCTACGATGCGACCGCGGCGACGAGCCGATTCTTTCACTCTCACCTGTTCGGGCCCGAGGGAGTCAGCGCACTTCAGTATCTGGAGCAGCGTGGCGTAAGTCAGGATTCGGTCCGCGCCTTCGATATCGGATGGTCTCCCGCGTCGTGGGACGCGCTCCTCGTTCATCTGGGAAAGAGCGGTTTCACTCCGCAGGAGCTATTCGAGGCTGGTCTGGTCGTTCAGCGCGACACCGGGGGCTTCTACGATCGGTTCCGCAGCCGTCTCGTCTTCACGATTCGGGATGCACAGGGGCGCCCGATCGGGTTCGGTGGGCGCACGCTCGGCGAAGAACAGCCGAAGTACCTCAATTCGGCCGACTCGCCCATCTTCAACAAGGGAGCGACGCTGTTCGCGATCGATCGCGCCCGGGCGGCGATCCGGAGAACCAGCGAAGCCATCGTCGTGGAGGGGTACGTCGATGCGATCATTGCCCACCAGGCCGGGTTCGAGAATGTGGTCGCCGCGCTCGGCACGGCGCTGACCGAACGGCATTTTCAGAACCTGAAGCGATTGGCGCCGCGCGTCGTTCTGGCGCTCGACGCGGATGCGGCGGGCGATGCCGCGGCGCTTCGCGCGCTGGAGACCGCGCGAACCATGGCCGGCGGCATCGCAACGCCAATCGCCGATCGCCGCGGTCTGGTCCGTCTGCGGCGCGGACAGGATCTCGATCTGCGTGTGGCGCGGATGCCGGCCGGGACGGACCCTGACGAGGTGATCCTCCGGTCGCCCGACGAGTTCCGCGAGGCGATCTCGCGCGCGGTACCGGTTCTGGATGTACTCGTCGAGTCCGAGATCGCTCGTGCGGGTTCCGACGTGGCTCAGCGCGCTCGCGCGGTCGACGCAATCCTGGAGGTGCTGCGCGATCTTGGTAATCCGGTCCTGGCGGAGCAGTACATCAGCGCGCTGGCATCGCGGTTCGAGATCGATCCCGGCGCGATCCGCCAGCGTTTCCGAGGGTCGCGTATCGCGGGCCAACGCCCAAGTGCCGCCGTGGAGGTCGCCCCGATCAGGCCGACCGAGCGGGACTGGGTGACTCTGGAGGAGTATCTCCTCAATCTTCTGTTCCGCCATCCCGCCAGCCGCGAGATCCTTCGCGACCTGGATGCGGATGACTTCTACCGTGAGGACGCGCGGGCAGTGTTCGTGTGGCTGCGCGATCGCATCCTTGCCGGGTCGGCCGATCTTGATCCCGCGGCCGATCTCTACGAATCGCTCGGCGACTACGCGCTCTGGTTGGCTTCGTGGGGCGCCGATCTCCTCGAACAGGATGATCCCCGCGCGGCGGACGAGTCGCTGGCGGTCCTGCGGCGGCTGCGCATGCTGAACTACCGGCGCGAGGTCGCGCTGATCGGGGCCTTCTGCCGAGACGCGGAACGCGAGGCTTTCGTGGATGTGGTTCCGCAGCGCGAGCGGATTCGCAGCCTCGTCGCCGAGATCGCGGTGCTCGAACGGGAGACGGCGAATCGCTACAACCCCCCCTGGACGCTTGTGATCCGCGATGAGGCCCGCATCGGCCTTCTTCGAACGATCGGGCACCCCGAGCGATCACAGGAGGCAATCGCCGCGGCAGGCTAGGGTTGGTGTCGGCCGGACGCTTCGTATAATTCGCCCCGACCGAAGCGCGATAGTCGGAGGCTGTTCGTATTGACCGACGAGGCGGTGGTCGGGACAGGCGTTCGTGCGCCCCCCGACGAGAATGAGGTCGGCGTCCCCGAGGAGGCCGTTGGAGCGGGCGAACCAGCTCATATCGTGACGTACGAGGCCGTCGAGCCATCGCCGGCGGAACTCGTCGACGAGCCGGACGTCGAGGTTGACTCGGTTGCGGCCGTGGCCGAGTTCGAGGGCATCGATGATCCGGTTCGACAGTACCTTCGCGAGATCGGCCGGGTGGATCTTCTCACCTCTCGCCTGGAAGTCGAACTCGCGGTGCTCATGGAGCGCGGCGAGTACAGCCAGAAGTTGCTCTCCAATGGTCCGATTGACCCTCCGCGCAGGCGCTACTTCGAGGCGGACCTCTATCGCGGCCGCCTGGCTCGGAAACGGCTGACCGAGGCGAATCTCCGCCTCGTCGTGTCGGTCGCCAAGCGATACGTGGGCCGCGGCATGTCGCTCCTCGACCTGATTCAGGAAGGGAACATCGGCCTCATTCGCGCGGTCGAAAAGTTCGACTACTCCCGGGGGTTCAAGTTCTCCACCTACGCGACCTGGTGGATTCGGCAGGCGATCACACGGTCGATTGCCGATCAGGCGCGCACGATTCGTGTGCCGGTCCACATGGTCGAGACGATCAACAAGACGATTCGCACCGCGCGGAGGCTGGTGCAGGAGCTGGGGCGTGAGCCTACGGCCGATGAGGTTGCCGCGGAACTGGGTATGCCGACCGAACGCATCAACGAGATTCTGAAGGCATCGCTGGAGCCGGTGTCGCTGGAGACGCCCGTTGGCGAAGATGATGGTGGACGGCTGGGCGAGTTGGTCCCCGATATTACGGCGCTGGCTCCGGCGGAGGCGGCGTTCGTGCAGCTGCTACGGGAGCAGGTCGATGATGCGCTGGACAGCCTCTCGGGGCGCGAACGCCGCGTGCTGCAGTTGCGGTTCGGCCTCGATGATGGGAGGAGCCGGACGCTCGAAGAGGTGGGCAGGGAGTTCGGGGTGACCCGGGAGCGGGTCCGGCAGATCGAGGCAAAAGCGCTGCGAAAACTGCGTCATCCCAGCCGCGCGCGGAAGCTGAAGGACTACCTCGAATAGCGCGCGTGGGCGCCTTTTGGTAAGGTAACCGCTACCGGCGGCACTCGCTGGAAACCTCCGCCTTCGGCGAATCGTTGAGATTCTCGATCGATGGCATCCCCATGGAGCAAATGCACAGTGCGCGACTATGAACTCGTCTTCCTCGTGCGGCCGGGTGGCCCCGATGCCGATCCCGATCAAGTCAGCGAACGTGTCCAGAATTGGATCACGAGCGATGGTGGTGAGATCGAGAAAGTCCTGCCGTGGGGTCGCCGAAGGCTGGCTTACGTGATCGATGGTCAGCGCGATGCGCACTACTACCAGATCAACTTTCGTGCCGGGCCGCAGGCGATCCGAGGCCTGGAGCGCAATCTCCGTATCTCCGAGGATGTCATCCGGTATCTGACGGTCCGACCGGGGGAGTAGGAACGTGACGCTCAACAAGGTGATGGTCATCGGGAATGTGGGCCGCGATCCGGAGATGCGCTTCACTCCGGGAGGTCAGGCCGTCACAACCTTCTCGGTCGCGTCATCGCGCCGCTGGCGAGGCCAGGACAACGAGCAAAAAGAGCACACCGAGTGGTTCAACGTGGTCGCGTGGGGGCGTCTCGCCGAGAGATGCAACCAGTGGATCACCAAAGGCAGCAAGGTTTACATCGAGGGTCGCCTCGAGACCCGTTCGTGGGACGGCCAGGATGGGCAGAAGCACTATCGGACCGAGGTGATCGCCAGCGATATGCGCCTGCTGGACAGCCGCCAGCAAGTGGCCGGAAGCGGCACCCGCCCCGAGCCCGACGCGACCGCCGACGAGTTTGAACCCGACGACATCCCCTTCTAGGCAGAGGAGAGACCGATGAGCGAAATGTCTCAGGGACCCGGCGGATCGGGCGGAGACGGCCGACCACCGCGACCACAGCGTCCGCGCGGCCGGTACGCGCCACGTCGGAAGGTCTGCCAGTTCTGCGTCGAGAAGCTGGATTACATCGACTACAAGGACTTGATGCGGCTGCGGCGTTTCATGTCCGATCGCGCCAAGATCGAGCCGTCGCGTCGCACAGGCACGTGTGCGAAGCATCAGCGGCGGCTATCGCGGGCGCTCAAGCGAGCGCGCCATATCGCCCTCCTACCCTTCTCGGCCGAGCACATCCGCACCAGCGGCGGAATGGTGATGCCGGTGCCCGGTATGCCCACGGTGAGCGAACGCCCGTTCCCTCCGCGCGATAGCTTTGGCCCCTACGGGTCACAGCCGGGTGGCAACCGCGGTCCCGCGCCACAGCCTGTCGAGGCACAAGTCGAGGCTCAAGTCGAGGCTCCCGAGATGCCCGCCAGCGAGGACTGATCGCGTTGGGCCGGATTGCGCCGGGTCGGCCGATACCTCCGGGCGGCCCGGCGCCGCGTCCGGTAAGCCGCATCGCCCAGCGTCGCCAGCGTCAGCGGCGGATGCGCATTGTGCTCGCCATCAGCCTGGTGGCTATCGTGCTGGCGAGTGCGGGTATCCTGGGAACGGGGATATTCCTGCAGTCCACCCGCGGGCAGAAGGTCGCGGTGCGAATCGAGGATCGCGGCATCGATCTGGACGTCTACTCTCGCCTGTACCACTTCCGCAAGCTCGCGCTGGAGTCGAACATCAATCAGTTGCGGGCGTTCGGCGCCAGTCAGCCGTCGGTATCCAGCATGATCCAGCAGCAGATCCAGCAGTTGGAGGGGAGGCGCGCGACCCTCGATAAGGTGGTCGAGGACGAGTTGATCGACGTGACGATCCTCGAGATCGAGGCAGCCCGACGTGGCATTGCCATCGCCACTGCCGAGGAGGATGCGCAGATCGTCCGCCAGTACGGAGATCCACCGCGGCCGGCACCGGCGCCCGGGGGCACCCCCATCCCCACGGTCGATCCCTTCGACCGGCTGCGGAACCTGCTGACAAACTCCCGGGTGATCGCCGAGCCGCTGTATCGGCGCATCGTCATCCGTCGAGGCGCCCTTGAGGAGGCGCTGAAGGCTGTGCTCACCGAAAGTGCCCCCACGACCGAGGCACAAGCGCGCGTCCGCCACATCCTTCTCCCAACGCTCGAACAGGCGCAGGCGATCCTGGCGCGTCTCAAGGCAGGCGAATCCTTCGAGACGCTGGCGAAGGAGGCATCGCGGGATACGAGCAACAACAGTACCGGCGGTGACCTCGGTTGGATCGCGCGCGGTGAGGTGGACCCGGCCTTCGCAGAGGCGGCGTTCAGCCTCCCGCTCAACACGGTGAGCGATCCCGTGGCGTCTGCGTTCGGCTTCCACCTCATCGATGTGCTCGAGCGGGATGTGCAGCGGCCGATTGAGGAGGCCCGTCGGGCCCAGGTGCGCAATACAGCATTTCGCGACTGGCTTTCGCAGACGAAGGACACCATGTACGCGGCGGATCGCATCGCTGTGCTCCTGGATGACGGTGATCTGGCCTGGGCGCGGGCGCGATTCGCGGGCAGCCCTCCCAGGGGCTGATATGGCGCCGGTCGAACGGGCGCCGCGGGGCTGGCTAGAATCCCGGCGTGCTCGACAGCATCGCAGCTGAGGTGTCGCGATGCACCCTGTGTCCGCTCGCCCACGGTCGGGTGAAGGCCGTGCCGGGCGAAGGCCCCGCCACCGCGCGGGTGATGCTGGTGGGCGAGGCGCCGGGACATCACGAGAACCAGCAGGGGCGCCCTTTCGTCGGAGCCGCGGGCCAGTTCCTGGATGAACTGCTCGGCGCAGCGAAACTCTCCCGAGCCGAGGTGTACATCACCAATATCGTGAAATGTCGGCCGCCTGGCAACCGCGACCCGCTGCCGGAGGAGATCGCGGCCTGCTCAGGTTTTCTCACGCGGCAGGTTGAGGCGCTTCGCCCAAACGTGATTGTGACGCTCGGCCGGCACTCACTCGGACGCTTCTTGCCCGGTGAGCCCATCTCGCGCGTCCACGGGCGACCGAGGCGGTTCGACGATCTGACCGTCTTCCCGATGTATCACCCTGCTGCGGCGCTGCATCAGCCCTCGCTGCGGCGGACACTCCTGGACGATATGGCGCGTCTGCCGTCCGTGGTGGCGGATGCGCAACCCGTGGCGTCGGCTCCGGTTCCGGCGCCGCAGGTCGAGCCCCCGCGCCAGCTGAGTCTATTTTGAGAGAGGCGGCGGCCAAACTTCGCATTCTCCGCAGGCAGCCGTTCAACTTCTTGAGCCGGGCGCAGAGCGGCCGCGGCGCCGACCTGGCGCGCCGAGCGCTCGACCACCTTCACGCCGGCCGAGCGCTTCCGTCGTTCGCCGACCTTGAGGAGATCGTCACAAACCCGCACGCAATCGTGGCCTTTCACGATTGGTGTCAACGCGAGCGACGGTTTGCGATCTGGACGATCGAGGCTCTCGATCGGCTGGCGGAGTATCTACGCGGGCGTCGCTTCCGTCGGATCCTCGAGATCGGTTCCGGGCGAGGCGATCTCGCCTGGCACCTCGCAACGCGCGGCGTTCAGATCGTCGCGACGGACGCGGGACCAGAGGCGCTCCGGGGCTTCACTCTCCCGGAGTACCGGGCCGTTCCCGTGGAGATATGGGAGAACGTGAGCCGCCTCGACTACCGAGCAGCGCTCGGCGCCTACCACCCCGACTGTGTCCTCTGCGCCTGGATGCCGCCGCACGATGATTGGACGGTCGATCTACGGGCACAGGCAGGTCTGGAGGAGTTCGTCCTCTTCTGGGAGCTGCGCGGCACGACGGGCGGCCAGTCTGCCTTCCGTTCGCAGGTCGGATGGCGGGCGCGCGATCTCGTCGACGTGGAGGAGGTCCTCATTGGCAGGACCGACGAGGGCATACCGTCGACAGGCCTGATCCAGTACACGCGCGCAACCGCATTCAGCCGCGTCGAATCCTGAATCGGCGTCTAACGTCGGCGCAACTATAAGCCGATCGTGTCTCCTCGCTCCCGGAAGTGTGCACGCCCTAATTCGGACGAGGTGCCCAGAGAGCTGACCTGGCCGCTCGGGCCGCTGGCTAATGGCGTCCTGCTCGGTGCTTTCGCGGCCGGACTCGCCCTCGCGCTGGCGATCCCGGATGGTCTCGTCACCCGGTGGATGAGTGATGGGATGCGCGGCGCACTGGGGCACGCCGCGTACGCGCTCCCCCTCCTCGTCGGCTGGCTGGCACTCGCGGCCTGGCACCCGACCTTTCTCGATCCGGACCGCGTCTGCAAGCGCGCACTCATCGCTCAGGCCACCGCGCTGTCCCTCTTCTCCGCCCTGCTTCAGTCCGCGACCGGCGATCCGCTGCCCTCCTGGGGTGGTGGTGGAGGTGGCGCGATCGGCTGGGTCCTTCTCGGCGCCAGCGTCAGCCTGCTCGGCCCGACGAACGGCGCGATCGCGCTGGCGAGCCTCCTTCTTGTCGCAATGTGGGGCGCGACCGGTATCGGTCCCGCGCAGATCGGCCACCTCTTCGTGCGCGGCGCGGCGGACCTTGGACGGCGGCTGACGACAGAGTCGCCGCGTTTCCGAACGCCGCCCATCCCCCCGTCCATCACCCGAGAGCCACGCGACGAAGCTCCTCGTATTCTCGCTGCTTCGGCCGCGGCCGCGACGCTCCAGCTGCAGCTCGCCGCGATACCCGATCCTGAGCCGCCGGACGCGCGCACGAGAAACTGGGTCCGTCCGCCGCTCACACTGCTCGCGAAGGGCCTCCGCGGTGAACTCACGCAGACCTGCATCGAGCAGAAGGCGACTTCCATCGAAGAGGCGCTTGCTGAGTTCGATGTCTTTGCCCGTGTTGTCGAGGTGAATCCGGGCCCGACCGTGACGCAGTTCGGGCTGCGGCCAGGGTATCGCGAGCGGCGCGACCGGGCCGGCAACGTGACACGGCGGGACAAGATCAAGGTCAGCGAGATCGTTGGTCTGCAGAACGACCTCGCTCTGGCGCTCGCCGCGCCGAGCATCCGCATCGAGGCGCCGGTGCCGGGCCGCCAGTTGGTGGGCATCGAAGTGCCGAATGGCGCCACCGGGATCGTTGCGCTCCGCGACCTGATGGAATCGGAGCGATTCGCGGCGCTCTCGGCCCGCGCTCGACTCGCGGTTGCGCTGGGGCAGGATGTCTCCTCACACGTTGTCTGCGCGGACCTGGCGAGGATGCCGCATCTGCTCATCGCTGGCGCGACCGGTTCCGGTAAGTCGGTGTGCGTCAACTCCATCATCGCCTCCCTGCTCCTCCGTTGCTCACCAGAGGATCTGCGGCTGCTGATGATCGATCCGAAGCGGGTCGAGCTCACCGGCTACAACGGCATCCCGCACCTGCTTCGGCCGGTTGTGACCGAGGTGGACAAGGTCGTTTCGGTCCTTCGCTGGGTGACGCACGAGATGGACGAGCGGTACCGGGCCTTCGAGCGGATAGGTTGCCGAAACATCGACGCCTATCGCAGATCGCAGGCGGCGCGCCCGGATCTCGTGCCGATGCCGTACCTCGTGGTGATCATCGACGAACTGGCCGACATCATGCTGATGGCGGCGGACGAGGTCGAGCCGGCGCTCTGCCGCCTGGCCCAGATGGCGCGAGCAACCGGGATTCACCTGGTGGTCGCGACCCAGCGACCGAGCGTGGACGTTATCACCGGGCTCATCAAAGCGAACTTCCCGACGCGTATCGCCTTTGCGGTCACAAGCCAGGTCGACTCGCGGACCATCCTGGACGCGGTCGGCGCGGAAAAGCTGCTCGGCCGGGGCGACATGCTGTTTCTCGCCGCGGACGCGCCGAAACCGCAACGGTTGCAGGGGACCTGGGTGGCTGACCACGAGATCGACGCGATCGTGGCGCACTGGCAAGAACAGGGGGAGCCGTCCTACATCGAGGAGCTTGTCAATGCCCAGGCCTGGACCAGCGATGACGGCGGCGCAGATCAGGATCTCTACGACCGGGCGCTCGAAGTCGCGCGCGGGCATACCCGCCTCTCGACTTCGTTACTTCAGCGTAGGTTGCGCATCGGCTATCCCCGCGCCGCTCGCCTGATCGAGGTGCTCGAAGAGCGCGGGATCGTCGGCCCCGCCGACGGGGGCGGGCGTTCGCGCGAAGTCCTCCTCCCGCCCGACGATCAGACGGATGATGACGTGGTCTCCGGCCGTATCGGCGAAGGCGTCACCAGTCGCGGCTAAACCGCGATCGGTCGCCGCTCCAGTCGCTTCCGAGCCACGTGGGCGGCCAACTGGACCGCTTCGATCTGACTCTGAGCGCTTGCCCGCCACTGGCCTGCCCGACCGAATGCGGTACCGTGGTCTGCCGAGGTACGGATGATCGGCAGGCCGATCGTGGTGTTGACGCCGCCATCGAACCCGAGCATCTTCACCGCGACGTGACCCTGATCGTGGAACATCGCCACACAGATATCGAACTGCCCCGCGTGAGCGCGTGCGAAGATCGTATCGCCGGGAAGCGGTCCGGTGACGAGGAGTCCCTCGGCACGCGCGGCCTCGATCGCAGGGCCGATCGCGTCGCGATCCTCGCTGCCGAACAGACCGTTCTCGCCCGCGTGCGGATTGAGCCCAGCCACCGCGACGTGCGGACGTTCGATTCCGAGATACTCGCGTGCCGCGGAATCGGCCAGGCGGATCACCTCGAGGACGCGGGCCGTCGTGACCCGGCGGATCGCTTCTGCGAGCGACACGTGCGTGCTGTTGTGCAGCACCCTCAGCTTGCCGCTAGAGAGCATCATGGAGTAGTTCGGCGTGCTCGTGAACTCGGCAAGCATCTCGGTATGGCCGGGGTAGTGGAAGCCAGCCTGATTGATCGCATCCTTGTTGAGCGGGGCGGTGCAGATCGCATCGATCTCTCCACGCAGCGCGAGCTCGGTCGCGAGCCGAACGAAGTGGACGGCGGCGCCGCCACACCTCGCATCCACCCTCCCGTAGGCGATGTCGCGGAGGTCGATCTCGGTTCCCTGCAGGACGTCGACGGTTCCCAGTTCGTAGACGCCTTCAGCGGGTGAGGTCACGGCGTGGACCGTGAGCGGCCCGCCCAATCCCGCGATGGTGAGTTCGATCCGATGCCGATCGCCAATCACCAGCGGACGGCAATCCGCGTAGGTCTCGGCGAGCGCGAGCGCTTTGATGATGATCTCGGGCCCGATGCCGGCGGCATCACCCATCGTGATGCCGACAATCGGCCGGATGTTCTTGGTCAATCGTGACTCCTTCGCAGATTGTGCAGCGCATTCAGCAATGTCGCGGTCGCCCCGAATCCTCCCGCCTTCGTGACGACTGCCGTGCCGTCGAGCCCACCGCCAATCACCCGGCCCCGGGGCACTCCCGGCTCGAGTTCGCACTCCAGATCGATCGCGCGAGCCCCGAATCGATCGAGCACCGCACGCGCGGTATCACCGCCTGTGAGGATGATCCCGTCCATCGGGCCTTCTGTGCGCAGAGTCACCGCGCACGCCGCGAGACGCTGCGCCACCTCCGTCGCTGTCAGCCCAGCGGCCCTCGGCGCAGCCAGGACGCCGACGCCACCGGCCAGTGCCCGGCGCGCCCGCTCGCCCCAACCCTCCGCGAAGGGGTCCACGCCGGGGTAACCGGCCCTGGCGAGCGCCGCAGCTTGCTCCCGTGAGACAGGATGCTGCGACCCCACGACAATAAGGACGCGCTGGCACGCCCGGCACGGCGCGTCGGCGCGGTGCGTGGCGCTCCCCTCTGATCGCCAGAGGCGCCCCAGGTGGGCGGCGAGTCCGGCCGAACCCACGGGAAGGCACCTAGCGCGATGCGCGTCGGCGGCTCTGGCGATCGTCTCCAGATGCCCCTCGTCCTCCGCATCGACGATGACGAACCCTTCCACATTCTCGAACCTCGCCGCCAGGCGCTCCCAACCCTCGGCTACGACCGACAGTGGGAACGGGGTCGCCGGTCGACGCGCGTGCTGTCTCAGCGCATCTCCGATCGATCGATGCGGCATCGGATGAGTCGGGTCGGCGGCCATGGGGGTCTCGTGGACCGGAACCCCGTGGACGCGCTGGACACCCCCTCGCGTGGTTCGTCCGTTGGTGGGGTACGCGGGCGCCACAATCGCGGCCCTTCGATCGGCCACATCCATCAGCGCGGCGATCTCGACTCCGCAGTTCCCACGCAGGGTCGAGTCGATCTTCTTGTACGTCCGCGCGGCGGGACCGATGTCTCGCGCGCCGCGTCGCACACATTCGCTCGCCCGAGCCGGCGGAAGCGATCGGCTATTCGTGTCGAGGACGAGGACCTCGGAACTCGCCTCAGCGTTATCCGCCAGGCGCACCTGCACGGCGAACCCCAGGCGGGCGAACTGGATGCCCGTATCGGCAGCCCCGGTCAAATCATCGGCCGTGATCGTGATCGGATCCGCCGTCCTCTTGCCCCCGGAAGTTTTTCCTGTCAGAATGGTACGGAATCGGTGGAGGTGCGGTGGTGGTATCGATCCTCACGAACATTGCGGGCGAGCGGGCTCGTTTTCACCTCAGCCGCGTCACTCGCGATCTGGCCGATACGACCGAGAGGCTGTCGAGTGGCGAACTGCTCCGGTCAGAAACGATGAATTTCTTCGCCGCGGACCTGCTAGAGCTGCGCATCCGTGGGGTCGCGGCCGCAGCGGAGAATGTCCAGAAGGGGGTCTCGGCACTCACGATCGCGGACGCCGCGCTGGACTCCATCAACGACGAGTATCTGGCGCGCCTCATCGAGATCGCCATCGAGGCCGCGGATGGCCTCACGACCGATGCCCAGCGAGCGATCCTCAACGCCGAGTTCCAGCAAATCAAGACATCGATCAACTCGTTGATCGATGAGTCAACGTTCCAGGGACGGAACCTGCTCGACGGGTCGCAAACAGCGGCGTTCACCCTGCAGACCGGTTCCGCCTCCGGCGCGACGTACACGATCGACTTCACCACCAACTTCCGCACGGACGCGGGGGAGGGGAAGCCCCTCTCGGTGCTGGGCGCATCTGGCGCTGGCCTCGGTGTGGCCAGTCAGGGGGACGCCACCGGGGCGCTCGCCGAGTTGACGGGCACGGCTTCCTCCCCCCCCAATATCTCGGTCGCCTTTGCTAACGCCCGAGTCAAGATCACGGTCCAATACCCGACGCTATCTTCGATTGCCGATATCGCGGATTTCATCGGCATCGAACTGGAGGAGGCGCGCGACGCGCTGGTGGCTGCTGACATCGCGGCCGAGACGTCGCGGCTGATACGCGATCAGTTGCTGGCCGACTCGGGGGCATCGGCTCTGGCGAACTCCGGATTCGGCACCGAACAGGTTGTCTCCGCGCTCGCCACGATCGTCGGCCGGGGGTGAGGTCGCGATCGCGGGAGTAGGCCACGTTGCCTACCGCGTCGCCGACATTGATCGGACGCTGCGTTTCTACCTCGATATCCTGGGTCTGAAGGAGCTTGCTCGGCTCAATCGGGACGATGGTTCCCTGTGGCTTGTCTATGTCGCGGCCGGAAACGGGACGATTCTCGAGTTCTTCCCGGGCGGTGACGAACCGTTGGCTCTGGGTCCGCGCACTCAGGGATACGCCCACGTGAGCCTCCACGTCGACGATCTCGTTGGTACGTTGGCCGAGTTCCGCCGCCGCGGCCTCGTCGCGGAGGGAGAACCCAAGCGTGGGGCTGACGGCAACCTGGGGTTTTGGATCATCGGACCCGATGGTGTACGGATCGAGTTGATGGAACTGGCGCCCGATGGGTTGCAGGCACGTGCGATGCGCGCGCTCGGGATGTAGAGTCGCGGGCTGCTGTCCTCGTCCGCTCGGCCCGACCCAGCACGCCGATCAGGCAGACGCGCCCGATGTGACGTCGCGCCAGAGGGCGCGAACGTAACCTACGCCGGCCCGCGCCGCGGTCGCGTAGTCCCGGTCGGCGGGCACGCCGTGGCACTCGAAGCCAATCGCCTCGTCGAAGCCGATCGCGTGGAGAGCGGCGAGGAAGCCGCGGTGATCGAATCCATCGCCCGCGGCTGGGAAAGCACGTCCGGGCCCTGAGATGTGGGCGTGGCGGATGAAGGGAGCGGTGCTCCGAATGTGCGCGAACGGCTCCCGCTGGAGCTCCAGGTGGTACGAATCGACATTGACGCCGATCGTCGGTCGCCCGACGCGCCGCGCGATCATGGCCGCGTCAGTCAGGTAGTACAGCAGATTGCACTCGCCGGGATTGATCGGTTCGATCGCGGCGACGCCGTCGTGCCGTTCCATAACGTCGGCGACGATATGGGCGGCACGCTCCAGTTGCTGGGTGGCCGTCGCGAGGGAGAAGCCGTCCGACACCAGGCGCGCCGCCGCGCTGCCCCAGTTGTACTTTCGTATGCCCAGTTCGCTCGCGCGCGCCACCACGGTCTCGACGTAGGCACGAAATCGCCCCCACTCAACATCGGGCCCGACAAAAGGCACCTCTTTCGGGACGAAGCCGGAGAGATGCGTGATCCGGGCACCGATCGCACGGATACGTTGTTGCTGCTGGCGCCACGCCGCTTCGGATTCGAACGGCAGCACGGTGCGGGCGCCAATCTCGACGAAGTCGAACCCCCAGTCCGCGACGTGCGGCAGTCGGGCAAGGTCTCCACCGCAGAGACCGAATTCCATCTCCCGCCCGACCTAGAGACGCGGCGGGCCGCGACGAACCCGGTCGCGGAAGGTCGCGACGTCTGAGAACGGCTCGTAGATCGCTTCGACCCACCATGTTGCGCCCAGGCGCGCGAACGGCGCGAGGTTCTCGGCCATCCTCTCCGCATTCGGCGACCATCCGCCGATGATGACGTCGAAGGGCTCGCCAAGGCCCAGGCGAGCGCGCTCCTCCAGAGTCAGCGACAGACTCGCCTTCAGATCGTCCGGCGCGATGATCTCTCCCTTGGTCCAGTCCACGCCGGGTCCGTCGATGAAGATTCCGTCCCAGCGGGCGGCTCGACGGAACGGTTTCGGATGCGGCCAGTGCCCGGCCAGCCAGATCGGGATTCTGGGAGCCTGCGTTGGCCGCGGCAGAAACGTCGCATCGCGCACCTGGAAGTGTTTCCCCAGATAGGTGAAGGGCGCACCCGACCAGAGGCCGACGAGGACGTCGAGCCCTTCCTCCAGCATCTCGGCACGCACGCGCGGATCCTGCGTCTCCGAAAAGGGCGCGAAGGAGTTGCCGATTCCCGAGCCGAGACCGAGGATCAGCCGGCCGGATGACAGACGATCGATAGTCACGGCCTCGGAGGCGAGTTGCCAGGGCCGACGGCGTGGTAGCGGCGTCACCATAGGCCCGAGCCTGGCGAGACTCGTCGCGTTGGCGATCACCGCCAGCGCAATCCACGGATCGGCGACCGGAGACGGGACGCCGCGAATCTCTTGCTGGAGGTGGTCCGCCACGAACACCCCGTCCCAACCCGCCTCGTCGGCATCGCGCGCGATCGTCGCGATGAGGCCGGGGTCGGACCAGACGCCGTGGTTGTGAATGTGGATCGCGAACTTCATCGAATCGACGCTATGCCCCTACGTATTTGGTGTGGCCGTTCGCCACACACCAGGCCTTGAGGTACGCATAACTGTCGTCGGCGCACTGATCCTCGTCCCGATCGTCGGTGTCGACCTCCATCGAGAAGACGAAGTCACGTTCGCGGCCTGCCTCCGCCAGCATCGGCAAAATGCGCTCGAAGTCGACGAGTCCGGCACCGACGGCGACGCCGTTGTAGGTTCCGCCCTCCAGCAGGTAATCGCGTACATGCGCGTGATAGGTCCAGGGCATGCAGCGCCGCGTTGCATCGACCGGGTTCTCGCCAAGGATGAGCCAGTTGCCCGTGTCGCTCTGGATCCCGACGTTGTCGAGTCCGGTCTCGACGGAGATTCTGATCAATTCGTCCGAGCGCCACCAGTCGAAATCCTCCTGGCAGATGCGCAGGCCAAGGTCGGCCGCCATCTTGCCGACCTCTCGGAGCATCGCGATCGCGATCGCGATCTGCCCCTCGCGGGTGATCCGGCCGTTGCGCGCACACCCGAAATTGGAGACCTGGCAGCCGAACGTCTTGACGAGTTCGAGGTTCTTGCGGATCTGTGCCAGGCTGTCGCGCCGTACCTCGATGTCGTAGTGGACCGCGACTGGACCGAATCCCACCATCGGGAACAGGCCGCTATCGCGGATCTTGCCGCGCAGTTCGTCGAGGTCCCTGGCACTGGCCCATCCCAGCGAATGGACGCCGAAGTCGATTCCCATCGGCGAAAACCCGAATTTCTCGCCCGCGGCCACGGTCTTGTCGAAGGCGTAATAGAAGGCCTCACGGCCGGCGAAACCGCGCTGACGGACCTGGCGGTGCCAGTTCTGTCCGGCAAGTGAGCCGATGATGACTGCCACGAAGCATGCTCCTCGGATGATTCTCGACCGCGGTGGCCGCCTGACGCGGTGCGGGGGCTGCCCGGGTCGTGGCCCAAGGGTACACGGGCGGCGCGGCTCGGCCGGCAGGCCTGCGCTGCATCGATCGCTCCAGGCGGTGGGCGGCCCCGGGCGATCGGGTCAGTCAGAGAGGTATCGGTGTCAACGCCATCTGCGCGACTCAGGTTGACCAGGAACCGCGCGCAGCTGAACGCCTGGGCACTTTTGGCGCGCGCAGCCGGGTGGCATTGCGTGCGCACGCTGATGGAGCTAGTTGCCACCGATAGGTCGAGAGAGTACATTGTCCCAAGCGGAATCCACGGGAGGAAAGTCGAATGTCTGGTTATCGCGCGCGGGTGAGCCGCCGCGGCGTTCTGCGGATCGCAGGCATGTCCACTCTCACGGGAGTAGCGGCGATCCTGGCTGCCTGTTCGCCGCCGGTGGCAACTCCCGCACCGGCACAGCCGGCAAAGCCTGCGGCGCCCGCCGCTCCGGCGGCAGCACCAACGCAGCCCGCGGCCGCCGCCGCTGCCCCGGCCGCTTCGCCAGCCAAGCCCGCGGCGGCCCCCGCGGCCGTGAAGCGGGGCC
>Ga0194131_10001988_pt1 | contig 34057 bp, 34 predicted proteins | sample TA2KigO120mmetaG_FD_148631 | JGI IMG/M metagenome (GOLD analysis project Ga0194131, IMG submission 148631) | Freshwater microbial communities from Lake Tanganyika, Tanzania - TA2015053 Kigoma Offshore 120m | ecosystem: Environmental > Aquatic > Freshwater > Lake | place: Tanzania: Lake...
AAACGCAATCACGGGAGTGCCACAGGCCATCGACTCGAGAGCGACTAAGTTGAAGTCTTCGTCTCCCGGTATAACGGTGGCTAAGGCGTTACCATAGAGACCTCGCAGCTCCTCTTTCGGGCGGTAGCCCAGGAAGGTAATGAGCTTTGAGCTTTGAGCTTTGAGCTTTGAGGACCGCGTCTCTATCTGATTGGCAAGTTGCTCCAAGCGCTTTCGATCCGGACCTTCACCGACGATCTTCAGGGGAATTCCCAGGTTGCCGCATGCCTCGATGGCGAGGGTAATGCGTTTGTAGGGGACGAGGGTGGAGACGACCAAAAAATAGCTTTCAGCTTTCAGCTTTCGGCTTTCCTGCCCGGCCAGTGGGTCGGTCGGACGGGCAGATTTCGGCAACAGCCAGAAATCGTCGATGGGCGGGTAGAGGACGGTACTGGGCTTACGCCAGTAGAGCTCGATGCGGCGTTGCACTTCCTTCGATGCGGCGAGGATCACGTCTGCCCTCGCGGAGGACTCGGAGTCCCAGACACGGAGCTTGTGGAAGACGTGTTCCAGATACGCGCGCTTGAGGGGTCCGAGTACTCCCTGCGATGCGCGTTCGAGCACGTCATGGGTGCGGTCCCAGAGGAAGCGGGCGGGGGAGTTTACAAAGGAAATATGCTTCGGCTTTCCGTTGGTGATGATGCCGTGGGCGAATGCCGAGGAGCTGGAGATCACAAGGTCAAACATACTGAAATCCCATGCCTCAATGGCTTTTGGGAAGCAGGATAAATACAGGTGATGATTGAACGGCAAAGCTGAAAGCTGAAAGCTGATAGCTGAAAGCTTCTCCACCGTATTTTGCAGTTTGCTTACGCGTACACGTTCTTTCGGGAACCACTCTCCAAGCTTCCTCTCGTCGTAGAGAAGCGTGTAGATCGGGGCATCGGGGAACATCTCAGAAAGGACGCGGAGAACCCGTTCGGCCCCGCCTTTCATCGTGAGGAGTTCATGGACGAGAGCTACCTTCATCCCTCGTAGTATCGTCGAGAAAGCGCACGTTTACCACGGGATTCCCATTGTGCACCTGTGGCAAAACGGCTACAGTGCTGCGTCATTTTATGGATATGAGAAATATTGCCATCACCCGCCTTCGCTAGGAGCTTCGGCGGGCAGGTCGCGCACCACCCCTTCATTATGGATATTAGAAATATCGCCATCATCGCTCATGTGGACCACGGCAAGACCACGCTCGTGGATGGACTTCTTCGCCAAGGCGGTGCGTTCAACGATCACGAGGAAGTCGGAGAGCTCATCATGGACAGCAACGCCCAAGAGAAAGAGCGCGGTATCACGATCTACGCGAAGAATGCCGCAATCCGCTACAAGGACTGCCGGATCAATCTCGTCGATACACCGGGGCATGCGGACTTCGGCTCCGAAGTCGAGCGCGTGCTCGGGACGGTGGATTGTGTGCTCCTCGTCGTTGACGCACAGGAAGGGCCGATGCCCCAAACGAAGTTCGTGCTCAAGAAGGCTCTTGCGATGGGTCTCAATCCCATCGTCGTCATCAACAAGATCGACAAGCCTGCTGCCCGTCCGATGGAAGTGGTGGATATGGTCTTCGATCTCTTCGTCGCACTCGGAGCCTCCGATGCGCAGCTCGACTTCTCCTACATCTTCGCCATCGCGCGTGAGGGCATTGCGAAGAGAAAAATCGAGGATACTTCCAAGGATCTCACGCCGCTCTTCGATCTGATTTTGGAGAAAGTGCCTCCGGCCAAGCAAATCACTTCGGTGCCGTTTCGCATGCAGCCGGCCAGTCTGGACTACGACAACTACGTCGGGCGCTTGGCCGTCGGGCGCGTCACCGAGGGGCAGATCAAGGTTGGTGACAAGGTCTTCATCAAGGCGGAAGGCGCTCCGACCCGCACAGCAAAGATCAGTAAGCTCTTCCGCAACGAGGGTGTGCAGAGGGTTGAGATTCCCGTTGGCAGCGCCGGAGACATCGTCATCATCGCCGGCATTGCCGATATCAACGTCGGAGAGACCATCACGACAGACGAAGCTGCAGAGCCGCTCCCCGCACTGCGCATCGATCCTCCGACGATCTCGATGAACTTTCTCGTCAACAACTCTCCGTTTGCCGGCAAGGAAGGCAAGCTCGTGACGACGCGGCATATCCGCGCGCGACTCGAGAAGGAAAAGGAGACCAACGTCGGACTTGTCGTCGAGGACATCCCCGGATCGGACTCCTACAAAGTTTCCGGCCGCGGTGAGCTTCACCTCTCCGTGCTTCTCGAGCAGATGCGCCGCGAGGGATTTGAGCTGCAGGTCTCGCGCCCCGAGGTCATCATCCGCGACGGGGCAAACGGCAAGGAGGAACCCGTGGAGCAAGTCATCATCGATGTGCCGGAGACTGCTACAGGAACCGTCATCGATATGCTGACACGCCGCAAAGGAGAGATGGCCGACATGCGCACGGAGAACGGTCACACACGCCTCGAATTCACCGCTCCCACGCGTGGACTGCTCGGGCTTCGGGGAGACTTCATCATTGAAACGCGAGGAGAGGGGATTTTGTCTCATTCGTTCCTGCGGTACGAGCCGTGGAAGGGGGAGATCCCATCGCGCTCCCGCGGTTCCATCATGTCGATGCTCCATGGCACGGCAACGGCGTACGATCTCTGGAAGCTCGAGGAGCGCGGACGACTCTTCATCATTCCGGGTACGCTCATGTACGAAGGCATGATCATCGGTGAGAGCGCGAAGGATCAGGACATGGAGGTGAACGTCACCAAGGGAAAGAAGCTGACGAACATGCGTGCCTCGGGAAGTGATGAGGCGGTGAACCTCACGCCCGTACAGCCGATGACCTTGGAGCAAGCGCTCGAGTACATCGCCGATGATGAGCTCGTCGAGATCACGCCAAGCAACATTCGTCTCAGAAAGAAGCTCCTGACAGATAACGAGCGACGGCGCGCGCGCAATGCTGCAAAAGGGGAGTAGGTGCGGACCGGTCTTACAAAACGGCTATTGGATTGAAAATAATCATCCAAAATGCCCATAGCGCGGGAATGAAAAGTTTGCTATACTAGTTACGTCATCGGTTGATGGATTCACTTCTGTCGATCGCTGACCAAAACAAACACCGTCCCTAGGAGCAATCCTCAGTGGCGGTTTTGTTTATGTGCGGGATGCGACGAGCTGCAGCTTTTCCTTGCGATGCATCTTCTTCACGGCAGCTTCCCGCTTTCGTGCTTCGCTCATCGTCGAGAACTCTTCATGGTGGATAATCTTCACGGGACGTCTGCTTCTGGTGTACTTCGCTCCTTTCCCTGCGTTGTGCAGCGCTTCGCGCGCCGAGAGATCAATGCACGTACCGCTATAGAGCGAATCATCGCTGCAGCGGGCGAGGTAGAAGTAGTGGGGCACGAATGCGGAGGATGGTGGGTCGGCTGGGGATCGAACCCAGGACCAATGCCTTAAAAGGGCACTGCTCTACCAACTGAGCTACCGACCCAAAGGGTATATGGACAAAGGAGCAACACGGGGATCGAGCAGTACCTTTTATCTATGACGGCCGCTGCGCGGCCTAGGCACTGAGCTACCGACCCACTGGGGACATTGTATGGACTTCCGCGCACATCGTCGACTGCCTGTAGGATACTTCCGTGATCGATTCCCATTGCCACCTGGCTGACCGGAAGTTCGATGCCGATCTTGCAGCGGTGCTATCGCGTGCAGGCTTGGCAGGAGTTGATCGTATGATCTGCATAGCAGACTCAATCGATGAGTCTGAAAAATGTTTGAAAATAGCTGAAAAGTTTGATCAAATTTTTTGTACAGTCGGAGTACATCCGCACCATGCTGCGTTGTGGGACGTAACCAATGGCCAAGGGCAAATGGCGAAGATGCTCTCCAACAGGAAGGTCGTCGCTGTTGGGGAGATCGGGCTGGATTATCACTATATGAAAAGTCCGAGAGAGCTACAGATTGCAGCATTTCGTGCGCAAGTTGAGATTGCCAAGCATCTCGGGAAGCCCGCGGTCGTCCACTGTCGTGAAGCGATTGAGGACATTCGGGCGATCATCCTCGAAGTGCAGCCGCGGGTTGTAATCCACTGCTGTACGGACAGGTGGGAAGATGTTGAGCCGCTGGTGGCAGCTGGGCATTTCCTCTCTTTCACAGGGATAGCAACGTTTCCTTCTTCCGAGGAGATCCGCAGGACGATCCGGATGTGTCCTATGGATCAGCTGATGATCGAGACGGATAGTCCGTACCTCGCACCGATTCCCTATCGCGGAAAGCGCAACGAACCGGCGTACGTGGTGGAGGTTGCTCGGTGCATCGCCCAGGAGAAGGGGATGACGTTTGAAGAGGTTGATCGCATGACGACGGAGAACACGGAGCGGTTTTTCGGCCTTCCGGATTCGTAATCCCTGAGACATACTCATAGTGCGGATTGTCGCCCTCGTAGGTTAACGGATAGACCACTGGCCTCCGAAGCCGGGAATACAGGTTCAATTCCTGTCGAGGGCACCATAGAAATAGAGAGCGAAGGCGGGAGGCGATGACAGTGGAGCCTGTGGTGAGCTTGTCGAACCATTCAAATCCCGCCGGGCACACCATTTTGATGTTCCAGATGGCAATGTGCCTTGCGCTTCCACGTCTGCATACGTACGATCGTTCGGCGAATCAGATGTCTTTCTCTTCACCGTGCGGATGTAGCTCAGTTGGCTAGAGCGGCGCCTTGCCAAGGCGCAGGTCGCGGGTTCGACCCCCGTCATCCGCTCCACTTCGCGAGGAGAAAACCGAGCGGTTTTCCTCCTGCGCTATGCGGGATTAGTACAGTGGTAGTATGCGAGCTTCCCAAGCTTGAGACGCGGGTTCGATTCCCGTATCCCGCTCCATCCGGCTTCGCCCCTTCGGGGCTACGCCGGGATTTCGATTACCAAAGTGAGAACGAAGCCGGGCATCACATACTCACCGTCAGCAGCACCGGCAGGTGGTCGGAGATGCGTACATCAGAAAGGACTTCTGCTTTCACATCGGTGATGCCTTCCGAGCAGAGGAAGAGGTCGAGGGGTAGACGTGGGTGGCACGCTGGGAACGTCGCAGGATTGGTAGCCCGGATGACGCGTAGATCCGCAGATCGCAGGAGCGGTGTGAGCTCCTTGATGCCGCCGTAGTCGTTGAAGTCTCCACAGACAATAGTCTTGCCTCTGCCCTTTACGAGCTCTCCGATTTCCTGAAACTGCCGTTGGCGTACGGAGGCATGGAGTGAGAAGTGTCCGACCAGCAGAGAGAGATCGTTGCCCATCGTCACATCGTAGAGGAGCTTCTTCGTGCCGCTGTGAAACTGTCGGGCGGCGCAGGGTAACTTCTCGACGCTGAAGATACCGTTGCAGTTGTCGCGAAAGAGAGGAAGACGACGGAGCACACTTCCCATGCCGTACTTCGTGTCTACACGTTTGCATCGGTAGGCACCAAAATTGCGCATCAGGGCTGGATCGTGGTGGATCTCAAGCAGGCAGCAGACATCGGACGGACATTCTCGATGAGCTCACGAAAGCCGCTGTGTACTGCGTCAATGACGGCGCGCGGCGTGTGGAGGTAGCGCCATGACCGCGTCAGGTACCCCCGAAGCGAACCGTCGAGACCCGTCTCGTAGCCGAGGTTTAAGCAGCAGGATGGTCAGGTGTGCATTTTTATATATTATAAAATATTATCACAAATATAGCAAATACACAGAGAATGCGTTTTGTGGTAGAATATTTCGATGTTCTCGTTATGGAGCACCCTCGGCAAAACGCTCTCGCAGATGGCATCTGCGCAGAGTCAGGTGAATAGCAACGTCAATCTGATTCAGCCACTGACAGGTGGGTCGAGTGGCTCGATTCCTCTTTCTGGACTGCCGATTTTCACGTACATCACCACAGGACTTGCTTGGCTCCAGGAAGTCGCCGTTGGTCTGGTGATCCTGTGGCTCGTATTTGCGGGTATCAGCTACATGATCTCGGGCAACGATCAGGCCAAGCGAACGCAAGCAAAGGACCATGCCGTTGCGGCGATCATCGGTCTTCTCATGCTCTTCCTCCTTGGATTCATTTTGACTCTTCTCAATGCCAATTTCTTCAAACAGTGATGCAAGTTCGCCCTCTGCAGATCGGCGCCTTGCTCGCACAACTCTTCCTCGTGGGCACGGCTTTCGCAGGACCTCCGCCGGTAGCATACCCCGAGGGGGATCCGTGCACGTACATTGGAGGTAGACACTGCGGCGTGAGTGCTGCGTCTGTCGAAGCTGACGTCAATGCCTCCATCGTGAAGATCGTGGAATTCCTGGCAGCGGGTGCAGGCGGGCTCGTCGTGCTCTACACCGTCGTCGGTGGTCTCCAGATGCTCTATTCCTTTGGTGACGAAGGGAAGTTTGCCCGCGGACAAACCAGTGTCCGCTGGGCGCTCATCGGGTTTGCTCTGGTGCTCGGGTCCCAGATGATCGTCAACTTCATCTACGACCGCGCAAGGGTGGCTGTCGGAGCCACTCCATTGCTCAGTCTCATGACCTCGATCGTCGACACCATCACCAACCTCATGACGGTGATCTTCGTCATCGTGGCGATGGCCGCTGGCGTGAAGGCGATCATCGGGCAGGGTAAGCAGGAGGAGTTCACTGCAGCCAAGCGGGCGATTGGCTTTGCCATCGCCGGCGCGTTCGTCATCAACCTCGCTCGTGCACTTTCGAAAGCAGTCTTCATCGTTCTCGGATGATCCTCTCCTGGCTCCTCACATTGGCTCTCCTTCCTACGCGAGTTCTCGGGCTCGAGTGGGAGACGCGCTGGGACAAGTTCCGCAAACCTGTCGCTGGCCACGCCTCAGGGTTTGGCAGCAATTACATCAATGCGCTCGCCTGCGGCTGGTTCAGCTTCATCAGCGGCTTTATTGCCTTCGTTTCCATATCGGCGATCATCTGGGGTGCGACGACCATGCAGGGAACCGCGATCGATGAGGGGAGGAAGGAGGAGGGCAAGAAGATCATCATCGGGGGGATTATTGGTCTTGTCTGGGCTGTGCTTGCCAAGTCCATCGTCGAGTTTCTCTACGAGTTCATCAATGGAAGTCCTGGAACCTGGCCCTGCTAGAGGCTATAGAATGGATTGCGCTTGCGGGGAGCTTTCCGATGGCTAGCCGTCATCGACTGTAGGTTGGATCTTTCTTTGTTTCCTGGTTCTTGTATCTTGCTTTCGATGGGAAGGCAGTACATCACCACCGCTATCGACTATCCCAATGCTGCACCGCATATGGGCCATGTGCTCGAAAAAGTCTTGGCTGATGTCTGCGCGCGGTGGATGCGTCTTCGGGGCGACGAGGTGCGCTTCCAGATCGGTACCGACGAGCATGGCATCAAGATCCAGCAAACTGCGCAAAAGGAGAAGGTGACACCGAAGCAGCTCGTCGATCGCAACGTGCCCCTCTTTGAGGATCTCTACCGAAGGCTGGGGATTTCGAGCGATCAGTTCATACGGACATCGGATACAAAAAAGCACTGGCCGACAGTCAAGGCGCTATGGGAACGATTGCAGAAAGCGGGCGTACTTGAAAAACGCACGTATACGGGGCTCTACTGCTCAGGGTGCGAACGGTTTCTCACGAAGAAAGACCTCTTCGATGGGATGTGTGAGAATCACCAAAGGCCTCCTGAGGAAGTACGCGAGGAAAATTACTTCTTTGCGCTTTCCCCAGAGAGTGCATGGCTCAAAAAACTGCTGAAGAAGGAGTACAAGATCATTCCGGAATTTCGCGAAAAGGAAACACTCTCCCTCATCGACCAGGGCCTCGAGGACGTTTCCTTCTCACGCCCGAAATCATCACTCGCGTGGGGCATTCCCGTTCCTGGAGATAAAGAGCAGACGATGTACGTGTGGTGTGACGCACTGACGAATTATATTTCCGGACTCGGATACTTCACTGATGATGAAAAAACGGAATGGTGGGACGACGCAACGGTCACCCATGTCATCGGCAAGGACATCGCGCGGTTTCATGCACTCATCTGGCCGGCAATGCTCAAGGCCGCTGGCGTCCGCGCACCCGATCAGCTGCTCATCCATGGGTTTCTCACGAGTGAGGGGCAGAAGATGAGTAAGAGTACGGGCAATGTGGTCGTCCCCGACGATGTTCTTGCGAGGTTTAGTGGCAATCCGGATCCGCTCAGGTTCTATCTCAGTCACGAGGTTCCCGTCGGCAACGATGGGGACTTCTCATGGAAGCGCATTGAGGAGCTCTATATCGGCGTACTCAGTAACAAGATCGGCAATCTTCTGAACCGGGTGCTGGTGCTTTTGCAGAAGGACGGTAGTGTGTTTTCCCTCAAAAGAGACAGTGAAATGTCCGAACTCATTTCCGATATGTGGAAACAATTCTCCGGAGACATGAATGCTTTTGATGTGTCGAAAGCCATAGGGCATGCAGTGGCCTTGGCCGTCGCGGGAAATATGGAAATGGAAAAAAAGAAGCCCTGGACGCTAGCGGGAGATGAAAAAATTGCTGTCCTCGGAACTCTTGCAGAGATGCTCCGTCACATAGCACTGATGCTCCTTCCTTTTATGCCTGCAACTGCCCAACAGATGAGCATGCAGCTTGGCGTGGAGTATGCGGAATCTATGCACTTGCCTACGTTCGTGATTACGGAGGAGATGAAGGCGTGGGGCGGCATGAAGCAGTGGAAAAGGGTGGGAAACCCCTCCATTCTCTTTGCTCCATTGAAATGAAGTCGAAACAGTGGAAAGTGGTACAAGGATCCACTATCCTCTTGCTACCTCTTTCCTGAGAGTGCGGTGCGAGCGCAGCAGGAGTATGCGGCAACGGCATCGGCGGCAGGACAGAGAGATTTATTCCTTTCACCCATTTGTATGTTCGATCCTATGTCCGAATTGACCGGCTCTGGCGGAGGTTTTGGCGAACCCACGTCCGGATCCGCTCCAGCGCGTCCTCCCCGGCAATCCGGAGGCGGTCGCTTCGCAGATGAGATCCACTCCATCACGATCCACGGTCGCCAGCGCACGTTCTACATCGACTTGAAGCAGAGCGGCAACGGCAAGTTCTTCAAGGTCTCCGAGAAGTCCCGCGGCGGACAGAAGACCACGATCATGTTCGATGCTGAGGATCTCCCGAAGTTCCTGGAGGCGCTGCAGGAGATGCAGGGGAAGATCTAAGGAAAGCCGTAAAGGGCAGGGAGGTCAGGAAAGGCAATTCTTCTGCCCTTTCTGCCCCCCTGCCTTTTTACTTCGCCTTCACAGAGGAATTCCTCTCCATGAGGAGCGCCACGATCTTCGAAGCTTCTGCTCGGGTGATGGGGCTCCCTCCGCGAAAGGTCCCGTCGCTGTAGCCCTGGATGATGGAGTTACCGACGGTTGCCCCGAGGAGTCCGCGGATCTCTGCTCCGTGCATGCATCGGTCATGGCCGCTTTCCCCGTTCCCACTCCTGGCCCGTGAGAGGCTTCCCGCCTGCCGTTTGCACTCTGAGGAGATAGAGCGTCGTTGCATCGCGGCAGGCGAGTTTTGCTGCGCCTGCAGAGGGCTTGAGATCTGCAGCGAGGATCTTCAGCATCCGCCCGTCGCCCTGCATGAGCGTGACCCCTGGCCAGGGATGCAGTGCGCGTACGCAGCGATCGATCTCCTCCGCAGTCATGGTCTTGGGGTCGACGACACCGCTTGCGCGGGAGAGCTTCTTACAGTGCGTGACGTGGTCCTCCGACTGCTTGCGTGGCTCACAGGGGCGCTGCAGCGTTTCAACAAGAAGCCTTGCCCCCATGGACGCAAGGCGGTCATGGAGCGATGCGTACGTCTCCCTCGGATCGATGGGCGTTCTCTCCTGCGCCAAGACCGGTCCGGCGTCGAGCTCCTTGACCATGCGCTGTACCGTGACTCCTGTCTCGGGGTCTCCCGCGAGGATCGCGTGCTGTATGGGGGATGCCCCTCGCCAGCGCGGCAGCAGCGACGCATGGAGATTGATGGGGGCGATCATCGGGATTGCGAGGATCGATGGCGCGAGGATCTGTCCAAAGGCGACGACCACGAGAAAATCACAGGGCAGTGCTTGGAGCTCGGAGCTTCGAGTCTCTGCGTTGATGTCCTCCGGTTGCCATACCGGTACGCTAAGGCCCTGCGCAGCGATTTTCACAGGTGGCGGCGTGATCACGCCCTTGCGTCCGACCGGTCGGTCGGGCTGCGTGACAACGAGGTCGACGCAAAACGCGCTGTTGTTTGCAAGCGCCTCGAGGGAGGGGATGGCGAATGCCGGCGTGCCGGCGAAGACGAGGTGCAATGGAGATGAGTCTCGTGTCATTGAAGAGAGTGTAATCCAAGAACGGGCGAGGACGAAGAAGACGAAAAACACGAAGAAGATGATGCATTCCGCTATGCTGGTTTCAGAGTATGTCTGAACCCCTGCGTCCTTTTATCCCTCTTTCGTCTTTTTCGTCCCCATCCCTATGTCCCGCCGTCCCTCCATGCTTGCATCGGAGATTCGCAAACTTCTTGCGCCTTCATTGCGCTTCTGTCCACCGGACTGTGGTGTCGTGACCATTACGGAAGTGGAGGTGAGCGACGACTGTTCGGTGGTGACCGTATACCTCAGCGCGCTCAGTCATGGAGACCTTGCTCTCTCCCATATGCAGGAGCGGAGAAAAGAGCTCCGTCATGCGCTGCGGACGCTGCAGTTGCACCACGTTCCGGAACTCCGGTTCTCACGGGATTCCCGTAGTGAGCGTGGCCAACGCATCGAGCAACTGCTCGATCAGTGAGCGTGCACAGTTTTTGCGGCATTTGATCACTGCAGAACAGCTGTATTTGCACGCAACACGACATCATTGCTGCTTTTCCCGCTGCTTCCTACACTTTCGTCCTTTTATGATAGCGATCGCGGATGTGCGGCGAACCGAAGAGATCATCCGATCCGCCTCTCGCGTTGTGTGCATCTGCCACCGCAATCCCGATGGAGATGCCATTGGCTCTCTGCTCGGCATTGGCGCACTCATCGAACACGCGTTTCCCAATATGGAGGTCATCTTGCAGTGCGTCGATCCTGCCCCGGAGACGTGTGCGTTCCTCCCCGGTGCCCTCAGGATGCGCTCCAACTACGCGTATCGCGATGGAGATGTGGCGGTCATCCTCGATTGTGGCGAGGCAAAGCTCACCGAAATGGTTGAGAGCCATCCGATGCTCTTTCACGGTTCGGTGCCGACGATCGCCATCGACCACCATCAGCACAATCCGCACTTCGCAGCAGTCAACATCGTTCTTCCCGAGGCGGCATCCACCTGCGAGATCGTCGTCATGCTCGCAGATCTCCTGCAGTGGTCGATTACCCCCGATATCGCCACCTGTCTGCTGACGGGTGTCTACACCGATACCGGTGGCCTCTTGCATAGCAACACCACGCCCTCTGTGTACCGCACCGTCGCGAGACTCATGCGGTGCGGAGCGCGGCGAGAGGAGATCGTAAAGCACGTTTTTCGCACGGCGAAACTGAGCACGCTGAAGCTCTGGGGGAGAGTGCTGGAAAAGATCTCCCTCACAGAGGAAGGCGGGGCGATCTCGGCGGTCACGGAAGGGGACTTCCGGGTATCGGGTGCCGATTACTCCGAGCTTACCGGTGCGATCGATTACGTGAACGCCGTTCCAGGTATGCGCTTTTCCCTGATTCTCTCCGAGCGCGAGGGTTCGGTGAAGGGGTCACTCCGAACGCTCAGGGACGATGTGGACGTTGCCGCGATGGCCGCGAAGTTCAGCGGTGGTGGGCACCGCAAGGCTGCAGGGTTCTCGCTACGAGGCAAGCTAAAGCCCGAAATCCGCTGGAAAGTGGAACAGGAAGGGGATGACGGCGCAGACGCTAGGCCGACGTAGGCGGCGGAGCCGTCGGCGGGGTCGTCGGCACATCGGAGGCCGTGGCCTGCGCATCCGCGCCCTCGGCGTCATCCTTTTGGAAACCACTGAAGAGCTCACTGTGTTCGTCGGGTTTCTCTTCCTGCTTTGCGGGGGCGATGCCCTGGTCGTCGGAGGAAATCCTCGCCTTTTTGTTGGTCTTCAGAGCGAGCACCTCTTCCGGCTTTGTCGTGATGACACGCTGTTCTTCCGGGCTGGCGACGATCTGGATGGCGACGTGCTTGTTGCCCGCGAAGAAGATGCCCTGACCGACTTCGGAGTTCATGAGGAGAAACTTCTCCCCGTCGGTGAGATAGAAGAGCTTCTGGAGATTGTCGACCGCGGACGCAGATTGCTTGAGGAGGATCTGCAGCGCGGCGTTGGTGATGATCGGCTTTCCGTAAGGCGAATTCACGAAGTCCTCAATGTCCTGCGTGATCGTGGTGACGCCGAGGTAGTACTTGCGGGCGCGCTTGATGAGTCCGTAGAGGAAGCGCGCGGAGTCGTCGTGCTGCAGCAGATTCCACGCTTCGTCGATCACGAGGAACCGGCGCCGCAGGTCCGCACGAATGCGGTTCCACAGGAAGTTCAAGATCACGTACATCGCGATGGGACGCAACTGCTCCTCGAGGTCGCGGATCTGGAAGACGATCATCTGGTTGTCGAGCGTCACGTTGGTCTGCTGGTCGAAGAGTCCCGCGTAGCTGCCGTCGGTGTACTTCTTGAGGGTTTGCGCCATGTTCTCTCCGCCCTGCGTGGTCATGAGCACGTCGACGAGCTCGTGCATGGTGGGAGGTTCCATAGCGGAGGGGTCGGCTGTTTCGAGGGTGATGCCCTTGAGCGCGTACGTGTCGAGGATGGCCTTATCGAGGATGCCGTCTTCCGCCGGCGTGAGCGTTCCGAGCATCAGCTTGAAGAGACCGTGTAGCGTGATGGATGCCGCGCGCAAAGTTTCTCCCGTGAGCGCTTCCTCGCCGCGAATCGCTTTCGGAAGATCGAAGGGATTGATGCGGTTAGAGCTCTGGAGCGACATGGGGATGAACGTGCCGCCGACGGTTGCGGCGAGCTCGACGTATTCGTTCTCGGGATCAATGACAAATACCTCCGTGTCGAACATCAAGGATCGGAGGATCTCAAGCTTCACGGTGAAGGATTTTCCGGCTCCGGATGTCGCGAACACCGTGGCATTGGCATTGGGAAGATCGAAGCGGTCGAAGATCACGAGCGAGTCGTTGTGGCGGTTGATGCCGTAGAGAATGCCGTGATCATCGGTGAGGTCGGCGCTGGAAAAGGGGAAGCTCGTCGCAATCGGAGAGGTGTTCATGTTGCGGTTGATCTCCAGTTGATCAAGGCAGAGGGGCAGCGTGGAGATCCACGCGTGCTCCATCTGGAACCAGGCGGGCTTCGTGAGGATGAGTTTTCCTCCGAGGATCGATTCCACATCCACTTGCATTTTCTTCAGCTTATCGGCGTCCTCGTTGTAGATGCTGACGTACATGCCGAACTGGAAGAGCTTCTCCCGGCCGCGTGCCAGAAGGTCGCGCAGTTCCTCGGCGTCTTGAAGGGCAGCTTCGAGGATCGGGTCGCGGACGATGCCGCGCTGCTCAAGCATGCGTATGGAACTGCGCATCTCGGCAACTTTCTTCCGCAGCATCTTCATGATGATCTTGCTGCTTGCGGGATAGATGTACTGGGCGACGTCCATCTGCGCGTCGTAGTTCACGAGGGGGGAGAGCCAGTTTGGGAAAATGAAGTTCGGCCAGTTGAAGGTGAAGAGGGTGTGAATATGCTGTTCATTGAGCATGATCTCGTTCTGGCGTATCTCCATGGAAGCCGGGGAGATCAGATCGAGGGTCTTCTGCAGCCCTTCCTCATAAAACCGCAAGATCTGCTTCTCTTCTTCTGGGGACTCCGCGGCTTTGGATTTCAGTACCTTGCGGGCACGCAAGTGCAGACCGAGCAGATCATCGATTGCCGCAATGGCAATTTGTAGCGTCGATGGTGCCGGAACGGGTTGTGTCTGCGGAGCCATAGAATCTGTTTATTCTAGCAGAAATTGGCATTACATGCAATATCTGCTCTTTCGGCATTCCCAAGGTTTCAGAGCGCATCCGTTCCGAATGTGCTGCGTGTCTCGCGATGTGCCTTTCCGCTATCGAGCAATATGTGCAAATCCTCGATTCCCGGGAGTTTGATCACTTTCAGGCCCGCAATGAGGATCACGCGGTTACTTTCGATGACGATGATCCGCTCTTTGGCGACAGCGATCAGATCCTCAAAGATCTTTTTGACGCTCGCAGTCTGCTCGCGGCGTGTCGTCAGGGCCGCAAGAGCGGTCTGGCGTTCCGTGAGCTCTGCCTGGCGGGCACCAACAGCGGTGTAGTCCTCGTTCTCCATGGCCTTGTCAATTTCCCGTTGAATTTCCTGTGTTTCTTTTCTCTTCGTTCGCTCCTCTTCCTCGAGTGTCTGGATCGCCGTCGTCAGCTCGACCATTTTGCGCTCCGACAGCGCGAACACATTGCGCAGTGACTGCACGTACTCATCGAGGGCCTTGCGTCGGTTAGGACTGCGATTGAGCGTATCTTCCAGGGCAATCTGCAGGACATTGCCGAGTGCTTGCAGAAGCGAGAAGGTCTCGTCTCCCGTCGCCCCCTGGCCACCGATCATCTTTTTGCCCGCTTCGATGCCATCGAGCGCGGACTCGATGCGTACAAAGATCCCCTGCGCGAGGTACGCACTCACGTAGATACCCAGCGGCCCCCCGGGTCTCGATGCGATGCTGCCATCGGTCAGTGCATGAAGCGCCTCCATGCCGAGCTCCGCCGATGCATTCTCTGCAGCTTTCGCCTGGGCAGGGGGATCTGCAGAATCACCCTGACCACATGCGGCAAGGGTAAGGGTAAGAGCCATGATCAACCAATGTGTACGCATTTCTCCTATTGTAGCGGTTCTCCAAGCATTCGAGAAGTGAGATTTTTTGTGAAAATTGCATGAGATTTTTGCAGATTTCATCTGTGTTTTCCTCTCAGTAGAGATGTAAACGCCAGTTCAAGTTTTGTGTTCAAAACATGAGTACAAACTGTGTGCAAGATCAAATTATTGTTTCCCATGGAAATGCGTCTCTTTAGTGTTACATTTCGCACGGTTTTCTGGCGATTTTTTTTGTTCAAGGATTGTGCTGCATCCATGTTTTCCGCTCTACAGTCAAAGGCTCAGCAAATTGTTCAGTCTCTGTACGGCCTAGACGGTGTACACATTTCTTGGGAGCGACCGCAGCAGACGGTGTTCGGGGATATTGCGACGCCGGTGGCGCTGCAAGTCGCGAAGCGCATCAAGAAACATCCCAACGCTATTGCAGGGGAGATCGCCGAGCGGCTTTCCAAGGAGCCCTCTGTCGATCGGGCAGAGGCAGCGGGGCCCGGGTATGTGAACGTGTGGCTGAAACCCGAGGTGCTCATCGAGGAGCTTATGCGGACGCGCGAGGCGTGCACCGCGAGGGACACACGGACCGAAGAGCATCCGGTGATCGTCGAGTATTCTCAGCCGAATGTGGCAAAGCCGCTCGGTATCCACCACATCCTCTCTACCGTTATCGGGCAGACGCTCGTGAATTTCTACAGGCACGCTGGTTATCCCGTCATTGCATGGAACTACATGGGAGACTGGGGGACTCAGTTTGGGAAGTTGGCTGTGGCGTTTAAGCGGTGGGGGGAGGGAAAGAAAGTTTCCGAGTGTTCCATTGAGGAGCTTCTCGCTCTCTACGTACGTTTCCACGACGAGGCGGAGCAAGATCCCTTGCTTGAGGAAGAGGCACGGAAGACCTTCGTGATGCTCGAGCGTGGCGACGAGGGAGTCCGCGCGTTCTGGAGGGATGTTGTCGGCGTCACCAAGGCCTCGCTCGGTCACCTCTACGATCGACTCCACGTGAAGTTTGATCTGGACATCAGTGAAAGCTTCTACGAGGACAAGATGGCGCCGATTCTTGAAGAGGGAACAAAGAAAAACATATTCACCAAAGGGGAAAAAGGGGCGCTCATCGTTGAATTTTCCGAGGAGAGCAAGCTGCCGCCAGCACTCGTGCAAAAGGCGGACGAAGGGACGCTGTATGCCACGCGCGATCTCGCGAATCTTCGCTACCGCATCGATACCTATCGCCCCGAGCGCATTCTCTATGTGGTGGATGTTGCCCAGATGCTCTACTTTCAGCAGCTCTTTGCTATCGCCAACCTTCTCCAGTGGAAACTTCCGGAGTTGCAGCACGTGGTGGTGGGACGCATGCGGTTTGCTGATAAAAAAATGAGCACGCGCAAGGGCAATATCCTGCGTCTCGAAGAAGTCCTCGACGAGGCCGTGAAGAGGGCGGGGGATTTGATCAAGAGTCGGGGTGACAGCATTCAATCCGACGATCCGCAGGACCTTGCGGAGATGATGGGCGTTGGAGCGGTGGTCTATGGAATTCTGAGTCAAAACCGCCAGAGCGAGTTGGTTTTTGATTGGGACAGAATGCTTTCCTATGAAGGAAACTCCGCGCCGTATCTCCAGTACACGCATGCACGCGCACGGTCCGTACTTCGCAAGGCCGACGCGGGAGAGTCGATCGCGTTTCCCCAATGCATCGCAGCACTTACGGAAGCGGAACGGGCGCTTGTCGGGACGCTTCAACAGTTCCCGCATTCCTTGCAAGAAGCATTGAGCGGGCATTTGCCCCACCACCTCACGCATTACCTGTATGAGCTCTGTCAGTCGTTCAATGCGTTTTATAACAGCGAGCCAATATTGCAGGCCGCCGAGCCCCAGAAAACACTGCGCCTTGCGCTCACAGCACTAACGGCAACCGTTCTGAAGTGTGGTGCAGAGCTCCTGACACTGCGCGTTCCCGATCGCATGTAATTCTTCATTCTTCATTTTTCATTCCTCCCCTCCCATGGTCCAGTCCTCTCCTCATCGATCCCGCCACTCAGCGGTCTATCGGCGCAGCCGCAAGCACTCAGGATTTCGCTCGCATCCGTTCGTGGCGTTCCTGCTCGTTGCGTCCTTCGGCATCCTGTTTGCAGGGTGCGGCCAGCCGCAGTCGGAGGAGGACACCTTTACCTTCACGGAGGATGATGTCGCGAGGTTCCGTGAGGTTGCGGGCGAGGATGAGGCCGGCAGCGGAGCAACAACGGAGCTCAGCCCCGTTCTTACGGGACAGACGGATCCCGAAGCTCTTCCCAAGCTCGATCTATCGATGGCCAAGACCTATGACGCCGTACGCTCGGGACCGGCTGCGGCAGGGGAGGAGACCTACCGCGTCACCAATGCCTATCTCAACGTCCGGGCGGAGCCGAAGGTTACTGCCACGGAAGTGGCCCGTCTGACGCAGGGGGACACCGTGGAAGTCCGCGATTTCATGGATGCGGCTTGGGCTAAAGTTTCGTTGGGCGGCTCGAAAGAGGGGTACGTCTCCACGCGCTATATCGCCAAGCTCGTCTCCGAGGAGCAGCTTTCGGCGGAGCGTAAGAAGTACGACGGCGTGTACTTCGTCGACTTCGGATTCCTCAACGTCCGCAAGGCCGCTGATGCGGGAGCCGAGAAGCTCGGAGAGCTTCCGGGTCAGGCGCTCGTTCGTCCCATTTCCTCAGATAAGGTCTGGGCGAGGATTCCCTTCGGCTCGGGCGAGGGGTACGTGGCTGTGCAGTATCTGTCGCCGTTCTCCCCGCAGTTCCTCGTTCGGCAGGATTCCTACCGCCTGCCGATCATCCACTACCGCATGTCGACGATCGGCTTCTCCGTGGAGGATCTGCCGTCGCACGTCACCGCCCTCAGGAACGCAGGGGTGACACTCTGGACGTTTAAGGACCTGCGTCAGCTCGTCCTCAGCCAGGAGCAGCGCGATGTACGCGTACCTCCCACAGCCGCCATCCTTGCTATATCCGATGTTACTGCAGAGAACGTTCAGAAGGTTGCCCAAGCACTCAAGTCCGCTGGCGTTCCTGCAACTCTGTTCATCCGTACGGCGGAGATCGGCTTATCGGGAATCAACGAGAAGACGCTGCTGACGCTTCTCGCCAACGGTCATGACATCCAGTCCGGTGGTCACACGGGGGATGATCTTCGGTCCCTCACCAACGCCCAGATGGAGCTGGAACTCAGTCAGAGCAGGGCGCTTCTTGAAGAGATGACGGGAAAGCCGGTCTTTGCGATTGGCTACCCGATTGGAGGTGTGAATGATCGCGTGATCGAGATTGCCGGCAAGCAGGGCTACCTCTTCGGCGTCGGGTCGTCACCGGAGTCGACGTTTAGTCGCAGTCAGTTCCTCAGACTTCCGAGCTTCGTGGTTTCCGAGTCAATGACCGCCGATGACATCATCAGGACGATCACCGGGAAGCCGAGTGCATTGCGTATGCGCGATCTCTCTCCGCGTTCATCGCGACCGAGGGGGCAGTATCTCGCCTTCGCCTAGAGCCCCACCATCCGCTGCAATTCTCCTGCGCTCTGCCGCATCATCGCCGCGGATTGCTCCGCAGCGGCCTTGGTGATCTGGGTGAGTACCTCGTCCCAGTGGGCGTAGGTGAACCAGACGCTTCCGATGAGGATCACAATGGGGATTAGGTGCAGGATGCCGCGCACAAAACCCCCCCACGTTCGAAGTTTATCGCGCTTGTTCATGCGCTCCAGGATGCTGACAATCTGATCGAGCCTTTGCTCAGTTGAGGAGACACTGAGTGTGGAGGGTTTGGGCATGGCGTACTGAAGAATGAAGAATGACGAATGGAGAACGATGCATGCAGAATATATTGCATACGTATTGTGCGCTTCCATTCTTCACTTTCAATTCATAATTTCTCAAAACCCCCGTTTCCATTTGCGCCACTGTTCAAAACAGCGCGTGAGATAGTACGTTTTGCGGATGGGAATATCCTGACAATGCATGAGATTGAGCAACTGCCCTCCGAAGCCGGTTTTAAAGAGTGTGACACCGGCGAAGGGATGCTTCGATGCAGAGATTTGGAACCCTTGCTCTGTGAGATTTCCCGGTGCCACTCCCCAGAAGCTGTAGACGCGGTCGCCGCGCTGGAGGGCGTCGCAGATCGCGGTCCACTGGAGCAGGTAGCTTGCGGGGATCTTCTGGAACGCATGCGAGCTCGCGCCGTGGTGGTAGCTTGTCTCGCCAAAAGCGTGCATGTGGATGGACGAGGCGATCACATTGCCCCGGTAGCGTGCGAGGTAGAGTGTGCATTCCTTTCGTGGAGCGAATCGGGCGACCTGAGCGCGGAAGAAACTATCCGTATACGGCGTAAACCCGTGTCGCTTTCGGGTTTCGTCGTGAAGAGCGAGGAAATGGGAAAGATCACCAAGGGGATTGTTCGATGCCTCGATGGTTACGCCCTCTTTCTCCGCACGGCGGATGAGATTTCGCGTGGTCTTGCGCATGTCAGAGAGAAGCTCTTCTTCGTTTTTTCGCCTGCCTGTTCGGCAGGCAGGCCTGCCTGCCGGATAGGCAGGTTTCTTCGTTTCTTCGTGCATGCCGCTCATCCATGGATCAGGTTCCTGCAAGGGTAGGTACCAGATGTGCTCGGCAAGGAGATGGAGGGGGGAGGGAACCGAATGAGGAATGAAGAATGAGGAATGAGGAATGGCAAAAGGACTAATACGAATGAACGCGCATTGGTGATCTGTTGCTATTTTTTTTAATGTTGCAATGATCTCGCTCCATATTTGCTCATAGCTTAAAGCTAAAAGCTTACAGCTGATGACAGGTCCGTAATGCACAGCCAGATGCCTGCCCCGCTTGGCGTCGACCAGGATCGCCTGACAGATGCCGACGATTTCGTTGTCTCGCTTCGCAACGAGACGCACGGGCTCTTGTCCGCAGTCGCGATACACCTCGCCCATGGTCCAGCTTTGTAGGAAGGGCCTCCATTGCTGCATTCCTAAAAATTGATCCCACGCAGTTTGCTCCGTCGCTTTCTCGATGTGCATGTGGGCATTGTAATTCTCCATGCTCAATTCTCAATTCCCAATGTGCCCAAAGTTTCTCTGAGCACGGTAAGCAGTCGCCGCGCTTGCTTCGTGCTCATCGTCGGGTGCGTGGGAAGGCTGATGATTTCCTCGCAGAGACTCTCTGCTTTCGGGTCGTCTCCGGTGGCAAAGCCGAGAGCTCCAGCATCCGAATCCCGCGGACAGACGACGCAGCCGGACCATCCGTCCTCGAGATGGATATCCTGTGTCTTGAGGGATTTCCGAATGAGGTCGGCTTTTTTGAAGAACAGGGGGAACTTCTGGAGCGCATGTGCCTCATTAATCCCCGGGAGGATATTCCACCCCTGCTTCGAACACTCTCGCACGTAGAACAGTGTCAGTTCCCTGCGATGTGCGTTGATCTTGGGTAGTTGGCCAAGTGTATAGAGCGTAAGCGCTGCACAGGCATTGGGACACTGCCTGAGGAGCGGGGGCATGCGGCCTTGTTTTTCCTCTGGAGTGACGATCGGGAGGAGCAGATGCAGAGATTTGCAGAGGTGCAAGGCGCACGTTCCGAGACCGATCATGTGCAGCGCCCGGGCTTTGCGGTAGATGAGCGGATAGCAGAGGTAGCGCGCGATGATTGATTGCGGCAACGGCCGCGCATGTCGTTCCGTTACCTGCAGGGCAGAAGACACGTGCGCGCTCCGCGAGAGGATCGCGCCCCCGCTCACGCCCGATATCGCTTTGTCTCTGCCGAAGCTCAGCAGGGTGAAGTCTCCCGTCCGGCCGAGGGGGGAGGAGCCATCATCGGGGAGTGCATGCGCGCAGTCCTCGATGAGGAGAATCCCTCTCTCATCGCACAGCGAGCGCAGGCGGTTCAGATTGGCCGGGATGCCGAAGGTATGTTGGGCGATAACGGCGCGCGTTCTCGTCGTGATGCGTCGTTTTACGTCCGCAAGATCGAGATTGAGCGTATCACCGTCGACATCGGCGTATACGGGTACGCCGCCCGCAGCGTGAATGGCGTTGGGGACGACGACGCAGGTGTATGCCTGGAGAATCACTTCCTCTCCACAGCGCAGTCCGATGGACCGTAGGAGTGCAAGGAGCGCTTCACGACCGGAGGAAAACAGGAACGCTCGACCGCCGAAGGATTGCTCGAGCTTTGAGCGCAACGCCTCGTGGTGACGACCGTGTCTCCACTGCCAGGGTTGCAAGAGCAGCAGCAGGCTACGCAGGGCGTAGGGGAGCGTGACGTGTGGGCCGAAGGTGTGGTGGATGAGTGGGCGGAACACGGCAGGGGATTACGAGAGGGGGATCATGCGTTCGACGGCTTTTGCGGGAACGCGCCCGAGGCAGACGAGGAGGGAACCGCGAGGTACCCGGGGGATGGTATCGGAATAGATCTCAACGGTTTTCCCATATCCTTGCTCAAATATTTGAGCAAATCTTTTGTTCGTAAAGATGACTCTCCGGAATGTACCTGCGCATTGAGCCCCGAGCTCGCGGTGGACGCGCTCGCTTTCCATGCCCTGCTCGATGATGCCAGAGGTGAGGAGAACCTTCTCCCTTTCGTCGCGCACGGTAGCCCAGCGCACGGCAGCAGAGGCGCTCTCGGGGCTACAGTTGTGCGTGTCATCGAGAACGGTGACCCCGTCGCGCGACTGAACGCAGAACGTCCCGACGAGGGGCTTGAAGCGCGCGAGCCTATTGGCGACGACATTGCGTTGCACCCCGAGGTGCTCGGCGACTGCCACTGCGAGGAGGATGTTGCTGGCGTTTTGGGTGCCATGCATGGCGACGTGGAACATCGTCGTGCCGATGCGCATCCGGAGTCCTTGCGAGGTCTCTTCGATATCGTAGGCTTGCAGATCTCCGTTGCCCCCCGTTCCAACCGTCGTCACGGGGCAGGAGCAGCGGTCGCGCATCCCAAGCACGCGCTCGCAATCGGCATTGAGGAATGCCTGTCCCTGCTCTGGGACTGCGGCGAGGAGCTCCCCCTTTGCCCGGACGATCCCTTCCTGCGATCCGAAGAGTGCGATGTGTTGGGTGCCGACGTACGTAATAACGCCGATGGTCGGTTTCGCGCATCTGCAGAGCTTCGCGATTTCCCCTGTGCGGTATGCACCCATTTCGACGACCAGCACCTTGGGCAGTGTCTTCTTATCTTTGGAGAGGGTCTGGATCAACCAACGTGCGACGCCAATCTCGCTGTTGACATAGGCGGGCGTGGAGAGCGCGTCGGCACCAAGTGCACAGGCGACCAGTTCCTTGGTCGTCGTCTTGCCGACGGATCCGGTGACGCCGATCACCACCAGGTTGGGATGCTGTTTCCGTAGCTCACCGGCTCGACGCAGGATCTTGCTTTTCAGTATGGTGTCGAGTGGCAGGAGCGCACTCCAGACGAGGGCGCAGACAAGTGGCTGGAGGAGGACGAGGAGGGGGAGGGCATGCAGCCCGGAGTGCCTCAGCACGGCGGCCGCGGCTGCCGTAATCCCTACGGATGCGCCGCAGACCATGATCGATTTGGCTGTCCACACCGGCAGGCGCTGGTGACGACGCAGAAACTGGGCCGCCCCGAGTATCACCAGTGAAGCGAGAGCTCCGTCCGCAGCACGCTGACCCGTGAGCATCCCTACGGCTGCCGTCACGTACCAGGCAGCAGTCAGCGGTACGCGCGCGATGCCAAATATCTGGCGCAGCGCGCCTTCGGTTCGCAGGTGGTCGTACAGACGGTCGATACGCCACTCCTTGATCTGCCAGAGAGCGCAGAACGTGAGGAGGGGGGGGAGCGATGCGAGGATGGTTGCCAGGAGGCGCATAGCGAAAGCAGCCTAATGGAAAGCCGTCATCTGGCACAGGATCTGATCCTATTCGTACAAATGCTTTTGAAAATCATATATTGCATCTAATGAAATAATATTGCAAAATATGTAAAAACATACACAAAAACTGCATGAAAAACCGCACCCCTTCCTGTCACTGACTATGGTCAAGCAGCTTTCGTTGCAGCCGCCACTGTCGTCGTCAGTCCAGCACGTCTCCTTGAAAGCTCTTTGGAGTTCTTCTCCGATACAACTTCACGGGAGGCGCTGTAGAGTTTTGACCAAGACAACGACGGCGTTCCGGATTTCATCAGGCCCGACCGCATCCTCCGAATCTTCATCTCCGCTCCCCAGTGGCTCAGTGCTCTTGTAGGCACGAGCTAGATTCTGACGATGATCCGGATTGATGAGTGGCAAAGTGTCCCCGTCCAACAATAGTTGTTTCCTAGGCTTTCGCAGCGATCACCTCTGCAATTTCCTCCGCGCGATCCCGGTGCACGCGGTGGCGAACACCGTGGTAGATATGCAGCGCACTTTCGGCAATCGCCTTGTGCATGATGTGAGCGTCTCCTACGGGCGTCATGCGATCATCTTCGCCCCAGAAGATGTCTGTTGGGACCGCGATACGCGGGAGGAGTGGTCGCAGATCTTCCCGGGAAACATGGATCAGTGTCTGCTGCATGATGGGGGAAGCCTTTTCGTAGTCGTGCACGCGTACGAGTTTGTACAGCAACGTTTTCCCCAGCGGCTGCAGTACCCTCAATCCGGGAATGCGTAGGAGTGCCTTTCCGGTCTTGGCCAGCGTGAGGCCGAAGATTCTCTTGAGATGCCTCGGATGTTTTATTCCTGCAGCGGCGCAGAGAAACACGTGAGTAGGGAGCAGGGGGCAGGGAACAGTATTTCCGGACGCTAACAATTTGATCGCGATGCGGCCTCCGTGGCTGTGACCGAGGAGCATGTATGGTCCCGAAATATTGTTGCGGATGTAGGTAGAGACCCATGCGACATAGTCATCCGTCGTCCAGGGTTCTTTCGGTTCTGACTCCTCGCCAAATCCCGGGAGATCCGGTGCAAGCACAGTGATCCCCGATCCCTCGAGCGCGATCTTGAGTTCATGAAACGAATGGTGGTCGCCGCCCCAGCCGTGGAGGCAGAGGAGAGTGGTGCTTTTCACGGATGAAGCATAGTGCTTTCCCGATGTCTTTGTCGAAGGATTACGCCATTCCCATAGCCCTCTTGATCTCTTGCAAAGTCGTACTCTCCTCGCGTTTTGTGTTTACGACTTCCTTTCCTTTGATTCATACTGTTGGCATGTCACGGCCCGCCCGTACCGAACGTCGGTACGTTCGGGCGGGTAGCCCTGCCTGCCGGCAGGCAGGTCAGTTGACCGCCGAGCGCTTGCGCGAGGCGTAATCCAAAGAAATTTGCTCGATCCTTCATCATCACATCTTCATACTTGACCCATGTCACGGTAGCTCAGTTGGTAGAGCACGGGACTCATAAGCCCGGGGTCGCCGGTTCAATCCCGGCCCGTGACACCATTCGATTCGGCGCTTCGCGCCTCACTCATGGTCGTCGGCCCTTCGGGCCTCCGGCCACCTCTTTGCCGAATCGAATGACCCTGAGCGGAGCCGCGTCGCAACGCGGCGGAGTCGAAGGGCCCAACACATACAACACACAAAACATTCTCTGGTATCATCAGTCACTATGCCCGAGTCATGGCACGTCTACATAGGCCAAGCGCCAACCGGCTGGTACTACACTGGCATTTCGACCGATCCGCATAAACAGATTCAAGACCACAACTTCGACAAGGGGGCAAAATTCTCACGCGATCAAGGAGCACTGAGATTGCTCTACGTTTCTCCGCCATTTGAAACGAAATCAGAGGCTCGCAGACGCGAAATACAGATCAAAGGCTGGACGAGAGAGAAGAAAGAGAAGCTGATTCGAGGGGAGTGGGAGTGATTGCCATCCAGGGCTCCCCAGAGTGATTAATTCTGATACGATTACATCGAATTTTCAGAACTTATGCTTCTTGTCCCTGCAGTCATTAAGCCGTCTTCGGTCCAGGGTGTTGGCCTCTTTGCCGATGCAGATATTCCCAAAGACACTGTTGTATCCCGAAGGCTTCCCATTCCGTGAAGCGAATGCACAATCCTGCTATGAACATTCGACAATGGTTTCCATCATTCCTGGCTCTTGCACTCGCGGGCTGCACTTCTGTGCAGTCTCCGCCTGTCTCGGAACCCGCACCGATTACCTCATCCCCGGCTTCATCCATCAGCTCGATTCAGGCATTCCCCTATGTTCCTCCGGGCGAGGAGATGTCGAATCCCGACGAACTTCCCTTTAGCTACAATGCAGGTTCGCTTGACCTCAAGCTCTACCGCTTCACGGAACCCGCATCCGATGAATTCGACTATTTGGTGAAGAACAGTGCCGATACAAGCTGCGCGCCCAAGCGCCCAGCAGGATATTTTGAAGCACTCGCTAAAACCTTCGCAGGGGCTACGAAGACAACCTATGCCTTCCAAGCCCAGTCAGGCCCATATAGGGGCAGTGTCTTTCAGCTTGTCCTCATCCCGAATCGCCAACATTATCGTGATGTGGAGAAGGTAAGAGAGGACTTTTACGCTTGCCACGTTGGAGCAATGATCGCCTTCAAGGTCTCGCCAGAGTGGCTCCTCTTGGAATCCGGTTGTGGAGGAGTAGATGAGGGATGCGGCGTGATCGGTGATCAACTGAAGCCTACGATCCATGATTAACTGCTTAAGCGAATTCACCCCTGTGAAGCTGACCTCTCAATGGGCATCGGAGATTCAATGTGTATACTGTGCCTCCCCTGTCACCACCGTGAATCACGAGCGTGATTCACACTGTATGACTACGTTCTGCGTTGCCCGGCCAGGTGCCGACCATCAGTACTAGCGCAAGGATCACCAGTGCGGAAGCGGGCATCATCTGCCTGGCAAAGGATTGTCCGTTGAGCAGGAAGGCGACGTTTGGTGTTGCAAGGTAGATGACGGCGTTCATGGCGATGATCGCGAGTGGCCAGAGGAGAGCGGGGAATGCAGATGCATGGATTGCAGGGTGCCGATGGTGACGCAGTAGCAGGAGAGCGGCGATGGGCGCCAGGATCCACGTTACTCCAAGGGAGCCAAGCTCCCACAGCGCGGCGAAAAACATGCTCACGCCTTCCGGGTGCCACGCCAAGGAGAAATCGGAGTCGTGGGGCGTGAGGCCATATCCCTTGAGCTGCAGGAACACGAGGAAGGGGAGGAAGGCGAAGAGGGGAACGGCGAGGAGCGAACGCCATGGGCGCATCCGTCCTCTGCGCCATGCGATGAGCGTGCCGAAGGCAACCCACGGAAGGTAGCCGAAGTAGAGCCCCTCGGATTTCGTCCACAGTGCACCGAGCACGCAGAGACCGGAGAGCGTCGCCCACCGCACCTCTCCCGTTTGTTCGAAGAGTGCGAGCGAGAGGAACGAGAGCATGAGGTATGTCGTGAGGTGTACGTCGCCGTAGCCTTGAGCCAGGTGGATGCTCATGAGGGGAATGCCGGCAACGAGCGTCATGCCCATGAGCGCGGCATCTGTCCCACGCAGTTTCCTCAGCATCAGGAATGCGGCGAAAAGCGACGTCCACGAGAAGAGAAACGTCACAGCATTCGCCGCTCGGTCGCTCCAAGGGCCGATCTGATTGACCACGATCTGCAGGCTGTGGACGAGGATCGGGTACTGTGGCTTTGCCACTCCGCGCGCTTCGGTGCGGTCGAAGGCGATCGCACGATCTTCGAACGATACGCGCGAGCGCATCGTCCAGTTCGTGAAGCTGTCGATCGAGAAGCTATGGAGGACGAGAGCGTGGATGGCACTGAAGGAGAAGATGGCCGTCAGGAGCAATGTGCAGCAGATCCGGTACGAGCGTCGCTGGCGCACGGCTGGCCTTGGGGGTAGATCGATGGATGGGCATGCGTCGTCGGATATCTGCCGTCGTGAGCGCAGCCACAGGAGTGTGGCGATGACAAGGGCGTGACCTCCGAGCAGTACCAGAGGCGAGAGCTTTGCCCCGATGACCGTGCAGAGGAAGACCAGCAGGACGTTGCTTACGGCCGCGAGCGGTAGCGCGAGGCTCCAGAGTAGAGCACAGCGGCTCTTGCCGAGCGTGAGGGTGCCAAGCAGTCGCCCTTCGGTGAGGAGGAGCGAGAGAGCGAAGATGCATGCGAGGAGCTTCATCGGGTGATGGCGAAGAGCACGGAACCGTCCGGGAATTTCTGGAGGAATCTTGCAGGTCCCTCGACTCTCCCGCAGTGTAGTACGCCGTCTTCTTCGTACCATCCGGGCTGAGCATGTACAACGATGAACGTCGCTGCGGCTAGGCTCTCAGGATCGCGGGAGACGGAGCTGGGGTAGAGGAAGTACCGCAGGGCTTTCTCGTAGAAATCGCTCTCGCTCGTGCAGACGAAGACGAAGCGCTCAATGTCTCTAGCCTCTGCTTCCTGGCGAATGGTATGTGCCATCGCCTCCACGGATCCGAGTTGCGCGTACGTGCCGTCGGAAGCCCACGTACGAAGGTGCATAGCGGTCATCGTCACAAGATCCATCGAGAACCATGCCTGGTACCCTAGTGCGCAGACGAGCACGATCGCGAGGGATCGGCTGAGCGCTCTCTCGCGGCGAAGCTTGCTCATGAGGAAGATCCCGAAGAGCGCTGCTGCAAGCACGATGTATCCCAGTGGGATGCCGACGATGCGGTATCCGCGCAGCGTGTGAGCGCTCGATGCTTGATACTCTTCGGGAAGGCGCAGGTGCTTGCGTGCTACCCGAACGATCGTCGTGAGTCTCGCAGAGGTGAAGACCGCCCTCCCCAGCTCAGCGGTGCTGCCCGCAGTCCCCATGCACGCCACCAGATAGTTCTGCGACCAAGGTGCCCAGCCCGGTGATGTCGTGAGGTCAATGGATGCCCGATGTGATCCTGCAGGGAGCGCAAATCGTACGAGGTGCTGCGGATCGCCCTTTCCATTGCTGCGCAGTGGTCCTGTGTCGCAGGAGAGAGGGTGCGTTGCGGCATAGGAGATCTCCACGGTTTCCCCGGCTCCGACGAGCATTACCGTACTGACGGTGTTCATGCCCATGCGCTCGATGCGCTCCTCCTCAGTCAGGTGTCTGTGGGGGGTGATTTCCACGATCTCGCCTTGCGCAAACGCGCCAGATGACAGCGCGCACAGGAGTGCGGTACCGGCGATGATGCGCATATGCATGCACACGGAGTATAGAGAAAGTGGGGGATTTGCAGGGAATCCGGAATGCAGCCCAAATAATTGACTAATGATCAATATATTTTACTCCGCTGTGATGGAAGCGCTGCGCGCGCGGGTTGCGGCTGATACCTTTGTGCTGATCGAGTACATCCCAGGGGAGACCGATCCCGAGCTGGTCGAAATGAACCTCGCGAAGGACTTGGCTCTTATTGGCTGGACTGCTTCTCCGTAACGGATTTCACGTTTCATGCTCAAAACCACCGTCCAGCACCTTTCTCGCGAAAGGTGCTGGGTTTTTCAAAGCAGGATCGCGAGTGCCACCGCACTAAGCATCAGCCCTAGATCCCGAACGAAGAGATCATTGATTCCCGTTTGCGTGAGAATGAAGCAGAGGTGCAGCGTCATGCCCCATGCAGCGATGCGACGGATGATGGTCTTTGGAAAGAGGAGCCCACTCGCAAGAATGATTTCGGAGGCTCCGGTGACCATGAGCCACTGCGATTTGGAAAGCCCGACAAGTCCGTCGATCCACGGGGGCATCCAGGCGATCCACGAAAGCGGATGGAGGAATTTGTCTATCCCGAAGACGCCGAAGACGATGATCATGGCGCTCATGAGCACACCCCGCGCGATCGCAGTATTTAGCATACTCCTCAGTGTACCCTACACTCGTAGCGCTTCCATTCTCCAAGCATTCATGACGTTCTTCCGCCTTCTTCCTGTTCTTGCTCTCCTCGTGGCCTGTAGCCAAAGCAATCCGTCAGTGCAGGAGCCCGCAGCCGATGGTCCCGCCATGGGTATGCCGGTGCCCGGGATGGAGGACGTCGATGAGATGGTTGTCACGGAGGATGCCGGAGGAGACGGATCCGGTGTCGTTCCTGCGGCTGCGCCTCGCATTGTACGCATGGAGGCAACTAATTGGGCGTTCACGCCGAGTGCACTGACGCTGAAGAAGGGCGAGAAGGTCACTCTGCAGCTTGTCGGCGTGTCAGGTATGCACGGCATCGGCATCCCGGATCTTGGTATCAGCCAGAAATTCGGCCCAGGAGAGACGGTTTCCGTTGCCATTCCCACCGATAAGACCGGTTCATTCAGTTTCCGCTGCAATGTCCCGTGCGGAGCGGGGCACAGGGACATGACGGGAACGATAGTGATAGAGGACTAAGAAGACGAAGAGGACTAAGAAGACGTAAAGGGCGAAGAGGAGTTCCTCTTCGTCTTTTTAGTCCTTTTCGTCTTTTTCGTCAGTTCCAGTAAGCTTCTTTCCATATGAAACATTCCCTCTGCCTCACAGGAGTCCTTGTGGCACTGCTCCTCAGTGCATGCGCCGCACGCGATCCCCATGCGATTGCCAATCCCGATCCCAACCACACCCATGCAGACTTCGCCGTCTGGATGGATGGAGTGCGCATGGACTACTCGGCAGAGGAGCTCATGTCCGGTACGTCGACCGATGAAGCGACGCACGATGAGGAGCATGAGCGACATGATCCATACCTACACCTTCACGATGGCGTGGGGCATGTGGTGCACCGGCACAAGCCGGGGCTGACCATTGGGGAGTTCTTTGCAACGATCGATATCGGCATTGCAGGGAATTGCTATTCTGCACATGCGCCGCTCGCGGATGGAGAGATCTGTGGCGATCATCCCTTTCGCATGTTCGTAAACGGGGAGGAGCGTCCTCTGGATCTCGCATACGCTTTTGAAGATCTGGATCAGATGCTCTTCACAAACGCGGTTGATGATGCAGAAGCAGAGGAGCAACTGCAGCGATTGACGGACGACGCGTGCCTGTACTCCAAGCGTTGCCCATGGAGAGGGGAGCCCCCTGCCGAAAGCTGCATTGCAGATCCTGCGGTGCCGTGTGTGGAGTAGATAAGGATGAAGAGGACGAAGAGGACGAAAAGGACGAAAAAGACCAAAAGGACGAAAAGGACTTAAAAGACGAAGAGGAACTCCTCTTCGTCCTTTACGTCTTCTTAGTCTTGTTAGTCCTCTTAGTCCTCTTAGTCTTCTTAGTCTTGTTAGTCCTCTTAGTCCTCTTAGTCTTCTTAGTCTTGTTAGTCCTCTTAGTCTTCTTAGTCCTCTATGGTAATCACTCCCTTCATTTCGCTGTGGCCAGATCCGCACGCAACGTTACAAGAGAAGGGGAACGTGCCGGTTTTATCTGTCGGGAGCGGGAACTCCACAGTCTGCCCCTGCGCGATGGTCTTCGTGATGCCGAGGCCGGGGATGGAAACCCCATGCTCACCCTCAGCACCGACGAACCGCAACTTCACCGTGTCGCCTTTCTTGACCGTGAATGTGCTTGGGGAAAATGCCCAGTTCGTGACGCGGATGGGGACCGTGTACACGGTCGGTCGTGCACGTGAAGAGGTTTGTGCGCCACCCGATGGGGCGGCGGCTGGTGCCGGTGCGGGGACCGTGTCGTTGCGGACATTCTCTACTGCCTGGAGGAAATCTGCTGTGGGTCGGGCGCCCATCACGCGCTGCACCCTACCCGATGGGATGTGCATGACGAAGGTCATAGGAGTGCCGTTGACGCCCGCTTCCTTCGCAGGAGCCATATCCTCCTTCACACGCGCGGCGAATTCACCAGAGGCGAGACACGTGGCGAACGCGGAATCCCTCAGGCCGATTTCCTTCGCGAGCTCGACGAGCTTCGTGTTATCGGATCCCTTTTCGAAGATGATCTCGATCATCTCCCAGAGCTTTCCGTCTCCACCGAGCTTGGCCGCACACTCCACAGCCTCAGAAGCCTTCTGAGCGTTCTTGTGAGGACCTAGGGGGAAGTGCCGGTACACCCACTGCACATTTGTATCTTGGTCGATCACCTCCTGAAGAGTGGGATGGACGCGCTTGCAGAAGGGGCACTCGAGATCCGAGTACTCGATGACTGCGACATCGGCATCAGCATTGCCGCGGATGTGATCGCGGTCAGCGTCGACTGTGGGGATCAGTTTGTCCTGTGCTGCCGTATCGGCAGGAGTAGGAGCAGCAGGAGCTGATGGCGCACTTGGTGGTGATGGTGGCGATGGGGGGGCGGACGGTGCGTTGAGACTGGGGATGGTGGGGAGGCTCAGCCATCCGGGAAGTGCACTTCCTTCCTTCATAAGTAGGAATGCACCGATGAAACCGACGAGGAGCATCGTTACGCCAAACCAGACGTTGACCTTGCGGACGGTGATGACCTCAGGCGCGGCGGGAGGAGGAGCTTTACGGGGCATGAGAACGGAGGGAAGCAGAAAAATATTCTATCCGGATTCTACACGAAGTCTCAGACGTGAAACACGTCAGGATTTCCTCACGCGTATATCCGCGCGCATCATGCCCATGGAGCAGGTCAGCACGAAATCGCTCCGAGGGTTTTGGATGGGGCCCAGCCAGTTGCCCCCCTGCGCGATCGGCGTCGAAAGGTTGTGCGTGGGGTCGGTGAGCATCGATGCACAACCCCCTACGCTTTGGGGCGCATAGGCATAGATCCAGGTCTGCAGCCCAGGCTGGATCGTAAAGGAGTCGGGAGAGTAGCCTGCGTTGCTCACGGTCATGGTGACGATCTGGCGCCCCTGCGCATCGATGGAGACGTTCGGGTCATTGACTGCGGCAACCGCAGGTCGCTGATGGCGAAGCGGACCCGCGAGGTCGATACCGGTGAGCAGAAGCCCGTTCTGGATGTTCCAGATGCCGAGCATCAACACGAGGGCGCCAGAGAACGTGAGGAACCAGCGTGCGGTGCGCCCTTCGACAAGCGAGCTCACGGCAGAAAGGCCGAGGAGGGCGGGCAGCGTGCCAAGGGCGAAGACGAGCATGATGATGCCTCCTTGGATGAAGCTTTCCGATCCGAGCGCCAGTAGTTGCATGGACTGCGTGAAGCCGCATGGCAGGAAGAATGTGAGTGCGCCAAGGAATGCCGGGGCGAGCGGGTGCTCCGAGCCACTGAGCTCGTGGATGCGCCGCGAGAGTGCTTTTGGTAGGGGGATGGTGCAGTAGCGCTTGGGGACGATTCTCAGGATGTTTAAGCCGAGCACAATCATGACCGCAGCGACCGCTACCGTGAGCATTCCCGTGGCTTTGGTGGAGAGGGTGATGGCGCTGCCGAGGAGCCCCACGAGACCTCCCAGCAGGAAGTACCCAGCGAGACGACCGGCATTAAAGGACAGCAGCGGCTGAAACCGGTACCACCGGTTTGCGCCCTGATGGGACTCCGTCCACTTGGCTGCGATAGCAAGAAGCAGGCCGCCGACGACCGCAAGGCATGTAGAGGATGCCGCGACCAGACCGACGGTGAAGACTGCTCCGAGGCTAGCCGCATCTTCGATGCCCTTAGCAAACGCGAAGACGCCGAAGCGCTTGAGCAGAAGGTAGCCGGCGAGGATTAGCAGGATCATGCCCCCGACTTCGGACCAGTCGGGATTCTCCGCCGCTGTAGCTGAGACGCGGAAAGCGCTTCCCTTTCTGTGGAGCCGATACTTGGTTGAATGCAATGCATGCTGAAGTTGCTCCAGACGAGGTGAGCCGAGAGTGGGATCGGAAAAAATCTCCACCGTGCCGCTCCGTTCGCTGGCGTGCACTTCGCGTACACCAGCCACATCCCTCAGACGACGTTCTAGGAGCAGTTCGCAGCTCCTGCAGGTCATGCCTGCAACGGAAAACACCTGTCGAAGTAGAGAGGGGGATGTATGGGAACGCTTGGTCATGGGATGCGGTGGTGAGGAGGCTTGCAGTATATCACGGTGTTCCATTGCTCGTGGGCGCCTGAGAAAAATCGTCGGCTTCTGTGGCGCGCGATTTTTCTCGACGTATACTCACCGCGATGTCCGCAGTTACTACCAGCGCAGGGGGAGATGGGTCGCTCGAGACGAGCGTACTTCGAAAGCAGGTCGAAGATCTGCAGGGGCAGATCGTCGCCCTCACGTCTGAGTTCGAAGCTGCGAAAGCTGAGGCAGTGAAGATGAAGGATCTCGCAGGACGCGCGCAGGCTGACCTGCAGAATGCGAAAGCGCGCGTAGATCGCGAGCGCACAGAACTTGCGGCGTTCGCGCTCGAGGCGATCCTGAGAAAGCTCCTCCCCATAATCGATAGCTTTCAGCGGGCGTTTCAGCACCTGCCTGAGGCTCTGGCAAACGACGAGTGGACGAAGGGGGTGGTCGCGATCGAGCGTCAGCTGGCTCGGGAGCTCGAGGCTGCTGGTTTACAGAAGATGTCCTCCCTGGGTGCGCCCCTCGATCCACAGCGTCATGAGGTGCTGCAGCAGGGATCTGGAAAAAAGGATGCAGTGATCGAGGTCTACGAAGAGGGCTACGAACTCCATGGTCGAGTGCTGCGTCCTGCCAAGGTGAAGATCGGCGATGGAAGTTCTAAGCATTAGACCGCCATGCGCCCGAGAGAGAAGATGACGAAGATGCCCACCGTGTTCATCACAAAGCTCAGCAGCGCAAAGCGCCACCCATCGACCTTGGTCACGCCTATAAGCAGCGCTATCCCGATCTCGTCGGGAAGGGGAGAGCCGATGATGATGCAAGCGATAGCCCATCGCGTGACGTTTCGCATCTGATCCGAGATCGTCTTGTGGTGGAAGAGCGCATGGATCTTGCGGAGGATTGCCGTCCTCTTGAATTGCACGATCTCGTCGCCGACGGATGACTTGGTGAACCGCAAGATGCTCATGTCTGTGGCCATGGCACCTGCGGCAGCGAGAAGTGCAGCGGGCAGAGGATCAACGATGTGAGCGACTTCGTAGAAGTACGCGGCGGCCAGTGGTGAGGTGAACCCGAAGGTGAAGAGCATGCCTCCGAGAAGCACACTCGCGTAGTTCGCACCGTCGAGATGCGTCTCGATCCAGTGGAAGGCGTCCATCTTGAGGAGGACATACGACAGCACGATCGATGCGCTGAAGAGGAGCAGTTTTGGGTATCGAACGATGTGTTTCACATAGATATTATACCACTTTTATGCCTTTTATGCATCTCGCGAATTCTGCCCCCTTTTCCTCAACCCCTCGACTACGCTCGGGGTGACATATCTGGGGATTCTGCCATTCCCTGTTTTATGCATGCGCGAAATGCTTCCCCCTTTTCCTCAACCCCTCGACTACGCTCGGGGTGACATATCTGGGGATTC
>Ga0194131_10001990_pt1 | contig 34041 bp, 28 predicted proteins | sample TA2KigO120mmetaG_FD_148631 | JGI IMG/M metagenome (GOLD analysis project Ga0194131, IMG submission 148631) | Freshwater microbial communities from Lake Tanganyika, Tanzania - TA2015053 Kigoma Offshore 120m | ecosystem: Environmental > Aquatic > Freshwater > Lake | place: Tanzania: Lake...
CCTGCTCAAGCCGCCGCACCGCCGCCAACTTGAACTCCTTGCTGAATCGCCTTCGTACTTGACCCATGACTCAATTCTCCATTCGTTGGATTTTGAGTCTTAACCGTTTGTCTCAAAAAAGGGGACAAGTCCATGCCAATCCCTCCCGTTGTCGATGACATCATGCCGTTAATGGCAGCGGATCGGAACGTTGAGCAGATCGTTGACGACGTGGATAAGGCGGTCCATGCCTTCCTGGGCAGGAGGACCGCAGACGATCAGGCAGCGGAAGAAGTCAACAAGCGAATTGAAACCAACGCCGCCCAATACGTAGAGAAGGCCATTGAGTCTCTGCTCGCGAATGAAAAGCGCGACCGGCTTTGGGGACTGTTTTGGTCGGGATTAGGTTTCGGAGCCTTGTTGCTTGGAGTCGTGTTCGGCTTCTGGAGCCTATCTCAGGTTTCGAATGCAAAGGATGGCTTCGAATGGCTCCGATTTTCGTATCTGAGCTTGAAGAGCATTATTGTCGTAGGGCTTCTGTTCGCATGCTCCAAATACGCGTTCGTGCTTGGGAAGACGCACATGAACGAAAGCTTGAAGAGCGCTGACCGTATTCACGCTATACGGTTCGGAACCTTCTACCTGAACGCCTACGGGGCAAAGACTCAATGGGCCGAATTGAAGGAAGTCTTCCAACATTGGAACATCGACAAGGCATCTGGCTTTTCATCACTTGATGGCGGACAGTTCGATCCGAAGTTCGTAGATGCTATTCTCGAAGTCGCAAAAGCCGTGGCCGCTCGCAAGTAGCGCTCCGGTCGAGTAGCCACCAAGGGTAGCTATGCCACGTGTCTCGATGAACTTGGGGAGGGCCGTCATCATCGCTGTGACCGGATTCGCAGGTTCATAGACTCGGCGGGCGAGAATCCGAGGCCGGCGAAGGCATTGCCGCTGCCCCTGGTGATCGCTGTTCCCTGGATCGACTTCATGTTCGTCCTTTCCCCGCTTCCAGCATGGTGGAGTACCGCGCCAGGTGGACTACCGCGCCTTGCCCATGATTCCGGAGAGTCCTGACGAGGCGCTGATCCGGGGGCGCCGCATGGTGTACGATCCGGTGCGCCGCGCGATTCGTGAAGGCTGACACGAAGCGGCTTTCCGAAGAACAGGCAGAAAAAAACGGCCCGAAGCCGAAGCCTCGGGCCGTTCGTTTTGTTCCGGGGTGTCCCGGTTAGAAGACGAAGCGGAGCACCAACTGGCCGGTGCGGGCGTTGCTTTCAAACACCGCATTCCAGCGTTGGAAGTTCGGGTTCTGGGGCAACAGGGCGTTGGTGGCGGCGGCCGAAGTGCGGGAGCGGGCATTGGCCACGCTGGGGAAGCCGGGCACGAACTGCGCGTGGTTCAAAGCGTTGTAGAACTCGGCGCGGAACTCGGCGTACATGCCTTCCCGGATGTTGAACTTCTTGCCGGCGGCCATGTCGAAGTTGCTGATGACGGGGAAACGCATGAGGTTGCGTCCAGCGTTGGCCCAGACGCCCTCGGGCGCCTGGATCCAGGCGGCGCTGGGGTTGTTGGCCACGTAGCCGACCAGGAACGGATTCGATGCGGCGGCGCCACAGGCAGTGCCGGCGGGCAATGTGGAGCGGCAGAGCGGGGTGACACCGGAGCCGAGGGTACGGGTGCCGCCTGCGTTGAAGACGACGCGGTCGCCGGCGTTGTCGCCGTTCAGGTTGGAGTCGGCGGCGCTGCGGAAACTGGCCCAGGAGCCGGTCTGCGCGGTGTGGGTGCCGGAGAAGTTCCAGCCGCCGAGGATGCCTTTGACAACGGCGTTCGGCGTGTCCCTGAGCCAGGGCAGTTCGTAGTACCAGCCGAGCGTAAAGCGGTGGCGGTGATCGAGGGCGGAGTGCGAGCGCTCGTTACGCAGATTGAAGAAGTCCTGGGGGCGGCGCGGCGTGGTCACGGTGGAGAACAACGCTGCCGTCGAGTCGTCGATCAGGCTCGACCAGGTGTAGGAACCAACGAACTGGAGTCCGCTTGAGAAGCGCTTGTTCACCTGCATGGCGAGCCCATGATAGGTGGAGTTGCCGATGGGAAGGAACGTTGTGATGGTGGAAGTGAATCCAGCCAGATGGAGGGGATCCCGGACCAGGCCAAGCGAAAAGTTCGAACGCTGGTTGGTGAGCGCGTCGATCTGCGCCTGGGGCGGACGCTGCAGGTAAAGCGGCAGGGCGTTGTTCGGGTTGGTCAGGCCGGCCGGCCGGTTGGGCTGGATCTGGAAGGGCAGGTGAATTCCCCGCGAGCCCAGGTAGCGAACCTCGACCGTATAGTCATTCCTGTAGACGCGCTGCACGCCGAGGTTCCACTGGATGGAGTAGGGGCGCTGCTGATCGGGAATGAACGAAGAGGTGCGGGCGCGCGCCACGGTGGGATCGGTGATAGGACGCGACGAGACGCGGACGCCGCCGCCTTGCAGGAAGCCGGCCTGGTTGGCCTGCTCAATGTGACCGTCGATGGTGGTGAAGAACTGCGGCGGCAAGGAGTTAACGCCGAGGTTCTGGTAGACCTGGTCGTAGCCCATGCCGAATCCGGCGCGGATGGAGGTCTTGCCGTCGCCGCCGGGGTTCCAGGCGAGGCCGATGCGAGGCGCGAAGTCCCTGGTGGTCGCTTCGGGCGCCTTAAAGGTGATCAGGCCAGGGACGGTGGCGAGCGCGTTCAACCGGTGGGTTTTGGCGCCCGCGGGCACGCCGACGAATTCGTAGCGAAGGCCGAGGGTGAGGGTCCAGTTGGGACGGACGCGGTACTCGTCGTTCACATAGAAGTAATGCGAAAGCAGGTTGCCGATGAAGGGGAATCCGCCGGCAGAGCGCTGGGCGAATTCGGGTGTGATGTCGCGGACGAAGCGGTCGAACGTGTTGTACACGTAGTCACCCCGCAGACGCTGCACGAAGAAGTTCGTGATGTTCAGCTTGCGTCCGTCGTAGCCGGCCTTGATGGTGTGTTTGCCCTTGATCCAGGTGGTGTTGTTGACGAGTTGGAACGTGTTCGAGCGGTTCGACTGCGGGTAGTTGCCGTTCGGACCAATGATGAAGCCGAGTTCCAGGATGTTGACGTTCGGGAAAACGTCGGTGCCGTTCCACTGGTAGTCACCGATCCTGCGATCGTCGGAGCGGCGGTTGTAGCCGGCGCGGGTCTCCATGGTCAGGGTGGGGCTGAACGTGTGGAGCCAGGTGTAGTTGGCCAAGTGAGAGGTGACCTGGAAGGGCTGGAAGAAAAGAGCGAAGTTGGCCACGGTGTCGACGCTCTTGACGCGCGAGTAAGCGTAGCGGGCGCGGAACTGATCCTTCTCGCTGAGGTTGAAGTCGCTGGAGACCAGGTAGTTGAGCGTGTTCTGGTAGGACGGCGCATTGAGGGTCAACACACCGAGGGGGATCTGCTGGCCGAGCACCGTCGTGGTGCGCGTGCCCGCCTGCGTGGTGGGGGCAGTCACGAAACGGCGATAGTTTTCGAGGTTCGAACGGCTCACACCGGGCAGGGTGGCGATGCGCGCGATGCCGGCTTCGGTGGGCGCGAACGCGGCGCCGCCGGCGGTGGCCGCCTGGCCAAGCGGGTTGTATTCGAGGTTGCCGAAGTAGAACCACTTGTTCTTGATGGCGGGTCCGCCGACGGTGCCGCCGAAGCGGTTCTGGTCGTAGCGGGGACGCTGGGAGACACCCTGGCGCTTGAAGGATTCGTCGAGGGCGTTCAAGTTGCGGTTCTGAAAATATTCATAAGCCGAGCCGTGCAGCGCATTCGCGCCGCTGCGGATGACGGTATTGAATTGTCCGCCGGTGGAGTGTCCGAACTCGGGCGCGAACTGGTTCTGCTGGAGGCTGAACTCGGCGACGGCTTCGTTCGAGATATTGACGATGGGGCCGGTGACGGAGCGGTTGTTGTTGTCGACGCCCTCGATCATGAAGTTGTTGTTGGTGGGGCGCTGGCCGCCAACCGAGGGTCCGGTATCTTCACTCGCGCCGACATCGAGCGGCTCGGTCTTCGCTATCCGATCACGAACGCGAACTCGTTGCAGTTCGTGCGGAATCCCAACGCGCCATGGTCCAACACCAGCATCAATACCAATTTCCCCAATCCGTACAGCATGCAGTGGAACCTGAGCGTCCAGCGGCAGCTTTCGAGCGACCTGATGATTGAGACCGCCTACGTCGCATCCCGAGGCGTCAAGCTGAACTACGTTCGCGACTTCAACCAGGTCGATCGCGTCACGGGCCAGCGCAATCCGGCATTCGGCCAGAACCGCTTCTACGACACGTCGGACTCCAGCCGCTACCATTCCTGGCAGACTTCGCTGCGCAAGCGGTTGTCTCGCGACTTCCTGTTCAACGTCCATTACACGTACGCGAACAATTTGAGCTACGGCGACGGAGACCTGTTGCTTCCGGACCAGAGGCCGCAGGACATCAATAACCTGCGAGCGGAACTGGGACCGACGCCCTACGATCAGCGGCACCGGTTCGTCACGGATTTCCTGTACGAGTTGCCATTGATGCGCCTGACCGGCGCCAGCGGCCGGGCCGCCACGCTGGCGCTGGGCGGCTGGCAGTTCAGCGGAATCTTCACGGGGAACACGGGCAGCGCATTCAACGTTTCTCAACCCACGTCGCTCCCCGGCAGCCGTCCGGATTACATCGGAGGCCAGGCGATCAACAGCAACTATCGCCAGACGCTGCAATACCTGAACACAGCCGCCTTCGCCCGTGTGCCTCTTGTTCCCGCCAGCGGCGCACCGGCCCGGCCGGGCACGATCGGTAGAATGGCGCTGCGCGGACCGGGCTCGGTGAGCATCGATCTCGGTTTGGCGAAGAACTTCGCGTTCTCCGAGCGCTTCCGGTTCCAGTTCCGCGCCGAGATGTTCAACGCGACGAATCACACCAATCTGGGAGGCGTCTCGACGAACATTGCAGCCGCGAACTTCGGCCGCTTGACCAACGCGGGCGCTCGAGTGGTGCAGTTGAACGGCCGGTTGACTTTCTGATCGCGGTTTGAACAGCGCCGTCTTTTCCGCGGCCCGCGGGAAGGCGGCGCTTGTTTTTTGCCGGGGCCAATCGGTGAGTGTTGACGCTGGAACGGAGCGGAGCCGTCGAGGGCGTGCCGGTTTGGGTGCGGCGGAGCGAACCCTTGACGGCGAGCAGCGTTCTGGCATGAACCGGCAATCCTCGTTCATATCTCTCCGGCCTGGTGGAAGCGGCGTCGCACTTCGGTCTCGAACCATTGCAGCCGCGAGGTCAACGCAGCGCCGGGTGCCAATTCCTCCCGGATGGATACACTTGCCGAAACTTCGAGCGGGTGTACAGTATACTGTCTTGTGTCCTGGAGCCAAAACGGAAGTTCCGGATGATACAGACTGTGGGTTCTTGACGGTCCAGGGAGGTCCCGTATGCTATCTCGATTCAGGCTCGGCGCGCTGTTGGCGTTCCCGCTTTGCCTCTTCGCTCAGACCCAGCGCGGAACGATCGTCGGCACGATCACTGACGCCACCGGCGCAGTGGTTCCCGATGCCAAGGTGGAGGTTCTCAACGCCGAAACCAACGCCAAGTTCGAGGCATCCAGCAACCAGACCGGCTACTACAGTGTTCTCTATTTGCCTTATGGCCAGTACACGATCAAAGTGAACGCGGCCGGCTTCCAGACCTACTCGATCACCGGCGTCGGCGTGGCCACCGCGACGACGTCGACCGTGAACGTCACGCTCAGCGTCGAGTCGCAGGCTCAGGAGGTGCAGGTGCAGGCAAGCCCAGTCATTCTGGAAACCACCACGTCGTCGGTGGGCGCCAACGTCGAGCAGAAGCTGAAAGATGACCTGCCCGTGGTCAACCGGCGCAATCCACTCGCCTACCTCCAGACGGTGCCCGGCTTCCAGCCTTCCAACCAGACGACTCTGGCGGGCGGCCGCTATGGCTCCAACAACATCCTGCTCGACGGGCAGTCGCCGGATGTGGCCATTACCTCGCAAGGCGACTTCGGCAACCCCGCGCTGCCTTCCGTCGAGATGATCGGCGAGTTCAAGGCGATGCTCAATTCCGTGCCCGCCGAATACGGACGAACCGGCGGCCCGACGATTTCGTTCGCCACGCGTTCGGGGACCAACGACTTCCATGGCGCGGCGTACGAATACTACGACAACCAGAAGTACAATGCGCGGCCTTGGCAGGCGGCCAGAAGGCCAACGGGATCGGGGCATTACTACGGGGTGGCCGCCGGCGGGCCGGTCTGGATTCCCAAGCTCTACAACGGCCGCAACCGGACGTTCTTCTTCGTTGACTACTCCGATATCCGCACGGCGTCCGCCGGCGGCGCAACCGGCATTACCACGGTGGCCACCGAAGCGATGCGGCGCGGAGACTTCTCGGCTTCCGACGTGCTGCCCATCTACGACGTGCGGAACCAGACGCGCGACGCCGCAGGCAACGTTCGATCGATGCAGTTCCCTGGAAATCAGATTCCGCAGACTCGCTTGAGCAGAGTCTCCAGGTTCTTTCTCGACCGCATTCCCACGCCTACCCGGCCTGGCTCCATCAACAACTTCGTCGGGTCGCTTCCGCCACAATCCAGCACCCAGTGGCTGCTGGCCGTCAAGGGCGACCAGTACATTAGCGCCCAGGACCGGATCAGCGGCTACATTCAGGCCAGCCGCCCGAAGAGCCTTACCTCGGATGTTCTGGGCGCGACGTTCGGCAACGCCAATACTCAGGATTTCAATCGCTACCGTCTTGACTGGAGCAGAAACTTCAGCGCCGCGCTTTCTCATCAGCTACTGGTTGGAGTAACGCGGTCGGTGGCCTCCGTCCAGTCCCGCAACTACGGCCAGAATTTAGGCGCCACCGCCGGGTTGACCGGCATGTTCGACGGCAATTGCCCGCGTATCGAGATCAATCGCGCCCAGGAAGGCACGTTCAATCTGTGCTTCAATCTGGCCAATTTCACCGCGACAACCAACACCACCATCAACTACTCGATGGTCTACGCGCGCAGCGCGCACACCTTCAAATGGGGCGTCGAATACCTGAAGTTCAACGTCAACAACAACAGCCGGTCCGAAACGGTGACCAACGCCGCGGGAGCCTTCAATTTCGGGGGACTCAATCCGCGCCCATCGGTGTCGCCAGTCGGACAGAACGCGACATCGCAGACCGACAACACGGGTGGCAACTCCTGGGCCGACTTCTACCTCGGCCTTCCGAAGGTGGCCCACGCCGCCTCGCCCGTCATCCTCGGCCTGCGCCAGGCTTACTTCGCCGGATTTCTGCAAGATGACTGGCGTGTCAGCCGCCGGCTGACCTTGAACCTGGGACTGCGCTGGGACGTCAACAGGCCCTACTACGAGGTAAACGGGCAGTTCTCCCGGTTCGACATCAACACGCGGAATCCGGAAGCAGGCGGCCGTCCTGGCGCGATTGTCTATCACGGCATTGGACCCGGCCGCACGGGATCCAATTCCTCGGGCAGAACCCACTACAAGAATTTCGGCCCTCGTTTGGGACTGGCCTATCAGTATGACCAGAAGACGGTCGTCCGTGCGTTCGCCGGGATTCTCTATCACGGCATCCAAAACACGAACGTCAACTTCGCCGAGCGCACCGGCTTCCAGGCCTCCGGCGAGCCGTTGATTCCGGAGAACCGCTTCGGGCTCTACTACAACTGGGATCAGCCGTTCCCGCAGAACGTGCTGGGCACAGTCCCCAATACCGATCCGAGTTTTCGGAACGGACAGCTGATGCAGGCTCAGGACCCCAACGGCGTGGCTCGCGCGCCTTCCTCGTACATGTGGAGCCTGAGTATTCAACGCGAACTGCCCCGTGGTCTGTTGCTCGATGTCGCCTACGTCGCCAACAACATGAAGAACGGTACAGACCGGCTGGAACTGAACTTCCTTCCCGAGCAGTATTGGAACCTGGGTCCTCTGCTCGACCTGCCGTTCAATGACCCAAGCGTGCAAGCACGGGGATTCGCCCTTCCCTATCCGAGCTTCAATCAGAGACTGCCTCTGTTCCAGGCTCTGAGGCCCTTCCCGCAGTACCAGAGCGTGGCGGAGAACGCCACCAACGGCACGTCGAGCACCTATCATGCGTTGATGATCAAAGCCCAAAAACGCTTTTCCGGCGGCCTGTCCTTCCTGGCGAACTATACGGCCTCGAAGTTTATCACCGACAGCCAGTGGGCCCCCGGCGCGTTCGGCGCCTTCCCGACCATTCCGAACAACCGCAAACTGGACAAGGGACTCTATCGCTTCGACATTCCGCAGAGGCTGGTGCTGAGTTACTCGTATGACCTGCCGTTCGGCAAAGGCAAGAAGTTCCTCAACAAGGGGCGAATGGCGGACCTGGCCCTGGGCGGTTGGAATGTCACCGGCATCCAGCAGTACCAATCAGGTTGGCCGGCCGCCTTTGCCGGCTCGTTCAATACGGGTATCCCGACCATTGCAACGCGAGCCAACCGCGCCGCCGGCGTGCCCACACGGAGCAACATCGCATGCCGCGACATCGAGTTCGGCAACCCCGCGCGGAACTACATCTATAACGCCGGCAACGCCGCCCAGGCAGCCCGCACCGGCCGGCCCCTGGCGTTCATTCCTTCGGGGGATTATGCGATCGGCAATACTCCGCGCATCGACCCGAGAGCGCGGCAGTGCGGCCGGATGGATGAGACGCTGACGATCTTCAAGTCGTTCACCATTCGCGAATCGCTCCGGTTCCGCTTCGGGGCCGAAGCCTTCAATCTGCTCAACCGGCATACCTGGGAGAGCAGCGGGAACGGCCAACCGGTCACTGCGCCGAACTTCGGCGAGATTATCCCCTCACAGCCGTTTGGCCCCCGCACCGTTCGATTAAAGTTCAGAATGGAGTGGTGACGTTTGCCCGCAGCGTTCAATGGGCGTCCGCGGCGGCGCTAGCCATTGTTGCCGCCGCCTCCGGTGAGTCGCGAGCGCTCTTCGTAGACGTAGCGGCGAAGGCGGGCCTCACGGGCGTGTCCTTCTGCGGCAGCGACACGAACAAGAAGTACATCCTTGAGAGCATCGGCAACGGAGTCGCGCTGATCGACTACAACAACGACGGGCTGCTCGACGCTTTCTTCGTCACCGCCAGCCGGTTGGAGGGGTTCGCAAACGGTCAAACGCCCACGCACCGTCTGTACCGCAACAGGGGAGATGGCTCGTTCGCGGATGTGACGCGTCAGGCCGGGTTGGATGGATCCGGCTGGGGTCAGGGCGTTTGCGCCGGAGACTATGACAACGACGGATACACCGATCTTCTGGTGACCTACTATGGCGGCAACCGGCTCTACAGAAACTCGCCGGAGGGCCGCTTCCAGGAAGTTGCCACGCAGGCCGGGCTGCCTCGCACGATGCGCTGGTCCACCGGTTGCGCCTTCGTTGACTATGATCGCGACGGGCGGCTCGACCTGTTCATCGCCAACTACATCGTGTTCGATAAGGCCGCGATTCCATTGCCCGGCACGTCGCCCAACTGCAAGTGGAAAGGCGTGGACGTGTTGTGCGGCCCCATGGGGCTGCCCGGCGAAACCAACCAGTTGTTTCACAACGAAGGAAACGGGCGCTTCCGCGAAGTATCCGAGTCTTCCGGCATCGCCGCCGTGAAGGACCGCTACTCGCTCTCTGTAACCCCGCTCGATTTCGACCGCGATGGATGGACCGACATTTACGTGGCCGTGGATTCCAAGGCCAGCATCCTCTACCGCAACAACCGCAACGGCACGTTCACCGATGTCGCCGTGGAAGCCGGCGCGGCCTATCGGGAAGACGGCCGCGAACAGGCAGGCATGGGCTCAGCGGCGGGCGACATGGACGGCGACGGCCACCTTGACATCGTCAAGACGAACTTCATTGATGACACACCGAATATTTACCGCAACCTGGGCGACGGCGCGTTCGAAGACATGGTGCATTCCTCCGGCGCCGGCCGCAACACCATGTTCATGGGCTGGGGCACGGTGTTTTTCGACTTCGACAACGACAGGCGCCCCGACATATTCATGGTGAACGGCCATGTCTATCCGGAACTGGAAGCCCGCCTTCCGGATCAACCGTACCGGCAGCGGTCTATCCTCTACCGCAACGTGGACGGCAAGCGATTCGAAGATGTGAGTGCACAGGGTGGTCCCGCGGTGTTGGCGCGCCATGCCGGCCGTGGACTGGCGGCCGGCGACTTCGACAATGACGGCTTCGTCGATCTGTTCCTCAACAACATGAACGAACCGCCGAGCCTGCTTCGCAACAGCGGAGCAGCGGCAGCCGGTACGGCCAACTTCCTTTCGCTGCGTCTGGTGGGCGTCAAGTCGAATCGAAGCGCGATTGGAGCAAGGGTCACCGTCTCCGCCGGAGGGAGGTCGCAGGTTCAGGAGGTCCGGTCCGGGTCGTCGTTTCTTTCGCAAAGCGACCTGCGCCTGCACTTCGGTCTGGGACCGGCGACCGCCGCGGACCGCATCGAGATCCAGTGGCCGTACGCCGGATCCAGGGACGTGATCGGCGGAGTGAAGGCGGGCCAGTTCCTGACCGTGGTGGAAGGCCGGGGGATTGTGGAACCTTGAATCCTTCCCTGCATTTTGCCGCGCTGGCCGCCTGGCCGCTGCTTCTGTTTGCGCAGCCTGCGGCCGAATGGACGCCGGAACGCCCGTGGCCGCAAACATCGGCGTGGGCCGGTTCGCGGAGTTGCGCGGGTTGCCACGCGGACTTGTACCGCCGCCAGGAAGTGAGCAACCACGCCCGGTCATTGCGTCCGCCGGCCGAAATCGCGGAGTTCCATCAGGGCCTTCCGTACTCGCATCACGACCGTTCTTCCGGCGCCGCGCTTACCCTGGAACCCGGTGCCGTGCTCAAGACCGAAAAAGACGGCGACCGCCAATCGCTGGTCCTTGAGTGGGCTTTCGGCAGCGGCAAGAAGGGAATCACGCCGCTGGGCCGTGCACAATCCGGCGGCGCGATGGTGGAAAGCCGGCTGAGCTGGTACTCGAACGGTGGCTTCGGCGTCACCACCGGCGCCGGCCAGCGCGAACCGCGTTCCTTCGCCGAAAGCCTTGGACGCACTCTGACCGAAAAGGAAGCGCAGGATTGTTTCGGGTGCCACACCACCGGATACACGCCCGGACAACCGGCGCCGGCGCGCGACGAGATGGGGATCCGCTGCGAGCGCTGCCATGGTCCCGGCGCCGAGCACGTCCGCCTGATGGGCAGTGCCGGAAACCCACCCGCGGCCGCGGGGCAACGGCGGATTCTCCATCCGGGCCGGCTGGACGCAGCCTCTCAGGTGAGCATGTGCGGCGTGTGCCACGGACGCACGCCCGCGGACACCGACGTGGCGCTGCTGGCGCGCATCGAGCGTGATCCGAACACTGTGCGATTCCCTTCGCAGCGCCTGGTGCTCAGCCGCTGCTACAACGAGTCCACCGAAGGCCTTGCCTGCAGCCGCTGCCACGATCCTCATGCCAACGTATCCACGGTGGCCGCTGACAATGACCGCGCATGCCTGTCATGCCACTCCAAGCCGCGCCGCACGTGCCCGACGGCCACGCGCAATTGCGCCTCCTGCCACATGCCCAGCGAGCAGGTGATGCTGCACTCCCGCTTCACCGATCACTACATCCGGGTGACGGCCCGCGGGCGAGGCACGAAGGGCCGGCGATGACCGCACGCACCCTGATGCTGGTGCTGTGGACGTGGGCGCCGCTCGCCGCTCAGCCCGGTGCGCTGTCCACGGCAGCCGAGGAGTTCATTTCAGAGAAGTTCGAGGCCGCCAAGCAGGCTGAAGTGGCCGGTAACTTCGCGGTGGCCATCGAGAACTACAGCGCCATCCTGCGGAAGTACCCGGACGCGATTCCGGAGGTCTATCAGAACCTGGGCCTGGTGCAGTTTCTCGACCGGCGTTACATCGAGGCGATCGCCACTTTTGAGCGCGGGATCAAGCTGCGCCCGGCGATGGCCGGCTCCCGTTTGTTTCTGGGCGCCTCCTATGTGCTGGCCGGGAAGCCCGATCGTGCGCTGCCACATTTGCGATTCGCCCATCAAGCGAAGCCGTCGCAGGAAAGCTCGATGTACTCGGGTCTCGCCCTGCATGCGCTGCGCCGTTACCAGGAGGCAGCGCCATACTTCCGCTTTGCGTTGCCATTGTCCACCAATCCCGACTACTTTCTTCACCTGCTCGGCATTTGCTATCTGCGCCTGTCCGAACAGCTAGGGAACGAGATGTCGAGACGATTCCCTGAGTCCACCTATGAGCACACCATGCTCGCCAGAATCGTGGACGCACAGCAGTTCTATCAAGTGGCGGCCAAGGAGTATCTGGAAGCAGCGAAACTCGACCCGCTGAACGCATCCTTGTTTCTTCCGCTGGCCCGCTGGTTGGCGGTCCTGGGGCTGGATGCGGCCGCCGAACTCGCCTTTGACCGCTACCGCCGCCTGCTGCCCTCCGAAGCCGGCGTGTCACTGGACAGGCGCGAACTGCCGCGCCGCGAACTGGCAGACGTCGGTATCAAAGTGGACTACCTCGCCGAACTGGCGAGTCTTCCGCCCGTCGCCGCCCCCTTGCCCCCCGCGCCTCAGTTCAATGCCGCGATCAACAGGGAGTTGACCCGGCGCATTGCCGCCGCCGGCGCCGCGGGCGAGATGTGGAAGCAGGCCGCCGCGCTGATCGCCGCTTCGCGCTGGTCAGAGGCCGCCAAGGTGCTGGAGACGCTTCGTCCGCCTGCCGGCGACTGGCTCCGCGACTATCTGCTGGCCTCGGTCCTGCTGCTGGGGGACGACGCGGTTCAAGCGGAGGCGGTCGCCGCCCGCATCAAGGTGCTTCCTTCGTCGGCCGCATCCGCGCCGGTGCTGCTGCTGCGCTGGGAGATCTGCCGGCTGCTGTCATTCCAGAGTTTCCAGCGTCTTACCGACGAACACCCGAGTTCGGCCTGGACCCGTTTTGCCCGGGCACGCAATCTCGACGCGCAGGGCAAACGGGAAGCTCTCGACGAGTACAAAGCCGCCCTGGAGGCCGACCCTGGCCTGCCCGAAATCCGCATCGCGCTGGCCGACTTCCACGTGTCCAACTCCAACTTTCAGGAAGCGCTGGCGCTGTGCCAGAAGGAACTGGAACTGAATCCGCTTTCCACCGCCGCCAGAATCCGCATCGGACGCATTCACATCGGCCTTCGTCAGCCGGACAAGGGCATTCCCTTCATCGAAGAAGCGCTGAAGAACGACCCGGCCGACCCGGACGCCCATGCCGACCTCGGGCGTGGTCTGGAATTGACCGGCGACGTCCCGAAGGCCATCGCCGCCTATGCGCGGGCGCTCGAACTCGACCCCTCCATGAACCGGCTGCGTTATGTACTTGCCCGGCTGTACCGCAAGATCGGAAGGCCGGACCTGGCCGAGCGTGAGAACCGTCTCTTCCAGAAGAACGAAGAGAGCGCGCGGCAACTGCTGCTGGAACGTACGCGCAAGCTGCGAGAAACGGCATCGGCGACGGGGCAGGCGCAATGACGAGCCGCCGCCGTTTTCTTGGCGCGCTCGGCGGCGCGGCGGCTGCGTCCGGGGACCGCGCGCTGCCTTTGCCACCCGATCCTTACGGGGTCCGGTTTGTCGACGTTGCACGGCAGGCAGGGCTGCGTGACGTGGTCCACTACGGGGGCATCGACAAGGTTAAGTACATCGTGGAGGCCAACGGGTGCGGCGTGGCCTTTTATGACTACGACCACGATGGCTGGCTCGACATTCTGGTGTTGAACGGATCGCGCCTTGAGGGGTTCCCGAAAGGCCAGGAACCCACCAATCACCTGTACCGCAACAACCGGGACGGAACGTTCACTGACGTCACCCGCCAGGCCGGGCTGGCGCGCTCCGGCTGGGCGCAAGCGGTTTGCATCGGCGACTTCGACAACGACGGTTTCGACGATCTGTTCATCACGTACTGGGGCACCAACGTCCTTTACCGAAACAACGGCGATGGCACTTTCACCGACGTGACCGCGCGGGCGGGCGTCGGAGGCGACCCGAAGGGCTGGCACTCCGGATGCACTTTCGTTGACTACGATCGCGACGGCAGGCTCGACCTGTTTGTTGCCACGTACCTCGATATCGACCTTGCCTCGCTGCCGCTGCCTGGTCAAGGCATCCACTGCACCTGGAAGGGCGTTCCCGTGTTCTGTGGACCGCGCGGTCTCAAGGGCGCCCGCAACATCCTGTACCACAACAACGGCGACGGCACATTCACCGAAGTCAGCCGTCCGGCGGGAATCCTCAAACCAAGCGGCTACTACGGCATGACCGCGGCGGTCACCGACTTCAACGACGATGGCCTCACCGACATCTACGTGGCTTGTGATTCCACGCCCAGCATCCTCTACCGCAACAACGGCAACGGCACGTTCACCGATGTGGCCGTCGAACGCGGCGTGGCGTACAGCGAGGACGGCCGCGAGCAATCGGGCATGGGCCTGGCGTTTGCCGACACGGATGGCGACGGCCTGCCCGACATCGTGAAGACTCTGTTTGCCGACGACATGCCTGCCCTCTATAAGAGCGAAGGGAAAGGCTACTTTTCGGAACGCTCCATGGCGGCAGGGTTGCATGTGGTGACCAATTACGTCCAATGGGGCGCCGGGCTGGTGGACTTCGACAACGACACCTGGCCGGATCTGTTCTACGTGACCGGCCACCTGTACCCGGAGTTGGACCGGGCCAATCCCGACTACCCTTATCGGGGTCCGCGCATTCTGTTCCGCAACCTCGGCAACGGGAAGTTCGACCACATCACCGCTTCCTGCGGTCCCGGGCTCAGCGCGCGCCACTCCAGCCGCGGCTGCGCGTTCGGCGACTTCGACAACGATGGCGACATGGACATCCTGGTGATGAACATGAACGAGCCGCCTTCGCTGATCCGCGCGGATTCCAACTCCACGAACAACTGGCTCAAGGTCAAGCTGGTGGGCACCGTCTCCAACCGGACTGCCATCGGCGCTCGCGTGCGCGTGCGTAGCGGCGGAGGTTCACGCGTTCAGGCCCAGGAGGTACAAAGCCAGAGCAGCTACTATTCGGTGAACGATCTGAGGCTGCACTTCGGCCTGGGCCGTGCTGAAAAGGCCGATACGGTGGAGGTCCGCTGGCCTACCGGCAGGACCGACACGTTCCGGAACGTCGGCGCCAATCGGCTGGTGAAGATCCGCGAAGGCGAAGGTATCGTCAGCGCGTCGGGTCTTCGGTAGGCGCCGCAGGCGAACGCGAATCGCCTTGTACTTCGCGGGTGTACTGTCGGCAATCGACACGCGTTCGCACTTGCACGATGCGGCGGCCGAGACGAGAAAGGGGAGGCCACGTGAGGCCTCCCCATGATTAGGACGGGATTGAAGTTAAATGGTCGGGGCGAGAGGATTCGAACCTCCGACCTCCTGGTCCCGAACCATGAACCCTCTATGAATCAATAACTTATCCAGATTGAGAACGGTTGCGCAAGATTCCCAAAGGTTGTTACATTTCAATCGCTTACGCCGGTCGGAACCTGGGACGGGCGCAACGGTGAGCAACGGTTCTATGCACAGGGTGGGCACAAAAATGGGCACAGTGAAACCACCCGAGCCGAGGTCTGGCTGGCTTCGATCAAATGGGACCCAGAATGCTACAGTCGGGATTCTCGGGAGGGCAACGTCCGAAATTGACTCCAAGTGAATCAGGTCTATCCACCCAACCTTTACGACCAGAATTGAACTGGCCGCGCCTGTTCAGATTGGACGGTGCGGTGGTTGGCACTCTGAGACTTGATCCGGGCCGCGAACGTGGAGTCGCTGCCATACCAGCCCGGTGCAGGTCACCTGGTATGAGGCGGAACTGTGGGATCACTGCACTGGGGACAGTGGGGAGACCGGGGATCGTCAATACCCACAGGCCTTTGGCGCTCCCCAGTTGGTCCCCAGTGGTTCTTGAACTGGGGACTCACCGGCGTCCCCAGCGCGGGTTCAACTCGCGCACACGCGCAGTTTGCCGTGCCCTCAAACGGTGCAAGGGTACCACCTGGAGGACATCGAGTTCGGCTACCGCCTGGCGGCCGACGGCGCGCACGTTGAGCCGGCACCGGAAGAGCAGGAATGCCTGGCAGCGATACGGGACCTTCGCGGGCAGGGTTGCAGCCTGCGGGGAATCGCCGCGCAACTCAACGAGAGAGGCCTCCGGACGCGCCGCGGCACGCCCTGGCGGCTTGAGTCCGTGGCCCGCACGCTGCGGTAAGCCCGCGGCAAACTCCCTCCAATCAGCCCCCGTTCCAGTGACGTCATGGAACGGTCACGTCACTGAACCCGCCAGATGACCCCCGGGGGGGGGGTATTGAGGGGGGTAGGCTCGTTCCTGGAGGGCATCCCGGTGCCTTGAAAGCGCCTGAGCGAAGCAACCACTCGATGTCCGAGCTGTCGGTGGCGATGAGGCCTCCGGGGGTGCATCCAGAGGGGACGGTCGTTCTCGCTGGGGTACTGGAGCGGGGACAAATCTATCGGGCGTAACAACGCTACCCAGGGATCGGCGCTGCACGAAGAGCCTCACCAACAGCTCGCCAATCGAGTACTTGCCTGTCGAACGGCCGGTGCGTGTTCAGAATTCGCGAGCCACAATGATACCGGGGAAAGTACAACGTGTCCCCTGGAAGGTGGCAGGGCTGGTCGTCGTTGACGGCTTCCGCGAACGGCCGCGGTTCCAGGTCGTAGACCTCGCAAACTGAATGGTAGGCCGATACTCCCAGGGTGACCAAGACGCGCGGGGCTACCAGTTCGATCGTTGGCGCAAGAAGCGGCGACCGCAGTTCTCGAACCATTCTTGGCGAGTTGCCCCCTGCATTCCTCCGGTCTTGAGGCAGAGTATTGCGTTCGTCAAGAAAATGACGCCGCCGCCGTCATCCTGCCGGGAAGGAACGTCCAATCGAATTCCGATGCTCTCCAGCAGGCGCATCAGGGTATGGTTGGTGCGGTTGTTCGGGGGCTCATGCCCCACATTTCGCTCGAAGCACGGCTGTTCACCCCAGTCCTGGCCGACCACCATCAGGTTCGCTGCTATTGAGGAACTCCCCCTGCAACTTCGATGGGGATGAGCGCATAGCCCAATGATTTTGCTTTGGCGTGCAGTTTGGCCTCCTGCCGTTTCTGGTACTGCAGTTGGTCGGCAGCGAATTTGGAGTCGTCGAATTCCTGGCGTGTTGAGATCAGGTGGAAGATGATGCGGGCGAGCTTATGCGCCGCCGCGGTTATGGCTTTCGGCGCGCCGAGTTTGGCTCGCATGCGGCGATAGAAATCACCGAGGGCGCTTTTACTGTGATGCAGCGATTGGGCTGCCATGCGTAGAGCCAGTGCGGCGCGGCACTTCACCTTGCGCGTCGCCACGAAAAGCACCTTTCCCCCGCTGATGTCGTTGTCAGGGCATAACCCCATCCAAGAGGCGAACGCCGAGGCGCTTCGGAACTTGCTGAAGTCGGGCCCGATCTCCCCAAGCAGGGTTTGCGCAATACCCTTGCGAATTCCAGGGATTTTGGTCAGGTCCACGCTCCACACACGTTGCAACTCAGCCCGAAGGATGCCTTCGGCCGATTGTTTCTTTTTCGAGGAATCATCCGCCGGCGTGGTTGCCGCATTCGGAGTTCCGGGCGGTTTAAGTTCTCCCAGGTGTAAGCGGATCTCCCGGTCGCAGTCCTCGATCATCGCCTGATAACTGCGATAAGCCTCCAGCGACTGCTTCAGCGTGAACAGATGCTCGTGCCGGTAATCGCCCACCAGTGATTTGGCGATCACGGCCTCACTGGCTTTGATGCGTTCGCCGCGCAACTTGGCCAGTTCCAGGGGATCGCGCTGCCCGGCGAGAATGGCATCTACACTGCCCCCGTTTCCTTGCCTGCCTTGACCCGTTCTACGGGTCCCCGGGCTAGCGAGAAAATGGGGGAGTGCTAACCCGCTTAGCCGTTGAATTTCGGAACAGGGAGGGCTGCGATGATCAGCCGGCGTGATTTGCTACGAGCCTCGTTGGGCGGGCTGGCCGCGGCTGGGGCTGCAGGGGCCGGTGAGCGGCCGAACTTCATCTTCATTCTGGCCGACGACATGGGTTGGGGCGATCTGCCGAGCTACGGCCACCGTTCGCAACGAGCCTATGGCGGATGGACGGTGAGGGGCGAGCTGCAGATGCCAAACCTCGACCGGATGGCACAACGCGGCGTGAGGTTCACGCAATACTACGTGGCTCAGCCGGTCTGCTCGGCGAGCCGCTGTGGCCTGATGACCGGGCAGTTTCCCAATCGTCTTGGCATTCACGACTATCTGGCCAGCCACGAGTTGAACGTGGAACGTGGGATGCCTGATGCGCTCGATCCAGCCACGCCGACGATCACAAGCCTGCTCCGCAACGCCGGATATGCGACGGCGCATTTCGGCAAGTGGCATCTCAGCCCGGAACGCGGCGCCGGTCCGAAGCCGGCCAGCTACGGCATCGGTTCGTATGATTCGTGCGTTCAGGGTCCCGGCGGGCGCGTGCGGTCGAGCGAGGTGATCGCCGACAGGACGATCGAGTTCATCGAGCGTCACAAGAGCGAGCCGTTCTACATCAACGCCTGGCTGTACGATCCGCATTCACCGCTTCATCCGACCGAGGAGATGATGGCGCCTTATGCCCATCTGGCGCCGGGCTGGGGATCCCACAAGGGCGCCCTGCAGGTCTACTATTCCGTGCTGACCGACTTCGACAAGCATGTCGGACGAATCCTGAACAAGCTGGACCAACTCGGTCTCACCGAAAACACGGTTGTAGTGTTTTCAAGCGACAACGGACCGGAAAACGGGATTATTCCGTTTACTTCGCACTACGGCGAGGCTTCGTCGTCGGGGCCGTTCCGGGGCCTGAAGCGCAGCTTGTACGAGGGCGGGATCCGGCTGCCGTTCCTTGTGCAGTGGCCAGGCAAGATTCCCCAGGGCAAAGTGGATCAGTCCACCATTTTCGGCGGCGTCGACTTCCTGCCCACGCTGTGCCGTTTGACGGGTGTGTCACCGCCGGCCGCGCTGGACGGCGAGGACTTATCGGCGGCGCTGATGGGCACCCCAACGGCGCGCCGCAGGCCGCTGCTGTGGGAATGGCGCGAGCCAGTCTACGGCAGTGTTCTCAACAACGCGCCGAGGCTCGCTATTCGCGATGGGAATTGGAAGCTGCTGATGAATCCCGACCGCAGCCGCGTGGAGCTCTACGACATCCCGCGCGATCCCAGCGAGGTGAACAACCGCGCGAGCAGCGAACCGAAGGTGGTCCGCCGGCTGTCCTCGCGCCTGCTCGCCTGGCAGAAGACGCTGCCCCAAGGGCCGATTCATCCTGAGGCCGGACGGAACGACTACCCGTGGCCCAAGGACTTTTGAAAGCGCGCAATAACGGAGAGAGGAAGCAGAGAGCGTACAGACGGATCTACGGCGGCGGCTCTTCGACGTGCCGCGCGAGCAGGTTCCACTCGATGGCCATCCGGGCGGCGGGGATCGAAGTGCGATTCCACGTCACGAGTGTCGCGGCACGATAGTGCGGACCGCAGGTCTCCTCGACCCAGTGCTCATAACCCGCAATCCAGCGCATCAGCGACTGCAGCAGACGGCGGCTCCGGCGGATCTCGCGACGCGTGAACGGACGCCGAAGCAATGCCAGTTCCTCCGCGCGCCACACCGAATCGATCGGAGCGAGCTCTCCCATCCAACGTGGCACAAAGCAGTAGCGGTTCACGTAGATCCCGCCGCAGCCCTCGACCTCGTACCCTACGCCGAATCCCCACAGCGCGATGCGTGTTCCGTCGCGGTCGAGCAGGTAGCGGGAACTGCCGGATATCTCAGCCGGAGGGCGCGTCCGCTCGAACCCGTATTCGAGAAGCAGGTTGCCATCCGGCCGCCGAATGTCCTGCCCCCAGCACCAGCACTGCTGATGCATCAGTTCCGCGCCGCTCAGCCAGTAGGGGGAGAGGACCTCAGGTTCGCCCGCCGCGGTCATCCGATTGCCGCGATGTCTTCCAGGGTCACATCCGCGACGCCCTTGTGGAGCTTGTACTGGCGCTTCGAACCGGGGCCTTCGAGCACGGCGATCACCGTCTCGAGCGGTGGGCATCCCGGCTCGGTGCAGCGCAGTTCGGTCACCATGACCACCGCATCTTCCGCCAGCATGAATCGCTCCTGAACCCACGCCTTGACCTGCCCGATCTTCGCCGCGTTCGGCTTGGGTCCGCCACCGAAAAGGTCCATCACTCTTTCTCCGCTCTCAGGAACACCCGCACCAGTCCCGCCTCTGTCGAAGCGGCGAGCATGTGATCGTTCGGCGCCCAACGAATCTGCGTGATCGCTGTCCCCAGTTGCGATCCGCGCAGGGGCCGTTGGGGCTGGCTGTGGTTCCATATGAGGACGGCTCCGGCCTGGCAGCCCGAAGCGATCAGCCTACCTTTGTTCTGATAGGCCAAGGCGCTGAGGAAGTGGTTGTGCGCCTCGAGTTGAATCGGCCTGGTGCCCGCCGGTCCTTTTCCGCCACAATCCCAGATGGTGACGAGGGGCGAACCTCCCGTGGCCAGGAAGCGGCTTTCGTAGTTCCACGCCAGTTCGCGGATCTTGGCCGGATATCCCGTCATTTCGAGATCTTTCCCCGTCTTGCGATACCAGAAGTGCACGCTGGCATCCTGGTTGCCGGTGGCGAGATAGTTGCCGTCCGGGCTCCACGTCACGACGAGGATGGAGCCCTTCCAGGCGAACGTCTTGCCGAAGTCTGATTTCTCGGCGTGATTGTTCGCCAGTTGGCCGTAGGCGCCGGTGGCGAAGAACAGTTCACGCGGCTGCCAGGAAATGGCGGAGATGGTGCTGGGGTGATCGGGAAAATCGCGCAGGTGCTGTCCGGAGCTGTTCCACATCTTCAGGAATCGGCCGGCGCCGGTGAGCAGATAGTCCTTCACGGGCGAAAACGCGACGTGCTCCACCCATTGGGCGCCGCATTTCAATTCGTGGAGCGGAGCGCCGGTTGCAGCGTCCCAGATTCGGGCATAGCCGTCCTGCCCCGCGCTTGCGAGCAGGCGGCTATCGGCGCTCCACGAAATGGAGAGTGTTCCAAACGAGTGCCCTGGCAGTTCACGCAGGAAGCGGCCATCGGAGCCGAAGATGGAGACCGGTCCGCCGATGAGCGCCGCAGCGAGCAGGTTGCCGTCCGGCGACCACTCCAGTTGCACCACGTGGTCGCCCAACTCCGCTTCCCAAGCCTGGCGCAGGTCGGGAACCTTGACCCGAGGAGGGCCTAGCGTACGAGGCATTTCATGAATCCCTCGGTGAGCTCCGCGCGGTCGAGATTGCGACCGATGAAGATGAAGGAATTGTGACGCGGCTCCTTGCCCCATTCGCGATCCGGACGGCCGTCGAACAGCATGTGGACGCCCTGGAAAACGAATCGTGAAGTTTCGCCCGCGATGCTCAGCACGCCCTTCATCCGGAAGATGTCGGGGCCCTTCTTCATCAGCAGATCCCGCAGCCAACTGTTGAGCTTTCTCTGATCGAGATCGCCCGCGACGTTGAATCCGACCGAGGAGACTTCCTCATCGTGTTCATGGTCGGGCTTGTACTGTTTGCTCACCACCGCCTGCAGCGGGCCTGATCCATGCAGAGCCGCGGAGAACTCATCGGGATGATGTTCGGTGAAGAGTGCGTAGGAGCCGGACGCCGGAACCTCGATAAGAAATCTCTTTTCGCCATCGCCGCGCAGGATCAGTTGATGCAGATCGGGTCCGGGCTTGATCGCGCCGCCGAGCTCGACTGGCTTTTCCTGCGACGAGAACGTGAGCACGGCATCCATCTGAGCGCCTTCCAACCCCTGATAGTCCGCGCTCTTCACGGGCATGACCGTGATGCTCATCATCGGGTCCGGCCCGTCCTGCATCACGAACTCATGGGTTCCCGTGGCCAGTTCATAGACGCCACCCCATTCGAACGGATACTCCGGTTCGAGGAACTTCGGATCCACCTGCAAAGCACGATCGAGGTTGAAGCCGCCGAGCCCGAGGATTCTATCCATCTCGATGGCCGCGTCGCGTGTTCGATAGATGCGGGCGGCCGGGTTCATTTCGCGGATTCGCGCTTCGAGCTTGTCGACTTCGCCGGGGGGCACCAGATCGATCTTGTTGAGGAGGATGACGTCAGCGAAGGCCACCTGCTCCTTGGCCTCGTCGGAATCGTCGATGTGCTGCCAGATGTGCTTGGTGTCGACCAGGGTGACGATGCCGTCGAGCGCCATGCGCTCCTTCATTTCGTCATCGACGAAGAAGGTCTGGGCCACCGGCGCCGGGTCGGCGAGCCCTGTGGTCTCGATCATGATGTGATCGAAGCGGTCGCGCCGCTTCATCAGATTGCCAAGGATGCGAATGAGGTCTCCACGAACGGTGCAGCAGATGCAGCCGTTGTTCATTTCGAAGATTTCTTCCTCGGCGTTCACGATCAACTCGTTGTCGACGCCAACCTCACCGAATTCGTTCTCGATGACGGCGATGCGCTTGCCGTGATTCTCGGTGAGGATGCGGTTGAGCAGCGTGGTTTTTCCGGAACCAAGAAATCCGGTGAGCACGGTAACCGGAATTCGATCGGGTGCGATGTCAGGACTCATGTCGGGTTCTCCTTGTTGGTTCTATGCGACGGCGGCCGGCAGTTGCTCGCCGGCGAAACGTTGCATGCGAAAGTTTTCCAGTGAGTGGAGCAGCGGAACGAGTTCTCCGCGGCGCTCGCAGGCCGAGGCCCAGTCAGCCAAGGCCAGATAGTGTGCCTGCTCAGAGATGCCTCCGAGGAAGACCGCCTGCGTGCCAAAGAGGATCATCACCACATTGGAGGCGTCGCACGGGCCCAGGCATCCGCTGATGCTCAAGTGGATCTTCTTCGGAAGCGTGCGCCGCTTCCATTCGGCCTTGAGCCAATCCACGGGAACCGCGGGATGGCCCTTGTCGGTGCGGCCACAGCAGCATCCGAGGCAGACCACCACCTGGCCGAGTGTCTTGCGAGTGGTGAACGGAGCGGATTGTCCGCGGCTCATAGAGCGATTCTCCTGGTTGGCCGGGCCCACTCCCGGAATTCGGGGCGGGAACGCGGGAACGGCGACGGTCCGCCGACCGCCAGCGCGGCTTCGAGCAGCAGCGGCGGCTCGAGGGAAGCGTGAGTGAGCATCTCGCGATCGGCCAGAATTTCGGCGGGTTCGCCCCGCGCCAGGATGCCGCCCTGGAAGAGCACGCAAACCTCACTGGCCCATTCGTAGGCGAAGTCAACGTCGTGGGTGGCCATGATGATCGCCGTGCCCGCCCGCGCGAGCGTGTCGAGCATTTCGCGAAGCGCTCGCACGCCTCCGGGATCGAGCCCAGCGGCCGGCTCGTCGAGCAGCAACACCGCCGGCGCCTGCACGAGCAGACCGGCCAACGCCACTCGCTTTTTTTCGCCGAGGCTGAGTTCATGCACAGGCCGAGTGGCCAAGTGCGGAATCGCCATGTCGGCCAATGCCCGCTCGACGAGTTGCCGCGCCCGCGGTTCCTCCACGCCACCTCGCAGCGGACCGAACGCGACGTCTTGCTCCACAGTGGGTGCAAGCAACTGATCCTCGGGATCCTGAAGCAGCAGTCCCACCTCACGCCGCCAACGGCGCAGTCCTTCGCGCGAACGCTCGGCACTCGAGCCATGCAATAGAATTTCGCCGTGACAGACGTGCTCAGCGCCGCTCAACAGTAGCAGCAGGGTTGACTTGCCCGCGCCGTTGGCGCCGAGCAGCGCGATGCGGGCGCCCGCCGGCACATCGAGATCCACGTTCCGCACCGCCCAGTGCCCGGGAGCGTAGGCGTACGAAACGCCGCGAGCCTCGATCGGAAGGCGGTTCACCACGGGAAACGGCTCCGGAAGAGAATGGCGGCGGCCAGCAGCGATGCCTGCAGCGCAACCGCCGAAACAAGAAAGGCCCGCGATGTTCTGGCGCGAGGCGTCAGCATCGGGAAGCCTTCCAGGCCGCGAAGCGACGCGCCTCGTTCGACGCGACGCGCCTTCTGGATGCTGCGTGTGAGCAAGTTGCCCGCCGAAAGAGACGCCGCGTGCAGGGACGGTTTTCCGCCGCGCAGACGCAGATCCAGCCCGAGGCGAAGACGCTCGAACAATTCCCAGATCGAAACGATCAGACGGTAGACGAGGAACGCGAGTTCGACCAGCACGGCGGGAACACGCGCCCGGCGCGCGGCCAACAGGAGATCGGGAACGGGAGTTGTCATCGCAAGTAGAGTCATGCAGGCGGCTGCCGCGACACCGCGCATCCACACGGCAGCGGCGCGTTCCCACCCGGCTCCCAAAATCAGCGGTAGCGCAGCGGCCGACAGAAACCCGATCTGGGGCGCGAGGAACCGGCCCCAGGCGCGAACCGGGATTCGGGCACCCGCCAGCGTGGCCGTGGCCGCTGCCGCGAAGATTGCGGCGGACCACGGCATCGCCGGCAATACGGAGGCGAGCAGGAGCAGGCCGCCTCCGAAGGTCATCTTGTCGATGGGACTGCGCGTGCGCCAGGCATTGGAGAACGCGATGTGATCGAGGGGCGCGTGAACGTGCATTACCTGGCGCGTCTCCGCAAACTGGTCAACGCCAATCCGAAAATGGCCACTCCCAAGGCCGCCTGACCGCCGAACGAGAGAGCCTGGAACATCTCGCTGGGATTCCATATTGCTCCGCGCGACGGCGGAGGCAGCATGGCGGAAACGCGCTCGTCCGCATCCACGCGTCCCGTTGCCGAGGCCAGATTCCACGCGATGACGCCGATCACGGCGCAAACCGCCAGCCCAATGAGTGCGTTCCTCATCGCTGTGCCCACGCTTCCAATCCAGCAACACAAATGCCGCTCGAATTGATGATCGCCCGCAGCACCACGATGGTGAACAGCGACTCGATCACCGCAATGGGAAGCTGCGTGACTGCAAAGACCGCGGCGAACTTCAGGAACGCCGCCGCAACTCCTCCGCCGGGCTCAGGATGCGCCAGCGCGAGCTGAAAAGACGTGCACGCGTATGTGGCCATCGAGCCGAACGCCGTGGCCAGGACAATGGCTGGTTTATCGCCGAGGCCGCAACGAGAGGCAAGGCGCCACAGCAGCCATGTCGCCCACGGCCCGGCCACGCCGAGCGCGACCACGTTTGCTCCCAGCGTGCTGAGGCCGCCGTGCGCGGTAAGCAACGCCTGAAACAGCTGCACGATCAGCGAGAGCGCGGGCATCACCGCCGGTCCGGCCAGCACCGTGCCCAGCGCGACCCCCGTTGGGTGAGAACTGCTGCCAGCTAAGGAAGGCAGCTTCAATGCGGTGAGAGTGAAGAGATATCCTGCGGAGGCGGCGAGCAGGTAGCGGTGGCCGCGCATGGCGTTCAGCTTCGAGATGCCGTAGGCGAGAAACGGCGCGGAGGCGAGGGTCCAAGCGGCTGCGTGACTGAGCGGCAGAAAGCCTTCGCTGATGTGCATGGCGCGAGGTTCCAGAATAAGGCACCACCGCCGGTTTCTCGTTGAATTAACCCGTAGACGGCGAAGGTTTTCCGGTGAGCGGGCAAGAAGCGCGTTCCAGCGGAACTGGGTGTTGCTACCGAGCTGTTCAGGAGCTGTTCCAGGTGCTCCCGCCAAGCGGCCCAACCGTGCCCGCCGGCGCTGAGATTCCAGGTGGCCCGGTAGCCCGCCCGCTCCAGGAACTCGAATGTCTGCCTGGCTTGGCCGAGATACTCGTCATCGCGGCCGCAGGCGAGCCAGAACCGTGGAATGCCGCGGACGGGCGTGCGTGCGGGCCAGGCTTGAGACAGGGCCGGTCCGGATGGAATGTCGCCGGGAGCGCTGAAGCCGGCCACGGTACCGAAATCCATGGGGCGTTGTCCGGCGAGGTGCAGGGCCTGCGCGCCGCCCATGGAAGCTCCGGCAATGGCGCGGAGAGACGCTTGGCGAGCCGCACCATAGTGCCGCTCAGCGATTGGCATGATGTGATCGCGCATCTCGTCCGCGAGAGTGGCCAGATTGCGGGCGCGCGTGGAAACATCAAGCGACGGATGCGGGTGGCCGTCGGGCATTACCAACAGCATGGGGACCGTGCGCTGTTGCGCGATCAGCCGGTCGAGCATCTCGCCTGCCTGCCCGAGTTCGAGCCAATCGCGGTCGGAATCCCAGGAGCCGTGGAGCAGGTAGAGAACCGGCCACGGTTTGCGCCGGGGGCGGTATCCGGCAGGGGTGTAGACGTGCAGACGCCGGGTGAGGCCGGTTGCCCGATTGCGATAGACGTGCACGTGAGAGACGCCGCGGGGTGCCGGCAGAGGTTCTTCGGGGATGCGCAGGATGCTGCTGAGGCCGGGGTATCCGTTCTTGACCTGGCGATTCAGAGGATCGGCAAGGCGCACTCCATCGACCCAGAAGCAATACAGGTGCGCGCCGGGACGGAGTGGCGGCACGGTGATGGACCAACCGCCATCAGGAGCCCGCCTCATCGCCTGGGGTTCGTTGGCCGCCATCCAATCGCCCCAGAGCTGAACCGACCCGGCTTTGGGCGCGGCCAGAATAAAGGTGACGGAGCGGTCTGTGTGGACCTCAGGGGCAACCCACAGTGGCGCGGCGGCGGCCATCGCCAGTTGAAGCCACGTCATGACCTACTCCGTTCGCAGTGCCACCATGGGGCTGGTACGCGACGCGCGCCAAGCCGGAATCGCAAAGGCTGCGAATGCCACCAGCATTGTCGACACCAAGGCGATGGCGTATGAGGTGGGATCGTACGCGGTGACTCCGTAGAGAACGCGGTCGAGGAGCCGGGCCGCCGCCAGCGCGATTCCCACGCCGACCGCAGCGCCCGTGCCCGCGAGCAGGAGCCCTTCGTGAACCACCATTCGCCACACGCCGCCCGGCGTGGAGCCGAGCGCCAAACGGATTCCGATCTCGCGGGTGCGGCGCGACACGAGATACGAGAGAACCCCGTACGCGCCTACGGCCGCCAGCATCAGCGCGAGCGCGCCGAAGCACAGACTCAGCGAACCGGCCATGCGGCGCTGCCATACGGTGTCGTCGATGCGTTGATTGAGGGGCTTGATATCGAACAACGGCTGCTCCCGGTCCACCTGCTGAATGGCGCGTGTGATGGCGCCCATCAGCGGGGCGGGGTTGAGCGCTGTCCGCAGAACGAAGAACGTATCGCCCGCGAATTGCTGTTGGTTTGAGAGATAGATATCGAGGCTCGGCTCCGCGATGAGCCCGTCGCTGCGAACTCCCCCGGCCACGCCCACGATCTGGAGCCACACGGGCTTGGTCTCATTCGAAGCGGTGAGCTGACCGGGAAGCTGCACGCGCCGGCCAACAGGGCTGGCATCGCCGAACACCCTGTGCGCCAGCGGGCGGCTGATGACGGCGACGGGCGTGGTCTCCAGCCGGTCGGAGTCCTGGAAGGAGCGCCCTTCGCGCAGGGGGATCCCCATCGCTTCGAAGTAGCCCGTGCTCACGATCTGAACGTTCACGAACGGGTTGCGTTGTTGCTGGTCGATGCTCTGGCCCTCGACGGCAATGGCGGGCTTGCCGTAGTTCTGATTCAGTGCGAGCGGCAGGCTGTGATTGGCCGCCACGGCGGTGACGCCCGGAATTCTGCCAAGCTCCTCGACAGCGCGGCGATAGAACAGCGCGGTTTGTTCGGCCTTGTTGTATCGGGCCCACGGCGGGTCGGTTCGAAACGTCAGCGCGGGAGTTCTTGCGAAGCCGGTGTCAGCTTCACGGACCTTCCAGAAGCTTTGGAGCAGGAGCCCCGAGAAGACGAGCAGCATCACCGCGAGCGCGAGTTCGGCTGTCACCAGGATGTCGCGAACGCGGGCGCTGGTCCGTCCGCCCGAGGAGCCGCGGCTGCCTTCGCGCATCGCATCGTCCAGCACTGTCTTTGAGAAGCCTAGAGCGGGGAGCATACCCGCCGCCATCCCCGCGATGAGCGTCGCGAAGAGGGTGAACAGCAGCACGCGCCCGTCGAGTTCGATGTTCATCCATGCCGGCAGTTCGACGCGCATCCACTGCCGTATGACGCCGGTCCACCACCAGGCGAACCCGAGCCCGGCTGCGCCGCCGGCGGCGGCAAGCACGGCCGCCTCGGCGAGAAGTTGGCGCGCGATGTGTGCCCGCGTGGCGCCCAGCGCCGTGCGCACCGCGAACTCCCGCTTACGCGCAAGGCCGCGCGAGAGCAGCAGATTCACAACGTTCGCGCAGGCAATCAGCAGAACCATTGCCACCAGACCCAGTGTCAGCAACACGTAGGGGCGCACTTCGCCGCTGTAGGAATCGCGCAGGGTGCGCGCCTGGAAACGAATGCCGCGGTTCGACGCCGGATAGGTCTGTTCCATGCGTGCCCCGAACTCGTCGAGGCGGCTGCGCGCCTGTTCGATGGAGACACCCTGTTTCAGACGCGCCACCACGAATACGCTCCGCACGTCCCAGTTCTGTGGGCTGCCGAGGTGGGCGGCGCGAAAGACTTCGATCTTTCCGGGGAAGTCGAAACCGGGCGTGGCGACGCCCAGCACCTGATAGCTCGAAAAATCCAGGGGCAGGGTCTTGCCAACGATTGAAGGGTCGCCGCCAAACCGGCGCTTCCACAAGTCGTGACTCAGCACCATCACGGGATTGCGGTCGCGATGGGTGCCCTCTTTCCAACTGGAGCCGTGGAGAATCGGGACGCCGAGAACGCGGAACAGGTTCGCCGTGGTCATGCATGCGGTGAGCACTTCCGGCTGTGCCTCGTAGCTGAGGTTGTATTGGCTGGGATACCAGGCCGCCGCGCCTTCGAACAGAGCCGTGTCGCGATCGAGTTCCTCCCATTCGCGCGGCGTCAACTTGCCGGGCTCGTTTCCGCGGACCGAGTCGATCTGGATCAGGCGATCGGGCTCAGCGAATGGCAGGGGGCGCAGCAGCAGGGCATTGACGAAGCTGAAGATTGCGGTGTTGGCTCCGATGCCGAGCGCCATTGTGAGGATGGCCGTAAGCGCGAACACAGGCGTTCCCGCGAACGACCGGACGGCGAGGCGAAGGTCAGCCAGCAACCGGGTAACGCCTCAGCGCCATGACCGCGGGAATGCCGGCCAGGACGACAGCGACTAGGAGTCCGACGAACGCTACGCCGGCTCTGCCAGTCACATCCGCGGTTGGCTCCTCGCGAAACGTGAAGGCCGGCAACCGAGCCAGGTCGCTTGCGTTGAGTTTTTCCTTCCTCAGGATTCGCGGCACGAAGAAGCCACGCCACTGGCGATGGTATTCGTCCACTCCAGCGAGGAAGTGCTTGTAGCGGTGCGCGCTTGATCCGGCGAGATCGTTGAAGGCGGACTGCGCCACGATAGCCGGAGAAAGGTAGCGAAGCCGGTCGACCATGCTCTGCTGGTTGGCCAGTTGAGCGTCGAACTCGGCGAGCACGGGCTGCACCTTGCGCTCAGTGGCCTCGTTGACCGCCACCAGCAGGGTGCCGAAGTCCGGCGGTCCGCCGGGTCCTTTCGACGGCGGCGCCAATTCGGGATGATCCTCGAGGTAGCGCGCCAGCAGCTTGCTGCCCTGACGAGTGGACTCGTCTCCGGCGACGCGAATCGCCTGGATCAACTCGACCCGCGACGGGACGGGATAGAGCGCTTTGATCGCCACGTTGAGCACCGACGGGATCACGATCACAAACAGCAGCCACGCACCCGCAAGCGTCATCGCATTGGTTGCCGATCCGCGTCCCAACGCATTCACGGCAATGGCCAAGGCGAACCAGAACGCTCCGTACATGGCGGTGACGGCGGCCCAGACCAACAGACGCGACCATGCGCCTTCGGCAGCGAGATTCGTGCCGCCGATGATCACTCCGGCCGCGGACAACAGCACCGCCAGCGCGGCCACGAACGCCGCTCGAAGCAATACCTTCGCCATGACCAGGCGACGGAGCGACACGGGCTGCGACAACGTCAGCGCGAGCGTACCGGATTCCTTCTCGGACGAAACGAGGTTGTAGCTGAAGGCGAGAATCACGAGCGGGTAGAGGTACAAGAGTACAAACGCGAGATCGAAGCGGCCCGTGAGCAGATGCACCGGGTTCTCGACTTCGTCGTTGTTCAGGAACGTCTCACGGCTGTTGGTGGAGACGCGGAAGTAGTAGGGATAGAGATCACTCTGCCCGATTGCGAGGGCGCCCAATGGCGCCGGCGGCATCACGGCGTAGCGGGTGCCCATGTTGCGGCCGAACGACTGCGGCTGCCGGGGATCGGCGAAAGGACTTACTGTCTTTTCGCCGGATTCGATCTTTGGGATCTCGTTGCGAATCCGGTCAAAGCGTTCCCCCTCCTCGGCGAGCGCTTCGGAGATGGCGCGATTCTGAAAACGAATCCACTCCGATCCGTTGAACGCGCCATAGGCGATGGCGACTCCGAGCACCACCGCGACGGCAAGGGGTGCACGATCGGCGCTGAGATTGCGCCAGTCATACCTCATCAGGGTTCGGATCATGTCAGGTAGACCCGCACCCGCCGGGCGGTCCACATCGCGGCCATCGCCGCGGCGGCGCACCACAAGGCCAGAATGGTGAGCGAAGGCGCCTGCCGCGACAACACCCAACCCGCATCCGGGGCTGTGTATTCGAACGGCTGCACCTTGTTCCAGAGCTCGCCGCCCGCAAGATACACGCCGGTGTTGCTGGCGTTGCGCATGAGGTCGTCATTCATCACGCGCTGGATCGACCGGCGGTACTCTTCGGCGGCCTTGGCGAAGTGGGCATGCTGCGGAAAGTCGGCGCCGGCAAAGGCCATCGACGCCGATCGCACGGCGAGCGAGGGAGCCGCTGCGCTCAATAGCCGGTGGACGCCGTCCTGCGCATCAAAGACGGCCCAGAGGCGCGAGTAGGCCTGGTCGAACACTTCGTTGCCGTGGTCCTCGCTGTCCTGCAGGCGCGCGCCCATGAAGTTGATGGGAAGCGCTTCGATTTTGTCTACGTTGTATTTCTTCAACAGCCCCTGTTCAAGCCGCTTGGTGCGCTCCGAGGCCGAATCATGTCCGTCGCCTTGCATCGCCTTTTCGATTCCGCGCGCGAACTGGAAAGCCGAGGGCGCGGGCCGCACCGCTTTCGCGATGTCGGAGGCGGCACGCGGCGCGATGAGCCCGTTGAACATCCAGAATCCAAGGAGAATGATGAGCGACGAGCGCGAGGAGGAGGCCCAGGCCGAGACGGCGAGCGAAACTCCCACGAACGCGCCGAAGTAGAGCAGGTAGCCCAGCGTCATCCAGACCATGCGCGGAATGGCCGCGATCATGTCTGTCTGGCCGGAGCCGGCTGTGAGCGCCACCACGCCGATCAGGGCGGCGGGAACCAGCAGAAGTCCGAGGGCAGCCGCGACGCCGAGCGCCTTGCCTCGCTCGAGATCCTGCTGGCTGACGCCGAAGCTCAGCAGTTGCCGAAGAGTTCCGAGTTCGCGTTCGCCGGAGAATGCGTTGAACGCGAGCAGCACGATGAGCAGCGGGACCAGCAGTTGCAGCACCGTGGCGCCGGTGAGTTCGCCAAAGCGCTGTACCGCAGTGGCATCCTGGGCCGGCCGGTACTTGAACTCGTTCTGTTTGTGCGCTTCGAGCCACACTGCCACGCCCGTGTAGGGGTCAGTGCCGCGATCGACCATTGTCAGCGGGACCTTTGGCTTGAACGCGTAGATTCCGTAGTGCGCCGCCGAGTGCGGATTCTTCTTGCCCTGGCCGAGCCATTGCTCGCGCGTGGCGCGTTGGGCGGCTGAATGCTGCGCGCTCACCTCACGGTAGTGCTGCCATCCGAGCAGCAGCGCTCCGGCAAGCAGCGTGAAGATGATGGCTCCGGCGGCGCGGAAGCGGCCGTCGCGAATCATCTCGGTGATCTCTTTTTGTGCGATGCGAAGGACCATGGTTATGCTCCTGGATCAGTCGTGCATGTGTTCTAGGTAGATGCGCTCGAGATCGGCGTGGCCGAGTTCCGAGGTTGAGTACCGGGCCACGAGATGGCCGTGCTTCATGATGCCCACCCGCGTACCCGTTTCCTTGGCGCGGAACAGATCGTGCGTGGCCATGAGAATCGCCGCGCCGGAGCCGCTCAGTTTCTTTAGGAGTTCCGAGAATTCGTTCGAGGCTTTGGGATCGAGCCCCGACGTCGGTTCGTCGAGCAAGAGCGCCCGGGCCTTCTTGGCGATGGCGATGGCGATGCCCACTTTCTGGCGCATGCCTTTCGAATAGGCTCCGACCCGCTTGTCCGCTTCGGTTCGGGCGAGGCCGGCCTCTTCGAGGAAGCCCATCAGTTCGGCCTTGCTGTGCCTGCCGCCGGCGAGTGAGGTGAAATACTCGAGGTTCTCGATGCCGGTGAGGTTCTTGTAGAGCATCACCTGTTCGGGAATGTAGGCGAGCAGTCGCTTGGACTCAAGCGGTTGCTGGACGACATCGAGTCCGCCGATCTTCGCCGTGCCCGAGGAGGGCGGAATAAAGTTCAGGAACAAGTTGATGGTGGTGGTCTTGCCCGCGCCGTTGGCGCCGAGGAGGCAGAAGATCTCTCCGGGCTCGATGCGGAGATCGAGAGGGTGCAGGGCGGTGGTTCCGTTGTAGGACTTTGAAAGTGCGTTGGCTTCTAGCATGCGGCGGCGATCCTCCTTGATACGGTAGTTCAACCCGGCCCGTCAATCCCGTGGTTTTTCGCGGGCGGGCCCATTTATGCCGTGAGCGGGCCGGAAGGACCGCCGGGCGGGTCAGAAAATCAGCTTGATGGCGAACGTGCCCGGACGCAGGAGGGTGGACACCACCCTCCCGCGCGCAGGCCCCGCGCGGTCAGCTATCCGCGCGGGCCGGCACTCCACTAGAATCACGCGTGCAAGACTTCGCGAATCGTATGAGCCTGGCGCTTGCTGACGATCAGTTCCATGTCGTTGGACATTGTGACAAGCCAGCGCTGGCTGGTGAGCGTGCTCATCTTGCGCACATGGTCGACGTTGATGAGCGCGCTCCGATGGATACGCCGGAACTGCCCCCCTTCGAGGCGGCCGGCAAGTTCCTGAAGGGTGTGATTGGCGAGGTATCGCTTCAGCTTGGTGATGATCCACACCAGCTCCCCCTCGGCGCGGAACGCGAGCACTTCTTCCAGATCGAGCAGGAAGTACTCGTCGCCTTTCTTGCCAACCACGCGCTTACGGCCGGCCGGACCGGCGGCATCGAGTGTTCGGACGAGGGTCTCTGCGTTGTCGACCGGATGCTTGACGGCCGCCCGGGCCTTCTGGATCGCGGCGCGCAGACGGTCCTGCCGGATGGGCTTCAACAGATAGTCAGCGGCGCCGGCATCGAACGCGCGCAGCGCGTGCTGATCGTACGCGGTGACAAATATCACGGCGGGAGGCACCGGCGACAATCGCCGAACCACTTCGAATCCGTCGCAGCCCGGCATCTGAATGTCGAGCAGCACCAAATCCGGACGGTGCGCGTTGATCATCTCGATGGCGGCCTTGCCGTTGTCAGCCTGGCCAAGAATCGCCACACCGGGGATCTCAGCGAGTTCTTCCTCCAGGATCCGGCGAGCGATTGGCTCGTCATCCACGAGTACGGTGCGAAGGGCGGAGTCGCGCACCTTTCGTTTGTACCGCTCATCGCCCGGTTATCCCAAAAAAGAATTGCGAGCGGACCTATCTTGTTCACGAGCGGCCCGAAATTGGCCGTGAGTGGATCATTTTGCAGCAGCGCGGGCCTGGCTGGAGGAGGGCCCGTTGAGAGGTTGGCAAGCGGCGGGCATCGGCTGGTGGAGCGCGCCGGAGCGGCTTTGTCCTTGCTTTGCGCTTTTGACGGTCCCGCTCATCGGCGAATCGGGCCCGCCCGCGTCTCAATTCTCGCCGCTCGTGAACAAGGGGCGAGGAGAACTGCACTGTGGGTCTTAACCCACATTTCCGTTTTGAGCCGCGCGTGCGAATCTCCTGGATGCTCGTCCGCATCAATATCGATAGGGGTTTGAAGGCAGCGAAGACCCCTGCGGAGGACAGCACCCAATGGGTGACAAACAAAACC
>Ga0194131_10001991_pt1 | contig 34039 bp, 28 predicted proteins | sample TA2KigO120mmetaG_FD_148631 | JGI IMG/M metagenome (GOLD analysis project Ga0194131, IMG submission 148631) | Freshwater microbial communities from Lake Tanganyika, Tanzania - TA2015053 Kigoma Offshore 120m | ecosystem: Environmental > Aquatic > Freshwater > Lake | place: Tanzania: Lake...
ACCTTGGACGCCAACGATTATCCCAAAGGCCTACAGGTCTCCGACGATGAGTTTCAAGCGCTCAATATCAAACCCGGTAAGTTTCATGGCGATTGGAACTATACGCTTCTTCCTCGCTCTTAATCGGTAACTTAATTCTTGCCCATGCCTAAATCCCCAGCTTCCCTATGAAAATACGTTACTTGAGGCTGAAAAAGTCTTCGCAGCTAAGAACGGGATGCAATTCTTCAATTTTCCCTTGACCAGCATTCTTGGGCAACGTATGGGTAAGACCTACGAGACTAATGCCGAGGCCGCGGCTGAAGCCATCGCCAAGGCCAAAGGCAAAGTGTATGTCCACTGTTATCTTGGCGTGCATCGCGCAAAGTACGTTGCCGACCTGGTTGCGAAGAAGAAGCAACTCCGCACGCTTGAGTATAGCGAACGCACAGGAGAGCGCAGCGAAGACGCGAGAACCTTGGATCGAGCAGAGGCAGAATACAACAACGGAAACTACCAGAAAGCGCAGGAAACCCTCTCTCAGATTGAACAACAATCACCAGCCGCTCAGCTCTTACGTGGGTGGTCGTCATACAAATTGCGCAACATCGCAGAAGCGCGCGCGCAATTTACTGCGGCGTTAGAAACCACTCCTCCGGCAGATGCCAACAAAAGGAGCGATGCTCTCAATGGTCTTGGGTATTGCGCTTTATCCGACAACGACCTCACCAAAGCCCAGGAGCACTTCACCGCAGCACTCAAACTTGCACCGGAGGACCGATCCGCACTTATGGGCCTGAGTCTTGCCTATTATCGTCAGCAGTCTTTTGCTGAAACCATGCGACATCTCGAAACGTTGTTAGCCCTTGATCCAGAAAACCAGGAAGCAAAAGACTTGCGAGAAAAGATCAACAAGGCCCAGGTTTCCGGGACAATCGCATCGCCTAAGTAACTGGTTCGCTTGCCACGAGACCAGTCCTCTCCTATCCTGAACACTACGGAGAGACGTAGCGCATGACGTCTCTCCGGAAACATTTCTCCTTTCCTCGTAGAAACACCGGATCGGCTTACTGCTTCCAGCGAGCAGCAAATAACAAAGAGTTCTCTCACGCACCGTGGGTTCGGCTTGACCTGCTAACAAAAAAAGCGTAGCCAAGAAGAAAGGGCTTCTGAACGTCTGCGATGGGCCGTGAGGGTCCATTGAGGTGAGGGGGATAGGAACAGCGGGGCCGCAGACACTATCGGAGGGCTTTTCTTTCCCCTCTTCTCTCTCAGCTCCTATTTCTTGGGGTATCACAAGGAGGAACGTGTATGCGTTACCGATCCACCTTGCGCAGGTATTGTAGGCTGTCTATTCTCGTTGGCTGTTTGACTGTATTGACATCGCCCGTCGCCGGGGCAGAAGATCTTCCCCCGCCTGTTGCTCGTGCAATCATCCACCCGCTTTTTGTCCACTGGCCGCCTCAGGTTTCATATCAGCGTCTGACCCTTAACGTTGCTATTCCAGACGGTCGCGTCATACAACAGGAGCTCCAACCCGGAGAGTCAGTCGGATTCTCCTTGAGCGACACGACTCAAGGTCCAGTTCTCGATGGGCAATATACCTACGAGCTGATCGTCACCCCAGTGCTCAATCCAGCTCTGCAACAAGCGCTGCTAAAAGCACAAGAGACAGGAGATGATTCACAAAGAACAGAACTACAGCGGCAAGGGGTCTTGCCACGACGATCTCTCACGCAAACTGGGTATTTCTCCGTCCTCAATGGCAGCATCGTCATCCCACCGGACGCCGACTGACGCGAATCTGCTGATCACGTAAGGAGCGCATGTTATGTTCAGCATATATACACGACAACAGAGTTTCGCTGTCACTTTTGCCATCGGTATGAGTATCCTGCATGGCTGGTACGCCCAGGCCATTGCCGACAATGAGGTGAATGATGATCAGATTATTCGAGGAAGGCTTTATGCTGGCAGCACTGATTGTGTCGATGGTGAAGAGTTCGGGACTGCCTACCTCAAGCTCAAAGGCTCTGATCCGATTCTCCTCTTTGAAGATACAACCATCACTCCTGGTGCACCAACCACAGACTGGAGGCTGTCTGGTAACAATAGCGGGGATCGCTTTACGCTCGAAGATGCGACACATGCAACGGTCCCGTTCGTAACCGAAGCCAATGCACCAAACAACGCTCTGTATGTGAACAGCAGTGGCAACATTGGGCTGGGAACAGCGACGCCTGTTCACCACCTCCACCTTCGTGTGGGACAGTCCCCAACAGTTCGACTGGAACAGGATGCAACGCAGTTCTTCTCACCACAAAAGTGGGATTTCGGGGGAAACGAGATTAATTTTTTCCTTCGCGACGCAGGAACGAGCGGTGCAAGTACACGCCTCCCCTTTCGAGTACGGGCGGGGGCACCGACAGATAGTCTGGTGTTGGATAACAGCGGGCGGGTCGGTATCGGTACCTTTAACCCCCTCGGGAACCTCCACATCTTTGGCCCTGCCGGTGACGACGTCTTTAACGGCATCGGCCCCGACCCCTCCACGAGCCCCGCCGCTAACGCCTTTAACTTCGGCTACTCCGGCAATAGCTTCGGCGCCGGCTCCGGCTTCTTCAACGTCCGCCCCGCCACCGGCATCGCCGCCCCCCCCCTAACCCCTCCCTCCGGTTCGCCACCCCCAATCTCCAACGCATGATCATCGATAATTTAGGGAATGTCGGCATCGGCGACTTCGGTGCCGTGCCTGGTAATCCCGGCTTCGCTCCCGCGGCTCGCTTGCATGTCAAAGGTGGGGAAGTCCGTGTCGAAGGCAACGTGCGGGTCGTGGGCGGGGCATTCATCGATGACAGCACGACCCTCAATGCGCCGGACTATGTCTTTGCCCCCGACTACCAACTCCGCCCGCTCAACGAGCTCGCGGCCTATATCGCCCGCGAGCGGCACTTACCCGAGATTCCTTCGGCCACCGAGATCCAACAGCAGGGCCTGCAGCTCGGCGAGATGCAGATGCGCTTACTCAAGAAGATCGAAGAACTCACCCTCTACACCTTGCAGCAAGAACGCCAACACCTCCACCACACTCACACCATCGCTGCCCAACAACGTCAACTCACCGATCAAGCAGATACCATTGCCACATTGCAACAGGTCAATCAGAATCAACAACAAGTAGTGACCACGCTATTGCAGAAAATCGAGGCCTTGACCGATCGGGTTTCCCAGCTAGAGGCAACAGCCGCCCGGCCATAGCCCCCTTTTACGGGGAATGCTCGACAAGTATTCCCAAGATGCATATGCTTGCTCCTCAAATCTCACGCTGAGGAGCACTGGCATGCGCGCGATTCGTATCCGTGAATTCGGTCCACCAGAAGTTCTCAAACTGGAGAACGTACCAGACCCCACACCAGGCCCAGGTCAAGTGGTCGTAAAAATTCACGCAGTTGGCGTGAACCCAGTCGAGACCTACATCCGCTCTGGCATCTACCCAAAACCGCCAACTCCTTTCACGCCAGGCGCGGACGGCGCAGGTGTCATCGCGTCCGTTGGCGAAGGTGTGACGTGTGTCAAAGTGGGAGATCGTGTCTACACGGCTGGTTCGCTGACCGGCACCTATGCCGAGAAAGCGTTGTGTAAGGACACTCAGGTACGCCACCTTCCGCCACGCGCGTCCTTCGCGCAAGGCGCATCGATGTTCGTACCTTATGGTACAGCCTATCGATCCTTGTTTCAGCGTGCTGCAGCCCAGCCTGGTGAAGTCGTCTTCGTTCACGGCGCCAGTGGCGGCGTAGGGATCGCGTCAGTCCAACTCGCACGCACTGCAGGGATGACCGTGATTGGTACCGCAAGCACGGAACACGGTCGACAACTCGTACTCAAGGAAGGCGCACACCACGTGCTTGATCATCGTGCGTCTAATTATCTTCAAGAGGTGATGGAACTCACCAACGGACGCGGGGCTGATGTCATCATGGAGATGCTCGCTAACGTGAACCTTGCCAAAGACTTGGAGGTTGTCGCTTCCGGTGGGCGGATCGTGGTGATCGGTAACCGCGGCGAGAACAATCAAGGTACGATCGCTATCAACCCACGTGCCGCCATGATGAAAGATGCCTCGATTATGGGCATGAGCCTGGTAAACGTATCTCCCATCGATATGGAGAAGATTCATGCAGGCTTAATCGCCGGTTTAGAAAGCGGTGCGTTACGACCGGTCATCGGTAAGGAAATTCCCCTTGCTGAAGCAGCTCGTGCTCATCATGAAGTGATCGAGGGCACAGCGTATGGCAAGATCGTCTTGATTCCATAATCCATTCAGGAGGAAGCCATGACGGCACACGGGGCTTTGCACGACTTGCGGGTCATTGACCTCACTGACGATAGTGGTCGATTTGCGACAAAACTGTTGACCGAAGCAGGCGCTGATGTTGTCCGCCTGGGTCACGGTTCGCCAGGCGCCCCCATGCAGGGTGAGGCCAGCAAGCTCGGCGGCCTCCTCGATTGGTGGTACGATGGGGGCAAGCAACGAGTCACACTCGATCTGACCTCTCCTGTCGGACAAGAGCAGTTTCGTACGCTTGCAACACGCGCGGATCTCCTGATCGAAACTGAACCTCCTGGACGGCTGGAGGCCTTGGGCATCGATTTTCCCGATCTGCAGCAACTCAATCCCCGCCTGGTTCATGTATCGCTCACCCCATTTGGTCGCCAAGGCCCACGCGCCCACTGGCACATGAGTGATCTTGTCGCTGCGGCCCTGGGTGGCGTGTTGTCGTTTACCGGCACCCCAGAGGCGCCACTGAACGGCTGGGGACGACAATGTTTCAATACTGCCGGGTTGTTCGCCGCTATTTGCGGCTTGACGGGTGTGTACGCTGCACGAGCAACTGGTCGCGGCCAACATGTGGATCTCTCGCTGCAACAATCTGTGATTGCCTGCACTGAGCAGATGTTGATGTTCTGGTTTTTCTCGAAGATGTTTCCACTTGCCGAAGCTCCACGGCAAGCTTCATTACATTGGAGTGGCGCCTTCGAAGTGATGCGCTGTGCATCTGGCTATGCGATGGTCACGCCCGGCACCCACATGCCAAAGATGGTCGAGTGGCTCGACCAAGATGGTATGGCCGGCGATCTCAAGGAACTCGACCTCTCCGACATGCTCAAGGTACTCCCGCACATTAAGCACATTATGGAGATCCTCCATGCCTGGGCGTTGACCAAAGATGCACACAAGTTGTTTCTTGTCGGACAACAACGACATCTTCCTTTTGGTGAAGTGCTCAACGTCTCCGACATCACCAAGAATGAGCATTTTCTCGCGCGCGAGTTCTTTCGCACCGTGGATTGGCATGGTCCAACAGTGAAAATCCCCGGCCCACTGTTTCGTACTGAAGCGACACCTGTACCGCCACCACGACCTCCCATAGCAACTGCAAGTGATCCAGCTGCAATTCTCCAACGCTGGACACCACTGTCGACCACAACACCGACCACTGCGAGCAAACAAAAACCGCTTACCGGTATTCGCGTCTTAGACTTTACCTGGGTCCTCGCCGGTCCCTATTGCACACGGGTGCTGGCCGATCTTGGCGCCGATGTCATCAAACTGCAAACAGAAGAACGCGCACAAGGTGTGAATGGCAATGCGTTTCCCTATTTCGCCTTGTGGAATCGCAACAAACGCAGTGCCAGTTTGAAAATGAAGCACCCACAGGCGTTAGCCATCTTTCGTCGCTTGGTCGAGAAAGCCGACATCATTGTTGAGAACTTCAGTGTTGGCGTACTCGAACGCTGGGGCATTGGCTACGACACCGTTCGGCAGTGGAACGACAAGATCATCTATATGAGCATGGCCGGTGCGGGTCAGAGTGGCCCGTGGCGTGACTTTGTCACTTATGCGCCCACGATTCATGCCTTGTGTGGCCTAACGTATCTGACAAACCCGCCAGACCGACAGGATATTGGCTTAGGCTGCGCATTTACTGATCACATCAGTGGCCTTTCCGGCGCGTTAGCGTTGTTGGAAGCCCTCGAAGCGCGCAGACAGACAGGAGTCGGCCAACGGATTGATCTCTCGCAATTGGAAGTCGGTGCCTATCTGGTCGGACCGGCGTTTGCTGATCTGCTCAGCAACGGGCGAGAGGTCCATCCCCAGGGGAATCAAGACGCCTTTTGTGATTATGTCCCGAACAATGTCTATCGCTGCCTGAATAATGAATGGCTGGCGCTCACGTGTCGTTATGATAGTGAATGGGCACGCTTCTGTCAGACGACTGGCCAGCATATACTTGGGAGTGATACCCGCTTTACCACGATCGAAGGACGACAAGGACATCGCACTGAAATCGATCGCATGCTCAGCGCCTGGGCTGCGCAGCAAAATGCCGAACAGGCCATGCGGCAACTCCAAACTGCTGGGGTTCCTGCAGGTAAGGTATGCTCGATGAAAGATCTCACTGAACGTGACGAACACCTTGCTGCCAGGCAGTGGCTTGTCGAAGTCGAAAACAAACTGCTCGGACGACATCAATTTGAGCGCTTCCCGGCTATCTTTAGCGAGACAACGATCGATTACACCCCCTCCCCCTTCCTCGGCGAGCATACGTTTGAGGTATATAAGGACTTGCTGGGAATGTCAGATGAAGAGATCGCAACAGCGATTGGCGAGGGGCTCTTTACGTAAAAGCTAAGGAGGGAAACATCGTGACCACCATATCAAAGTCTGCAGCAGTTCGCGCACGCTTGAACCATCCTGTGGTCGATTCCGATGGCCACATGATCGAGTTCGAGCCTGGCTTCATTGATTATCTGCGCAAGGTCGCCGGACAGACAATGGTCGACCGCTTTTATTCTGACGAGCGCAACACTGGCAGTTGGGGAAAGCTGTCGCGCTGGTATCGTCTCTCGCCCGAAGCACGTCGCGAACAACACCAAACACGTGCGCCGTGGTGGGCATTGCCAACTAAAAACACGCTTGATCGTGCAACGGCAGTGTTACCGAAACTCTTGCACGAGCGCATGGACGACATTGGTCTCGACTTCACGATTCTCTACCCCAGTCTTGGCCTGTCCTTCCCCCACTTTGAAGATGAAGAAATGCGCAAGGCCACCTGCCGTGCCTTCAATCTCTTCTGTGCCGATTACTTTCGTGAGTATGCCGATCGCATGACCCCTGCCGCTTGCATTCCGATGCATACGCCACAGGAGGCAATCGAAGAATTAGAATTCGCGGTCAAAGAGTGTGGCCTCAAGGCCATTATGATGGCCGGACATATCCAACGACCGATCGCGCCGGCACTCATGAAAGATCCAGACGCGTTATTCCACTACGCGTTTTGGCTCGATAACTTTTGTATCGATAGTGCATACGACTATGACCCGGTGTGGGCCAAATGCGTGGAACTCAAAGTGCCGCCCACTTTTCACTCGCCGGCGATGGGCTGGGGAGGACGCACAACCTCAAACTATATGTACAACCACACCGGCCATTTCGCCGCCGCAGGCGAATTGGTATGCAAAGCGCTACTCTTTGGTGGCGTCACGCGCCGTTTCCCAACCTTGAAATTCGGTTTCTTGGAAAGCGGTGTCGGCTGGGCCACTGACCTGTATGCTGGGATTATCGCACGCTGGAAGAAGCGTAATCCCAAAGGACTCGGAAACTACGATCCTGCCAATCTCAACAACGAGTTATGGCTCGAACTGCATCGCCAATACGGTGGAAAAATGGTGCAGAGCAATCTTGAGATATTGCAAAAGCCAGGGCTGATGGGTGGCTCGAAAGAGGACCGCAATGCGTTGGACGACTGGCGGGCTTGTCAAGTTGAAAAGGCCGAAGATATCCGCGATCTTTTTATTCCGAACTTCTACTTCGGCTGCGAAGCCGACGATCCACTCAACGCTACCGCTTTCAATCAGAAAATGAACCCGTTCGGTGCGCAACTCCGGGCGATCTTCAGCTCTGACATCGGCCACTGGGACGTACCAGACATGACCGAGGTTTTGGAAGAAGCTTATGAGTTAGTGGAACACAAAGTAATTAATGAAGAGAATTTTCGCGACTTCGTCTTCACCAATCCCGTCTCGCTATGGGCTGGGATGAATCCAGATTTCTTTAAAGGAACGGTGATTGAGCAGGCGGCAGCGAAGGTGATTGTGAACGGTGCACACTAGCGTAAGGTGTCGCTGTTTACTCTAAGTCCCTACGCTCGACCCTCACCCTACCCCTCTCCCTGTCAGGGAGAGGGCAGTACGAGCGAAGCGAGTACGGGTGAGGGTAATGGCTATAGTAAGTCTGTTAAAAATAAGTCTTTAAGGAAACCCTATGACCCTCACCGACTGCTACGACCTTCCCATCACTACAAGCTCGCGTGAAGCCCGCGATTGGTACAATCGCGGTATCCGTGGGCTGCTGGGCTTTCACCAAGACACGGCAGAATGCTTTGAGAAAGCCTTGGCGCTGGATCCGAACTTCAACATGGCGCGCTGTCACCTCGGCATGGCCTATTTTCTTGATGAAACTGCCGAGCAGGTCGCACGGGCGAAAGACTGCTTTACCCAATCGTGCACGGCAATGGCGTCGCTCACTGATCGTGAGCGTGATGTACTGGAAACCGTGCAGATGTGGGCACAAGGCAATGCCCGCGAGGCGCTGACGCGCATGCACACCGCGCTTGCCACCCGTCCAGGTGAGGTCACGCTTCTGCAGAAGCTCTACTTTGGCTACTTCATGCAAGGAATGGCAGACAAGATGCGGGACACGGTCGCGTCCGTGGTCGCACATTATCCGAACGACTCATATGTTCTTGGCATGTATAGTTTCAGTCTGGAAGAAACCCGTGACTTCGCGCGCGCATTCGAGTTCGGCAACAAAGCTCGGACAGTGAATCCAACCGATGCCTGGTCGCTCCATGCGCTTGCTCATTGTCACTACGAAACTGGTGCGTTTGCTACCGGGGCACAGCTTTTGCGCGACGCGTTGCCACAGTGCGATCACGTGGGGTTCTTTCGTGTGCACCTCACCTGGCATCAGGCGCTGTTTCTTTGGGAACAAGGCGATAACCAACAGCCCTTAGCGATCTATCACCAGTTGTTACCTGCCGACGAAGTCATGCTGCCACCCAATTTTGTCGACGCCGTAACACTCTTATGGCGACTCAATCTGACTGGCACATCCACCCCTGCCGAGTGGCAAGCGCTCACCCCATCGCTCGACCAGTTACGCAGGTTACCAACCTACCTGTTCAATCAGATGCATGTTGCCCTTGGCCTTACTGGTGCGCGTCGCTCCGACTGGGCGACGGCATATCTTGAGAGCCTGCGCGCGCGGGTCCGTCCCGACCGCCCGGGGGTTGTCGGAGAAGTTGCTGTACCAGCAATCGAAGGATTGATTGCCTATGGCAAAGAGGAGTATCGCCGCACGGTCGATTGTCTGTGGCCAGTTCGCGATCGTATCGTCAACATTGGTGGCAGTCACGCGCAGCGCGAAATTTTTGCCGACATCCTGATTGACGCTTGCTTACGCCCTCAGGCATATAAGGAAGCAATCGAGCTGCTAGAAGCGAAACGACAGCATCGCCCCAACCGTCCGCTCGCATTGGCTGCGTTGGAGAAAGCGTATAAAGATAGTGGCGAGGTTGTTAAAACACAGGAAGTCGCCGCGCAAAGGCAGCGCCTGTAGCATGAGAAAGAAGGAAGCGAAAAAGGAGCCTGTATGGATTACAAAGTGAAAAAGACGGATGAGGAATGGCGTACACAATTGACTCCGGCGCAGTATGCCGTCTGTCGACAAAAAGCGACTGAGCGGCCATTTACCGGCGAGTTCTATTTCAAAAACGAAGACGGGACCTACAAATGTGTCTGCTGTGGCGCTGACCTTTTTACGTCAGCAACGAAGTTTGATGCGGGCTGCGGTTGGCCAAGTTTCTGGGAACCGATTGCCAAAGACACCATTCAAGAAGAAATAGATTACAGTCACGGGATGGAGCGCGTTGAGGTGATGTGCAAAAGCTGCGGCGCTCATCTTGGTCATGTCTTCGAAGACGGGCCCGAACCGACCGGGTTACGCTATTGCATCAATTCGGTGTCGTTGACAATGGATAAGAAAGACTAAGGACAAACGGGAAAAAGAGTAAGAATGAATTCTGTTGTCGTTGAAGTCTCTTGAGGAGTGGGTCCATACGACGTCGAGCGAGCCGTAGAACGTGCCAGATTGCTTAGCCAGCTTGGCAGCCCTGCTCTACCTGTAGTGGCAGGAAAAGTGATCACCAAACAAGCTCGTTCATTAGCAGAAGCAAAGCATGTCTATCGTCTGATTGAAGGGCATCGCCCCCGCCTTGAAGCAGGGGACGAGCCTTGGTAACAAAGAATGCTCAGTTCAGAAGCGTTCTCCTCTCGCTTTCAACCGAAGCCTACAGCCTGCTAGTCCCCCAGCGGCTCTTCCCCAATGCGCGGCGGCATCGGTGCACCTTGTGGCCGAACACGGGCAAACTGCCGCCGAACGAAGGCCATCAGTCGTGCGATCCGTACTTCTAAATCATCAAACAGTGAATATGCAACCGGAGTCATCAACAAGGTGAGCACCAAACACATGCTTTGCCCGCCAATGATCACGACCGCGATCCCACGATGACTTTCTGCAGCAGGCCCTTGGCCGAGCAGCACTGGAACCATCCCAGATACTAATGCCAATGTTGTCATGAGAATCGGACGCAACCGTTCCCGATTGGCTGTGAGAATCGCTTCGTCGCGTGGCAGACCTTGTGCTCGCAGGTTGATGGTATGGTCAACCTGAAGAATCGAGTTCTTCTTGACGATACCGAAGAGGAGCAGGACGCCAAGAATACTAAAGATCGCTAAAAACTGGTCAGTCATCCACAGTGATAGCAGCGCAAAGGGAATCGCTAAAGGTAACGCAAGCATAATGGTCACTGGATGCAGCAAACTCTCAAACTGTGCAGCCAGCACCATGTACATACCAATAATCGAGATCAAGAAGGCCAGCTTGAAACTGCCCATCATCTCGGCAAACATTTTTCCCATGCCAGTAACGCCAGTAGTGTATCCCGGCGCCAATCCCATTTTCTTGACCTCGGCATCGATGTCAGTGAGGGCATCGCCTAATCCGCGCCCTTTGGCAAGGTTGCCAGTCAAAGTGATCTGACGCTGGCGTTCTTGCCGATCAATCTGTACCGGACCGGTACCTGGAATCATGTTCACCAGGTTATCTAACCGTACGTGCCCGACAGTAGCAGACGGAACTGTCACTCCTTGTATCACTTCGGCCCGGTTGCGTGCTTCAGGGGTCAGTCGTAACCGCACATCGTACAGCTCGTCGCCTTCACGGTAGGTAGTGATTTTGTCTCCTGCCACCATGACACGCAGAGTCGAGGCAATATCGGCAGCTTCGATCCCAAGGTCGGCAGCTTTGCGGCGGTCAATCTTGACCTGCAACTCTGGATTACCACCTTCGAAAGTCGAATCAACGTCAACAATACCGGGCATAGTACGCACACGCGTTTTGAGTTCGTTCGCGTACTTTTGTAGCTCGGCCAATTCCGGGCCGCGTAAGTTGTAGGAAATGTCGACGTTCTGCACCCCACCACCGCTCACCGGCAGGATATTGTCGACACTCACACGCAGTTGTTTGAAGGCCTTGACCTTCTCACGCGCCATCGCCATCACTTGCTGTTGGGTAATCGTACGATGTTCGTATTCTTGTAGTTTGACGATAATCGACGCGCGGGTCACCGTTTCACCAACCGTACTTCCGACCAACGACAACAGGTGCTCCACCCCGGGCAGCGGACGAATCTCGTTCTCGATCTCGCGTGTCGCAGCGTCGGTTTGCGTTAACGAATATCCTGGCGGCGCTTTAATGTTGATTTCAAATTCACCGCGATCATCGTTGGCCATCATGCTGGAACGCACGTGTTTGGCAATCCACGGGGTCGAGGCAAAAATACCGACAGCGATACACACAATCACCCAGCGATGGCGTAGCGACCAACGTAACATCGCCATATAGACACGTTCGATGAACCCGTAGACTCGGGATTCACGCGAGGAATGCTTGTGTTCGGCTAACTTCTTGGGCAGAAAGCGAGAACACAGCATTGGCGTTAGAGTAAACGCAACGAGCAGTGACACCAGAATGGCAAACGCCATCGTGAAACCGAAGCTGCTGAGCCACATGCCCACTGTCCCCTTGAGAAAACCAACCGGAATGAAGATCACGACAAGAGAAAGAGTCGTAGCACTGACTGCAAGACCAACCTCAGCAGTCGCCGCACGCGCCGCCTCGAAAGCGTTCATGCCCTTCTCTTCGATGTAACGATAGATGTTCTCTAACACTACAATCGCATCGTCGATGACGATACCGACCGCGAGCGTAAGCCCAAGAAGCGTGATGCGATTCAGTGAGTACCCTGCCGCGGCCAGCAATGAGTATGTTGCAATAATCGATACGGGAATGGATACCGCAGCAATCAACGTCGACCGTACGTTGCCAAGAAAGAAATAGACAATGATGCTGGCAAACAGGGATCCTAACCAGAGGTGCTTCTGCACTTCGTGGACTGACTCACGGATGAAGTTTGACTGATCACGGGTAATCAAAACCTCCACACCAGGAGGCAAGAGTTTTTGTACCTCCGAGAGCCTCTCTCGCACGGCATCAACAGTCGCAACCGTGTTGGTTCCAGATTGTTTGCGCAAAATCAGCGAAACCGCATTCTTTCCATCGAAGCGAGCAACTGTCCGTGGTTCAACCACTCCATCTTCCACACGGCCTATGTCGGCGATAGTAACCGGTGCTCCTTTGTTGGAAGCAACGACGATGTTTTCAAACTCGCGTACCGAACTCACCCGACCAAGCGTCCGCAGTACCGTCTCGCCATCAGGTCGGGTGATCCGCCCACCAGGAAACTCAACATTTTGTTTGTCCAAGGCAGTCGCGACCGTTTTGATCGAAAGGCCGTACGCTTTGAGCCGTTCCGGGTCGATCAACACCTGAATCTCACGTTTTTGCCCACCGATGATCGAAATCGCACCAACTCCTGAGATTGACTCGAGCGGCTCTTTGACTTTCTTCTCAGCAATCTCGGTGAGTTCTTTGATACCTTGAAAACCAGAGACCGTGAGCGTTAGCACCGGTGTGGCGTCGACATCAAACTTCTCCACTACAGGCGGGTCGGCATCCTCGGGTAGTTTCGCGAGGACCGTCCCAACCTTGTCGCGCACTTCGGCAGCAGCGACCGCAAGGTTCTTTTCGAGCTTGAACTGGACGATAATCTGCGACAAACCTTCGCGCGTTACCGAGCGGAGTTCATCGATCCCACTCACGGTGTTGATGACTTCCTCGATCGGCTTGGTCACCTGCGCTTCCATTTCTTCCGGGCCAGCCCCAGGAAGTGTCGTCGTCACTGTGACCACCGGCATATCGACCTTGGGAAAGAGGTCGAGCGTTAGACTTTTATAGGAAAACCATCCGGCCACCACCAACGTCCCCACCAGCATGGTGGCAAATACCGGGCGGCGTACACAGACATCGGCAATGATCATTTGGCCTCCGCACGGTGAGGTTGAACGGTCATGCCATCAGCTAAGCGATCGATCGCTGATATCGCGACGTGTTCGGTCTCCGCTAGCCCCTCAGCAATTTCGATGAACTGTCCATCTTCAATTCCGGTTTTTACCTCACGAGAAGTGACTTTATTATCGTGAACAATAAAGATGCGCTCGACGCCAGCATAGCGATAGACGCCAGAACGTGGGATCAACAACACGGTTTCTTCACCCATCACTCCAGTCACATGCGCGAAATATCCGGGTCGCAATTTCCCTTGGGGATTGGGAATCTCAGCCTCGACTAACAAACTGCGTGTCGCATGATCCACGCCAGCGGCAACGCGAGTCAACTTGCCATCAAACTTCTCATCAGGCAGAGCATCGACCTCAACCTGCACCGGCAAACCAATACGCGCCATGCGCGCATAGCGTTCAGGAATCGGCGTGCGTAATTTGAGGGGATGCACATCCACCACTTCTAAGAGTTTCGCGCCTGCTGTCATGTATTCGCCTGGATTGACGAAACGATGCTGCACAAACCCATCGACGGGAGAAACCACCCGTGTGTCCTTCAGTCGTTTCTGCATCAACGCCAAGGCTTTCTCAGCCGAGCGCACTCCAGCCTCGGCAACTTTGAAGTCAGCCTCTGCGGTATCACGCCGTTGTGGAGGGATGAGATCTTCAGCAAAGAGTTGCTGCGCCCGTTCGTAATCCCCTTTCGCACGGACATAATTCGCTTGCGCTTGTTTGAGAGCACTTTCCGCACTATCCACTTGCAGGGCCAATTCCTCACGTTCAATTTCAACCAACACTTGCCCAACACGAATGCGATCGCCGAAATCGACCACCACCGTGTTCACATAGCCCGGCATCTTTGTCGCGAGAATCACGCTTTCCTTGGCAAACAAGGCCCCTTGGCCTTGGGCAGTACGTTGAATCTTCTTCCATATCGGGTTTGCTACTTGTACAGGCATCACTGCTGGTTCGGCAACAGCGATTTGCTCTGCTGTCGGCTTTGCCGCCTCAACCTCAGACGATGAACCTTTACAGCCAGCAAAAGCGGACACGGCGCAGAGACTGACAACAACAGCGAGTGATCTTACGTTGCTCCAAAAAAACAGGCGGTTAGGGAAACACGTCACGATAATTGCTCCTTGTAACGAGGGTCGAGCACTCCATGAAAAAATATATCGAGCAGGATGGTTGCATCCTCAGACGCAGTGCGGCTGGTCAGGCCAAGGGTGCGCTGCTGGAAACAGCCACGGATCGCTTCATTTAAGGCAAAAGCACAAGCTTCGACATTGTGAGAACGTAACATCCCGGCCTCCACCGCTTGCCGCAGGACGCTGGCAATGAAATCGATATGGCCAAGATAGAGGTCGAGCATCTGCGTCGCCTCTGGATGATTCGGCGCAGCAGCCAGGAAGTTACGCTCAAGCAGCAGCATTTTGAAGAAATCACGCTGCGAATCGCTCAATTCCAAGCTTGCTTCGACCAAACGGCAGAGCTTTTCCAGGGGTTGGGTCACTTCCTCAACTTCTGCACGGATCTGATTGGTGAAGTTCACCATGCCCTGCTCAACCGCGGCTTTGAGCAGCTCTTCTTTGGTGTGAAAGTAAAGATAAACCGTACCTTTAGCGATTCTGGCCTCTTCTGCCACCCGGTCGATCGTCACCCCTTGGAAACCGTTGTGTGCGACCACGCGACGAGCAGCCTCCAAGATCTCGCGGCTGCGAAAATCCCGGACCAGCTCCTCCTTGCTCGTTACGACTGAATTTTTAGTCATATGACTGACTATACAGTCAGTAGCAAACAGGGCGCAAGTTCCCTTCCAGAGAAAAAGGCCTATGGCAATTTGGAGATGGGCTTATGGAAAGAGAGGTTACAGCTTAGGGTGTGATTCAAAGTGCGGGGCCTGCAGACAATCATTAGGCGGCTGCCCGTTCTTCCCAATACTTGTCCCAGTCCCCATTGGCGCGAAGCACTCGTAACGCGAAGGTCGTAGGTTCGATTCCTATTGCCGGCACCATTTAAGCGATTGAAAATCAAATGGTTATGATCTCGTGATCAGCCACTTGATTTTTACTGATTTACCCAGTGGGTAAATCATGATGCCAACCGCAACATTGTTACCCCTTCAACCTTAGTCAACATCTCGACTGCTGCAACCAATTCACCCACTTCTGCTGGCGAATAATGCACGGTGATGTCGCCATCAATGTGATGCATCAATGCTTTTCTGGTTTCCAATGGCACACCCGCAAGTCGTAGTCTCCTTGCAAAGGTATGCCGGAGGTTATGAGGTCCTGATAAAACCTCTCTACCTACTGGCAGTCCTGCTCTTACCCAAGCTTTTTTCCAGGCAGAGTTATACATTCGAACAACCGGCTTTCCCCTGTAACCAAAAACATGCGTGGCAATTTTCCCACGCCGGCTTTCTATTACGTTTTTCGCCGTACTATTTAGCACCAATAAGCATGGCGTACTGTTTTTAGTAAACTCCCCTGGAACAAGAAAGACTGAAGATCCAATTTCAGGTATCTTGATTTCCCATTCCCATCGCAATTCACCAACTACTTTATCCCTGGCACCTGTATTCACCGCAAAAATTGCCATTTCAGCCAAATGCGAAGGCAATTCTTTAAAAAAACGCCTTTGCTCTTCAATGTTTAACGGATAAGGATGCGCGGTATCACCCCAATTAGGGGAACGTAATAACGGTGCTGTCGGCAACCAAGGTTTATTCTCCATATCTCGCCATACTCGAGAAGCAAGAGTTAATATCCTTCTTACAACTGATAGCTCTCTATTAACAGTACCGCTTTTTATTCCGAGTTGTTGGCGATGTTCGATGTAGGGTTGTAATGTACCTTGATGAACTTGATCAATTCTCAGATGACCGATCCACGGATCCAAGTTTTCTAAACACTTGGCATCGCGGCTTAAACTTGGTTTCACCTCCTCGTTTAAAAATTTAGTTGCGGCTTCTCGAAATGTTTTGAATCTAGGTGCCGCCGACTCCACTTTAGCTGCCGCTATGGCCCGGTGGTATTCGACTTCTGCTTCTTGCCACGTGCTCGCTGTAAAGCGGTGGCGAACTCTTCCAAGTCCGTCGATTCGCTTGTCAATCGAGCCTTTCCCTGTTTCTTTGTCCCAGTACAAACCAGGGAGACTGCTTCTTTTTGCCATGATGGTTTCTCCTTAACCCTCACGTTGCGGATCATATACTCATCCAAAACGCGATTCAGTTCAAGTAAATCAAACCCGATACCTTGCTTTCCCATTGAAATTTCTGTCAGAAATGGCCTAATCTCTCGCTCAAACAATGTTCGCCCCATACCACAGTAATAGGCTGCATCTTCTGGTCTTAGAAATCGCGGAGGGAAACCATACATAATCGGTTCAGTGCTTCGTAAACATGTGACAATTTCCCCACATTTGAAGCAGCTTTGAAAAATGCAATCGACAATTTGCAAAGGGTATTGACAATGGGAAAAATAGATAGACAGCCTCCAATGTCTGAGAATGAGGAAGATGTTATGGGTTATTTTGAGCGAATGTTTACTTTTGAGGTCTACATTCGATATTTAGAGATGAATCGCAGCCACGATTTACGAAGAATTCAAAGGCTAAACAAGGTTGTTACCAAGAGTTTTATTAATTTTGATAGGACTCGTAATCTACCTGGAGTCGAGCTTAAGTTACCTGGAGACACACCAAATCAATTACCACTTCCCATTGACATAGTCATGTGGGCGCTTAATAAACTTCAAAGCCCTCCTATCACCACTGAAGACTTGCATAAAAAAATAGACTTGAGCGTGTTACTTTTCCCGGAGGACGTCAGAAAATTTTTATTTACGCACATCTTGCCATTGATGAAATATGTGAAACCAAGTCAAAGACAACTTCCTTATCGCTTTTATGATTTAACTCACCCTAATGATATAAGTTCGATATTTGATTGGTGGTTCAATCATATAGATCTCCAATCTGTTAAAAAAAAAGAGACTCTAAGAGATATTAGTATGAAGATAGAAGAGCCGCAAAAAAATGTAGACGGCTCTCACCCTTCCCATATTGTCAGAACAGCACCAGAATTTTCTTCGCCAAGTGTACTTTTGAATAACGATGACCGCTATCGTATTTATAGTACTAACACGCAAACGATTACGGTTGATGGACAGGAGTTATCAAACGCTACTTTATTGAGTATCCGGTTTGATAAAGATATTAAAGACATCGGTGAGGCAGTAGATCTGTTTAAAGCGTATCTTCGACTCGACAATTCGAACTGGAATTCCGAACAGACTGAATATGAGCCTATTCCAAGCTTTGATATAATACAGCGCAAGCATAATCCTGGCTTAGTACAGTTAGAGCAATCTAATCAATATTCAAAAATAATAACCAGATATGATTTTATAATAAATTATATTATTGGGCTGATGTGCTTCGATGAGGTGAAAAATACCAAAAAATCGCACAATATAAATGTATATGAAGACATTCAGACCATCAAGGAGGCAGCTGAAACTGTCTCGAAGAAAATTTATTCAAACAAAAAAATAACCGTTGAGTTCAGGATTGTAGAGGCTAATTACAAATCTATCTTTGATAAAATCAATTTAATTGATGACATCGTAAGACTCAAACAGAACAGGCTGAAATATGGAGAGAAATATGAATTTAAAGATAAAGCACCAAACAAATAAAAAACATGGCTTTAGCAAAGATATTTTGGATCAATCCCGTTCTTAAAAAATCTCAATCACATATACATCCCCTGAGTTGACCTATCCGTCTTGGACTTCCTGTCTAAGCAGCGTTGGAAATGCTTGTTTCTATCTGGCTTGATGCGCTGCGTTGAGCCTTGGTCTTTTTCTGCTGTTGACTGGTTTCGGTTGATCGATGCGTTTTGGCGCATCGGTTGGCGGACTGCTGTCCGGCGTTTTTCTTGGGGAGTATGAGGTATGAGTAAGCAATGTCCGATTTGTCGATCGCATCAGGTGATCGCGTTAGACCGCGCCAAGCGCGTGGGTGGAATAGTCGGCACCGTGGGTGGTGCCATGAGCGGCTGGGCGGCATCCAGTTCCGGTGCGGTGGTGGGTGCTGAGATTGGTAGTGCGGTGGGTTTGATGGGCGGCCCCGTGGGTTCAGTGGTCGGTAGCGCGGGTGGTGCGTTGATTGGCGCCTTGATCTGGGCAGCGACCGGCGGCGTGGCGGGGGCCAAACTGGGTCAGGTCATCGACCAGAACGTGTTACACAACTATGTCTGCCAGAGCTGCGGCTTACAGTTCGGCGATGTGCATACCGATCATCCGGTTGAGTAGTGAGGAGGCGATCATGGCACATTTAGTCGAACAAATGGCCTATGTCGGGGCGCAACCCTGGCATGGCTTAGGCAATCTGTTAGCCCCCAAACAACCCTTGGAAGTGTGGGCCCAACAAGCCGGTATGGACTGGCACATTGAAGAATCACCGGTGCGCTTCATGACCGACACCGCCGGTCATCTGGGAGCGATTCAATCGTTTCCGGAACACAAGGTGTTATACCGTTCCGATTCCAAACAAGCGTTGTCGGTAGTCTCCAAACGTTACCAAGTGGTGCAGCCACGCGAGGTGCTGGAGTTCTATCGGGATTTAACCGAAGTGGCCGGCTTCGAGTTGGAAACCGCCGGGGTGTTGAAAGGCGGTAAGAAGTTCTGGGCCCTAGCCAAGACCGGTCAAGCCGCTGCCCTGAAAGGTAACGACTTGGTACACGGCTATTTGCTGTTGGCAACCTCCTGCGATGGCACGCTGGCGACCACCGCCACACCGACCACGATCCGCGTGGTCTGCAACAACACCCTGACCATTGCCGTCAACGGCGCTACGCAAGCGATCAAGGTGCCGCACAGTACCCGATTCGATGCTCAGGCGGTCAAACAACAATTAGGTGTAGCCGTCTCGCAATGGGATGCCTTTATGTACCGGATGCGCACGCTGTCGGAACGCAAAGTCAAAACCCATGAAGCGATGAACTACTTTCTGAAAGTGTTGTGCGATACCTCGGCAACGCCTCCCGGCGAGCCAGCCACGCTGGTTAACGAACGAGCCTTGAGCAAGGTACAAAGTCTGTACGACGGCCAAGGCCGGGGTGCCGATCTGGAATCCGCTAAAGGCACGGCCTGGGGTTTGCTCAATGCCGTGACCGAGTATGTCGATCATGAAAAGCGGGCGCGTAGTGTCGAACACCGGATGGATTCTGCCTGGTTCGGCCAAGGGGCAACCATCAAACAGAAAGCTTTGGATACGGCTTTGTTGTTAGCGGCCTGAGCCGAAGTCTGATGCTTTAACCCCTTTAATACCCAATCACCCCATCTCCTGACAAAACGCCTGGTCGGTTTTCCGACCGGGCGTTTTTGTTTTGGGCGGTGGAGATTTGGTGTTCGTTTCTAGCAACTTATTTCCAAGGCTGTGTTTTTAACATTAACTCGTTTCAGGAGGTCATCATGACCGAAACCGCTTTACAAATTGCAACTGTTCAACGCGTCAAGCCGGCGTTGCGCTTGGTCAAAACCAAGGACATGCCGCGCGAGGACTGGCTGGCCGTACGTAAGCGCGGCATCGGCAGTTCCGATGCCGCAGCAGCAGTCGGTTTAAATCCGTATAAATCCCAGCTGGAACTGTGGCTGGAGAAAACCGGGCGAGATGATAACTTGCCCAAGGTCGATCCTCACGATGAAACCAGCCCCACTTACTGGGGCAATCTGTTAGAGCCGATTGTCGCCGCCCACTACACCCGGCGCACCGGTCATAAGGTGCGTAAGGTCAATGCCGTCTTGCAACATCCCCATCCCAGTTTGTTATGGATGCTGGCCAATATCGACCGCGAAGTCATTGGCAGTTCAGATGTGCAGATACTGGAATGCAAAACCGCCGGCATCAACGGCGCCCGCTTATGGCGGGATGGGGTGCCGGAGTATATCCAGCTCCAGGTGCAACACCAGCTGGCGGTAACCGGTAAAGCCACGGCGGATGTCGCGGTGTTACTGGGTGGGCAGGCATTGGAGATTCATCGCATCCCGCGCGATGAAGCCTTGATTGGTCGGCTGATTCAACTGGAACGGCATTTCTGGCAATACGTGGAAACCGATACGCCACCTCCGGCGGACGGTTCGGAATCGGCGGAGTTAGCACTGCGCTGTTTGTATCCCAACGACAGCGGTCAGACTGTGGATTTCAGTCAGGACGCCACCCTATCTTCGACCTTTTCCGATCTGGTACACGTCAGACTCAGTTTGGCAGACCTGGAAACCCAGGAAGCCCAATTGAAACAAGCTTTGCTGCAAGCCATGGGTGAGGCCAGCAAGGCGCTATTCGAGACCGGCACGGTGACTTGGAGGAAAGCCAAAGATAGCCAGGTGTTGGATACCAAACGCTTGCTACTGGATCAGCCGACCTTGTTGCAACAGTATGCCACCACCAAAACCGGCAGTCGGCGGTTTCTGATTCAGTAATGCAGTAATAGCGTTTGTTTGGTACTGCACATTCCGTTCAACCACAAAAACCCCATCAGCAGACCAGACGCTCTAAAGCGTCTGGTCTGCATTTTTATTCCATTTATGCCAGGAGATTGCCATGTTAAAAGGCTTAGCCATTACCCCGCCGGTACTCGGGCGGATAGCCATCGGCAAGGTCGTCGAAAGAAACGGTAAGCGCTTACCGGAGAAAGACGACCAATTCACCATTACCAGCCAGTTGCAGAGTAAAGACGGCTGGATTCCCCATCCCTTGGATGACAGCTTGCGTAAACAGCAAGCCGGCAAGATACGCAGCATTCCGGTTCGTTTGTTGTTCAACGAACCGGATTTGAATTTTCGCGCCGAATACAGCTTGTTCGACCGGCAAACCGGGCGACCGGTTTGTGTCGGCAATGGTGAAACCTGTAAGCGCCGCACTCAAGACGGATTGGTCAGTTTAACTTGTCCAGCGCCGGACGGCTGCGATCTGGCCAGGGGTGGTGCTTGCAAACCCTATGGCCGTTTGAATGTACTGATCGGCGACGACGATCCTCTCGGCAGTTTTATCTTTCGGACGACCGGCTTCAATAGCATTCGTACCCTAGCGGCTCGTCTGGAATACTTCAAAGCCGTGTCCGGCAATCGCTTGGCTTGTCTGCCATTGGAACTGAAATTGCGCGGTAAATCGACCCGGCAAAGCCATGGCTCGGCGATTTACTATGTCGATCTTACGCTGCGCGCTGAACACAGTCTGGAGGCTGCGATTCAAGAAGCACAACGACTGGACGAACAACGACAGGCGGCGGGCTTCGATCAAACCGCACTGGATCAGGCGGCGAGACAAGGTTTCAGCAATGGGGCTTTTGAGGATAATGAAGAAGATGGCAATACCGTGGTGGAGGAGTTTTTTCCGGTTGAGCCGACGGAGACATCGGATACGCCACTAACGCCGATGGCTCCATTAACCACAAAACTGGACGCAAAAACTCGGCAGTTGGATACATTTGAGCTCACCTAGGGCAGTGTAGTCCCTTACCGGGTTCCATTTAAAGCTAACGCCTGCGGGCATCGCTATTGCCCCTGCTATGCCACCCATTTTTAACTACCCTGCCGGGGAAATCCCAGCCCAGCAGGGACTGGCGTGTCTCCGGTTTTCATGATTCGGGAGAAAGCCCATGTTATTCCTTCGAGGCAGCAATAATCGTTACCGTGTGGCCGATGAAGACGATGTGATCTTCGAGGCCATCCAGATTTACAACCGCACGTTCAGCAAAGGCGAACCCTTGACCAATCCAGATAAAGCCAAGGACTGTGTCAAGTTAAAACTGGCGCCGTTTGAACACGAGGTGTTCCTGTGTCTGTTTTTGGACAATCAGCATAGAGTCATCGCCTGCGAGGAATTATTCCGAGGCACCATTGATGGCGCCAGCGTGCATCCGCGCGAAGTGGTCAAAGTGGCTTTGCAGCATAACGCGGCGGCCCTGATCATGGCCCACAACCATCCATCCGGCATTAGCGAGCCCAGCCAGGCGGACAAGGTGATTACCGAGAAACTCAAAGCCGCCTTGGCATTGATCGACATACGCGTGCTCGATCACTTCATCGTCGGCGAAACCGTGTATTCCTTTGCAGAGCATGGCCTGTTGTAACGCTCCGTTGTCGTGTGGGGCGTTAAAAACTACTGGAGGCCAAGGCCGTACGCGGCTTAGCCATTCGGAACTAACTAAAGAAAACTTTTTCTGCAAAAACATCCTGTTTTGGCCCGTGATGGGTGCCAAAACGGGGTAATTTTTTTTCTTTAGTTAGTTAGTTGATTAATTAGCAACCCCCTTGGTTTTAAGACCAAAAATCCTGCCACTAGGTTCGCCAAGTCAACATCTTAGATTGTTGCTGGGCAACGGGTTGCATGCATGGGGATGCGTTTTCGATGGTAGAAAATGCGTCATTACAAGGCGCTGGCTTAGTTCGGCGCCTTGTTTTTTTGTTTGTTGCACAGTTTCAGAATGGCAGAGAATTATGATTGGCTGGCCCCTGTTGGCCATTACCAGCCTCTCACGACTGGCCGCTATATGGTGATGAATATTGCAGAATGAGGTTTGGCAATTGCCAGTTATCAGTAACTGGCTTGTCATTGAGCAAAAATTATTACTCAGTACCACCGACTTTGGACATTTGTTGCCGACAACACTAAAAATAACTATGAGTGGCTTTTGTTAGCCAGTGCTTCAGCATTGCGTTTAGCCAACTGGTTGATGACTTCTTGCAAAGAACCGGTACGCTCGACTTCATTTTTAAAACTGGTGCGATAGTTGGTTACCAAACTGACGCCTTCAATCATGATGTCGTAAACTTTCCATTCACCTTTACTATTCAGCATACGGTAATTCACCGCAATCGGCTGTAAACCCGGCTGAAGAATTTCGGTTTTCACTATGGCTTTACGTTCATCTTCTTCCTGATTAACAGGCTGGAATCTGACAGTCCATTCCTTAAATTCTACGAACGCCCTGGAGTAGGTTCTGATCAAGAGGGTTTGAAACTCTTTCTTAAAGCCATCTTTTTCAGCTGGTGAGGCTTCTTTCCAAAGCTTGCCCAACACCAACGATGAAATCAAATCGAAATCGGCATGGGGATAAATGACCGAATGAACAAACTCGTTGATCTTGCTGAAATCCTGCGTAAATCCAGGTTCCTGCATGCGCAGTTTCAGTTGATTAGTGGAGTCTTCAATTATTTTTTGTGGTTCAATCAAATCTGCCGCGAAGACAGTCACCGAGGCCAGTGCAGTTGTATAGAAACTAAAAATTAAAACCAGTACAAATTATAGATAATGTCTCATATTTTTAAACCAATTTTGGATGACTTAAGGCCCGCGAATTCAATCAAGCCACCAATCACAATTACAATAGACGCCGCACATTCGCGGCTTAGTTTCCAGACTTTAACCCATCTCAACAGATCGGATAGCCTATCCTTAATTCTCGATATGTTGACGGTTAAGCCAGTATCCCCATAAAAAGGTTCCGGCAACAACCAACACGCCCAAACCGACACAGGCGAAAATAAACTTCTCGACATAGGCAACAATAGTTGCGCAAATTACCAGAAAAAATCCCACCAGCGTAAACTGCCAACCGATACGCATACCATCCAACATGGTTGCTAGTCCCAGTATCAGCAAAATCACCAGGCTAGCGCTGATTTCGGACATATGCCCGGATTTGATGATCAGGGATGCCGCACCTACCACTATTAGAGTATGCAGCCAGTGGCGCCCTTGTTCTTTGACAATCTCGCCAAAATCGTTGTCATTGGTTTTGGCTTGCAGCCAGGACACAAAAATGGACAACATCCCAAATACCACCACCATGATTGTCCAATAGCCATAGCCATCGTGTTGGTTAAAGTCAGTAATGACGATACCCAATAGCGAGAGAATGACTAGCAAGACAAATACGGCTTCTTCAAGGTTGAAATGTTTGTGAACTGGGTTAGGTTGAATTTCTTGATTCTCTTCATCCTGCATGGCATGTACTCGCTATGAATGTGATTATTTTTATTTTTGGTGCGTAGTCGTTATCCCCAAATCCTCCGTTGGCTGCTATTACTTCCAACCGCCACCCAATGCTTTATAAATATTGATCGTCGCCATGCGTTGGCGTTTGGTGACATTGATTAATTCCAGATTGGATTGCAATGCACTTTGTTGGGCGATGAGTACCTCCAAATAGCTGGCCCTCGCAGCTTTATAAAGCTCGTTGGCCGATTCGACCGATTGTTTCAATGCTTCGCTTTGTTGCTTCTTCAGCGTGTTGATTTGTTGCAAACTCTTAATGCTGGAGAGTTGATTGGCCACCTCGACGTAGGCATTCAGTATGGTTTTCTGATACCGATACATGGCCGCCAACTGACTGGCTTGCGCAGTGTTGAAAGCGGCTTCCAGTGATTTCATGTTGATAATAGGCGCAACCAGCGTACCGACTAATGAATAAGCCAAGGATGCTGGTGAGGTAAATAAAAACTCAGGATTGAAGGCCTGAAAACCCAGACTGGCTGTGATATTGAAGTTTGGATAAAAGGCTGCCTTGGCTGCCTTCAAGTCAAATTTGCTGGCCTCGACTTGAAATTCCGCTTCACGAATATCCGGTCGGTTGCTCAATAATTGCGACGGAATCCCCGATAAAATGACTGGCGGACCGGCTTCAAAAAACGTGTTTTTCGCGCGTTCAATGGGCTGCGGATAGCGCCCCAATAAGAAGTTGATCTGATTTTCGGCTTCGCTGATTTGTTGCAGCACACCGTTTTGCAACACCTGCGTATCGAGCAATTGGGCGCGGAACTGCTGCACGGCCAGTTCATTGGCCCTGCCGGCTTCCTTCTGCAGTTTGATGATTTCTAGCGCTTCCTGCTGTTTCCGGATGGTTTGCCGGACAATATCCAGTTCATGATCCAAGGCCAACAGTTCGTTGTAATAGATAGCAACATAGGCCACCAGGTTGGAGATGACGAAATTGGTGGCTTCAATGCTGGACAGATAGTTTGAAACGGCCGATTTGCGCTGGTTTTCCAGCTTGCCCCAAACATCAATCTCCCAGGACGATTGCAAGCCGACAAACAGATTGGTGTAATTCTCCGGCACGATTCGCCCTGGAGTAATTTCGGTGGTCGCGTTGCCGGCACCGTCCATCGTGTACAAGCCAAACTTTTCTACCCCACCGCCGACATTCAAACTGACTTGGGGCAACATCGCCGCGTTGGCCAGTTTCACGCTGGAGCGTGACGATTCAATGCGTTGCAAGGCGATTTGTAGGTCTTGATTATTGCCGATGGCCGTATCGATCAGCTTTAACAACAGCGCATCGCTAAAGTAGTGCCGCCAGTCAATGGCGGCTATGCTCGTGGTATCGGATTTATTTTGAAAGCTGGCCGGTATCGGCTTTTCCGGAATCGACAACTCGGTATTGAGTGAGCAGCCACTGAAAGCGGATGACAATAAAGCTATGGCAACGCTACAATAAATTTTATGCTTCATGGGGGATCAAATCGTTTCAGTGAAGGGGGCTTCTTCTTTTTTGCCGCGGCGATGATGTTTATCGGCGATACCGGCAAAAGCCACGTATAAGCCCGGAATCACAATGACCCCGAAAATGGTGCCAAATAGCATGCCGCCGGCGGCTGCGGAGCCTATGGTGTTGTTGCCGATTTCCCCGGCACCGGAGGCAAACATCAACGGGATCAGGCCGGCAATAAAGGCAAACGAAGTCATCAAAATAGGTCGTAAACGCAGTGCAGCGCCTTCGATAGCCGCTTCGAATGGTGACTTACCCAACCTGTGTTGCAAGGCAGCAAACTCGATGATCAAAATGGCATTTTTCCCCAGAATACCGATTAACATGATCATGGCGATTTGGGCATAGATGTTGTTTTCCAGGCCCATTACCCAAAGCATGAATAAGGCGCCAAAGATGCCGATGGGCAGGGAAAGAATCACTGGCATGGGTAGTAAAAAGCTTTCGTATTGCGCCGCCAGCAGCAGGTAAACGAACAGCAGGCAGATCACGAAAATAAATATCGCCTGATTACCCGCATTGGCCTGATCGCGCGACGAGCCCGCCCAGTCGTAACCAAAGCCTTTCGGTAGCTTTTGTGCCGCCACCTGTTTAATGGCTTCAATGGCCTGTCCGCTGCTATAGCCATCGGCGGGTTGGCCGTTGACCATGGCCGAGGTGTACATGTTATAGCGGGTGACCTGCTCGGGGCCGTAGACTTTTTCGATGTGCAGGAAGGCGGAGAACGGCACCATCTTGCCTGCGTCATTTTTGATGTACAACTTCATCAAGTCATCCGGTTGCGCGCGATATTCGGGTAGCGCCTGCACCATGACTTTATACATCTGACCAAAACGGATGAAGTTGGTCGCATATTCGCTGCCTATCAAGGTTTGCAGGGTACTCATGGCATTTTCGGCGGTGACACCTTTTTGCGCCGCCTTGTCGCCGTCGATATGCAGGACAAATTGCGGAAAACGAGCGTTGAACGTCGTAAGCGCATTGACGATTTCTGGGCGCTTATTGAGTTCGTCAACAAACGCGTCCGCTACTTTTTGCAATTGTTCGAGACTGCCGCCGGTTTTATCCAGCAAGCGCATTTCAAAGCCACTGGAATTGCCGTAGCCTGGCACCGGCGGCGGCGTAAAAAATTCGATGCTGGCATCTTTGATATGGCGGGTTTTTTCTTCCAGTAGGCTCATCACCTCTTTGTCCGAGATATTTCTTTCCGCCCAGTTTTTCAAGCTGATCAGATTCATGCCGTAGACAGCGCCACTACCATCTGAAAGCACGCTGAAACCGGCCAGACTGGAAACAGAATTGACGCCTTCGACGGTGGATGCGATTTTTTGCACTTCATCGACGACTTTTTCGGTGCGCTCTAATGTCGCTCCGGACGGCGTAGTGATGTTGGCGTAAATGGTACCTTGATCTTCTTGGGGGATAAAACCCGACGGCACATGGGTGCCTATTAAGCCGGCACCTATTGAAAAAGCCAGCAATAGGCCGAAAGTAATCACGCGTCGACTGGCAATCGCACCGATCAGCACCTTGTAGTGAGCGGCAAGTCCGTCATACCAACGATTAAATCCGCCAAACAATTTTTGCAGTCCGGTTTTTTTATGCTGTTCATCATGATGGATATTTTTGAGGAACATGGCGCAAAGGGCCGGTGTCAGTGTCAGCGCGGTGATGCCGGACAAGACAATCGAAAACGCCATGGTCAAGGAAAACTGCCGGTAGAAAATCCCTGTAGGCCCTTCCATAATCGACACCGGCAAAAACACCGCCGACATCACCAGCGTAATCGCAATGATCGCTCCACTGATTTCGCGCATGGCTTGTTCCGTCGCTTTCATTGGTCCGACATGCGAATGCTCCATCTTGGCATGCACGGCTTCGATGACCATGATGGCATCGTCCACCACAATACCAATCGCCAATACCAAGGCAAACAGGGTGATGAGATTGAGTGAAAATCCCATCAACTGCATGAAGAAAAAAGTGCCAACCAACGATACCGGTACTGCCAGAATGGGGATGATGGTGGAGCGAACATCCTGTAAGAAAATGAACACCACCAAGGCGACTAACACAAACGCTTCCACCAGCGTTTTAATCACCTCATGAATGGACGCATCCAGAAACTCGGATACGTCATAACTCAAGCTGTAATCCATGCCGGGTGGAAACGAGTTAGCTTTGATTTCCGCCATGGTGTTTTTGATGTTGCTGATTACTTCTTTGGCATTACTGCCGGGCCGCTGTTTCAACATGATGGCAGCGGAAGGTTGGCCGTTTTCCTTGGACAGCACGTCGTAATCCTGCGAGTCGAACGCCACTTCGGCGACATCTTTCAGTCGCAGTATTTCGCCATCCGCTTTGGCGCTTAAAACGATGTTTTCATAGGCTTCCTGGGTATTGTGCTTGCCGGTGTATTTCAAAATGTATTGCAGGGCTTGTCCCTCGCGACCCGAACTTTCGCCGATTTTGCCCGGAGCGGCCTCGATGTTTTGCGCTCTTAATTTCTCAATGACTTCGGTAGGCGAGATGTTGTACATCAGCAGTTTGTCCGGCTTCAGCCAAACCCGCATCGCGTATTCGCGTGAGCCCATGATGTCGGCGAAACCCACCCCTTCGATCCGTTTCAGCTCCCGCAACACATTGATGTCGGTAAAGTTGTAGAGAAATTTTTCATCCAGTGTGGGGTCCTTGCTGAGGATATTGACGTACAGCAACATACTGTTTTGCACTTTCTCGACGATGACTCCCGATTTGATCGCTTCTTCGGGCAATTCATCCAATACCGAGGCCACGCGGTTTTGCACGTTGACCGAGGCAACTTCCGGATCGGTACCGGCTTTGAAGATAATCTGAATCACGCTGACGCCATCATTGCCGGACACCGACGACATATAGGCCATGCCGGGCACGCCGTTGATGGCGCGCTCCAACTGCGTGACAACTGCCTTGACGCAGGCTTCGGCATTGGCGCCGATGAATTTTGTCGTCACATTCACTTCTGGCGGGGCAATATCGGGAAACTGGGTGACGGGCAGTTGGAATAAAGCCAACAAGCCCATTAAGGTGATCAGAATGGATATGACGATGGATAATACCGGACGATGAATAAATCTGGCGGTCATCATGATACGTTGTTACTCCCTTATTCGTGGCTGCTTGATGACATGACCTGGGCTAAATCGACAGGCTTTGGCTGTACTTTGTCGCCATCCTTCAAGGTCTCGACACCTTCGTAAACGATGTGATCCTCTTTGGACAAGCCCGATTCGACCACGTAAAAATCGGGGAAGCGTATTTTGGGAATAATATTGCGTTGCTGAAGCACGCCCTGTTGATTGACGACATAGACATACAACTTATCTTGAATTTCAAACGTCGATTTTTGCGGAACTAACAAGGCATTCTTCAGTTGTTTATTGACCACGACCTTGCCATTCGAACCGTGTTTTAGCAGGGCATCGGGATTAGGGAAGCGGGCTCTGAAGGCAATGTTGCCGGTGGCATGATCGAATTCGCTTTCAATCATTTCGATTTTTCCGGCATGCGGGTAAAGCGTTTGATTGGCGAGTTTCAGACTGACGTTCTCAGCCTGTTTATCGTTAGCCGACACATAATTGAGGTAGTCAATTTCGGAAAGATTGAAATAAGCAAACACTTCCCGATTGTCGGAAATCGAGGTCAACATGTCGCCATCGGCGATCAAACTGCCGACCTTGTTGGGAATCCGATTGACGAAGCCGTTGAAAGGCGCCTTGATGTGAGCAAAGGACAGATTCAATGCCACCTGTTCTTGGTTGGCTGCGGCTTCTTCCCTATCGGCACGCAACGCTTCTACCTTGGCTTTGGCGACTTCGAACTCACCTTCCGCAACGATATTTTTTTCCAGCAGCCGTTTGACATTGCTCAACTCGACTTCCGCCGCCTTTAAATCGGCCTGAGCGTTTTTATGCGCGGCATTTGCTTTTTGCAGCTCTTTTTCGAATTCCATGAAACTTAGGGTAAATAGCAGTTGGCCTTCCTTGACCGCCTGGCCTTCGTCAACATGAATTTTTTCAATGTGGCCTTTGATTCTGCTCCTGACTTCGACATATTTCACCGACTGAATTTCGGCAACATATTCGCTATCGTAGCTGGTGTCTTTGACGATGGGATTGATAACTTCATGGGTATCGACTGCCTCGGGCTGTTTCTCGGAGTTGCAGGATGCAGTGATCAGAAAGCATAAAATAAACAGTATTTGGATATTTTTCATTTCAGGTAATTGAGCTAATTAAGTTGCCGGCACAGGGCTAAAACATCAATCGGCGTATTGATAAATCGGATGAATGTGCGTGTTATGGTCAAGTTTTATCAACTCTTGGATCAGCCCATCGTTAAGTCCGTACACCCAGCCGTGCAGCGTGGGTTTATGGCCATGTTTCCAGGCGGATTGAACGATGGAGGTATGCGCTAATCGATAGACTTGTTCGATAATATTCAACTCGATCAGGCGATCAGTTTTTTTTGCTGGATCAAGCTGTTCCAATTCGTCTTGATGCAAACGGTAAACATCTTTGATGTGCATCAGCCATTGCAATCGGCTACAAGTTTTTTGGAGTTTCTTGAGTATGTTATTCGTTTCTTGAATTTGTTTCTTGAAGGTTGCTTTGTCTTCTTTAGTTGTACATCCAGCTAGTGATACTTTGAGTGCGTCGCATATCTCTTCGTAACTTTGAATACTATTTTTCATTTCCGAAATCATTGATTCGATAGTATGTTTGAACGGCTCAAGTAGCATTGACAGGGCGCGTGACTTACCTACACCAGTACTTTGCTCTGCAACCAGATATAACCCAATTGGAACAGTGTCCCTATTTTTATAAGAAACTTGGTAACGCTTACTGGTCATGCCACTCCATACACTCAAAATAAGCAGAATAATTGTACTGACAGGGATGTCTGTTTCGAGGCTAATGTATGTGGCTAATATAAAAACCAACGAATCTTTATCGTGAAGACACTCATCCAGCTTTAAAAATTCTTTAGGTGTTGAGCTGTCTAATATGGAATCAATATCAATTGTCGGAGACAGATAGGTGTTATAGTTTTGATACGGATAGGTGTTATAGTTTTGAGGAGGAAAAGGGTGCTGTAGTGCTTGATACTGGCATTCTTGATATTGTTGATTATATAATGGCAGAGTTTGGAGTTGGGGTAGAGACTGAGTTCTGAATTTGGCTGCATTAATTCGATAATCATTTTCCCAGTTAAGTGCTGCATTAACATCGCCTGCGTGGTAAAAATGCACGTATACCTCAAATGAGTTATCAAGCACAACACCATTAGGGGTTTTTATTTCAATTAAGCCAGTTTGAAAAAACAATTGTATTTCAATTATCTCGTTATTATTCCGGATGTAACTTGAATATAAAAACCCTCTTAAATACTCAAATTTGTTTGCATTGAAATACTCCATAAAGCCCACATACCTTAGCAGGGCATCGATATCATACGTGTTATTGAAATTTTCAATTCTCTCACCATAACTAGGGTCTACTTGTTGTTCGTACATAACTATTCCCCCAAGAAAAATATTACGACGAGGCGTGTATTACCGAATATCTTCTGAAAAAATTTATCAGATGCCGTTTGATCTGGTCTGACCGGTGAGGATTGCCCGTAGGTACTGAGCGCTGGAGTTTGATAATTGTTGATTGAATGAAGATTCATTTTTCGGCCTTTCTATTGTTGAATGACTGCTTCGAAATTGAAGCGTTAATCAATTTAAACAGTTATGCAGAAAGGTCTATGGCGTTTGCTTTGTTGCAACCGGCCTTGATTTACAATTGATAACGTGGTAAATGAAATCGGGTGAGAGTTGACCCTTAGCTATTTTTCCCTTCAGGCCAGAATTTGAACGAAGCAAACCTTCCAGAAGTTTGATTTGCTCGGTTCTATTAGTGGGTAAATTCTGGGTAAATCGGATATGCATGGATATGCACAAATAGACAAAGCAACGTGAGGGCTATTTTTAAAATATAAATAAATACAATATGTTACATATAAATGGTGGCACTCGTAAAGCGAGCATCGGTTCCACGTTGTCAGCTTTCCACCAGGCCCCTGGTGGGCTCAGGAAAATTCCCTCAGGCAGCCAGCGGGAGCTGATCCTGTTTTTGTTCCGTTTTGCGTGGCACCGCGAAGAACGTACGGCGTAACGTTTGCACGGTCTTGCCGAGCTTTTCTCGACACCAGGCGAGGACCGTTTTCGTGGGAACACTTGCTAGCGCGTGTTTGAGCACTTCCGGGGTGGTCGGGGCGACGATGGCCGCTAACGCGAACACCAAGCCGGTGAGCCCACTGCGTGCGGGTTCTCCTTCCAAGCGCTTCCATTTGCCAAAGATGGATTCGATCCCGTCGCTACTCCCCACTCAGCGTTCCCCCGCGTTGGCTTTGGCTCCCTCCACGGTCACAAACTGCACGAGTGCTTCCTTCAGGTGCTGTGTCCGGGGTAAGGTCCCTGTCTCCGCTAGGCGCGCGTGCAACTGCGCCGCCCCGTCACGAGTGACGCCGTGGGTCTTCACAAACTGTTCAACGATCGTGCTGACTTCCATCAATTGCCGCCATTGCTCCAGCTCCTGCCGATCCTGGCGCACCCAGCCGACAGCCTGCTCCACCTGCGGAGGATCCCAGTCCGCGACTTGGGGGGCTGCGGTATCAAGCACCGGTTATGTCCTAGAATCCCTGTAAAGCGAGGGGCGTAGACGGGAAGCACTTCTGCGGTAGGTAATCAGGTTACGAGCAAGATTACTGAATTTTCAATAAATATAGCGATTTTCAGGTGGGTGCGACCCGATAGCCACAATGCCGAAACCAACCGAGAATATCGTGGAGGGTGATCGAGGCGAAAGCGTCGGCCAAGGCATCGAGTAAGTCGGGTAAGGTGCGCGGCTTGAGCGCGCGCAGCCGGGCTTTCACTTTCGACCAACAGTTTTCGATGGGATTCAGATCGGGCGAGTAGGTGGGCAGAAACAGCACCCACGCCCCGGCCGCTTCAATCGCGTCCTCAATTTCATCGAGTTTATGGATGGGGGCGTTATCCATCAAGACAATATCTCCGCGGTTGAGCGTGGGCACCAGGAGGTCTTCGACAAAGAACAGCATCGTGTCGCCATCAATCGGGCCGGGGACACTCAAGCCGGTGCGGATGCCATCAAGCCCGATGGCGCCGATCGTCGAGACGTTCTTGCCCCGGTCCCCAGGCACTTGATCGTGGACGCGGTGGCCGGGGGCCGCCCGGCCATACAACCGGGTCAGCCCCAGGTTACTGCCCATCTCATCAATATAGACGTACTGGTTCACATCAAACGCCCCCGCGTGTTTGCGAAACTTCTTCCGCACCTTTTCATCGAGCTCACTCGCGGCGAGACTTTTTTTTCGGGGGAGCTGGAGCTGTTGCAAGGCGCGACAAATAGTGGGGAGACTCACCGGGCCACGCCCGTGGGCCGCGAGGATCGCTTGGCATTCCGCGAGCGTCACATCCGCTTGCTCGGCCACCGCCTCCCGCAGCACCGCCCGATCCGCCTCTGTCAGCTTCGGCACAGACCCGCCGCTCTGCCGCGGCATCAACTCTTCCCCCGCACGCTGCCGGCGGAGCATCTTTTTGACGAACGTCTTTCCCACGCTAAACACCTCGGCGACTTCCCCAATCGTCATCTCCCCTTGCTCGACTGCCGCCACCACACGAGTACGGAGTTCTATCGGATATGGTACCATGCCCCTTATTCTATCAGAGGTCGCATGTCACCGAAAACCGCTATAATGTTCATGCGGGCTAGCGGACCCAAGGCAAATCAGAAGCGAAGATACACGCCCAGAGTCGCCGGGGTGAGCGGCGTGTACGAGCGATGCCCGCAAACACATTGTTGCGGAGTT
>Ga0194131_10001992_pt1 | contig 34026 bp, 26 predicted proteins | sample TA2KigO120mmetaG_FD_148631 | JGI IMG/M metagenome (GOLD analysis project Ga0194131, IMG submission 148631) | Freshwater microbial communities from Lake Tanganyika, Tanzania - TA2015053 Kigoma Offshore 120m | ecosystem: Environmental > Aquatic > Freshwater > Lake | place: Tanzania: Lake...
GGGATGCGCGCCGCACTCGCATACCCGGATTTTCGCCGGTTCGCTCTAGGGCGATTCATGGCAACGCTCGTCTGGCAAATGTTGGGCGTGGCCGTCGGCTGGCAGGTCTATACCACGACACGTGATCCGCTCGATCTGGGGCTTGTCGGATTGGCGCAGTTTGTACCGTTCTTCTTTCTAGTCTTGCCGGCAGGACAGCTGACTGATCGGACCGACCGACGCTTCGTGATGCTCATTGCTTGCGCCATCGACGCGGCATGCATTGCGGTACTGATTATCTTTTCCTTGAGCGACAACCGCGGCGTGTTTTGGGTTTTCGTGGCGATGGCGTTGCTCGGTGCTGCCCGTGCGCTATGGATGCCCGCGGGGCAGGCCATGGTCGTCAACCTCGTACCCTCGGGGGTATTCTCCTCGGCCGTTGCCTTGAATTCTATGCTGTTCGAGGTCGCCGTCATCGTCGGTCCTGCACTGGGAGGGATCATCTATGCGTTGGGAGAATCTCGCGAGGTGCCCGTCGGTGCATTACTGGTTTATGTGACAGCATTGACGCTGATCATAGGGGTCATTTTTTTGTTCATGAGAATTCGACCACGTCCAGTGATCCACGCCACCGCGCCTGCATCATGGCGCGAGCTGACGGAGGGACTTCGATTCGTTTTTCAACGGAGATCAGTACTCGGCGCCATTTCCCTTGATCTATTCGCCGTGCTTTTTGGCGGAGCGACGGCGCTATTGCCGATGTTTGCAGCAGACATCCTGAAGGTGGGTCCGGAGGGCCTCGGAATCTTACGGACGGCCCCTGGGCTCGGGGCGGCCATGGTGGCGATTTGGCTGGCCCGGCGCCCCATTTCCAGGCACGCCGGGCCCTGGATGTTTGGCGGTGTCGCCGTATTCGGCCTTGCGACCGTGGTGTTTGGGCTATCGACATCCTTCTGGTTATCGGTGGCAACATTGGTGTGTCTCGGTGGGGGAGACATGATCTCGGTCTTTGTCAGGCACTTGTTGGTCCAGCTCGAGACACCCGACGAAATCAGAGGTCGGGTCAGTGCTGTGAGCGCTATGTTCATCGGCGCCTCAAACGAGCTCGGGGAATTCGAGTCCGGGCTTACCGCCAGCTGGTGGGGGCCGGTTCGTGCGGTCACGTACGGGGGTGTTGCCTGCCTCGTCATCGTGGCGGCTTTCTTAAGGTGGTTCCCGGAGCTCAGGCGCCTCGACCGCTTCCCTCAGCCGCCCTAACGTGTACTCCTTGTAAAGTTTCGCAAAATGCTGACGCTCGGGAACTGTCTCGACGGATCATCGGTCAATCGAACGCGGGGTGCGTGGCATACTTATCTCCGATCCTTGGGAGTCCCTGAAGATGCATTCCAGAGCCATTCGGTTCTCGCTTTTGGCCGTCGCGGCGGCGTCTGCGCTCGGTGGCTGCATGAACGCTCGCATCGAGGAGTCTCGCGAGCTGCCGACCCAGATCGCCTCTGGCGAAGCGGTGGTGATCCTGGCGAAGCCTCAAATCGAGGGGACTTCAGCCGAAGACGATTTTATGGATTGTGTCGGCCGTGGGCTGGCGAGTGGCTCGAAATCGGTCCCAGTCCACGATAACGATCGTTTCGTGGATGAACTCTTCCCGTGGTTCGAGCCCGCGACGGCCCCGTCGCGCCCCGAGGCCGTGACGCAGCTGTTGGCGAGACCGGGGGTGAGCGAGCGCGTTGCTGCGTCGGGCGTGCGGTACCTCGTCTGGCTGGACGGCGGTACGCGAAAAATCGACGGTGGAGGCAGTATCGCCTGCGGTGCAGCGCCGGGCGCCGCGGGGTGTATCGGCTTCGGCTGGTGGGAGAACGAGTCGAATTTTGAAGCGACGATCTGGGACCTCAAGCAAGCCAAATCTGCAGGCAGTGTGGGTACCAACGTCTCCGGCACATCCGCTATCGTCGGTGCCGTCGTTCCGCTTCCGTTCATCGCACGGGTCGAGAATACCGCGTGTAATCGACTGGCGGATCAGCTTCAGAGTTTTTTCACAGGCGGCAGCTGAACGAGCCCATAGAGATCTGTCATGACGGCCAAAGATATCGCCCTGATTTCATTGATGTTGCCCTTTGCTCTCGCAGGCTGTGGAACGATACCCTCGACAGACGGTGGCTCTACAAGCACATCCGGCCGTTCGGCGGGCGGCATCATCATGGGTGGTGGGACGAGTCGAGATACGAGTCGAGATCTGACCAACGACACGAGCACCGGCGGCGATACCCGCTCTGATCGAAAAGGCTCCAGCAGCGACGGTAACGATTCCTCATCGGCCGAACCCACGACCGCTGATGAAAGGAGTGGCACGCTAAGCAAAACGCTGGATGACTCGCTCGGAGAATTCGACAAAACGCTTGAGGAAGAACAGCAGCGTACCGCTGCTGAGCGGGATGCCCGTGCCGCGAATCGAACGGCCACCGCGTCGACACAAGATTCAGCAGGCGGGATCGGCCGGCGCGAGGGCGATCTTCGTTCGGAACGACCAGGACAATCAGGTTCTGGAGGCAACCCAGACACCTCAGGTGATCGTCAGGACAGAGGTGTCGTTGCTGGGGGCGGTAGCGGAGCGCCTGATCGAAGCATTCCATCAGGAGAAGACGACGACATCGTCGCGCGGCGTTTGCGCCGGGCGGCAGAGCAGGAGACTGATCCCGAGCTTAAGGAAAAGCTCTGGAAAGAGTATATGGAGTACAAGCGTAATGTTCAGGGCCGAGGCTGACGTCTTGTCATCTCACCGCATCTTGAGAGCACTGTCATTTGCTGCTCTGGCGGTGACCGTGCTTGTCGGTTGCGTCGTCAACGAAACTCGTCCCTTGCCTAAGCTCGAGGCCGTTCAAGCCAAGCAACAGATTGCGGAAGCCGAGCTGTTGGACGTGGCTGTCCAAGCGTTCGATGCCAACATCCCTGAAGCGATAAAAGATAACGAAGAGGCTTTGGACAAGCGGCGGATCTATCCCGATGTCCGCAAAGCGGAGTCTCGATTGCTTGCCAATCGACTCAAGACAACCCTTGAAACGAGTGGGCAGTGGGGCGCCGTTCGCGTGGTTCCCGAGGGCGTCAGATTTGTCGATATCCTGGTGTCGGGAAAAATTCTGGAGTCGACGGGTGGCCGACTGGAGCTCGAGGTCCGAGCCGTCGATTCGGTTGGGCGTATCTGGATCGACGACAAGATCTACGCAGGTGACGCTGATCTCGGGTCTTACAAGACCGACGCTGCAATGCGCGCTCGAGATCCCTTCAAAAACGTGTATGTACAAATCGCCGACGATCTTCTCGAGGCTCGTGAGCGTTTGACGACGATCGACCGTCGAGATATCCGACAAGTGGCTGCGCTACGATTTGCAGAAGACCTCGACCCCCGTTCATTCGGCGGGTATTTGGTGAGAGATAAAGACGGGTTCATCAAGGTGAGTCGACTTCCGGCCAGTGGCGATCCGGCCCTTGAACGAGTCGAAAAGATACGCGAGCGCGATGCTGTCGTGATCGACACGCTCGACGGCTATAACGAACAGTTTTCTGAGGGGCTCTCAGATCCCTATGCTAGCTATCGACGTACGAGTCGAGAAGCCATCGAAAAAGAGGACAAGGCACGCGCTCAGGCGACCACTCGAACAGTACTAGGTGCCGCAGCAGTGCTTGCGAGTATTTTTGTTTCTAGTCAATGCAGCGGCTCCGACTACAACTGTCAACGTATCGAAGATGCAGTGAGATATGGAGGCGGTATCGGAGGTGTCGCCGCCGTCATGTCCGGAATCAAAAAATTCGAGGATGCCAAGACGGCTGCTCAGGAAGTGAAGGAGCTGGCCAGAAGTTTCGAAAACGAAGCGGGATCGCAAATTGTTGAATTTGAGGGCCGATCCCTAAAGCTCGTCGGCACCGCTGAGGAACAATATCGCGAGTGGCGTCGCCTGCTCGCTGCAATCTATGCCGAAGAGACGGGAGTCGCTCCCGCTGCGCCAAGAATCTCGCCTGCAGGCTCTTGAGGTGTCGTGGAGACACTTTCGAAAGGTCAAAGGCTTTTAGGTCGCTTCGTACTGATCGAACCACTCGGGCGTGGAGGTCAGGCCGAGGTTTGGCGTGCGCTCGATGAGACGCGATCTGCACAGATTGCATTAAAGGTTTCGGAGAGGAAGAAGTTTTCATCCCTCTCGGCGCAGTATGAAATAGCCCATCAAGGCGCTGGAAAAGGCGTCCTCGAACTCTTCGAGCCTCTATCTGATGAGCGTTTTTCAGTCTTGCCCATGGAGCTCGCCTCCGCGGATGCGAAATCTTTGAGAGCTAAATCGTGGACCCAGGTTCTCGGTCTTCTTCGGGAGGTGGCTGACGCACTAGCAGGATTACATGAGCGCGGAATCGTACATCGTGATCTGAAACCCTCGAACGTGCTGATCGGTTTTGATGGGCGTGCAAGACTGGCGGACTTTGGTGTAGCGGCAAGAGTGGGAGAGCAGTCTGTAGCGTTAGTGGGGTCGCCATTCTCAGCGAGTCCGCAGCATCTCGCTGGATCACCCGCAGCGCCGGCTGATGATGTCTTCGGCTTTGGCGCGCTCGCCTATGAGTTACTCGGAGGATATCCACCGAATTACCCAGACGCCGAACGAGCGCGGAAGGGGCTACCACCGCCACGACTTGCGACCTCAGTGCCAACGCCAGTAGACCTCGTCGATCTCGTGATGTCGTTACTCGCTGCAGAGGAAGACTCGCGACCAAAAGATTTACGTGAGATCGCTCGTACGCTGGCGTCCTTCGAGTCGCGACGGCTGAATCCGGTCGTTGCAGCGAAGGTTATCCGTCCCGAGGAGATCGCGGCCGAGCGTGCGGAGACACCTAGCCTCCCGAAATCGTCATTGGGAGCATGGATCGGACTTGGTCTGCTCCTGGTCGCTTTGGCGGCGGTGTTCCTCGTGTTGCCGCGATTCGTTACGCCACTTGCTAAACCCGACAACCGTCCGACAACTGCAGCCTCAACGATATCCAAACCGGTCGTCGAGCTACCCGATCCAACCTTGATCGCTCGATTCGAAGACGAGGACGCCCGGTTCCGTGTATTACTCGAGGAGCTTGAAACACTGGGCGCCGGGGTATGGGGCGGCGCGACGTTTGCCGCGGCCAAGTCTTTGGGTACGCTAGCTCTCGAGGCTGAAGCGTCACGTGACTACAGCCTAGCCCTCGATCGAATCGGCGTGGCGTTCCAGCGACTCTCTCGCATCGCCGAGGAGCGTCCGCAAATCCTTGCCCGTCAGTTATACGATGGCGACACCGCGTTGGACGCGGGCCGATTAGAGGTCGCGAGACAGGCCTATCAATCGGCTCAGCGGATCGACCCTTCCAGCGAGGATGCCGGTAAGGGGCTTGCTCGGGTGGTCGCACTCGGCCCGGTGCTGCCAGCACTCGTCGAGGCAGAAACCGCCTCTTTGACCCTCGATCACCTGCGAGCGCTGACGCGATACGAGGAGGTGCTTCGGGCTGATCCGGTTAATCGGGTCGCCCGTGACGGCGTTTCAAGAGCCCGTGCTGCAATTGGATCCGATCAATATGCTCGAGAGATCGGAGATGCCTTGGCCGCTCTGCGCGCCGGTCGTATGCCGGAGGCACGAGCTGCATTGACACGAGCTGCCGGTCATCGTCCAGGAGCCCCCGAGCTTCCTCAGATTCTCGCGCAGATCGAGGCCGTTGGTGAGAAACGGACTCTCGGCGTTATCGGTCAAGAAATTCTCGAACTTGAAAACACGGAGCGTTGGAGTGAGGCGTTACTTCGGTATGACGCTCTGCTCGCTCGCGACACCACGCTGAAGTTCGCGAGAGACGGACGTATTCGCGTTGCACCCCGTGCCGAACTTTCTCGCCGTATCGAGAGTCTTTTGTCGAATCCTGCTCGACTCTCAGCACCCGAGGTCCGTCGTGAAGCGGAGCGACTGCTCTCTCAGGCATCAGTAATTAAGGACAATCGGGCTGTACTGTCGGCTCAGACCGACCGTTTACGTACCACGCTCCGTCTCTATGAGACACCTGTCGTTGCCGTCATCGAGTCGGATGGTCTGACTTTGGTCAGTGTGCAGCGGGTGGGAAATTTCGGAGCATTTACCCGGCGTGAACTTTCTTTGAAGCCTAGTCGCTACGTCGCTATTGGTAGCCGCGCAGGATTCCGCAATGTACGCCAGGAGTTTACCGTGACACCGACCTCGACTAATATCGTCGTGACGGTGAAGTGCACGGAGACTATTTCGTGATCCAACTTCATGAGCCTGCTGGCGATCGGGAGATCGCTTTGCCGTGTCGTATCGGTGGAACTCCGGGCGATGACATCGTCGTACCTGGCACCGAATCGGACGCCGTTTTGCTTGCCATTGTCGATGGTCAATTCGGCATTACCCTGCTCAACGGCCGCGCTTGGCTCAACGGCGCGTCAATCCGAGCGGCGGAGTTCTTTCCTCTACAACGAGGAGACGTACTTGCAGTGGGTGCGGCGCGCGTTGTCATTCAGTCGGAGCGGTCTATCGACGTCCGACACCTTCAAGGTAATGACACGCTTGCGTCGATTGACAATGCTGTTCGACGTGGAACAGAAGAACTCTCCCAAGACGGTCAAGTCACGGCGGCGAGTTTGTCGCTCGATGAAGACGCGATACGGCGCGCGACAAACGATAGAGTTGATCGTGGGTATCGCTTCACTCGAAAAGCCGTTGTTTTGGTTTTCGGAGTTTTAGCGATCTTCGGCCTGTTTGCATTTCAGTTGAGCAGACTCGAGCCCGTCAGGGTGAACGTGATTCCCGCGCAGGCAGAGGTTTCTGGCTCGGGATTCGGTTGGCGATCGGCAGGTACGCTTTTGCTCCTCCCCGGCGATCGAACGATTCGGGCGGAGCTCGAAGGTTATGAACCGATTGAGCGTGACATCACGGTGCGAGCCGGCGCTCCGCTCGCAGTCGACCTCAGACTTGCCGAAAAACCAGGAATTTTAGAAATCGATACCGATGGCGTAGCCGCGGATATTTTCGTCGATGGCGCCGAAGCGGGACGTGCACCGGGTTCGGTGAAAGTGATGCGAGGGGCGCGTACGGTCACACTCCGCTCCGTTCGGCATCTCGATCATATTGTCCAGCTCGAAGTCGAGGGGCGTGGGGTCCGCCAGCCTCTAAGCGTCCGCTTACAGCCATCGTGGGGGACTCTCGAGGTCAGCACAACGACGTCCGGTTCAAAGCTTGTCGTCGGCGATTCAAAAGCTATTTCTTTGCCCGCCCGTATCGATCTTCCTGCGGGATTGCATCGACTCGCCATCTCGGCAGAGGGGGCGAAGTCATGGCAAAGCGCTGTCTTGTTGAAGGCGGGACAAATCGAGCGTATCGGACCGATTGAGCTTGGTGCGCCGGACGCGAGGCTTCGAGTGACCTCGCGTCCTGCGGGAGCGGATGTGACGATCGGAGGTGCATTTCGCGGACGGACTCCTTTGACAGTCGAATTGCCCGCGGGGGCTCATCACGAGATGGGGCTGTCTTTGCAGGGCTACGAGTCGATGCAGCGCCGAGTTTTTGCGGAGTCGAGTCGTGACATGGCGCTGTCCGTGACTCTCCAGCCCGTACTGGTACTACTGACAGTACAAGGTGAGCCGTCTGAGTCGGACGTGCTGATTGAGGGTGCGGCCCGCGGGAAGACACCACTCACCATTGAGTTGCCAGCTAGGCGACACATACTCGAGCTGAGGAAGGCGGGGCTGCAGACAGAGCGGATCGACGTTGACCTCTCTGCCGCAGTAGAGCGATCCGTCGAGTATCGACTCGTTCCTGTCGGCCGTTCCAAAGATTGGAAGCCTCCCGCGCCCGCGATGCGTGCGCAGACCGGAACCCTACTCCGACTCATCGAGGGCGGATCATTTGTCATGGGTAGTGAACGTCGCGAGCAGGGCAGACGAGCGAACGAATTCCCGCGTCGAGTCACCTTGTCGAGACCCTTCTACTTCGGGACACGTGAGGTCACGAACGGGGAGTTCCGCCGTTTCAAGGCCGCACACTCATCCGGATTTGTGGGTAAACGAACCCTCGATCTCGAAAATCAGCCGGTCAGTAACGTGAGCTGGACAGAGGCTGTCGAATACAGCAATTGGCTGTCGGTCCAAGAGGGTTTTCCTGCTGCGTATGAGCAGAAGGGCGGAGTGTGGGTGCTGATCCAGCCCGCGAACACCGGTTATCGCCTTCCGACGGAGGCGGAATGGGAGTACGTGGCCAGACACTCGGGACCGGGATCTCGAACCCAGCGTTTCGAATGGGGAGATTCGCTGCCGCCGCCGGCGGGAATCGGTAATCTTCTGGGTCAGGAAGCCGTCGCCGAGATGTCGCGGATATTGGAGGGTTGGGCGGACGACTACATCGTCGTGTCACCGCCCGGAAAGTTTCGTGCGAACGCATTCGGAATTTTTGATATGACAGGCAATGTGTCGGAATGGGTGCATGATGCCTATGTGTCATTTGAGGCCAACGCAGGCGGAACCGATCCGATTGGCCCCAGCAATGCGGGTACTCGTAGAGTGATCAAGGGCAGTAACTGGCGCACCACCACTTTCGCTGATCTTCGCGCTGCATGGCGCGAAGGCGGCGGCGCCCCGGCGCAGGATCTGGGTTTCAGGGTAGCCCGCTACGCGGAGTGAATCATTGATGCAAACGAATCGACGAGCGTGGCGAATGATTGTGATGACCGCTACTGCAGCCCTGCTGTGTTGGGGTGCTTCACTTGCGATGTTGCGCGCGGTCGCTCAAGACCGAGAGCCGCCCGATACTAACGAGGCTGAGGAGATCACCCGACGCGGTGCGCCTCCGAAAACGTCCGACGAAGAAACCCCGGAGTATCGCGATTCCGCCGATAACAATATCAGCCTGCCGATAGACATCTGACCATGAATAAAAAATCCACCAGCGAATTTTTTTTTACGATCGTTGCATTGCTTATTTCGATCGTCGTTGTGCATACCGTGTACGTGCTGCATGTTCGACCTGTTGCCGAAGCGACTCTGCAGGCGGATCGAGAGCGTATGAAAATCGATCCGAACTATGTCCCGCAGCGCTCGATCGAAGTCGTGCTTAAAGATTATGAGCAAGAGGCGACTATCATTTTGATGCTGTGGGCCATGGCCATCATGGCCTATATGGCTAAAGCAAATATTAAAGAACAAGAGGCGCTCTACGCCGATCTGCTACGCCTTCCTGATGGCATGAAGATCCTTCCCGAAGATACGCGTGAGTACGCGCGGCAGATCGAGGGGCTACTTGGTGAAACGCGCCAGCTTCTTGCGCCACGAGCTCTCTTGGGTGCGCTGGCGCGATTCGGGGCGACTCGAAATGTGCAGGATGCCTCAACGGTTGCCCATGGCATCTGTCAATCGGAAGCGGATCGACTCGATTCCGAGCTTTCAATGTTGCGGTATATCGCTTGGGCAATTCCTGCAATCGGATTCATCGGGACTGTTCGTGGTATCGGCGATGCGCTATCGCAGGCTCACAAGGCAGTGACAGGCGACATCTCCGGTGTCACCGAGGGCCTTGGTGTGGCGTTCAACTCGACCTTAATTGCGTTGTTGCTATCGATTCTTCTGATGTTCCTGTTACAGCAACTTCAGCGTGTACAGGAACGACGTGTACTCGATACAGAAACTTGGCTCGACCAAAAAGTGATCCGGAACTTACAGGCTCGCGGATGACGGCAGCTGGGGTCTATTTGAACGACGCAGGGCTTGCGGTGACTGGCCAAGACCAGTCCTTTTCCGTGATGCCCTCGATCGTTCATTCAGACCTAGCGAACTTCGATAGTTTGGGATCCTCTGCGCGACATGTTGCTCGGCTGACACCGCGTGCGGTCAGTGTCGATCACTGGACGACACTGACGCGCGCAGGGCTCAATGTCACTTCGAGCGCTCGATCGATCATCCAGGGCGAGTTACGTGCTCGTCTCGCGGATCGATCAGTCAATACCCCTCTGCAGTGTGCCGTACCGGCGGTGTTCGGGCCCGATTCGCTGAGTGTTGTCCTGGCTCTGATGAGACGAGAGGGATTCAATGTCCACGCCTTTCACGATGCCGCCTCTCTCATGGTGGCGAGTGCAGGACTCGGCGGTACGACGATCGTGCTTGAGATGGGGCTTGGGCATCTCTCCGCCACTCGAGTCGACAGCGATCAGGAGGTTCGCCGTAGGGCATCGACGACTCGCTACGGCGCCGGCGTACTCGCTCTATATCAGTGCTGGCTGCAACGCATTGCAGAGGCGATGGTGCTGCAGACCCGATTTGATCCCCTGCATGACGGGATGAGCGAGCAGCGTCTTTATGACGATCTGGAAAAGACCTACTCTACGGCCGCGAGTGGGGGCGCTGCGGAAATCGGTTTATCGACGCCGAACGGTGTCGTTCGCGTCACGTTGAGTCGCGATCAATTTGCAGAGGCCGCTTCCTCAATCTATTCCGAAGCGCTCGCGGTTCTGCATGAGCTTCGTCTTGCCGGCTCTAGGACAAACCTCCTCTTGGATGAACAGTATCTTCAGTTGCCGGGTTTTCTTGAGCGATTAGCCTCTCTAAGGGGCTGTCGTGTATTCGTTCATTCGACAGGCTTTGCCAGTCGCGCAGCCGCGGCTGAGCAGGCGACATTCGATACAGACGGATCGGTGACGATTCATCGAGGCCATGCACTTCGACCACCGCTCGAAATGCCTAAAGAGATTGATTTATCCGAGTATCAATCCGCCAATGGCCTCTCGCCGACCCACGCGCTCGTTCAGGGCACAGCCGTTGAGCTACTCCCGGGCGTTCTCGAAATCGGCCGTAATCCGCAAGGTCGTGGGCTACGGCTGGGCGAGGGCTTGGCAGGTGTATCGCGTTTGCACTGCTCCCTTCAATATGATGAGTCGGGAGTGACATTAGTTCCGCACTCGACTCAGGGTACTTGGCTCAACGATGAACGCGTAAGTGGCCGTGTACGAGTCAGCTCCGGGGATCAGTTACGCATCGGGAGCCCCGGAGTCGTCATCGAGTTGATCGCGGTTGGCGGAGGCGGCCGTGGCGCGTCGCCGTAACGTCGAGGTTTTCAGCCTCTCTTTTCTCGATGTCATTTGTTGCGGATTTGGCGCGGTCATCCTGTTCTACACCATCATCAGCGCGCAAAGTGGCATCGAGCGCACTCGAAAAGCGGAAGACTTGAGTGCACAGGTCTCCAAACTCGAAGAAGAAGTTTTGGTCGGTGCAAAAAATCTGGTCGTTCTGCGCAACACCTTGCAGCGTACGGAAAGTGAAACCGTGTCTGCGACGTCGCGGGCGACTCAGCTGATCGAAGAGCTCCAGCGGAAGCGCGAAGAGAGCTTTATTTACGACGCGGAGACGCTTGCCAAGCGTGAGCGGATCGAAAAACTCAAAGCCGACGTTCAAGCTCTCGAGGCGAATACTCGCCGACTCGAGGCCAGTGCACAGGTACAAAGTCCGCGGGGCGAACTGACCGGAGCCGGCCAATCGAGGGCAAGTCGTCGCTATATCACTGGGTTGGCGCTCAAAGGACGCCGTATTCTCGTCCTAATCGATCGATCGGCGAGCATGCTCGATGAAGATCTGGTCAATATCATTCGACTCCGGAATTCTCCGACACCGGCTCAAATGGCAGCCGAGAAGTGGCGTCGAGCGACCGACATCAGCAACTGGATTATCAGCGAGATTTCAGAGTCTTCCCAATATCAGGTGTATGGTTTCAATACCTCGGCGACTCCGCTACTCGATGGACCGATCGGGGAATGGCTCCCGGGAAACGACTCGACTCGTCGCGAAAAACTTCAGGATGCGCTCGGACAAATCGTACCTACCGGCGGTACGAGCCTAATCAACGCCTTATCGGTAATACGCGGCATGCGTATTCCGCCGGATCAGGTCATCCTCATTACAGATGGGCTGCCAACTCAAGGAGCGAGCGCGGGCGTATTACGACGGTTCGTCGATGCGGGAGACCGGGCGCGTCTCTTTGACGAAGCGATCCGTGGCGTCAACCGCAGTATTCCCATTGATGTGATCTTGCTACCGATGAAAGGGGATGTTCCGGCACCGCATCGATACTGGGGATTGGCTCGAATGACGAAAGGTGCCTTCGTCATGCCTTCGCCGGATTGGCCATGAAACTCAAGCGGCGAGATACCGAGGTATTTAGCCTCTCGTTCCTCGACGTCATCTGCTGCGGATTCGGGGCGATTATTTTGCTGCTCGTGCTCTCTGAATTCGGGCAGCCAATCGTCATCGAACGCTCTCGGCAGGACTTCGAATCACAAATCAAGAAACTACAGGGAGAATTGTTCACGATCCGAGGAGAGAGTGAACAACTCGAGCGCGTTCTGAAGCGTCGGATCGACCTATTGACTCGCGAGCGGAAAAATCTGGCGAGAGTTGCCGGTGAGGTATCTACACTACGCGGTCAATTTGATGCCTCACGTCAAAACGCAGCCGTCAGTAACATACTCGAAAACGAATTGCTGTCGGCTTATCAGGAGCTCGAGGCTGAGAACAAGCGTATAGTACAAACATCTCGCGCCCGCAAGCGCATCACTACGCAAGCGGTTGGCGGTATTCCAGTAGATAGCGATTACGTTATTTTTTTGATCGATACCTCAGGAAGTATGCAAGGGGGTCATTGGGAAACGGCCATGGAGGTCATGCGTGAGATTCTCGATATCTATCCCCGGCTGAAAGGTGTTCAGATTGTCGATGACAATGGTCGGGAATTGTTTGCTGGCACACGCGGCCGATGGATGACGGACTCCCCAGCGCTTCGTACCGATATCGTCCAAAGGATGCGAGGCTGGCGTGCCTTCAGTGACTCAAATCCTGCAGATGGCATCGAGCAGGCAATCAAGACATATTGGTCTTCCGACCAGCGAATCAGCATTTATGTACTCGGCGACGAGTTCACGGGAGAGTCGATTCAAAAAGCTTTGGATGCTGTAGATCGGATCAACCGGCCCGACTCATCGGGGCGACGCCGGGTTCGGATCCATGCGGTCGGATTTCCGGAGGCGCCAGGAATGACACCGTTTACAAACATTCGTTTCTCAGCCTTAATGCGGGCGATGTGCGAGCGCAATGACGGAACGTTTGTCGGTCTCACTAACACCAAAAGCTGTGCCGTCAGTATGAACATCGGAGGCGTCCGAACATGCATCGGTGGAGATTGACCACAGTCGTTTTCTCGACCCTCACTCTCGTAGCCTGCGGCGGCGTGCAGATCGCTCCAGCGCCGCAGTTACCTAAAGCTCTGATCGACGTGCTGCCCGCAAAGGTTGGGTTGGTGATTCCCGCTGACCAGCGAGAGTACACCCATACGGAAACTCGAGGCGGTATGGCCTGGACCATTTCACTCGGAACAGGACAGCAGCAACTGTCGCGTCGGGTACTCGAATCGACTTTTCGAGAAATCAGTGAATTCCCCGACCTCGAAAATGCACGATCAGCGGCCGACTTACAGGCCATCTTCGAGCCGAGAATCGAGCAGTTTTCTTTCGCAACGGCTCAGGAAACCGGCGGAGAGTATGTTGCTGTCACCATTCGTTACCGCATCAATGTCTATGCCCCAAATAGTGAACGCTTCGATTCATTGACTCTGACGGGCTATGGCACGGCATCTGCCGATGGTCTGGGGTCTGCAGCGCCTATGGAGGAAGCATCTAGATTGGCGATGAGAGATGCGGCTGCACGCTTCCTGACGCAGTTTCCCGATACGGAGGTCGCCAAAGCGCTTGTCGGCGGTCAGCGACTTCAAGTCAGTGCAGACGACGCTCTGCGCGCCTTGGCGGCAACGGGCTTGCGCATTGACGCGGTGCCCATCCGTATATCGCGCAGGATCGATCCCGATTGGAAACCTGCCGCGCCCACCGTCAATTCGTCGGCACAGGCTCCGGCTGCACCCTGATCAGCAGCTGCTCCGTCATCAAGAAGCCCTCCGTCTCGACGGGCTGCCCACCCTTGATCCGTGGTGCGAAGCGAGCTTTACGAGCGGCGAGCAATGCCGCTCGATTGCTGTTCTCGGGCGCTATGGAGTTAGCGATGACGGCATCCTGGACCTTGCCGTCGCGTCCGATCTTCAGCCGCATCTCAACCCTTCGTAATACATAGTCGTCAGGATTTTGGGGGCGTAATCGCATGACCGAGATGGCGGGGGGTCGGTATATCAACCGTCTTGGTGATTCCAGCAAACGCCGCGCCTCAGGCTCGGCCGTCTCGAGAGCCCGATAACTTTCCGTGTACGAGCTGCTCGCTCTCGAAAAGTTTCCGGCCAACAAATGCCAATCTCCGATCTGTGCCCAAGTCTCTCCAAGCAGCTTTGCGTTGACCGGAGCAGTCTTTCTGATGACTTCGACTGCAAAGTTGAGCGCACGAAGCCCCTCGGCATTCAGCCGCGCTTGACCCGGACTGGTGGACGTCACATCGCCCGGATCTGTGGCCTCGCCCCCGGAGCCCTCAGTGATTTCCGGTCCGTAAATCGCCTCCAGCATCCATGTTCTGGCAAGGCCCTGAAGCGCAGGAACACCGATAATCGGTTTATCTGTTGCGAGTTCCTCGGTGAGCTGAAGTGCACGCGCATGATGTCCGCGAGCCGTCGAGTACCGACCCATCGTCTCATGCCATCGGGCTAATCGATCTAAGGGATCGAGCAGTCGCAGATCGCGCTTTCCGAAGTTTGTTTCAGCGATACGAAATGCGAACTGATGCTCACGGTCCCCGTCGGCATCCCGCCCAAGCACTACATAGGCGTCAATGAGTGCATCGACCGCATCAAGTTGATCGAGGTTATACAGTCCATCGAGATTTCGGGATAGATCGACGGCGCGCTTGAGGGCAATGGCTGCCGCCGAAAGGCGCCCGTTCGCAAGCCGCGTCTCGCCAAGCCCGTGTAGGGGGCGAATCAATTGTCGATCTGCGCCCGAAAGTTGTCCTTCGATCAGGGAGACCGCGCGTTGATAACTTTGCTCGGCGGACTCGAACTCACCTTGCCGAAACTGAACAGTTCCAAGGTTTGTTAGCGGATTAACCAGCTCACGTGAGTTACTGCCATAGCGGCTCTCCACTGCCGCAACAAGTTCTTCGGCACGCGCCTTAGCGTTAGCCAAATCATTGGCCTCGAGGGCAGATTTGAACTGAGCAAAAATCTGCAGAGGCTCGAGCCCCTGTGCTCCCACGTACAGCGGGAGCAAACCGGCGATGCCGGAAACTAACGCCGCTCGAAGAGGTAGTGAGATACCAGCCATTCGCGCCCGCTCCGATAACCGAATAGTTCTGCGCAGGACATAAAGAAAATTCGCCAATACACCCACCACTTCAGGGCCTGATCGGCACCATAGACTTTCGCAAAAATTGGCATCAGCGCCGAGCGATGCACATCCATTTTTTGAAGCCAGGCCTCTGAGGTGAGTTGGTAGTGACGCCCGTCAACTTGCCAGCAATCCTCAAGTCGCAGTTCCCGTTGAAAATAATGCAGCAAGTCATTACTTGGCATGATACCACCTGTAAAAAAGTACTTCGCCATCCAGTCGGTGTCGTCGCGCACTTCAAAGGTGTAAGCGAAGCGATGATGCATAAAAATATGAACGAAGAGCGTTGCGCTGGGAGACATCCACCCTTCGATTCGGCTAAGTAGCGTCTCGTAATTTCGCATGTGCTCGAACATCTCGACCGAGACCACTCGATCAAACCGTATCTCTGATCCGAACTCCAGCTTGTTTACGTCGCAGGTGATGATTTCGAGGTTCTTCAAGCCGCGTTCGGCAGCTCGAGTATCGATAAACATCTTTTGGGTTCTGGAGTTAGATACGGCTGTAATCCGAGAGTCAGGGTACTTCTCCGCCATCCAGAGCGAGAGCGAGCCCCATCCACAGCCGAGCTCGAGAATCCGATCACCGTTACGAAGTCGGGCACGATCGCAGGTCAGCGCCAGCATTCGCGCTTCGGCGGCATCGAGGTTATTGGCCGCTTTGGAGATATCGAAATCGTCATAGTAGCAGCTGCTGTATTTGAGATGCGTTCCGAGCACCTTGAGGTAGAACGCCGTCGGAACTTCATAGTGCTGTTGATTGGCCTCAGCCGTATGAATGGCAATGGGGCTTTCGCGCAGCGTGCGAACCATCTGCATCAGATGAGCCTGCTGGGATTCCGGGTCGCCTTTATCTTCCTCTCGAATACGCTGAGCGAGTAAATCGCGAATGCGACGACGGATCAGCCAGTCTGGGATCCAGTCTTGTTCGACCAAACGCATGGCGAGTGGGGTAGACGAGTTATCAGTCATTTTGGCGATGAAGACGTCAATGTTTGGAGAGCGCGTTCCATCACGGGGATCAAGGATCGATAGAGTACAAAAATTGCGAGAGGTCCGATAAGGATCCAACCTACTGAGGCATGCACGATGGCGTCCCACATCGTCACGATGGCGTAAAGCACCCCTTCCGACAATATCTCCAGGCCGGCCTCGATGGTCATCGGCTGGGGATCCGACCCAAGGACCCATTCCCCAAGCCTCATGAAGGGAATAATCAACACAAGCTGAATGGGGCCGACCAGCCAGCTGACCAACTGAATGGCTGCAAGGTTCAATCGTTGCCATAGCGCAATCAGAGTGAGCGCGGGTGTCGAGACGCCGAGGACCGGGAACATTCCGACACCGGCACCAAGAGCGAGACACAAGGCCAGATCGCGAGGAGCGAGACCCTGACGAAGCAGACCGAGGACCGGATCAACGACACGACGACGAACGATATCAAGCATGGAGAATCCCGTTAGGTTCGCGGATCTATTTTTGTACTCGTCTGGGCCAGCGCTGCGCCGATCAGTAGCGCCGCAACATCAGAAGTGTCCGACAAACGACCGGGAATCCATTGTTGCAGGAACTCGGTCGAGATGGCGACCAGAATGACAAAGGGCAGGGGGGGTAGTCGACGCGACACGCCTTGCAACGCCAGCCACGCGAGCCCGATCCCTAGGAATAAACGCTCGAGTAATGGAAGCGCACCAGGATCGCTCGGTGTTCCTGTCAATTCGGCGAAGGGTAGCCAAAGAATACCTTCCCCACCAATGTTGGCCGAGGCGCTCGAAGGCCATACTCCCGAGACAAAAAGCGCCAGGCAGGACAGCAAGAAGGCCAGCGAGGCCCAATGCGCGGGACTGATCGTGCGCATGATTGCGATCGAGATGACCGACAGGACAAAGGCCGCCCCCTCGGCGGGACTCAAATGTTGCCCGACGAACAACAGTCGCGCCCCCACGGAAACCCCGAAAAGCAGTCCCAATGCCGACCAAAAGTAAGGGCGACGCAGGAGTGCATTTAATAGCGTGCCGAGAACCAGATAACAGGCAAAAAAACCGAGCATTTTTCCTGCCTCGAAGGGCAGGGCGAGGCTAGTCTCGATCGCTGCTTCGATCCGGCCCGGGCGAAGTCTCGGAACAAACGGAGCAAGATGAGCCACTAACCACAGTGCGACGAGCAGCGCGGGCGCTGGCCCGATCTCGAGTCGTTGAAGTCTTCGAGACAATGGGCGTACCGGCAGGGCCGAGTAGAGCCCTGCGACCACCGTTCCAAGTCCCGCACTCACAATATTGAAGACCCAATCTGCGAGGCTGGGATCCCGTGCGGGAAGGGAATGTTGAGCCACTTCGATCACAAGTGACAGCACTGTCGCTACAAACACTGGCCAAAAAATTCGAGTAAGCGCCGATCTATTTTTTTCGAGTGCGGTAGCCCCGAGTAAACCGAGCGGCAAGTAAAGTAACAGGTTGACGATCGTGTCTCGTTGAGACGGATCACGCCATTCACGCAGCTTCGGGAGTCCAGACAGCACTGCATCGAGTAGCAGCCGAGGCTGTACATCAAAAGGATAGAGAGATGCGCTCGCGATCAGCAACGCCCAACCTACGAGCAACCAAAGAGATAGTCGGCGCACCGCGAGATCTTGGGGTGCGAGACGCGTACGCATGGATCCGAGACTTGTCACTTCTTTCCGAAGAGGCGCTCGAGTTCAGCTCGAGCGGCGTCGATCGCGGCGACATTCGCAGGCTTCCACGCACCAGCCTGCGGCTTGAAATGATCACAGAAATTTGCGCGTTCCTTATCTCGTACTTCTTCGGCGGTCGGCTCGCGACACTGCTTGGCAACGCTCGTGTCGTAGTCGATGCAAAGTTTGCAGACATGAAGCTCGGCTCGACACTTGGGGCATTCGTCAAGGCGGCGCAGGGGCAAGGATAGCGACGCCAGAGAAGCGCCGCATTTCCAGCACAAGAGAGCGTTGGCCATAACTGAGAGGCTAGCGCGTCTCGAGGCGATCTGCCAGAAACTCCCGCAGCGCCTTACCCGTATGCGAGCGCGCCGGTCGCTGAGCGAGCGATTGCGGAGAGCCTTCCGCGACGAGGCGTCCGCCGCCGTGACCGGCCTCTGGTCCCATGTCGAGAACCCAGTCCGCTTCCGCGATGATATCCAGATTGTGCTCGACGAGCACCACCGTATTTCCTGCATCAACGAGTCGATGAAGTACGTGGATGAGTTTCTCCACATCTGCCATATGTAGCCCAACCGTAGGCTCATCGAGAACATACAAAGTGTGCTTGGGCTTGCTACGAAGCGGTGCGCGTAAATCGACGCGTACTTTGGCCAACTCCGTCACGAGCTTGATGCGCTGCGCTTCACCGCCAGATAGGGTTGGACTTGCTTGACCGAGCGTAAGGTATCCGAGGCCGACGTCACATAACAGTTTGAGCACATGATGCAAGCTTGCATGAGGTTCGAAGAACGACGCCGCATCCTCAATATTCATAGCGAGTACATCGCCGATACTGAGGCCACGCCAGGTGACCGAAAGCGTCTCCGCGTTGAATCGACTACCTCGGCAAATGTCGCACGCGACTTTCACATCTGGCAGGAAGCTCATTTCGACGGTCTGTACGCCTTGCCCCTCGCAGGCATCGCAGCGTCCTCCAGAGGTATTAAAAGAAAAGCGACCCGCGCCATATCCTCGCAGCCGTGCCTCGCTGGTATGGGCAAAAATCTTTCGAATGTCATCCCATATACCGACGTACGTGGCGGGGCAGGAACGCGGGGTTTTTCCAATGGGCGTCTGGTCGACCTCAAGCACGCGATCGACAGATTCGATACCGCGAATTGCAGAGCAACCGACTGGATCTCCGTCTTGGGAAACGATCGTGTGTGCACTGGTATAGAGCACGTCGCGGGCGAGGGTGGACTTCCCTGAGCCGGAGACTCCCGTCACGACGACCAGTCGCCCGAGCGGAATGCGCGCATCGATGTCGGCTAGGTTATGGAGCCGAGCATTTTCGATGACGAGCGACGGCGTTTTCTTATCAATACTGCGGCGGGGCGTCGTGCCGTGCTCCAGCGGATTACGAAGATAGCGACCTGTCACCGACTCCGGATTGGCGATGAGATCTTTGAGTTTGCCTCGACCAACGATACGCCCGCCGCGTACACCTGCCCCTGGACCCAAGTCGATGACATGATCCGCGCGGCGAATGGTGTCTTCGTCATGCTCGACGACCACCAGCGTATTACGATGAGCTGCCAGCTCCCGGAGTGCTTCGAGCAGAATTCGATTGTCGCGAGGATGCAAGCCAATCGTCGGCTCATCGAGTACATAACAGACGCCGCGAAGATTGGAGCCAAGTTGTGCTGCCAGACGAATTCTCTGCGCCTCGCCGCCGGATAGTGTCGGGGCGGCGCGATCGAGGCTGAGATATCCGAGGCCGACGCGCTCCAAGAAGCCGAGTCGTGTCCGGATCTCGGCAAGCAGATCTCGAGCGATGGCTCGCTCGCGTTTATCGAGCTTCAGGCCTTCGACCGACGCCAGCGACTTCGATACGGGTTGACAGGTAAAACCACCGATCGATTTTCCGCGGAAACGGACTGATCGAGCGACGGCATTCAGTCGTTCGCCGTAGCATGTTTGGCAGGCGTTTTCCTCGCCGTCATGCCATTCGTTCCACGACGCTTCCTCTCCTGTTTGCTCCTCATCGAACCCGGATAGCTCGAGCCCCGTCCCAAAACAATCACCACACCAGCCTTGCTTGCTATTAAACGAAAACAGTCGTGGATCAAGCTCCGCAAAGCTCGTTCCGCAATCCGGACATGCTCTTTTGGTTGAAAATACGATCGGTTTTCGACTGCTGAGTAGCAGTACCTGAACGACGCCTTTTCCGTGCTGCAGCGCCTCGGCGAGTTTCGCGCGTAAATCAGCTTCGCCGCGAGCAGAAATGCCAAGCCGGGCGACCGGAAGCTCGATATCGTGTTCTTTGAAGCGATCAAGGCGCGGCCATGGCTTCACCGGCAGACGTTCGCCATCGACTCGTAACTCTCTATAGCCCTTACCCGCCGCCCACTTCGCAAGATCGGTATAAAGCCCTTTGCGCGAAACGATGAGTGGCGCGAGTAGATCGATGGTCTTACCCTTGAAGTCTTTGATGATTCGCGCCGCGATGGCTTCGACTGATTGCGGTTCGATGGCGACGTCGCAATCCGGGCAATACTGGGTGCCGAGCTTGACGTAGAGCAGTCGTAGGAAGTGGTAGATCTCAGTCAGCGTGGCGACGGTGCTTTTTCGTCCGCCGCGGCTTATTCGTTGTTCAATAGCTACTGTCGGCGGAATACCGCGTATCGAATCGACCTCCGGTCGTGCGGCAGGCTGGACGAATTGCCTCGCATAGGCATTAAGGGATTCGAGATAGCGACGCTGTCCTTCATTGAAGATGATGTCAAATGCAAGCGTCGACTTTCCGGATCCAGATACGCCCGTGACTACTGTGAAAGCGTTGCGTGGAATCTCGACATCGATGTTTTGCAGATTATTTTCGCGTGCATTACGGACGATGATCGCTTTCTCCCTGGCCGGGGCCTTTCGCGTGGACGCCGGTTCTCGAACTGAAGCTTTGAAGCTCCCGTAGTTGACAGCCTCACGCAGGGCTCGGCCGGTGTGCGAGCGAGAGTCCTGCTCTATTTGGGTAGGCGTTCCGCAAGCAATGAGCTCACCGCCGTGGTCGCCACCGTCTGGTCCGAGATCGATAACCCATTCGGCAGAGCGGATGACATCGAGATTGTGTTCGATGACAAATAGCGAATGGCCAGCATCCAAAAGCTTTCTAAAAGATTTGAGGAGCTTGGCAATGTCCTCAAAATGAAGGCCCGTCGTCGGCTCGTCAAACAAGAAAAGTTTTCCAGTCTCGCGTCCCTCGGCGGACTCAGCAAGGAAACCTGCGAGCTTCAATCGCTGCGCTTCGCCACCCGATAGTGTCGGAACGGGCTGTCCGAGCTTGAGGTAATCGAGTCCCACGTCGGCAAGAGGCGCGAGTCGAATCGCGAGCTCAGGATCATTCGCAAAGAACGTGAGCGCCTCAGTCACCGTCATCTCGAGCACATCGGCGATGCTTGCCGAGCGGCCATTCGGTCCCGGATGTCGTACCTCTTGGGTTTCCGGGCGATATCGTGAGCCATTGCACTCGCCACATCGAAGGTATACATCTGACAGAAACTGCATTTCGACGTGCTCAAAGCCGCTGCCGGTGCATGCTGGGCAGCGGCCCGTACCCGAGTTAAAACTAAAAGTCCCGGCGGTATAGCCACGTTCTCGTGATTCGGCAAGTTTTGAAAATCGATCGCGAACCACATCGAACGCACCGACGTAACTCGCCGGATTCGAGCGTGTAGTCCGACCGATAGGTGTTTGACCGACGAACATGACGTCGGTGATGTGCTCAGCACCTTTCAAGCCTTTGTGGGCGCCCGCAGCTTCGGTCGCACGACCCAGATGTTTGAGCAGGGCGGGATACAGCACGTCTTGCATCAATGTCGATTTACCTGATCCCGAGACGCCGGTAACACAAACGAGCTTGTTGAGCGGAAAACTCACGTCAATACGCTTTAGGTTATGTTGCTCTGCACCGAGCAATTCAAGGAATTTTTGACCCTCGCATAGTTCCGTATCGCGAGAAGCGGGCAATTCGACCCGCCGCTTGCCGGTGAGATAAGCTCCGGTCACCGAAGCCTTCGTCGCGCAGACCTCTTTGGGAGTGCCCCAGGCGACGATCTCGCCGCCGTGCTCTCCGGCTCCCAGCCCCATGTCGAGCAGCCGATCGGCTTGTTGCATGATTTGTGGATCATGCTCGACGACGAGCAGGGAGTTTCCGGCGTCACGCAGTCGGTGCATGACGCCGATCACGCGCTGCATGTCGCGTGGATGCAGACCGATGGACGGTTCATCGAGAACGAATAACGTATTGACGAGCGAGGTCCCGAGTGCAGTCGTGAGATTAATGCGCTGAACCTCACCGCCTGATAGGGTCCGAGACTGTCTATCGAGTGTCAGATAACCGAGCCCCACCTCACAGAGATATTTGTACCGTCCACGTATCTCTGCCAGTAACAACTCCGTCGCTTCATCGAGTGCGCCGGAAAGTCGTAAGCCATCGAAGAAGTCCCGCGATCTCTCAATGGGCAGCAGCATGAGATCGTGCAGACACAGCCCGGGCATCGAGTCGAGTATCTCTCGCGACCACTCGACCCCCCGAGGCATGAATCGCGACCGACCTGCAAGCGCGCTAGGAGCGAGACCAGAGTCTCCGAGTCTCCATAGCAGCGATTCGGAGTTCAAGCGGGCACCGTCGCATGCAACGCAGGGGGTATACGCGCGGTACTTCGACAGCAACACGCGAATATGCATTTTGTAGGCTTTTGTTTCGAGCCATGCAAAAAATCGCTTGACGCCATACCAAGTATTGCGAGCCCACTTCCCTTCGCCTTCGATGACCCATTCACGCTGCGCATCGGTCAGCTCTCTCCAGGGAACATCGAGTGGGATTCCGCGTTTCTTGCCGAGCCGCTCGAGGTCATCCTGACATTCGCTGTAGGAGGCTGTCTGCCAAGGTCGAATAGCCCCGCCTCGAAGGGTTTTCCCTTGATCGGAAATGACTAGGCCGTAATCAACGCCGATGATGCGGCCGAAGCCGCGGCAGGACTCGCAAGCCCCGACCGGAGAGTTAAACGAAAAACTGCTGGGTGTCGGCTCACGATAAGCGATATCGCAGCGTGCGCAGTGCAGGGTGCTCGAGTAGCGCCACGTCTCGCGAATAGACTCAGAGTTCTCGGTATCGAGCTCATGAACATGCATACGCCCGCGACCTACCCGAAGCGCTGCTTCCAGCGAGTCTGCAACTCGAGCGGGATCGGCATTGCCGAGGCGAAGTCGATCTTGAATGACCTCAATCGACTGTTTGCTGCGTGAGAGGATGCGGGTGTATCCCTGTTTCTCGAGCAGCGTGGTGACTTCCGTATCTTCAAAGTTCTTCGGAATTTTGACATCAAAGCACATCAACAGACGCGGGTCGCCTACCGCAGAGGCGCGACGAATGAGATCGGTACGAATGCTCTCGGGCGTATCTCTATTCACCGCATCGCCGCATTGTCGGCAATGCAGATGACCCGCGCGAGCAAACAATAGTTTCAAGTGGTCATTGAGTTCGGTCATCGTGCCAACGGTCGAGCGCGACGTACGAACTGGGTTCGTCTGATCGATGGCGATGGCCGGTGGAATTCCTTCGATCGCATCGACCGCTGGTTTATCCATACGATCGAGAAACTGTCTGGCATAAGGAGAGAATGTTTCGACGTATCGTCGCTGTCCCTCCGCATACAGCGTGTCGAACACGAGCGAAGACTTCCCCGAGCCAGACACGCCTGTCACGACGACGAGCTGACCGGTCGGAATCTCGATATCAAGATTCTTCAAATTATTCTGGCGAGCGCCGCGAACGACGATCGCCTCATGGTCTGGCTCGCGCATGAGGGGTAAGACAGCGTGGATGGGGTAGCGAATCGTAGCTTTTTGTCCGCACTGCGGGAACAGGCTTGAGTACGGCCACGATGCGGATTGCCTGATAGACGAGCCGTGCCCTCGTAAGTAAACCCGGGCAACGTCACCGCCATGTCCCAATTGACCATCGCCATCGTAGGCGCCGGAATCGCTGGCCTGACAGCAGCTCGTGCGCTGCAAGGCCTCGGCTTCAGGCCCGTGGTGTATGAGGAAGCTCCCGTTTTGGGCGAGGTCGGCGCTGGGCTGACGGTTTCGCCGAATGCCACGCATGTTCTTAATGCCATCGGACTTGAGGGCACCTTGGAGCGCATCGGGATGCGCCCCGACCGCGGAGGCGTGAAGCATTGGAAGACAGGCGAGATGCTGGTAGAGGTCTCCCGTGGAAACGAGCTGCGGGAGAAATACGGCGCGGCGTACTACCAAGTTCACCGTGCTGATCTACACCGCGAACTCGCTGATCTCGTAGTCATGACCGATGAACAGGCCATTCGCATGAAACATACGTTTAAGAGACTCAGATAAGAAGCGGATGGAGTCACGCTGTTTTTCGAAAACGGCATGTCAGTACGAGCAGACGTCGTCATCGGTGCCGACGGCGTTCGATCGAGGATCCGCGAGCAGCTGTTTGGAAAAGATACGCCAAGTTTCACCGGATACATGGCGTTCAGAGGGCTCGTTCCGTTTGCGACTCTTACGCCAGGCTTGATCGAGCCGAGCTCATGTCTATCCACCGGCCCTGGGCGTAGTTTCACCCGCTATCTCATTCGCGGCGGCTCGCTGGTCAACTTCGTCGCGCTGACAGACCGCGACGATTGGCGGGAGGAGGGTTGGTCGATTCGGGCGACAATCAAAGAAATGCTGGATAAGTATTACGGGTGGTACGAGGGAGTTCGTACGATCATTGCAGCCACGCCACCCGACGGATTGTTCAAATGGGCTCTGTTTGATCGAGAGCCACTATCCGAGTGGACTCGCGGCCGAGTTACGCTCATCAGCGATGCCGCCCACCCGATGCTGCCTTTCCTCGGGCAAGGTGCTGCGATGGGAATTGAAGACGGGATGGTGGTCGCTCGGGCGTTTGCCGCCGCAGGTTCGATCGACGAAGCGCTTCGGCGTTATGTCGAGGCGCGATTACCGAGGGCTAACTGGGTGATGTTGGAGTCTAGAAAGACCGCCCTCAACTATCACTCAGGTCGAGAAGAGAACTTTGAACCCGGCAAGCACGTTAGCGTCGAGTCGCTTGGCTTAATGTCCTACAACCCAGCCGCTGTACCTGTCTAACGCCTCTCTCTGTGGTCTAATGCCGCCGCCATGGACCAGGCTCGCGACATCCGCTCTTATCGTAAATATTGGGCTGCGCGTTTCGGCATAGCCCCGTTCCTGCCCATGTCGCGTGCGGAGATGGATGCGCTCGGCTGGGATAGTTGCGATGTCATCGTCGTTACCGGCGACGCCTATGTTGATCACCCGAGTTTTGGAATGGCCATCATCGGCCGATTACTCGAGGCGCAGGGCTTTCGAGTGGGCATCATCTCCCAGCCGGACTGGCAGAGCGCCGATCCGTTCCGCGCTCTCGGTAAGCCCAATCTTTTCTTTGGGATTACCGCCGGCAACATGGACTCGATGGTGAACCGCTACACCAGTGATCGCCGAATCCGTAGTGACGATGCCTATACGCCAAATGGCGAGGGTGGAAAACGACCCGATCGATCGGTCATTGTCTATGCGCAGCGCGCCCGTGAGGCATTCCCGGACGCGCCCATCGTTATCGGTGGTATTGAAGCCAGCTTGCGTCGAATCGCACACTTCGATTACTGGTCTGAAAAAGTACGTCGCTCAATCTTACTCGATGGTAAGGCGGATCTTCTGCTCTATGGAAACGCTGAGCGTCAGATCGTCGAGGTTGCGCACCGACTCGCCGCCGGCGAGCCGATCACCGCCATCAACGATTTACGCGGAACAGCGCTCACTCGAAAATCGATGCCTGAAGGATGGGTCGAAATTGACTCGGCACATCTTGATACGCCCGGACCACTCAATCCGCCGATCGACCCGTATGCCATGGATGACAACGGCGGCACGAAGGCGGCAACGGCTGCGTCAGCTCAGGAGACTTCGGGAGAGACCGTAGTCCGCTTCGTTCGGCGCGTCAAAAACGCCGATCGTAGCCGAAGTGTGATTCGTCTTCCGTCTTTCGAGCAAGTGGTCAACGACCCGGTCATGTACGCACATGCCTCTCGTATCTTGCACCTCGAGGCAAATCCCGGGAATGCACGTGCATTGGTTCAGCGCCACGGAAACGTCGAGGTATGGCTGAACCCGCCCCCGATTCCGCTGACTTCTATAGAGATGGACTATGTTTACGAGTTACTCTATCAGCGGCGGCCACATCCGTTCTATGGCGAGGCGGATATCCCTGCCTACAAGATGATCCGCTTTTCCATCTCGATACAGCGCGGCTGCTTCGGCGGATGCACCTTTTGCTCTATCACCGAGCATGAAGGCCGCATCATCCAGAGTCGTTCTGAAGCGTCTGTCCTAAAAGAAATCGAGAAAGTACGCGATACGGTTCCAGGATTTACGGGCGTCATCTCAGACCTCGGTGGCCCGACGGCCAATATGTATAGCCTTGCGTGTAAAAGCCGTGAAATCGAGAGCGCCTGTCGCAAGCCGTCGTGTGTCTACCCCGGTGTATGTCCAAATCTCAATACGGACCATACGCCGCTCATTGAGCTTTATCGAAAAGCGCGGGCATTACCGGGCATCAAGAAGGTGCTGATCGCCTCCGGAGTGCGATACGACCTCGCTATTGAGTCCCCGGAATATGTCAAAGAACTCGCTCAGCATCACGTCGGCGGATATCTGAAGATCGCTCCAGAAGCGATCGGCGAGGGCCCGCTGTCGAAGATGATGAAGCCGGGGGTCGGAACCTATTACCGATTCAAGGAGCTATTCGATCGATACTCGAAAGAGGCGGGGAAAGAGCAGTACCTCATTCCATATTTCATCGCTGCACATCCGGGTACGACTGATGAAGATATGTTAGAACTCGCGATCTGGCTGAAAAAAAACGGGTTCCGAGCTGATCAAGTCCAGGCATTCCTGCCTTCTCCGATGGCGACTGCGACTGCGATGTACCACTCCGGTAAGAATCCGCTACGACGCGTGACACGACAAAGCGAAGAAGTCGTGATTCCGAAGGGACTCAAAATTCGTCGTTTGCACAAGGCCCTCCCGCGCTATCACGATGCAAACAATTGGCCGATGCTCCGCGAAGCCCTGCGTCGGATGGGGCGTGCAGATCTGATCGGCCCGAGTAAAAATCATCTGGTTCCGGCATGGCAGCCGGCGGGGACTGGATTGAAAGCCGAAGGCGTACGTCGCGCGCAACCGTTCCGAACGCAATACACTCGTCCGCGGCGAGGTGGTCGACCGTGAGCGTGACTCACGAGTTCCGTCCTGGGCTCGAGTTCGACGTCGCTTCGCTCGAGCGGTATCTAGCCCAGCATCTGCCGGGGTTTCAGTGCCCGTTACGTATCCACCAGTTTGCCGGCGGGCAATCGAATCCGACCTATCGTCTCGATGCGCTGAACGCGTCTTACGTTTTGAGAAAAAAGCCCCCGGGCGTGCTCTTGCCCTCGGCTCATGCGGTCGATCGCGAGTATCGAGTGATGCATGCCCTAGCTACTCACACGGAATTTCCGGTCGCAAAGCCTTTATTGTTGTGTGAAGACCCGGCGGTAATCGGCACGGCGTTCTTCGTGATGCATTATGTCGATGGCCGTATCTTCTGGGATCCTGCGCTACCCGAACTCTCTCCAGAGGTGAGGCAGTCCGTATTCGGACAAATGGTCGAGACCTTGGCGGATCTCCATGCCATCGACTACCGACAGATAGGGCTCGCCGACTATGGACGCCCCGAAGGCTACGTCGCTCGACAAGTCGGCCGATGGTCAAAGCAATATGCGGTGGATACTGAGGCGGCCGGCCGAGTCCCAGCCATGGAACAGCTCATTGAGTGGCTGCCAAAGCATGCACCGGCGCAGCAGCCCGCACCCTCACTCGTGCACGGGGACTACCGCCTCGACAATATGATGTTCAACGTCGATGTATCGCGTGTCGTGGCCGTACTCGATTGGGAACTCTCTACATTGGGCGACCCGATGACTGACTTCGCTTACCACCTCATGATGTATCGAATGCCTTCTGGCGGAGTTCGTGGTCTAAAAGGTATCGATCTGAAAGAGCTCGGCATTCCCGCCGAGAAAGAGTACGTCGCACGATACTGCGCGCGTCTCGGCCTCGAGGGTCTGCCCGACCTCGAGTACTACATGGCGTTCTGCCTGTTTCGTCTTGCCGGTATTTGTCATGGCATTGCAGGACGCATTCAACGCGGAACGGCGGTCAGTCCCGAGGCAAAGAACTATACGGCGCAGGTTGCCCCGCTCGCTGAGCTTGCCTTGAAAACCGCACTCCGCGCTTAAGTTCGAGGCGTCGTGTAAACCACGGTCGACGGGTTGCGCTCTCGCTGGAGCCTAGCCGCCACGTCCTCGGCTTTTGCCCAGGCCCGAAGTACGTTTTCCCCGGCGAGTTTTTTGAGGTCTTGATCAAACCATCCGCGCCGTACGAGCTCAGCGAAGAGTTGCGGATAGGTCGACACATCGTCAAGCCCCTCGGGCCACCAATCGTTCCCGTCGAAGTCTCCGCCGATCCCCACATGATCCACACCCGCCACGTTGCGTATGTACTCGATGTGATCGGCTACCATCGCGATAGTCGTCGTCGGCAGTTTGATGGCCGCGAACCCCTCTGCACGGATTTTCGCAGCGTCCTCTGGCGTGGCGGCCGCTCTGGCGCGAAGGCCGATTTCCGCCATGGCAGGTTGCAGTACTTTACTCACTTCACAATTGATGAAGCTTGATACGAAGGTGACCATCACAACTCCACCATTTTTCGGGAGCTCTCGCAGGATGTCATCCGGTACATTACGAGGAACGTTGCACACGGTCTTGGCTGAAGAATGCGAGAAAATCACTGGCGCTTCTGTAATACGTAGCGTATGCGCCATCGTGCTCGGAGCGGCATGCGAGAGATCGATGAGTATGCCGAGACGATTCATTTCACGGACTATTTCTTCGCCAAAAGCGGTCAGCCCGTTATTGCGGGGCTGCAGCGGTGCCGCAGCATCCGCCCAGTCCGTATGAGAGTTATGAGTGAGCGCCATATAGCGCACACCGAGATCGTAGTAGGTACGCAGGGCGCCCATGGAATTCTCGAGGCCATAACCGCCCTCCATGCCTAGCATCGAGCCGATTTTTCCTTGGCGCTTGGCCCTGCGAACGTCGGCTACCGTCAGGGCAAGCATGAACGTATCAGGATAGAGAGCGATGACTCGACGCGCGATATCGATTTGTTCGAGTTGTTGTCGCGCAAACGGCCCAGACCCTTCGCCTGGAATATAAACAGACCAAAACTGTGCGCCTAAGCCACCTGCACGCAGACGGACAAGATCGGTATCGCCTTTGGTTGGCTTACGGAGGTCATAAGCGTGGATATCACGCGGAGCTTCACGCCACTCTCGAATGGCGTAAGGTAAATCGTTATGACCATCCACCAGAATTCCAGATCTCAGAATACGCTTGGCTCTTTCGAGGGCGAGATCTTTAGTGGGCTTTTCGCTGGCGACCGCGTGGGAGCTCAAAGTTATCAGCATAAAGACCAGAGTGGACGCGATCAGTTGAGAGATAAACATACGAGCGGCTCCCACCGGTAAGATTAGCCAGAGTGTCGCGCCGGACGACGGACCTTGCAAGCCGAGCACCCAAAATGAAAAACGACTCCACCACAAACCTCGCTATTGCCGCCGTGCTTATTACAACCGCTACTGCGCTTGGCGCCTTTGGTACACATACTTTGAAGCCCGTATTGCCGCCTGCGCATTTCGACAGCTTCGAGATCGGGGTGACCTATCAGTTCTTTCACGCACTCGGTCTATTGGGTATTGCGCTTTTGCAGAGAAGCCATCCGGCGTCTGTGGGCCTTCGCTGGAGCGTCAGGCTCATCCTCATCGGGCTATTGCTGTTCTCCGGCTGTATTTACGCGATGACGTTCGGTGCGCCTCGATTCCTCGGCATGGTCACACCGATCGGCGGAACGTCTCTGATGGTCGCGTGGGGAGTGTTCGCGGCAACCTGCTGGCGACTCAGACTCCATTCAGCCACTTCTTGATGGTGTTCGAAACACCCTCTGCCGCTTCCTCGTGAACGTAATGACCGGCATTTGAAAATCTGACGAGCGTCGAACCCGGAATCATTGACTGTAGTTCATCCGCCTCCTCTCGGGGCTTGTTCTTGTCCTGGTCACCCCACGGAATTAGGGTCGGAACCTTAACTTGTCTCGCCAAGATAATTTCTTCACCTTCGCGATACTGCTTCATCAACGAAGTCATGCCGGCCATGTAGCCTTCGGTCCGCGCACCGAGCATCACCTCATCGATCACCGATTCAGTGACAATCTCTGGATTTACATAAGACTTCTTCAAGAAATTCCCGCGAAACTCACGGCTGCCAAACATTTTCGCGGACATACGAGGAAGAGGAGTTAAAGTTACCTGCACTATCTTGGGTACGCCCGTTCGGATGATGCCCGGATTGAGTAATACGAGTCCGCGGGCCTCGACGTCTTTGACTGCCGCTTGCAACGCCACGGCGCCACCTAATGAGTGTCCGACATAGATCACCCGACGCAGCCCAATTTTTTTAGCGGCCGTTATGAGCGTCTGTGCTTGCGGACCGTTGTGGTAGTCGAAGTCTTCGGGCTTCTCGGAAAGGCCGTAGCCAGCCATATCGATTGCGATGACATGGCAGCAGTCCGCGAGACGTGGGGCGAGCTCTCGGAAGCTTTGCAGCGAGTTGCCGAATCCGTGAATCAGAAGTAGAGAGGGTCGATTGTCGTCGGCAGACCCCCATTCGCGATAGCGCAGGCGCACTCCGTCGACTTCAACGAACTTATCGTCGGCCGTCGTAAGACTCGCGATGGGCACTTCCGGCTCACCAGGCCAGTACGCCCAGGCGGTGAGTCCGATCCATAGTAAGACGGCGAATGAAATCAGGCCGATGGCGAGACGTTTGAGGATCTTCACGGCTCTGATTGCATACAATTCCAAGGCGTCTGGCAACGACGCATATTCGAGTATGACCACGACGTGATTTCACTGCCCTCCTTGCCGATCGTCGAAGCGCTTCCCGCGCTCCGAGCCGCCTTGATCAGCGGTCGCTCGGCCGTAGTCGAAGCGCCCCCCGGCGCTGGAAAAAGCACGGTAATCCCGCTCGCCTTGTTGAACGAGCCCTGGGTCAAAGGCCGAAAGCTCCTCATGCTCGAGCCCAGACGACTGGCGGCGAGAGCAGTGGCCGAGCGGATGGCGAAGACCCTGGGTGAGTCCGTGGGAGGTACCGTTGGATACCGTATGCGTCTCGATACTCGCGTGAGTCGCACGACACGTATCGAGGTTGTGACGGAAGGCATCCTCACCCGGATGCTGCAGCACGACCCGTCGCTCGAGGGGGTTGCAGCGATCCTCTTCGACGAGTTTCATGAACGTAGTCTGCAAGCCGACTTGGGTCTCGCACTGTGCATCGATGCCCGCCAAACTCTCGATCTCGATCTGCGATTGGTCGTTATGTCTGCGACGCTGGATGGGAAGGCGGTCGCCACGTTGTTGGATGATGCTCCAGTCATCACCTCGGCTGGCCGAATGTTTTCGGTTGAGACTTTTTATGTAGGGAAAGGATTTCCCGTTCTCCCGGGCGAGGTAGAGTCGCCCGAACGCCTGACCGCACTCGCCGTGCAGCGAGCCGTGCGCGACACGGAGGGTGACATTATTGTATTCCTGCCGGGTGCAGGCGAAATCCGGCGTGTTCAGGATATGCTTTCAGGTCCGGGGGAGTGTTCAGACCAAGGAGTCAAAATATTTCCCTTGTTCGGTGAGTTGTCGCCTGCGGAACAGGATGCGGCGCTCGATGACGATCCGCGTTTACCGCGTCGGGTGATTCTCGCGACCAATATCGCCGAGACAAGTCTGACGCTCCCGAACATTCGCGTCGTCATCGACAGCGGTCTCGTTCGCCGCGCCGTATTCGACCCTGTCACGGGAATGAGTCGCCTTGATACGGGTCGCATTTCAAGAGCGTCGGCCGAACAGCGTTTAGGACGCGCGGGACGCGTCGCCGTTGGACACTGATATCGATTGTGGAGTGAGGGTGCGCACCGCAGTTTCGCAGCTCAGACACCCGCCGAAGTTCTTGAAGCGGACCTCGCAACCCTGGCGCTTGAGCTCGCTCAATGGGGCACTACGGAATCGGGCACCTTACGTTGGCTGGATGCGCCCCCCGCCGCGATGCTTTCTGCAGCCCGCGAATTATTACGTCGACTTGGATTACTGAACAAGCTTAATCAGGTCACAGAGCGCGGTAAGGAGGTAGCAGGCTGGCCAATGCATCCGCGCCTTGCACTCATGCTCCTCGAGGCCGCAGATCGTGGAGAGTCAAAATTAGGCGCGCGACTGGCAGCATTGCTCAGTGAGCGTGATGTGATACGCGCATCGGGCGAGCGCGACACCGACATCCTGACTCGCCTCGACGTTCTCGATGAAAAAGTGCCTATCGGTGTCGTGGTCGATCGCGTCTCGCTCAGTAGGGTCCGTAAATCTGCATCGATTTTTGAGGGGCGATTATCGGATCGTCCGATCGACGAAAGCCGGACTGCGATCGACGCAGCCGGGCTTCTGGCGTATGCGTATCCAGACCGCATTGGTCGACGGCGATCGTCTGGTGATGGGCGATACCTGCTCGCTAATGGAAGAGGCGCTGCGTTTCGAGGAGCTGACCGTTTTGCGCGTAGCGAGTTTATCGTCACTCTCGATCTCGACGACCGAGACCGCGAGGCGCGTATTCTACTCGCCGCGACGCTCGACCGATCAGTGCTTGATCAGATCGCTGGCCATCGCATGAAACGAGAGTCCGAAGTCGTTTGGTCCTCGACGGAAGACGTCGTCATCGCCCGCCACATTCTCAGGCTAGATGAGCTCGTTATCGAAGAGAAAACTCTGTCTTCGATACCACCCGACAAAGCTATTCCAGCGATCATTACCGGAATCCGAGTAATGGGACTCAGCGTTTTACCTTGGGACCATGAAGCCCGGTCTTTCTGTGCGCGTGTCGAGCTTGCCAGGCGGTATCAGTTGAGTCGTGCTGATCAATGGCCGTCCTTCGATGAGACCTCACTAATGCGCTCGCTCGAGGACTGGTTATCACCCTGGCTTGAAGGCGTAACTAGACGATCACACTGTTCACGCGTTCCTCTGATGGATGCGCTGCGCTTTCGATTGGGCGACCGCGCCGTACGTGAGCTCGATGAGTTGATGCCGACGCATCTGACGGTCCCGACGGGCTCGCGAATCCGTATCGATTACGAGGATGATCTCGCGCCCTGTGCTTCGATGCGGATGCAAGAGGTATTTGGTCTTACCAGCACACCTCGTATTGGTGGCGATATCGTTCCGGTGACGTTCAAGTTGTTGTCACCCGCACAACGCCCATTGCAGATCACCTCTGATCTCGAGAGTTTTTGGCGTAATGCCTATACGGAGGTCCGGAAGGACATGCGCGGACGTTATCCGAGACACTATTGGCCGGAAGACCCGCTACAAGCCGAGCCAACGCGGAGAGTTCGTCCGCGCTCATGATCCCGGTTGCAGCAATTAGATCTTCAGCGTTTGAATGAAAACGGCGCACCTTCGCGACGATTTAACGTCGCTTGAATCTCCGCGACGATCGACAAGGCAATCTCCTCAGGCGTCCGAGCGCCGAGATCCAGGCCGACAGGGGCTCGCAAGCGTGACACCAGTTTCCTCGCGACGCTTCCGAGGCTTGCAAACAATCGCTCGCGTCGCGCCAAGGGGCCGAGCAACCCGATATAGGGAATACCCGTATCTGCCAGCATCCTGAGGTACTTCTCATCCGCCGTCAGGTGATGACTCATGACGATCGCTGCATCGAAGCCATCAAACCTAAAGTCTTTCGGCAAGGCAAAGCCGTCCGCATGAACGAGTCGAGCTCTAACGTCGAATCGCTGGGCGTCAAGGTAAGCAGGACG
>Ga0194131_10001993_pt1 | contig 34018 bp, 37 predicted proteins | sample TA2KigO120mmetaG_FD_148631 | JGI IMG/M metagenome (GOLD analysis project Ga0194131, IMG submission 148631) | Freshwater microbial communities from Lake Tanganyika, Tanzania - TA2015053 Kigoma Offshore 120m | ecosystem: Environmental > Aquatic > Freshwater > Lake | place: Tanzania: Lake...
CTGATAAAAAAACGGGCAGTTTCAAAAATTTATCATAAATTCTTCACAAGAGAGGGGTTGGTAAAATGAAATTCGTAGCCGGGATATTATTCGTTTGTATATCCGTATTATTTGCGGGCATCCACGCCAATGCAATAAACGAGGGGCGTGGATATAAGCTGAAGAAGTGGGCGCATACATTGCTTTATTTTGGGTTGGCCGTATTGATTTCATGGCTTTCAGGATGGCAGAAGGATGGCTTTGATTGGGTGATGTTATTAAACGCATTTTTGATTCGGGTTGTATTCTTTAACATACCCCTGAACAGAATGAGAAAGCCGCCCCTTCCCTATTTTTATATTACCCATGAATTAAAGAATGTAAATGGCCTGTGGGATGCGATAGCGAAGCAGCGGTTTTTTGGTTGGATTGTTTACGGGGTATTCGGGAAAAACCAATGGATAATGTATGTACTTTGTTTTATCGGTTCAGTAATCCTAACAATTAAAAGATAATGGGCTTTTGGGGAACAATAAGGAAATCTGTTGATGAAGAAATACAAGGCGAAGAACTTGTAGTTTCTCAACCCATTCAAACGAAAACGGCGGGCAGGTTATTGACTACTGCTGAAATAATAAAGCACTACGGGCAACCCGGCGACCCAACCAATCTTCAGCTTGTTATTACACCGTTTCCGTTCCGGCTTGACTGGAATTTAAGTCAGGAAACAAACAAGATAACAATGCACAAAAAGATTGTACCTAACTTTTTGTCTGTGTGCGCTGGATTATTAAAACATTACGGAGGTGCAAAAATAAAAGAACTTGGTATTGATAATTTCGGAGGTTGCTATAATTTCCGGCCACAGAGGGGGCTTGAAAAAAAATACGAAGCAGCTAAAAAAGCAAAAAATACTGCACTTGCCATGTCTTACCTTTCCCGCCATAGTTGGGCCATTGCAGTTGACCTTGACCCTGACCGTAACGCATTAAAAACAAAAGCCCCAAAAGCACAATTTTCAAAACCCGAATATGCAGCAATGAATGATATATTTTATGCCAACGGGTTTATTGGGTATGGCAGAAACAGAGGGAACGACTGGATGCACTTTGAAATTGGGGTGCTTCTTTAGCCTTTCAGTTCGCTTATAAACAGCAGCCCGAAAAGATCATTAATAATGAACAAAAATAACAACATACTTACATCTTATGAAACGATAAGAAAGATACTTGACCTTGCGGTAGCAGATGAAAGATTGGGAAAAGCTGTTAAGGTGCTGGATGATTATACTAACCAACTGGCAGAAGAAATGAGTATTGAGTTTATGGAATGGCAACAACGATGGTATCCTGCGAATGGTACAATCGTTGGGGACCAAGTTTGGTTTACTATAAAAGAGATATTCCAAAAATACCTTGCCGGAAGAAATAAAGCAACTGAAAAAAAAGATACTTAGTTTGTTCTTTTGCCTGTTCTAAAGATGTTAACCTGTTGTTTATGACTTCGTTATTACCTTCGGCTTGTTCACCGGATCGGAGTATTTGGCAATTTTCATACGCAGTTGGTTTCGGTTGCCCCTGCTGTTTCCACAGCGGGGGTTCGTATTTCTCAAAACCCAAAATCCCCAATTAACCAATAAGCCAAATCCCCAATTAACCAATAGGCCAAATTTGTCCTTTACCAACCCCGCATTAATAAAAATATTTGCAACATGAGTTTCAACCATACACTCAGCGCCGTACTAAGGGGCCGGTGGATGTTGCAGAGGGAATGGGCCGAAGCTCACTACCCATTAGTTCTTTCTTTATTGCAGGGCAAACCCATTTCATTTTTTGATCGTACCGGTAATGAACAGGTGGAACTACCTTTTGCCATTGACCCCAAAACCATGCGGCGTTTTGAACTGTTTGGTATCTATGGAAAACCCAATGCAAACATCCCACCCGGTTCTGTTGGGGTACTCCCCATCAGCGGACCCATTACCAAATACAACGGCCAGTGCGGCGAACCCGGCGCCATACAGCGCAGTGCCTGGCTGGTCGATATGCAGCGGCGTGAAAACATAAGCAGCGTGGTACTCCTGCTGGACACACCCGGCGGCGAAGCCAGAGCAGCCAACGGACTAACCACCGCCATCGGCCAAATGAAAAAACCCGTACTGGCTTATGTGGACGGTATGGCCGCCAGCCTGGGTCTGTGGATTACCGCAGCGGCAGATGAAGTGTACCTCGGCAGTAAAACAGATGAGATGGGAAGTGTCGGAAGTTTTGTAATGATACCCGATATGCTGGCTTGGTACGAAAGCCAGGGGTTGAAAGTGCATGAAATATATGCGCCGCAAAGCACCGACAAAAACAAAGATTACCGGGATGCCCTGAAAGGAGATTATGAAGCTGTGAAAAAAGACTTGGCTGTGTATGTGAATGAATTTATCGGCTTCATAAAAACACAAAGGCCGAAGGTTGCCGCCACGCAGGCGGAGTGGGACAGCGGCAAAATGTTTTATGCCGCCGATGCCATAAAACTGGGCCTTGCAGACGGTATAAGAAGTTTTGAACAAACCATACAGAAAGCCGCCTGGAATGCGGCCCGACATAAAAAGAAGATGATTTAAACCAATACCATGATGGAAAATAAGTTTGAAAACATAACCGCATTGGTGCCCGAAGGCGAGTATTTTGATGCCGCCGCAGTTAATGAAGGCGTTTTTCTTACTGGAAACCACCTTGTAAATATTGAAGCCAGCCTGGCCGGTCAGCAATCCGCCACAGCAGCTATGCTGCAGCAGGTGGATGGCGCCAACCAAGCAGCCACCGATGTGCAAGCAAAACTGGACACCGCCACCCAAACTATAACCGAAAAAGAAGCCACCATCAAGCAACTGCAGGATGAGGTAGCTGCCTTAAAAGCCAAACCTGCCAGCGATTTTAAAGAAAGCGGCAAAGAAAAAGATGAACATGGCGGCGGGGCCGTAGCGGAACTCAGTGAAATAACCAAAGAAGCAAACCAAAAGCGGGCAGCTATGGGCCTTCCGCTTATAAAATAATTTCATTAATCTAAACCTTTTAAAAACAATAAAAGATGCCAACCTACACTTTTACAAACCTTGAAACAGCCTTTGTAGGTGCTGCTTCAGTGTTTCAAAAACAACTTCTTGGCTGGGATATTGCTGAAGCCGGCGTGGAGTTACGAACCAACGTAACCACCCCACAGGCTATGGCAAAGTTTGCAACCAACGATGGCCCGCAGCCCTACCGTAAGCAGGATGATTTTGATGCCGGTACTTTTACTGACCGCACACTCACAGCTTTTCAGGCTAAGTATGATCAGGAACTGGACCCAGAAGATTTCCGCAACACCTATCTGGCCACCCTGCCAGAAATGCCGTTTGAGCAGTATGCGGTTGAGCATGCCGGTAAGCGTTTCTTAGATGCGCTGATGCGCAGCACCCTGTACCTTGGTGTGCGTGATGCTACCGGCACCGCCGCCGTGGATATATGCAATGGCTGGGGCACCATTATAGCCGCTGAAATTGCGGGCGCCACCATAACCCCCGTAGTTACCGGAGCTATTACCAATGCAAACGCAGTAACCAAAGTGGAAGATGTATATGATGCCAGCGATGTTATCCTGAAAAGGATGCCATCCAAAATGTATTGCTCATACAATCTTTTCCGTAAATATATGCAGCACTACCGCACCCTAAACGGCTTTGGATTTAAAAGGGATGAAAAAGGGAGATATACGCTGGATGGCACCGATTGCGAACTGACACCTGTGGCCTTTATGGGCACCAGCAGCCGGTTAATTATGACACTGCCCGGCAACCTGGTGTTTGGTACGGACACCGGCGGCCTTACCAGCCACCCCACCCGCCACCTGAACCTGCTGCGCAACAGAATACTGTTTCCTGCAGGCTGCCAGATAAAAGATATTGGTGCGGAAGTTCTGGTGGTTAACGATCAGGCATAAAATAAGCGAAGGGTCGGTGGCTGGAACTGGTTTACCCATCGGCCCTCCTTATTAAAAAATATTTTTCAAGTGGCCACAAAAAAAACAAATGCCGAAACCCTTGCGGTTAATGAATTTAAACTGGATGGTAAAAAATACCGGTTCACCATTACCCGCTTCAGTGTGCCAGGTTTTGATGAAAGCACCCCGTTGGAGGCAAAAACCAATAAGGAGCTTTTAAAATACCTTTTAGCTGAAAAATCGGGGGTTATTGAAGAAATTGCCTGACAAATTTGTAACCTTTAAAACTTAAAATATGCCTCTATACGCAAACATTACAACCGCCACACAGCCCAATAAAGATGGGGGCTATAAACCAACCCTCTTTTTTAGCCCCTTGGGTGATATTACCACCTGGCAATACCCTACCGGCGCCGGCCTGGTACTGGGCGATTCAACAAATATCGCCATCGCACATACCTGGGCCGCCAACAAAGGCGCCTACCAGTGGGAAACAAAGATCGGCAGCGTAAAACTGACCGCCGATACCCAGGGTGATGAAGGCGCTAAAGTACCTGTGTGGAAGGCCGAAATAGAAATAATGGGCTTTGATGCCGCCACCGTGGAGCAAATGGTAAACTCCCTGAACGATCAAAAAGCGATCTGGCTAAAAGACAGCAACTGTATTACCGCCAACCAAAATGTGCAGATGGGTGATGAGTGCAACCCCGTAACCGTAAGCTGGACCTTTGACGGCAAAGACAGCCTGCCCACCAGCACCGGCACAAAAGGTTTTATTGTAACCATTCTCAGCAAAAAACTGTACACCTACACCGCTGTAATTGACACCACCTTTTAACATCTAATCTCTGACACCTATGGCCGAAACAATCATAAGAAAACAGTTTACAGATAAAGAAGTGTCCGAAAAGTATGAGTATGGTGGCAGCTGGGATGCAAACGGAAAAGAAAAAAGAATTGTATTTGTAGGGGTATATGATGGCCTGCTGGTGGATATAACCGCCGCCACCGCCGAAAAATTACTGGGAGTAAAATACCCCGGCCTCAAAGCAAAAAGCAAAATATTAAAGGTGCCGGAATCCCCAAAAGCGTAATCCCGGCACCCTATAAAAAAACGAAGCCCCAACCCGTAAAGGGCAGGGGCTTTTTTATTAAACCTATGGCGCTATCTTTTGAAATACAAAATCAGCAGGTACAGCAATGGGTTACCGATACCGGCTTAGAACTGCAGCTAACCGGCACCAGCTACGGCATTACTCACCGGCAAAACAGCCCCAGCCCATTAGCCAGCCTGCCCAAAGTAAAAGGCCGCATACTGCTGGTTGATGGCAGCCCCAAAGCCATAAAGTTTACCGTGCCCCGCCACCTGTTTTATGTACACCACGGCGCCGGCAAAGGGCAGGGCGGCAGCAAGGGCAGCCGCTGGATCACCGCCTACGGCATACGCAAACAAACCAACCCAAAAAGCCTGGGCAAGGCCGGCGCCGGCAACCGCAGGGAAAAACCATTTATTAAAGAAACGCTGGGCAGGCGGGTGCCCATACTGGCCGATATAGTGGCCACCACCGGCGCCTCCATTGTAACATCAGCAATAAAATTTAACCCGTAACTATGGCACAGGTTGAAAACAGGCAGGTAATCGTTGAAATAGTGGCGGATGATGTGGTAAAGGCGCAGGAAATCCTCTATGCTAAACAAAAAAAGCTGAATGAGGAAATAAAGAAAACCAACGACCCAAAAGCCATTGCAGATTTTAATAAACAGCTAAAATTCACTGAGCAGCAAATACAGCGAAATGAAAAAGTGCTGAAGGGCGAACTGCTGCCCACCTTTAACCAGCTTAGTGCATCCGCAAAAAGATGTGCCGCTGAGTTTAAAAAAACCGGCGATCCTGAAGTATTGCGCAAGTACCACGAAGTAAACAATGTCCTTGGACAGATGAAAAGTGAAATGGCCGGACTTGCAAAACAAAGCCAGGGGCTTACCCAGAGCGGCATATTTTCAGAGGGCAGCGCAAAGATTATAGTGGGTGCTATGGAACAGGCAAAGGATAAGGTTGTTAAGCTGGAAAACGAATTTGGCAAACTATCACCCCAGGCTTCAGAGGCAAGGAAAGAACTAAGTGCATTAAGCCTCATCACTCAGAACCCCAAGTTTTTAAATATTGCTTCCCGGGTGGGGGATGCAAACCAGGAATTGGGATTTTTTACTAAAACGCTTATTGAATTAGAGGACGCCGGCCTTAAAAACACCGAAGTTTACCGTGATGTACAGGCAAGATTGGCGCAATTAACAGACCAAATTAGCGACACAAAGCAAGAGGTAAGGGCTATGGCCTCAGACACAAGGGGATTTGACCTTTTTGCGGGTGCCGTTTCGTTTACTGCCGATGTATTTCAAACCGCAGCCGGTGCAGCCTCTTTATTCGGCGCAAGTCAGGAAGATGTGACCAAAGCAATAAAAAACCTTATGGCCATACAGTCAGTAGCCAATGGCGTTAAGGGAATCGCAATCCAATTTACCCAAAAGGGAACATTCGCCAACAAACTATTTACTTTTTCTCAGAACCAGTTGACAATAGCGGTGTCGGCAAGCTCAACAGCCTTTCAGAGGCTAAGGGCTATACTGATAACAACCGGAATCGGTGCTTTGGTGGTAGGTGTTGGCCTGTTGATAGCCAATTTTCAAAAGCTAAAAGACCTTTTTTCGGGTGTCAGCGCCTCACAAAAGAAGATGAACGATGCCTTGATAGAGGGTTCTAAGAACGCCGCAGCCGAAAGAAACAACCTTGAACTGCTGTATAATGCCGCAACCAATACGGCAAAAGGTATAGATGCTCAGAAAAAAGCCGCAAAGGAGCTTCAGGATACCTATCCCTTAACCTTTGCCAACTTCACTGCTGAGGAAATTGCACTCGGAAAAGCAAAAACGGCTTATGAAAGACTATCTCTAAGCATCCTTGCGGCATCATTAGCTAAAGCCAAACAGGCTACAATCGACAAGGACGCCATGGATTTTGCTGAGAAAGACAAAAGTCTTGATATTGAAATTGACAAGCTTGAAAAGAAAAAAGCCCTTGCAAGTAGTGCCAAGAGGGAAATTGAAGATCTTGGCGAAAATAGAAGACGGTTAATAACGGTTGATGAAAAACAGGAAATTCAGAATCAGATTAATACGCTAAACATTAAAAAAGAGAATCTTAAAAAGGCTTTTTATGAAAATAACAAGATGTTCGCTGACTCCGTGGCTAAAGATAAAAAAGAAGCCGAAGAAGCTGAAAAAAATGAGGATGAGCGCATAAAAAGGAAGAATGAACAGGACCGACTAAAAAACCTAAGAGAACAGGCCCTTAAACATGCCGCTGAACAACGCAAACAATTATTAAAAGAGCTTTCCGAGTTCGAATTCAAAGAATCTATACGAGGATTGAGTGATTTAGGTGCTGCTTTGGTTGTTCTGGGAAAAAACTTTGACAAATTAAGGGAAATGGCAAAAGGAGATCAAGAGATAATAAAACGCATTAATCTAATTTTTGGAAAAGAACGGCTGGCCCTGATACGGGATTTTAACACGGCATTATTTACAAAAATCTTAAAAGACAGAGCGGATCAAATGGGCGCCATTGAAGAAGTAGAATTAAAAAAGTTCATGAAAAGACAAGAGGATTTCGTAAAATTCCGAAAAAAACTTTTAGATGATTTAGATGAAAGTGCAGAAAAATCAGAACGCAACCGAATGGCGGGGTTTGAATTAGATGTAGTACAAAAAAAGGGGAGAGCCCGGATGAAGGCTGAAAAGAAATTCCTTAACGAACAGGAAAAAAAAGAACTTTCCAACAAAAATCTAACCGAAAATGAAAAAACGCTGATTCAAGAAAAGTACAAGCAAAAAAGAACTGAAGTCGAAGAAAATTATTTAAAACGTGTTGTTGAATTAACGGCTGAACATACAGACAAGTTATTTAATATATGGGGTGCTTTTGCCACCGCCCGAACCAATAAAGAAAATGCTGAACTGGCCGCAGACCGCCGCCGCAATGATATAAAAGAGAGGAATCTGGCTGCCCGGCTTCGTAAAGGCCTTATCAGCGAGAAAGAATATAATAGGCAGATTGATGAACTGAAAAATAAGCAGGATGCAAAAGAAAAAGAATTTGCCGTTAAACAGTTTAAGAGAAACCAGCGCATTGCCATCATGCAGGCCATCGTTAACGCTGCGATGGGAATTATGAGCACCTATTCGGCAAGGCCAGGATTGGCAGATATTTTTACGCTGGGGGTTGCCCGGGCGATAGAGGTTGCTATTATTACGGCCAGCCTGGCCGCACAAATAGCCACCATCAAAAGCCAAAAACCACAATTTTCCAAAGGCGGTGTACTGGGTGGCCGCACCCATGCACAGGGCGGCAATGCCATTGTAGATGGCAGCGGCCGCAAGATTGCTGAAATAGAAGCGGGGGAGGGCATCATTAACCGCCGCACTATGGCCGATAAAAAAGTGTACCACTTTACCGGCACCCCCAGCCAGGTGGCCAGCTATATGAACAGTATGCATGGCGGCGTAAGCTGGAGCAAAGCCGCTAAGTATATGAACTACGGCGCCATTAACAAAAGATATTATGAAGGCGGGGGTGTGTTTGGCAGCGGTAGTGATGGGCTTGCCCTGCAGCGGCTGAATGAGATTTTAGAGAAAGGCATCCAGGCATACCTGGTTTATAGCCATTTTGAAACGCAGCAGGATCGCATAAACAGGATCAGGGCCGATGCCCGGCTCAAATAGCGCACTACAGAGGCAAGTTTGTTCTTTGAAATATTGTATATGCCTACAAAAAGGGGGGGGCTGCCTACAAAAAAGGGGGGGGCGATACCATGTTTTTGATATAAGTAATTTATTTTCATATTGTTATGTTGTAGGCAGTTGTAGGCGGTGTTTTTAGGTTTGGTGGGGGCTGGGTTTATTTTAAATATTTTTTTTAGGTTTGTGTTGCACAATAGATATATTAGGTACTTAGAAGCAACGCAATCACTAATCAACAATAAGCCTCCACGGGCCGGTAAGACCGGTAAACTCGCAATGCTTCTAAAAGTATTTGTCTGTTGTGCAGCGTGGAGGTTTTTTCTTATTAAACCTTTAAAACATGCGCAACAGACATGGTTTACTCCCCAAAGAAGCCGACCGTATTTTAGAAAGCATTACCGAAGCATGGAACAGTAAAATTGCTGAGGCAGAGCAAACCTCCATTAACCAGCCCATGCAGGGCCACAGCCGCCGCCACTACCAGGCCATTATGGCGGCCCTTATTTGTCTGCAGGCGGACTATAGTTACGAAGAAATACTGCACTGCCTGCAATTACAAAGTTGTGAAAACAGTATATTAATACTATACAGCGAAAGCAGTAAAGAGGCTAAAGAACAAATACTGCGGTTTAACATGATGGCGGCATCCCTTATGCGGCTGTTCCAGTTTTTGCAAGCCTATACTTTCAAAAAATAATATGCAATAAAAAAGCCCCGTGGAAACGGGGCTCGGAATACTTCAAAAGACGTTAAGAATTTTTGTACTACGAATATAACAATAATTATAAAAATTACGAACTTTGTCCTTTACCCAACAGGAGGTAACCAATAATTTGCCTTTCTATGAGCCAAACCGTAATTACCCGCTGGGAGGCGGTGCAGGAAATTAACAAGGGCTTGGCCTGCACTGTTGAATATGTGGAGTGCAACCGCACCAAAGGCACCGGCGGCAAACTGGTAAAGCTAACCAACTGGGCAAGGCTTACCAAAGACCTTGAACCGGGCGGGCTGGCGGGTATGTACCAAAGCAAAGAAACCTGGGAACGGCAGCATAATACGCTGAACCGGGAAATTATTATGCTATACAACCCCACAAACAACATGCAGCACCCAAAGCCGGTGCATTATTGGCTGCTTTGCAGCTTGAACTGTAAACGTATTGTATGACAAACGGAATATATTTTGGCAGAAACAGCCGGGCCGCTTTTATTGACATGGAAGGCGCCGATGCCGCCATGCCGGCCCGCCCCATGCGGGAAAAACCACTGAGAAGTGATGATTACAAGTACATGCCCTGGAGCCCCTGGGGCGATGATAACCTGAAACCCCAAAAAATGTTGGATGATATTAAAAAATGCGCCAGCCTTACTGGAATAATCGGTATTAAAAGCCGCCTGGCTTTATGTGAAGGGTTGGTGCCCGCTATTGTTACAAGCGGCGAAACCGGCACCCGTATTATTGATAAGATTGTGGAAGATGAAGAAATAACGGAGTTCCTGGAAGCCAGTAACCATTTTTATCAAACCGCCGGGTGGATGGAAGATATTATCGGCCTGGCCAATGGCGCCTGCCGCTGGATGGTCAATAAAGAAGGCACTAAAATAGCCGCCTTTAAGCGGCAGGATATGAGTGAGGTGCGGTATCAAAAACGGGGCCAGGATGGTTACATCAGCAATGTGTACATCAGCGCTGAGTGGGATAGGGTTTTTGCTGAAAAAAATGAACAGGTATTTACCCTGCCGCTATTAACAGATTGGGCGCCCTGGCACCATGCAAAAGAACTGATGGGTGGCAATATAAAAGAATTTGTAAGCACCTTTCGCTACCCGGGCCGGGGTGAGCATTACTACAGCACCCCAAAATGGTATGCAGCATACAAATGGGTAAAGTATTGCCAGGCGGTGCCCGAAATAAAAGCAGCCCATGCGGACATCGCCATGCGGCCGGCTTACATGGTTACTGTTTATAAAGAATTTTGGCCCGCCATGTATGAGGATTGGGATACTATTACCGACCCGGCTGAAAAGCAGACGAAGAAAGCCGCCCTGTTTGATACCATTGATGATAAACTTTCCGGTAAAGCCAATGCCGGAAAAAATATTTATGTGGGCGGCGAACTGAATATGGAATTTGGCAGGGCTATGGCCTTCATGGAAATAAAAGCAATGGAACAACCCAAAATTGATGGCGCCATGCTGCCGGATGCCGCTGCGGGTAATACTGAAATTGCCATTGCCGAAATGATGAACCTGGCCCTTGTGGGCGGCAACCAAAGCGATGGCCCCTATACTAAAAACGAAGGCGGCAGCAGCATACGGGAAGCCAGCCTTTTCCAGGTGGTGCTGACAGAACTGGAAAGGCGGTTTATAAAAAACCTGATGAATATACCCAAGTATGTGAACGAATGGCATAAAAAACATCCCGGGCTTGAGTTTATTATTCCTGCCACAGCATTAACCACTTTGGACACCGGCGGCGGCAGCAAGCCGGTAATTACCGGTGGGGTACAACCTAAAACAAATAACAATGGCGCTAATAACAACGGTAACGGAGGTGAAGGCAACCCACCCCCGGCTGCTGAATAAAACCAGTAAAGATACCTGGCTGCCCAACTTTGCCCATGTTGAATACAAGTACCTGGTGCCAATAATCGGCACAGCTTTGTATAATGACATCCAAATAAAATATACCGCCAACACACTGGCTGGCTTGGAAATTACGCTGCACCAAAAAATACAGGCCATGCTGGTGCCCATTGCTTATTTTGATGAACTGCCCAGAGATGTGGGTAAGATAACCGATGCCGGTCCGCAGAGTGATATTATTGGCGATCAAAAACTATTTGGCTGGCAATACCGGGAAATGAAGCAGGGCATTGCCAACCTGTATTTTGATGCGCTGGAAGTGCTGCTGCGCTGGCTGTATGATAATAAGGCCAGCTTTGCCTTGTGGACCAGCAGCCCCGAATATACCCGCTACAGTAAACTGCTGATAAAAAACGGTACTGATTTTAGTGAGCAGTATGCCCTGCACCAACCCTTGCGGATGTACTGGACCATGCGGCCGCTGATACAGGATGTGCAGGATAATTACCATAGCCTGGCGCTTGGGGCTGCTTTGTTTACCTATTTTATTGACATGGCCTCCCCCACTGCTGCAGAGGCTGATATATTAAGGGCTTTAAAAAAAGCTATGGCATTTTTAACCGTTTACCGCACCTGCCGCATGCATAGTGTACGTTTCGGGCATGATGGCTTTGCCATACTGCAAAATGATACGGAGGCGCAAAGCACCAGTAGTGCTGCTCCGCAGCTACCACTGCTGGATCACCACATGCGGGCGGCTGAACAGGATGGCTACCAGCAACTGGAAAGGGCAAAAAGACTGTGTAAGGATTTAAGGGCGGCTGTAGGCGGTAAAGGCGCCGGTTATAATGCCGCTTTTGATGCCGGCCCGCTGGTAAACTATACCACCGCCAGTATTGCAGACAGGAACGATGCATTAACCAGTGGCGTACGTTTAGGAATATGACAATTATCGAAATAAATAAAAGGCTGTGGCCATTCCCTGAAAGCTGGAATGAACTAACACCCCGCCAGGCGCTGCGGGTGATGAAGGTTATTTGCGGCGGGTACACCACCGGGCAAATGTACCTGCAGTTTATCCGCATACTAAGCGGCTGCGGCTGGTTTAATTTTTTACGTGAACGAATGGATAAAAAGGCTGAATATTTTTACCTGTGTGAGTTTTTGATCAGCGAAAGCAGCCTTACCAAAAACCTGCTGCCGGTGTACCGTGGGCTGCATGGCCCCGCTGATAATTTTGATAACCTGCGGATGAATGAATATGCCTTTGCCCAAAATTATTTTGAGGCCGTAAGGGATGCGCAGGAACTGGGCGCCCTGGATAAGCTGGTGGCCACCCTGTACCGCCCCGAAGGCGGCGAAGTGGATATGGATGTGCGCCTGCCGTTTAAAGAAGGCGAAATGCTGCAGCGGGCTGCCTGGGTAAAGCAGTGGCCGCAGTATGTAAAGGAATTGGTTTTTGTGTGGTATGAGGGCTGCCTTGCCCAGTTGGTTAAGGATAACAGCGATTTATTTAACGGCGCCAGCGGCCAACCTGCACTGCATGGCATTGTGAGTGTGATGCGGAATGTGGCCAAGGAGGGCACTTATGGCGATTTTGAAAAAGTGGAGCGTCTGCATATAAAAATGCTGATGATTGAACTGAGGGAAAGCAAAGCCGAAGCGGAAAGGGATGCGAAAGTTTAACCATGTACATAGACGACATACAAGATTATTTTGAAACGCTATGCATCGAGCACACCGATGTGGCACACACCACCACCGCAGGTGGCCGCCGGGCATTTTTTAAACTGCAAAGCATGGGCGAAATGCAGCAACTGCCCAATAATGCCGGTGATACCCTGGTAATAATAGAACGCTTTACCGGCCGGGCTGTGGGGGAATATGATGCCAATAAATTGAGGCAGTTTGTTACCATCCGCTTTGCCAAACTGCTGGAACTGCCGGCAAATGGTGATCATGAAGCGGCCGTGGCCACCTGTATGGATGAAGTGTATTTGCTGATGCTGGATTTTGTGAGCCGCATGCGGTTTGATTTTACTGCGGATAGCTGCGCCTGGCTGAAGTATGTTGATTTTAGCGGCATCAGTTGGGCGGAGTTTCAGGGGCCGGTTATTGAACGGCACTACGGCTGGAATCTGGATATTCCTTTTATCGCCCCCATGCCTACTTACCGTGCCGGTAAGTGGGTTATACCTTAAAAATCAACTATGCCAATATCAATTTATAAAAGGCCTTTTGAATTTAGCTGGGCGGGCAACCCGGTGGTGTATCAGTTGTACTCCTCCGTTGGGTATTATGCGCCTGCCACCACCAAAATTGAAGTAAAGCTGTGGTATAAATGGGTAAATGATATAGACTGGACAGAAATAACCACCCTTTCTTATTACACCGTGGCTGGTATTGCCAATATAAACCTTGGCCCGCTGCTGGATAGTGTGTTGCAGTATGAACTGCCGGGCTATGATAGCGGGAATGAACGCAAATGCTGGTTTGCCCGCAAACAAAGCTGCCAGTATTATATCCAGCACCGGGAAATTACAGCAGCAACCCCCAACCCGGCCTGGGAAAACGCTGAACTACGGTTTGCTTTAAAGGGCGGCATTGATTTTATGCGGTGGCGGGGAAATAATTTTTTTGCAGAGTATATGGCGGCGGCAGAAAAACCACTGCTTACCTGGATGCCCCGCAGCCGCCAGGCGGCTTATAATGAAAGGATGTACCTGATGTACCTGCATCTCACGGATGAGCCGGCACATGCAGTTCAAATGAGTTATACGCTGGTGAATGGTATTACTGGCGCCGAAAGTGAAAACATATACCTGCTCCCAATCCCCAAAGGCGCATTGTTTTTTATACCTGCCGGTGCGGCACAGTGGGATATTGATAACATTAACCCTGGCGAACCTCCTGTACATGAATGGGAAATAGAGGTAACCGAAGGCGTAAGTAATGACCCGGTAAGTGAGGCTTTTACTTTTACACGGGATAACCGGCAGGATTATAACCAGGTTAATCTTACTTACCGCAACAGCCTGGGCGGTGTTGACAGTGTTATGGCCCGTGGTGTAATTGAAACGGTTACGGAAGTGCCTTACGAAACTATTGACCGGGTAACAGAATATAATTATTACAGCGGCACGGCCATTACCCCGCAGCGCATTGTTAACAACCCCGGTGAGAATGCGGTGTACCGGGGTGATGTGGGCTGGGTGCCTAAAGACTGGCAGGATCGGCTTCGGGATATGCATGTGCGCCGGGAGTTGTATGTATTTTTTGATGGCAAGTGGTGGCCCATGCTCGATGTTACGGATAATTACAAGCTGCGCAGCAGCGAAGATCAGATATTCAGCATGCCGGTTACCTGGAAAAATGCGGCGCCGCCACAGCCTTATTACACCCCTGCCGATGTTGACCTGGGTAATGCCACCAGCGAAAGCAATATCTGTTATGCAGGTATTCTTAATCTTGATATTGATGTGGATACCAGTGGCGCCACAGCCGAAATTGAAGTAAACCTGAATGTGGACGATATACGAGGCGTTGGTGTTGATAAAATAGAGTACCGCATACCGGGTGAGGTGGATGTATGGACAACGGTATTACTTACTGCCGTGCCGTTTACGGTAACCGGCATACCAAAGAACAGTACATACCAGCTGCTTGTGCGCCCCGTTTGCCCGGATAATATACCTGGAAACACTACCATTGGCGGCTTTAATACCATTGGCGCAGGCAGCGGCACGGGTGATGCCAGCAGCTTTAAGAATAACACGGGTGTAAGCGTTACGCTGCAACTGCTGGTTAACAATAATGTTATTATCAGCGGCCAGGTTATTGCTAACGGCGCCACACACAATTTTGCCCTTGCTGACACTTACGATGCGGATGTATATTTTAACCTTGTGGGCTTGCCGGGCATTACCACCGTGGTGGCGGCCAGCAATGCGGTGCCGTATAATAGCTGGGTAATAAGCGGCAACCAGGCAGAACACCAAGATATTGATATTGTGGGCGGCATTCAAATAACCGTTACCTGATGCTTGAAATAAGAATAAATAATGAGGTTTTGGATCTTGCCGAAGATGCCGAACTGCAGATGGAGATGCCCAACCCCTTTCTGCAGTTTCAGGATGTGGGTATTGATGGCAGTTATTCCTTTCCCTTCCAGGTTAAATACACTGAAAAAAACATGCGGCTGTTGCAGTACAGCAATATTTTTCAAAAGCAGGTGAGCATTGCAGGTATAAATGCTTCTGTTTTTGAAAGCGGCCTTTTTATTTTTGCCGGGAAAATAAAAGTGGAACGGGTCAATATTAATATCAATAACCACCAGGCCACTTTTTTAGATTGCTATTTTGTAAGCGATGCCGCCGATTTTTACCAAGACGCAAAGGATGTTCGGATGCGGGATATTGATGCGGGTGGCACCCGCAGTTTTTTGGGTACGGATGCCAGCCCCTGGTATAACAGCCAGTTTGGGGTGCATGTGGAGAGTGTGGCCAAGGGTATTGGCGGGCCTTATGATTATGCGTTTTTCCCGGTTAAAAACAGTAGCTGGGGGCTTGACCCAGGTGTGCTGGGCAATGATGGCGATGTGATGAACAAGGTGTACCAAACAGCCAGCGGTATGCGGATAGGCCCGATACTGGTGCCTTTCCCTTATTTAAAATACATACTGGTGCAGGCGGTAGAGCATGTGGGCTGGACTATTGAAGGGTCTATTTTGGATGATGTGGATTTTAATCGGATCGTGCTGATTAATTTCCGGGCTATTGACTGGGCGAATTTCCGGGAAACCGGCGGCATCACTTATGAACTGGACCCGATGGCCACCGTAACCTTCGACCTGAAGAACCACCTGCCGAATATCGGCATCGGGGAGTTTTTGATAGCCCTAAAAAACCGCTTTGGGTGGTGGTATGATTTTGATAGTAACAGCAAGATCATCACAATAAACAAATTAGCGGATGTACCCAATGGAATCCCGAAGGATATTAAAAACTGGTGCAACCCGCTGGTGCCAAAACCCGTGCTGCAAGAAAATGCGGTGTATGCACTGCGGAATAATTTTATTACCAACGGCGGGGATGGTATTGATATTAGCAAACTGGATTACCGGGGCGCTGTGGATGGAGTGGCCGACCTGCCGGCGGCCGCACAGTCATTAAATGAGCAGGTGTATTTGGTGGAGGAAGAAAATAACTACTATGCCTGCCTTCAGAATCCGAACGATGAGGCGGTATGGGAGTGGCAAATTATCAGCTATAATATTTATGACTATGCCCCTGCCGGCGTCAATAAGGATATAACCACCACTGCCACTACGGTGGGGGTGGCAAAGTATGATGATTATATGGATATGATACCCGTTTGTGAGGGTATCGGCATCTGGAAAGACTTTACGGCTGAAGATAGCTGGGGGGTTCATCTTTGTTTTAACCTTGGCTGGATAGTGCGGAAGCTGGGACCCAGCGGGGGCTTTGCGTATAAATACCCGCAGGCCACCCACCACCTGTATGATACACTGGGCAACCAGCTTACACAATGGAGCCTTGCCTTTAAGGGGCAGAAAACAGACGGCACTCAGGTGGGTTTTTATGACCTGAACTGGAAGTCTTTTTTAGACATGCTTACCAGCAGCGAAAGCGCTGATCTGCTGCTGTACCCCACACGGGTGCAATACCTGCAGTTGCAGTGGCAGGATATACTGATGATTGACGGGGTACGGTTTTTTATTGAAAAGCGGAAGGCCAGTTTCCCTTGGAAAAACAAATTGGAGGCAACGGCTAACCGGTTGTCTTAAATTACAGTATGCAGCAGATTAAAGATTGGCTGAACAGCAGCCGGCCCTATGATGCCGGTGTGGCGCTGTACATGCGGTATGGCGATGATAAGCAGATGAAGGAACTGTTTACTGAGCATCGTACCCCGTTTAAGGAAAAAAAGCTGGTGGAGTTGCTGAAAAGCCTGCTGAATAAAAGCGCAGCAGTAAAGCAGAAGGAAGATGCCAAAACCGAAAACTTAAAAGTTAATAGCTCCGCCACCTATGGCTGGCCCGCTAAAATGAGCAAGGAACTGGCCGCCCTGAAAGCTGTATGGCTACCGCTGTTTAAGCAAAGAGAAAACCTGTGCGCCAGGCTGTATGATGTGGCGCTGCTGGGCAAAACCGATAAGAACAAAGAAATGGAGGCCGGGCAAATGGCGCACCGCATACTGGCCCTGCAGGATGAGATTAACGGCATATACCAGGACAGGGAATACTACATAAAGCATAATTGTTTCCCGGGCAAGGAACAGTTATTTAAACCGGTGGTAAGCGATGTGAAGATCGCAGAAAGGCGGCTGACGGTGCGGCGCTATCTTACCCGGTTAAAAAATGAACTGTCAAAGCCTGGCAGTGAAAAGGTGAAACTGAAGCAGGAGAAAAAGTGGACGGAATATGTGGCTGAAATGAATTACATCAATGAAAAACTAAAACGCCCCTATGGTGAAGGCATACCTAAAAGGAAACAGTAAGCTGAGTACGGCGAAGGAGCGGATAAGGCGCTGGCTTACCGAAGGCGATATTGTATTGCAGCCGGATGAAATTACCATACTGCAGCGGCTGGAATTTGCGGACAGGCTGATGAGCCAGGGCATTACGGTAACCGGCCTGCTGCGCAAACAAATTATGGATGAATTTGGCGTAAGCCAAAGCACTGCTGATGGTGATATATTTAATGCGCAGGAAATTTTTGGCGAAAGCCGCAAAATAAATAAGCGGTACCTTGGGCATCTGCACCTGCAGGATATACATGCCGATCTTACCCGCATACGCAAAAAGCTGTTTGAGGATAAGAACATACCGGACCAAAAGGAAATGCAGGCGCTGGCAAGGCTGCATGATTCTTATACTTACCAGCTAAACAGCCTTCCTGATACCGACCCGCCGCCGGCAGTAAAGCGGCCGATATTTGTTTTCATGCTGCCGCAGGGCCACGCCCCCAAAGCGCCGATGGAATTAACGGATGCGATGGCTAAGGCTGATGAGTTTATTAACTATGAATTATTACCCAATGGAAAAATTGAAATGGAGAACGGAACAGCTGAAGGTAAAAGAACTGATATAATAGAACGCATGGTAAAACTTGACCCATCCATTTAACGGCCAGACATGGAAATCATAAACTGGCAGGAAGATGACATAAAGCAGATAGTGCTAACTGAGCCGCTTATGCGGCTGCGGCTTATCCGTGCAAAAGAAACCTACCTGCTGGGCAGCCGGGGCAGCTTTAAAACCAGCAATGGCATAAGTTTTTATGTGGCGGATTGCACCTACGAAATGCCCGGCGCCAGCGGTATTATTTGCGGCCCAAGCTTTGAGCATTTACTGGATAATACATTAAACCCCCTGTTTAACAGCCTTAGTAAATACGGGCTGGTGGAGGGGGTGCATTTTGTTATTGGCGCCCCGCCGCCCCGCAGCTGGCCAAAGCCGCATATACGGGTGCCCAGTAAGAAGTATGATCATATTGTAAGCTGGCACAACGGAAGCAACCAGTACCTGATAAGTATGGCAAAAAAGGGCAGCGCCAACGGTATAAGCTGCCAGTATGGTGTGTTTGATGAGGCCAAGTTTTTGAACCCGGAAGAACTAAAAGAAATAGTTTTCCCTGCATTTAGAGGTAATGAACATTTATACAAAAACCACCCGCTTTACCTAAGCAAATTTTTTGCAACAGATAAACTGGCTGAGCTTAGCAAGGTAGATTGGTTATTAAAGAAAAGGGGGGTTAACAACCCTGAAAAAAACGATGTAATAATAACCCTGCAGCTTGAACTAAACAGGCTACGGCTACAATACAATGATGCCGGAGTAAATAAAAAAGCGGCGCTGAAGCCGCAGATACACGCTATTGAAACCCGCTTGGCATTGCTGCGGCAGAATTTACAGTTGTATATCGAAACTAATGCAAAGGATAGCATACAGCTATTGGGTGAAAACTGGTATAAGGATAAGGTGGATAACAGTACCCCTTATGTAAAGCGTATTGCTTACGATAATGAGGACCCTGACCGACCCGAAGAAGGTTTTTACCCGGACTTTACCAGGGAAAAGCATGTGCATGCCCGGCATGATTATGATGCCGCCCTGCCCATTATTTTGGTGGCTGATTACCAGCACAGCGTTGCCCCTATTATACTGGCACAGATAAATAAACTGGTGCTGGGAGGTAAGCATAGCCTTAATATTATAGATGAGGTTTACACATTGGCGCCGTTGGGGCTGGATGAAGCGGTGGAAGAATTTTGCAACAAATACCGGCACCACCTAAAAAAGGTGGTGTATTATGTTTATGATCAAACTGCCACCGGGAAAAGGATGAATGCAAAGAAGTATAAAGAAACGGTGATTGATGTGCTGCGCAAACACCGCTGGGCGGTGGTGGAGGTGTATATTGGCCAGCAGCCCCAGCACTATGATAAATATAAAGACACTAAAGCCTGGCTGAAAGAGGAAGATGCAACCGCAATCCTGATACGCATCAATGCCAAATGTGTAAAAAGCATTAAGAGTATTGAAGGCGCCGCCGCTTATGTAGATACAAAGGGCGAAACCAAAAAGAATAAAACCTACGAAAACACCACCAAATACCCGCACCTGGATCAAAGCGAAACCACCCACTTTAGTGATTGCTTTGACATGCTTACCGATGCTGTTTTAAAAAAGAAAAAGATACCGCTGAACTTTGGCGTAGGCCGTGATGATTTTGGAGTGCGGTAATTACCAGTTATCTTCAAGTATTTTCATTTTGATAGTTTTATCTGTTCATATACAAATTGCGGTCCCATGCTTCGGGCCTGTTTGTTCAACTTTATAGCCTTGCCAATTAAATATATTACCTCGGTCTTTGTATGCACTACTTCATTGCCCGGGCGCCAGCCGCTTAGTATAAGCCACTTTATTTTGAAGTCGATGGTAACTGCTTCTCCCTTCTTTACTTTTTGCCTTATACTATTAACCAGGCTGTACATTCTCTTTAACTTAACAGGGTCGTTGCTTCTACAAATCACTTTGTAAACCCCCCTTTGTGATATAAGTGAAGCAAACCGGCTATTTACTTCGTCAATACTGCAATTCATATTTGTATAAAAATTATTATCCTCCGGCGAAAAAAACAGGGACGCCGCAAAAAACTCCATAGATATTCGTATGGGCCTACCCATTTCAATCACCTAATTTATTGGTAATCATAAACCCGTACAAATATTAGTGCTTATACTATTAATAACTACTGAATATCAACGAATTGTAATTGCCTAAAAATTCAACCCTTTACCGGTTTTTTGTTTATAAATAGTCCTAATATCAGATATGGCCGCTGAAACTGGTTTATTTTTTAATTCAGCATAAATTTCAGCCTGGATAAGCAAAGATGTGTGATGTAGGTCTAAAATTTCCTTAACCAGTTTTAGTGTCTGCCTGTAATTACTACCCGCTTCGCCATGCTCTGTGGGGCCTTCGTTTAATACATTTTGAGTCCTCAATAATTTTGCTTCATTAAATAAAGCCGAGCCAACCCTTTGCTCAATCTTACTTAATTCTAAGGCTGTGAACCTGTTGTGCTGCTCCTTTGATGAATAGGTAGATTGTACCATATTCAAATACTCGGCCATTTCAGCCTGTGTAATTTTTGCAGCCTTCCTTGCATCGGCAACATAGTGATTATTCATAAAATTGATTTGAATCAACTATTTTAAAAATATTATTAGTAAAAGTGTTATTTTCGTTTTATTTGCTATTTTCGTACTATCGCAAACCATCTGTTATCAACTGTAAAAATAACTAATAAACCGAATAATCCAAATGGTAATTAACCTTAACCGCATAAAGTCTAAACTTCCAAAGCAATACGGAAGGGCTATTGCTATGCGGCTAAATTCAAATTTTATTGATTCTCAAAAAGTAGTTAGGGTATTTAATGGGGAAATAACCGACCCGGATATTGTTGTGCCGGTGCTGGATGCCGCTGCCCAAATTATAGAAACCCATAAAAAAATTACCCGCCGTATAAGGAAAGCACTAAACCCCGCTTGATATGAATACCCTTACATTTTACCGGAACCCCGTTAATAAAATTGGCGCCCCTATATTTTCGGACTTGCGGATATATGATGAGCAAAAGCACCTACAGGGTGCTTTGTTGAACGTAGTGTATAAAGGTAATGTTATCGGCGGGGTGGAAATTAAAGCCTTTGTTTGTTTCTTCTTTGAGGGCGAAAGGTGTATCAACGAAACTACCGCCTGGTTATCATTTGCAAAACCACTGCCGGAAGTTAAAAAGATTCTCACTCAGTTTTACCCCGGCATCCAGCCCAATACTAAAATGGCATTCCTTACGCTAAAGTGGGTGGACAGAAATATAAAAATGCAGGAAGCACTGCTGAAAGACTGGTGGGAAGAACAGCGCAGCCAGTACATGCCCAAGCCACAGATAGATATTGACTTCACCAAATAAACCAACACTATGGACATCCAGCAACACCTTAAAACCCTAAACCTGCCATTACACCAAAACTTTGTAGTCCCTATACTCTGCAAAGACTTACATGCCGCAGGCCTTTCTGATAAAACCGCCTACCAGTGGAAAATACAAAACGGCCAGGCTTTTATATGGACTACCGCTTTTGATCCTGATAATTACTACCGCCAGGCAGAAAGCATAATTGATAGCCACATAATCACCACCATCATCCCCGCATACACTTCTGCCGATATGGAAAAAATAGTAGGTAACTTTTACCATACTTCCGTTTCTGGTGAGCATGAAGTAAGGCCCTTACAGTTTGTCCGCATAGGTGTTCGCCGGGCGCCCCGCTACCCTGATGCACTGGCTATGGTGGCCGTAGAGCTTTTGATACGCCGCATCATTCTCCCTGAAGCGGTAAACGGCATTGTTCAATAATACACATCGAACTGTAAATGATCTCCCCCGCCACCATATCTGCCGTATTCGCTGCTGCCGATATTATTGACATCATCGGCAGCGCCATACAGCTAAAAAGAAAGGGCGCAAACCATGAGGGCCTTTGCCCATTCCATAACGAAAAAACACCCTCTTTCATGGTATCCGCATCAAAAGGCATCTATAAATGTTTTGGCTGCGGCGCCAACGGTAATGCAATAAACTTTATAATAGCCTATGACAAAAAAACATACCCCGAAGCCATTGAATGCCTGGCCGACCGCTACAATATTACCATAGAATACGAAAAAAACACCCAGGCCGCCGCCGAAACCAGGGACACAAAAAAAGAAATGCACAGCATACTAAAATACTGTGCCACCCAGTACGAAGCCGCACTATACGGCCCCGAAGGACAAACAGCCCTGCAGTACCTCTACGGCCGGGGCTATACAGATGAACGCATAAAAATGTGGGGCATGGGCTTTGCGCCCCTGCGGGATTTCAAATACATCACCAACCCGATCATCAATATGGGCAAACTCAGCACTGCCGAAGAAATGGGAATTGTAAAAACCACCAACGGCATCAGCCGGGATTTCCTCATCAACCGCATCACCATACCCATACATGATGCACAGGGCACACTAACCGGCTTCGCCGGCCGCATATACCGGCCCGAAGATGATAAGTACCCCAAATGGATAAACCCGCCCAACTCCCTAATATACCAGAAAGGCCAGCAGTGGTACGGACTGCACACCGCACAAAAAGCAATACAGCAGCAGGGCTTTGCCTACCTGGTAGAGGGTTACCCCGACACACATGCCATGCAGGACAATGGCCTCACCAACACCATTGCCCCCTGCGGAAAAGAAATTGCAGAGGAACAAATAAAATATATTGCCCGCTTTACCAGGCATATTGTCTTTATTCCAAATATAGATGCAAACCAAAGCGGGCAAAAAGCAGTATTAAAACACATTAACCGCTTCATTGCTGCAGGCCTTCGCACCAGCGTAATACAACTGCCGCATAGCAATGATGCAGATGAATACATAAACCTTTTATTAAACCAAAAACTTCAGGCTGTATGAAAACAATTATGCCCCGGGCCATTACTATAAATAACTAATGCCAGAAACCCCAACCATACCAACCATTAAATCCATATGTTTGCAACCCGCAAAAGTTGTAACATTACAACCCGCAAAAGTTGTAACATTACAACCCGTCCCGCCCCTTACCGAAAACGAAAAAAAAATCCTAACCCTGATGGCAACTGTTTATGTAAGTAAAATTGTAAACCATGCAGGCAATAGCATACATCAGGATAAGCACTAAAGACCAAAGCAACTTTAGTATAGAAGGCCAGCAGCGTTACATTACCGATCACTGCGCCAAAAATAATATGCACCTGCAGCAAACCTTTATAGATGATGGCCGCAGCGCAAAAAACTTCGACCGCCCCAACTGGAAAGCCCTGGAACAATTTATACAACACCACAAGCAGGTAAATTACTTAGTGGTGGTAAAGTATGACCGCTTTAGCCGCAACACCGCCAAAGGCCTGCAAAAAATTGAAGAACTTGAAAGGCGATACAACATCGTAATAATTTCAATATTTGAGCAAGTGTTTATTGATTATGATAGCCCCTACTTTTTCAAACAGCGGGCAGATATGCTGGTGCAGGCAGAATTTGAACTGCATGTTATCCGGGATCGCACAAAGTTTGGCATACACCAGGCACTCAGCAACGGCCGCTTTATAGGTAAAGCCCCTGTGGGCTATACTAATGCAAGGGATGAAAAAAACAAACCCATCATCATAATAAACCCCGCTACGGCACCCATCATCCACCAAATATTTATTGATTACCTGGCTGGACACCCCTTTGGTTTTATCCGGCAAAAAGCAATAGCCGCCGGTTTAAAAAGCAAAGACCGCAGTTTTATACCCGCCGCACTTACTAACCCACTGTATGCGGGCATGGTGCATGTACCGGCATACCGAAAAGAACCAGCCAAAACAATAGATGCGCAGCACCCGGCCATCATTAGCAAGCACCAGTGGTACGAGGTGCAGCGCCGCCTACAAACCCGCAAAAATCCAAAGGTGCAAATGGCTGATGAAGTACCCTTGCGGGCAAATGTGGCACATACCTGCGGCCGAATGTTAACAGCAGGCAAAAGCAAAGGCCAGCGGCAATACTATTGGTATTACAAGTGCAACACCTGCCCCCGCACTAATTACAGCGCCATCACTATGCATAAAAAGTTTGATGAAATGCTGCGGGGCTTATCCTTCAATCAGCAGCATATACAGTACCTAATATCCGAAGCCGAAACGCAGTTGTCGCAGCGCCAGCAGCAAAGCACAAATGCAATAGTGGCCCTGCGCAAAGAACTGCAGCAAACCATGCAGGATATGGAAGCGATGGAAGAAAAATACATCCGCAACCAGATTAAAGCTGACACTTATGAAAAATTCCATCATCGGTACAGCAGCCAGATAGCCGCATTAAATTACCGGGTAAAGCAGCATGGTGCAGATGCCGGTCAGCAGTGGCGGGCCTTCCGGTCCGGGTTGCATCATTTAGAAAACCTGCAATGGTTATGGCAAAATGCCACCCTTATGCAAAAGCATGAGTTCCTGCGGCTGGTGTTCAACTCATCCTTGTACTATAATGGCGAAGTTTATCGAACACCTTATATTATGGAAATATTCCACCACAACTTATTAACCCTCAAACAAAAAAACCTGCTCCACATAGACGAAGCAGGCCTTTCTTTGGTAAAAAGTATGGAATGTGCCCCCACCTCTACACCTATCGAAAAAACAGAACTCCTTTTGTCCCTTTTTAATAATATCAAGACTGCTTAACCCATGCCCAACCTCCAAACCCACTTCGCCTCATTGCACCAGGATGCTATCACCTGGAAAGCTGGGTATATTTACAACCAGGCCACCAACCCTGCCGACAAAGCCGCCGCCATTGATGCCATCGCCGCCACCATCACCTGCATACCCGGGGTAACAGCCCAAACCACCTATGCCGCTGAAATAGAACATCAGTTAAAGCTGAAAAAAAATATTGTAGCCAAAGCCATAGAGCAACTGCAAAAACAAAAAGCGCAGAAAGATAAAAAGAGGCGGGCCGCTATTGATACCAGCGGTGATGAAGAAGGCGGCATCGAAAGTGAGCAGGAAAGTAAAATGCCCAAATGGGTAACCAAAGAAGATGAACAGCACTGGCGCCGCCACGGCTACTTCCCTTGCAACAAAACAATAAGCGCCCCATCGGGGAATGGGGGTAACAAAAAAATCGGCTACTACTCCATTAATGTGCGGCAAACCGAAGCCGGGCCCGCTTACAACACCACCGAAATTACCAACTTCCTCACTACGCCCATTATGCATGTGTACAAAGGCGAAGAAAGCCGGCACATAATAGAAATAACCAACGGCTATGTAACCGCCGTAAAAGAAATTCCCTCAAAGATCATCCCCAGCCGGGAGCAGTTCCAGGCCGCCCTCGTAACAGAAGGCTCCTTCGCCATCTTCGGCAGTAACCTGCAATGGCTGCGCATCGCATCCGAACTGCTGCACAAATTCCCACGCTGTATTGAGCTTGAAGACCTGGGCTTCCACCCAGCCGGCTTCTTTGCCTACAGCGATTACATACACCAGCCCGGCATCGGTAAAATTGAAGTTGATGGGTACGGCATCCTGGAATCCGGCGGCAAAAAATACCTGCTGCCCCAGCAGTCCGAAGCCTTCGCACAACTACGGGGTACTGGTGGCGATCCGTTTGAAAATGACCGGGTATTAACTTATAAATTAAGCCCCGTAACCTTTCAGCAGTGGACCGAAAAAGTAAACCGGGTGTATGGCATCCAGGGCACCGTAGCCATAGCCTACTGCATCTTCACCCTGTTCAGGGATATAGTGGCCAGGGTAACCGGCACCAGCCCACACCTGTATTTATACGGACCGCCGCAAAGCGGAAAATCTGTACTGGCCGAAACCATTTACAGCCTGTTTTACATCAACCGTAATTTCTTTATAGCCTATGAGGGAACGGTGCCGGCGTTCTATACCTACCTAACCCGTTTCATTAACTGCCCCGCAGTGGTTAACGAAGTAGATGCCGACACCACCGACCCCGACAGGCTGCAGGCATTCAAGGGCGCTTTTGATTTGGAAGGACGGGAAAAAATGAACATCGCAGCCAAAAGCAACAAACGCAGCACCACCATCCAGCGCATCAACAGCAGCCTTGTATTGGTGGGGCAGTACATAATAACCAACGACAACAACGCAATTCTCACCCGCAGCATCATCGAAGATTTTTTGCCCAACGATAGCCGCACCACCGCCGACATACATGCTTTTGATGAATTAAAACAACTGGGCAAACAAGGCATCACCAGCCTGTTAACAGAACTGGTAAATATGCGGCCTTATTTTGATACCAACTTCCGTAGCCTGTACTTAGCTCAGTTGGATGAATGGATAAAGCAAACCAGCCAGAAAGGTAGGCCCCTGATGCAGCGCATTATGAATAACTATGCAATCCTGGCCACCTGTTATAAAATATTAAACACCCATTACCCGTCATTAAAAATTAAGCATGCAGAATTTACCGGCTACTGCCTCAAAAAGGCCACACAATGGAGCCAGTTTGTAAGCAGCAGCGACAGCCTCAGTGAGTTTTGGCGCTACATCACCCACATGTATGAAAGCGGGGTATTAAAAGACCATGCAGATTTTATAATTGAAAAATCACACGCTGAACAAACCCGGGAAGGCAAGGCCCTGCAGTGGGATGCCGGCGAATATATCCTCTACCTCCGCATTAATAATGTACATAAGTTATACCAGTTAGAATACAGGAAGCGGACCGGTAAAGATGGCATCAGTATAGAGAACCTGGGCCACTATTTCAAAAGTAAAAAGTATTATCTCGGCAAAAAGAAAGACAAACGCTTCCGCCGGTTTTTCGATACCGTGGAGCAGATAGGCGAACTACAGCAGCCCCACAAAAAAATCACCAGCCAGGAAGTGATAACCAGTTGTGATATGTTCCTATACACTGATTTGCAAAACAGCATTGAAGGCTTCCACCTTGGTAACAACGGGGCAGCCGAAAACCCAAACATTAAACAAAATGAAACCACTCAGCCCACACCAGCACAAAATTTTTCATTTTGGCAGCAAAATCCCGGTTGGGGCTAAAAACACCGCCTACAGCTGCCTACAAAATAATAACATAAAAATCAATTAATTATAATAAAAATGTTGTAGGCATGCTTAAAATTTGTAGGCACACCCCCCCTTTTTGTAGGCATGGATCTTTATTTAGCGGTATTGGCGGTTTTGATTTAGCTGCTGAATGGATGGGATGGGAGAATGTATTTCACTGCGAGTGCAATTCCTTTGGGCAGAAGGTTCTAAAACACTACTGGCCTCAGGCAGAATCTTTTAACGATATAACAAAAACAGACTTTACAAAATATGCAAACAGAATTGATGTTCTCACAGGAGGATTCCCCTGCCAACCGTATTCAATGGCTGGAAAGCGAAAGGGCAAAGAAGATGACCGGCATCTCTGGCCTGAAATGCTTAGAGCAATTAGAGAAATTCAGCCAGGTTGGGTTGTGGGCGAAAATGTTTTCGGCCTTATTAATTGGTCAGGGGGATTGGTTTTCCATGAGGTGCAGGCTGACCTGGAAGCTGCGGGGTACGAAGTTTGGCCGTATGTACTTCCAGCTTGTGCCAAAAACGCACCCCACCGAAGGGATAGGGTCTGGTTTGTTGCCCATCTTACCAACCCCGACAGCAATGGACAGCAGCGGGGCAACGGCAAATATGAAAAGCACACAGGTGAAGGAGGGGAGTATGCACAGCGTAACATTAGCCAGGGCGGTGAATATGGGCTTACTCCCGACCCCACAGGCGAATTGCAGCAAGGGTATGAACCCGGAAAATATACAACAGAAGGGCGGCAAGTTTTACAACAAGAAAACGGGGACGCAAATTCAAAGCAGTCCGGAACAATGGGCGAAAATGGGTTTACTTCCGACACCGACAACACAGGAAGCGGAAACGAATTGCGAACTGACGGAAACGGGGAGACGGAAAACAAAGGACGGGGAGGACAGCCACAGCCTGAATCTTGGCAGGATGGCAACGATGGGATTTCTACCGACACCAACGGCACAACTTACAAAACACGGACACACGGAACAATATTGGAACAACAGAATTGGGAAAAGGCAAATGGATTTATCAATGTGGAATGCAGAAACAAATGGCAAAACTTCCCAACTCAATCCCCGGTTTGTGGCGGAAATGATGGGCTTCCCCGAAAATTGGACGGAATTACCTTTTCAAAATGGAGAAACGAAAGCATAAAAGCCTATGGTAATGCAATAGTCCCCCAGGTAGCCTTTGAAATTTTTAAAGCAATAGAGAGTGTCCACAGGCATTGCCCATAACGCAAAAGGGGTTGGCGAAGTTTCTTTTTTGGGGACTTCAACCACCACAGCCGAAACAAAGAAACACAGTTTAATAAACCGATAAACTATGATAGAATTACTAACCCCCCAAAAAAGAAATTTTGCTAACCTAATTGTTATGCACAGTTGCTTCCACTACACTTCAATCGGAGGACAAGAAAAAACAAAGAAAAAATTTTACGGGAGGGGTGCGTTGGCATCTTTTAAAAAACAAAATATGAACTATACAGAATTTTTAGAAAACAAAAAACACTCTGCAAGTAATTACGGAATTGAACCAACATTCATTCCTGATGCAATGTTTGATTATCAAAAGTATGTTACCGAATATCTGATTAGAAAAGGTCGTGCAGCTTGTTTCCTTGATACTGGATTAGGCAAAACAGTAATTGAATTGACTGTTGCAAAAAACTACATCCAGCACACAAATAAACCAGTGCTGATTATTTGCCCTTTGGCAGTTGCATTTCAGTTTATCAAAGAAGCAGAGAAATTTGGCATTGATGATATTTCTTATTCAAAGGATGGAAAGTATAAAACAAAGATTGTTGTTTGCAATTACGAAAGGTTAGAACATTTTGAGCCAACTGATTTTGATTGTGTTATGTTAGATGAAAGTTCTATTCTCAAAAACTTTGAAGGGGCAACGAAACAACACATCACTACCTTTTTAAAGAAAGTAAAATACAGATTTCTTTTTACTGCGACACCAAGCCCGAATGATTATATTGAATTGGGAACAAGTTCAGAGGCGTTGGGATATATGGGTTACACTGATATACTAACAAGGTTTTTTAAGAATAATAATAACACTATAAAAAGTTCAGGTTTGCATCGTGCAGGGGAAGAATGGTATTTGAAACCTCATGCCGAAAAAGATTTTTGGAAATGGATTGCGTCATGGAGTATTTCAATGCGTAAACCTTCGGACATTGGTTTTAGCGATGCACTCCACATTTTGCCAAAACTTATTGAGATTGAAACAATAGTCGCAAACTCAAACCCACTTGCAATAAACGGACAAACGCAAATGTTCAATTTCCCTGCGGTTAATTTCTTTGAGATAAAAGCAGAAGTCCGGGCAACAATTAAAACCCGTTGTGAAATGGCTTTTGAAAAGGCAACTGACCATGATGCAAGTGTTTATTGGGTAAACTTGAATGATGAAGCAAGTTTGATTTCACAATTGGACAAAGAAGCACAGGAGGTAAAAGGGCAAATGGATATTGATAAAAAAGAAGAAATACTACTTGCATTTTCAATGGGAGAAATAAAAAAACTGATTACCAAAACTTCAATTACTGCCTTTGGTTTGAATTGGCAACACTGCAACCACACAACATATTTTCCAACTTATTCTTATGAGCAATACTACCAAGCAATAAGAAGGTTTTGGAGGTTCGGGCAAAAAAGAGAAGTGTTTGTTGATTTGATTTTAAGCGATGGACAAACACGAATAATGCAAAGTTTGCAAGTGAAAAAAGACAAAGCAATTTCAATGTTTGAAAATCTAACCGCAAACACCAACAGCAACTTTGAAATAAAGACAAAAGAATTTAACAAAGAAATAATTTTACCAAACTTCATAAACTAAAACACAATGATTAAAGAACAAGTTATCAAAGAAAATTACGCAATCTACAACGCTGATTGCATGGATGTAATTCAAACCTTGCCTGATGCAAGTATTGATTTATCGGTTTACTCCCCTCCGTTCGCTGGGTTGTATAATTATTCCAGTAGCGAAAAAGATTTTTCAAACTGTGAAAGCAAAGAACAATTTTTGGAGCAATACGAATTTTTAGTAAAGCAAATGTCAAGGGTTACAAAAACAGGTAGAATAAACGCTGTGCATTGCACAGATGTTTTTGATAACCGTTCTTTTCTTTGGGATTTTCCGCATGAGATTATCCGCATACATGAGAAATACGGTTTTCATTATCGTAATAGAATTACGATTTGGAAAGAACCTTTGAAAGTTCGCATGAGAACAATGGTGCAAAGTTTAATGCACAAATTTATTGTTGAAGATAGCACAAGATGTTTTACGGCTATGCCTGATTATGTTTTGATATTTACAAAGGATGGTGATAGTTTAGTTCCTGTAACACATGAAAAAGGATTTACAGAATACTTTGGCGAAACTCCATTTTTACCCGCACACATTGAAACTTACGGCAACTATGAGGACTTTAAAAAGAAGTGGAAAAATTATGATGGTGAACCAAGCGGAAACAAGATGAGCCATTTGATTTGGCAGCGTTACGCAAGTTCGGTTTGGGATGATATTAGAATTGATAATGTTTTGCCATTCAAAGAAAGCCGTGAGGAAGATGATGAAAAGCATGTTCACCCTTTGCAGTTAGATGTTATTGATAGAATAGTTGAACTATACAGCAACAAAGGCGAATTAGTATTTACTCCATTTATGGGAGTTGGTTCGGAAGTTTATAGCCCGATTTCACTCGGTAGAAAAGGATTAGGTGTTGAGTTGAAAGATAGTTATTTTAAACAGGCAGTAATGAATATGAAAGATGCTGAAACAAGGTTCAAAAAGTTTGAACAAACTACTTTAACCTTTTAAAAATTGGAACAATTTTATGGGAGCGTTGGCAAAATTTTTTCTTTGTTTGCTGAAAATCAAAAACTTAAAAATAGTATTGACGGCTATCGGAGTTTCGTTAATCCACGGACCCATCCCAAATTAAGATCATCCAACGGGCTAAGTATTTACAATATATCCCGGTTGGTTACATGCACATAACCGTTTTGCGGATTGACGAAGGAGGCGGAATTAGATACGAATAAAACGATATTTACGAAAACTATTAAATTTGCAACAGTGAACCAGCTACATATCCAGGCCGCCCCACACATCAAAAAATACATTGATGCCACCCTGGGCCACCCCGTACAGTTGCACCAGCGCAGCACCATCCATGCCGCCCTGTATGCCGCCATCTTCCACAGCAGCCAACTGCAGGTATTTACCGAAAAAGAACAACGGCCACTTCCCTGCACCATCATCATCCAGGCCCCCCCCGAAAAATCCATCAACCCCAAAAACCTGCTGGAAAAAACCCGCATCACCACCCATTTTTTTGAAAACCTGTTTCTTGAAAACCTGAAAAAACACATGGATGCGCAGCCCATAAAAATAAACCGCCGCAAAGGCGCTCATAATATAAAATACCAACTGGCAGAGTTTTGCAGCCGCTATGAAATAATTATTAACCAGGACATCACCGAAGATGCCCTGATAAAAAGGTACTACCGCTACCGAAAATGGCTACAAGCCCCCAATTAACCAGTTAACCAAACCTAATAAACCATTTACAATTTTTGTCCTTTACCCGCCCCCGCCAAAGCACAACCTTTGGCTTATGCCGTATTATAACACATACGCAGCATCCGAAACCCTGCACCGCCAACCCACCCTCATCCCGGGCGGCATCTGCAGCTTCCTCATCTTCCTGCACGAAGATGTGGAACAATGGCCCGTAATAAATCCCCAAACCGGCATTATACTCGACAGCGTACAACTCTTTGCCGGAAAATCATACTACACCATTAGCCTTGCCGAAACCGACCGGTTTTTCAAAGAAGATCAGCAGCAAGGCCCCGGCGGCCCCTATCACAACATCACCCTCAGCGGAAAATTTGCCGGCAACACCAACAACGCCACCCTGCTGCTTGGCAAGTACCAGCACCACCAGTTCGGCATCCTGGTAAAAGACCGCAACGGGGAGCAGCGCCTCATTGGCGATAAACACACCGGCGCCAGGATAACACATGATTACACCAGCGGCGATATAACCGAAAACCGGGGTAGAAACATCAGCTTCAGCTGGAAAAACCCACAGCCCACCCCCATTTACCACACCGGCGGCATCAGCGTCATCATTCCTCCGGTATGCTCATCTTACTACCTGGTTGATCGCTTCCGGGTAGGCGCACCCGGAGCCCCTATGGTAAACGGCGGCACTACCTACACCAATTCCGCCCTCATAAACCAAAACTTCATATTATTTGCCGATGGCATAGCCATACACCAAGTAACCGATACGGATACGCAGCGCTATTGCACAAAACCATTTGCATCAGACACCATTACATTCAACGGCGGCGTATATGGCCCGCCGGATACAGACCCCGGAGAGGTAATTGAAATTTATAAAGTCTTTTGATATATGAAAAAAATCATAATAACAATACTGGCATTCATCTGCATACAATATGCAAAAGCCCAACTGCCCACCGGCGTTAGCCAAGACTACGGCTTTAAATATTACCGCTATAAAAATTACCTGCAGATTGACAGCGGCTTGCTGATACCCACCCGGGCTACCAACTGGACACCTAAAGGCCCCGCCCTGCTATACTATCACCGGTATCTCCATTACTACGATACCACCGGCAACACCTGGCATAAAGTGGCCCGGTTTTCCGATATATCCGGTACAGTAACCGACTTCATATTTACCGATGGCAATGGGTTTGACGGTACTGTGACCACCAGTACAACCACTCCAACCTTATCCCTTACCACAACCGTAACGAATGGGCAGGTAATGTACTCTAATTCTGGGGCAATAGCCGGTGTTTCTGGAGCTACAAGCGATGGTACAAACATGACGTTTGGCAGTACGAATTTGAGGGCTGCAAGGCCACGCTTCACCACATCAATAGACGATGCTAACGGGAACGAAAGTATTATCCTTACGGCTACCGGTTCGGCAGTAAACGAATGGACGCTTGCCAATGGCGCAACGGGTGTTAATCCTAATCTTACCGCAAGCGGCGAAGCAAATGTTGGCCTTGATTTTACATTGAATGGAACCGGCCTGTTTCAGATTCGTGGTAACGGGACACAGGCCGGAACACTTGCTCTCTATGAAGATACAGACGATGGAACCAATTATTCTGCTTTCCGAGTTGGAGTACAATCCGCAAACCTTACCTATACTTTGCCGACAGCGTACCCTGCCGCAACGGGGTATGTTCTTTCAAGCACAAACGCCGGTGTAATGAGTTGGGCGGCTGCTGCATCTGGCAATGTAGAGAAGGTGGGGACGCCTGTTGACGACCAGGTTGCAATATGGACGGGCAATGGTACGATAGAAGGTGATGCAGACTTAACCTTCAATGGTACGGATTTGGCAGTGGGCGGGGCTGCTACATTTAATGTTAACAATGCCGCCACCGGGGATTTTA